>PR_CR_10_Liq_1_inCRDRAFT_1000107_pt1 | contig 44592 bp, 34 predicted proteins | sample PRCRCaboRojoPR_3_FD_10241 | JGI IMG/M metagenome (IMG submission 10241) | reverse complement strand
GCTTGCACAACCTGCGGGTCCGCTTTCGGAGCTCCGCGTATGCACGTGGCGCGCAGCGGGTGCGCGCGCGTCTAAACTTTTAACTTTACTAAAATCTATTAGCCATAAATTTGTTCTTCCTTTTTATTTTGCCTTAGATTCCTGAAAAGCATATACAATGACTTTGTCACACAGCGAAAAGGGACAATGAATTGAGGACAAACGCTTAAAAAAGAACTTACGCCTGCGCCTTGCTATGGCGAACGGAGAAACTCGCCGTCGGAATCATTCTCCGGATTCCAGTTTAGGGCCCCTTAACCCCAAACTGGAATGGATAAACCGTAGCGGTAGTCTCCAAAGTTATACTTTCGGCCCGGTCCCGCCAAATAGCCGGGATTTCGCAGCATTGATTGCTGTTGCTATGGCGCTCAACATTTCATAACCAAAGGGGTAATAATCAGTAGCTTAAGGAAATGAACGCGACGAACACCATTTTGCTTTTTCGCATGGGCATTCAGGGGTGCATATCATTTGGATTCTGACGTGTATCAAAGACATCCGTGATGAAGATAAACGGTGCTGCAACCAAGTAAATCAGCTTATACAGCTTTGTTACAATGATATATCGGTGTCCCTGACCCAACTCTTTTAGGTAATATTCTTCCTGTCCAAGCTCAGGGTTTTGGCTCAACAATTCGGATTTCTTTTTTATGTCTTTCTTTAGCTTTGTAACGTGAGAACGGTTGCCTTTCTTTCTGTAGTAATCGTCGATTTGGCGTAGCCGTCGCTGAGCGGGTTTAGTGATCCTTACTTTCATAATCAACCGCCTAACTCTGCAAGCGCGTCCTCTATATCAATGTGTTCTCCGTTTGCAATAGCCTGATTAGACTCTTCGGCCCGGGCGATTAGTTCTTCTTTGCTCATAGGTTTCAAAGAAGCTTCGTAAGCACTTGCTTCATTGTCCTGTTTTACCTGTAATAAACTCTGCACAACTTCAACGTCTTGTAGCCGTACCAACCATTCTATAAGCTGTAATTTTTCTGCCTGTAAGTTCATTCTGAAGTCTTTTAGTAATATAAAGATAACGGTTTTATTAATTAATCGGTTCTCATTGCAGGGAGAAGCGTCCAAGAGCAATGATCGAAGGACTTGATATCAAGGGGAGCGTGTTCTACGTGGGTATTGCTTACCGGATTTTTTAAGCAGCAGGGCACCATAGAATTATGGCGATAGCCCAAAGACGAAAGGCTGAACAACCCGGAAGTTGCTCAGCCTTTGGCGGATACCGTACATCGCAACATTTGCAGGCGGTGTACCCTTACGGTGGCTCGGGTTGGGCAGTTAAAACCGTCGTTTCCGTCCACGCGCTGTTGCCGTTTTTTTGTTTCATGTTCATGGAATTTTACCTTTAAAAAATTTGTAAAATGGGATTAATACGTACTAAAGGTAATAATTTCCGGCAACGTTTTATAGTCGATTAACAACCTGCATTCCCTTTATTGCAAAGTTGTCGCTCAAATGGCACTTCTGCCACTACAAAGAAAGGAAAAATGGTGCCCGCTCCCGGCGCCAATCTAGATTCCGGGCCGCTTTAATTCGTCACAGTACCTCACGTCTTAGGAAGCGGTCAGGCTACCAATCGAGTTGAAAGGTCAGGACAGGCACAATGCTCCCCAGGGTGCCAAATACCCAATCTCCGAGTATGGGGTCAAAGTTGTAATTGAGCACATCCTGGTTTTGACGGGAGATGAAATTCTGCACGTCAAGGGAAATGTACCAGGCATTCTTTTCATTATCATGGCGGTAGGCAAAGCGCAGGTCCGGGCGGAAGAAGTTGTCTACCCGTATGCTGTAGGGATTGGCTTCGTCCAGTATCGGATTCAGGGGGTCGTTGGGGTCGCGCACCGGGCTCAGTACCGGTGAAATGCGCTGCCCGCCGTTGTACATCAGCCGCACACTGCCCTGTATGGTGCCCCGCTGACCGGTAGGCCACTCTCTACCGCCCATAAAGCTGGTGGCGAAGGTATTGTCGAAGCGGGTGCTGTAGGTTTCTCCGTTGAGTGCCTCGTAGGTGGAACTGAAAAGCGAACCCGACAATATATAAAAGGTGCGGTTGCTGAAAAACTGCTCAAAGGTCACATCAAGCCCGTAGTTGGTACCCGTGCCTTCGCTGACAAGATTGCGGGTGGCGAAACCGTCAATGTGGTTGAGCAGGGAGAAATTGCTGTTGATATCCGCCGCCACCGGCACATCAAACAGGCGTTGGTAGTAGGCTTCCACCCGCAGCCGCTTGTTGGTCCCGACCAATTGATCGTACCCCAGTACAAAATGGTGGGATTTCACCAGGCCCAGGTCCAGATTGGGCTGTTCTCCGTTCACTTGCGTAAAGTAGGACGCCATAGGGACAATCCGGCTGTGCAGCCCGTAAGCCAGGCTGAGGGTAGCGCCCGGCCCGGCCTGATACTGTACCCCTAACCGTGGCTCAGCACTCCAGGTATCGTTCAGGGTGAAAAACATGGCGTGTAGCCCGGCATTCACGGTCCACCGGGGATGCAACTGCCAGCGCACATACCCGTAAGGCTGTAGCAGCAGGGTACTGCCTTCCTCGTCTACGTAAGTGGTGAAGGCATCGTCCACCAAATACCGAAAATCGTAATCGTAGCCCATCCGGGTCGCAATGGCGCCGAGCCGCGTGGTGGCGCTGGAAGACAGCTTCCGGTTGTAATAGGAGGTGAGGGTCAATCGGTTATTGTAGTACAGTTCGTCATTGATCAGGCTGGGTACCTCATTCTGATCGAGGGTGTCATTCTGATAAAAAATACGCTGCCCCTGCACCGCGAGGCTGGTCTTCAGATAGGATTTGTCATCAATCAGGTAGCTGTGGGAAAAGCCGACAATCCCCATATCCGTATCAAAGTCGCGGGTGAGGTAGTCGGTGTAAATTTGCCATTCTTCCGGACCACCATCTGCCGGGTCGCGGCGCTCATCGCTCAGCCCGCCCATGCCCCAGAAGGAATACAGGTGTTTCCCGTTTTTGCTCCGGTGGTCTGTCTTGAAGGAAAAGTCCTGAAAGGTATTGCTGTCCCGCAGGCTCACCAGCCGGATACCAAGCGCGTTGAGGATGCCAAGCGTGGAGTACCGGTAATTGAACAGGTAGGAGCTCCTCCCCTTTTTGATAGGCCCTTCTGTCGAAAATTCCAGCCCCAGCATACCGGCACGGATGGAATATTCCTGCTGCTCCTTGTTGCCCGATCGGAATTGAATGTCGAACACCCCGGAAAAGGCATTGCCGTACATGGCCGGAAAAGCGCCGGTGGAAAAGTCAGAATTGCTCAGCACGCTTACGCTGAAAATCGAAATCCCCCCACCGGAGGCACCGCGCCGCGCGAAGTGGTTCGGGTTGGGTACGTCGATGCCTTCCACCCGCCACAGCAAGCCGAAGCCGGGATTACCACGGATAATGAGGTCGTTGCGGGCATCGCGGCTGCCCTGCACGCCGGAGAAGCCCAGGGCCATGCGCATGGGGTCGTTGGCACTTGCGGCATACCGCTGCGTCTCTTCCACGGAAAAGGAGCGGGTGCTGACGATGGACAATTCATTGAGGGGTTCGTTACCATGGCTGCGGGCCGTGACAACCACCTCTTCTGCCATCACTGCCGATTCCGACAGGGCGATTTCCAGTACCAGTTCGCGGGCAGAATTGAGAATCGCATCCTCAACGATATAGGGCTCGTACCCCAGGTAAGTGGCTTCAATCCGGTGCCGACCGGTGGGTACATTGGCTAATAGAAAGTTACCGTCAATATCTGTGACGGTACCCATGGCAGGCTCAATGTCAGTAACCTGTATCGCCGCGCCAATCAATGGCTGCCGGGTGTCTTTGTCGACAATTGTCCCGCGGATGGTTTGTGTAGTCGTTTGGGCAGAAAGAGAACCGATTAGCGCTAGAAAAAACCCAAGGTAAAGGATTCGTTTCATGGTGCTTCGTTTTGATTTATGGGTAAGGTGATAGTGTTTTTTCATTTATTCGATGACAATTCTCAGAACTTAGGCAACACGTATAGGACATCATTACCATTGTCTGGGATTTACCTTCACCAAGGTAGCATTAAAAATATTTAGTTTTTGATTTTAAAGTTCAGGAAAATTCTAGATGAGTAAAAGCTAATTTCAAATAAAACCAAGACATTTCATTTGAACAAAAACTTGTTTTTATCAAAAAGAGGACATAAATTTGCTTTAGCATCAAATGATGGGCAAATGAAGAAGCAATCCACCAACCGTCAGTACAACTTTCCGGATGCAGACCTGTACCTGCAGTGCCTGGAGCGCATCAAATACGCCAACCGGGACCGGGAGCAGTTCGAGCAGTACGGCTACACGCTGCAGCGGCTAAAGCAATTCAAAGCCATGTGCGATAAATTCGGGGATTTGCCCGATGATGAGGAATTACTGGGCGATCAGATGGTCACCACCGAGAAAAAGTACGCTGCTGCGGAAAACCTCAAATCTGCCATTCGCAGCCTGATGACGCGCGTGGCGATCAAGTACAGCAACCGGAGTGGGCGTTACCGTAAATTTGGTACGGCCAAAATGGGAGACATGACCGATGCACAGCTGATCTTCTGCGGCCGGCGTGTGGTCCGCGTGGCCCGGCAACAGCTGGACTTCCTGGCAGAAACCGGTGTGAATGAGAACGTCATCCGCCGCGTGGCAGAGGCGACCCGTCAGTTTGAGAAGTCGGTCAATATTCAGCAGGACAAGGTAGCCGACCGGGATATTTCCGTGGAGCGCCGTGTGGAAAAAGGCAATAAACTGTACGAAGAGCTGATTACCCTTTGCAACATCGGAAAGGACATCTGGGCAGAAAAGGACCCGGTCCGGTACGAGAACTACTGCATTTACGAAAGCAACAACGAGCAGAAAAAAGCCCGTAAGGCGAAGCAGGAGAATGCTTAAACACTCCGCTCAATCGGCCGTTCAGGATCTGTAATCCAGTCGCTCCAGGACCCCGGGTACAGCTTGGCATCTCCGAAGCCTGCATGATGGTGGGCCAGCAGGTTGCGGCAGGCCGTTACGCCCGAGCCACAGTAAAACACCATCTCATCAGCCACATCATTGCCTACGAGGGTCTGAAAGCGTTCCTCCAGTTCATCGGGCGTGAGCCACATCCCCTCTGAATCCACTAAATCCGTATGAGGGAAGTTGGTCGCACCCGGGATGTGCCCGGCCACAGGGTCAATCGGCTCATCTTCGCCCCGGTACCGCTCGGGCATTCTGGAGTCCACCAGGAGAAAATTCTCAGCGCCCAGTCTCCGCTGCACGTGGTCAGCATCCACCACCCAGCTCTCTCTCACGCGGGGCTTAAATACCCGCGGGCCAGCACCCACAATAGCCGTTTCTACCGGATAGCCTTCTGCTTCCCATGCCCGCCATCCGCCATCGAGCACGGCTACGCGGTCGTGCCCGAGGTAACGGAGCATCCACCACAGCCTTGCGGCAATAGCACCGGACCGGTCATCGTACAATACGACCTGAATGCCATCACTGATACCCCAGCTGGAAAAGCGCTGCGTCATTTTTACGATTGAAGGCAACGGATGGCGCCCCGTCTTCCCCGGTACAATCTTGCCAGACAAGTCTTTGTCCAGGTGGGCGTAACTTGCACCGGGAATATGGCTTTTCCTATAAGCTTCCTCCCCGGCATCCGGATGGCCAAGGCTGTAGCGGCAGTCAATGATTACCCAGGTTTGGCGGCCTAGCTTTTCGTGCAATTCTTGTGGACTAATGATGGTGCGGAACATGCTTTTCAGGTTTTCTGACGGCGAATATAATCCTTAGAACCCGGTTTGTGAACCCTATTGAATTATTTTAAATTTCTATTGCCCCATGAAGATTTTTTACGCATCGTTATGTTGAATCCCTGAAAAAACAAATTCTGGAATATGCACCATTTTGAAGCACCTGATCTTCATCAACGGCTGAATAGGTAAAAACCGTAGATTTGGACCAACTAACCCCCGGTCCTGTCTGCCAGATGACCAGCTGAAATTCACTTTTGTTCTTAATTTTTCCGTAATCCACCACCCTTTGCTCAATTTGGTCCTGCCTAAACCGTTACTTTTGCAGATGACCGAAAAAATTGAAATACCTATGCTACGGACTGCGATTCTTTTCAATTTGTGCTGCTTTGTTTTTTCTGCTTCCGCCCAGAAGGGAGAACGATATACGGCTGACTTTATCTTTGAGCGGGGCATCTACCCTACCCTTGCGGACTGGAAAGCCCAAACCCCGGTAAAACCGGAGGAAATCATCGTGGATATTGATCCGCAAAACCGGAAATTCTTCCAGTACCTCTTTGCTAAGGATCAGTTCCGCTACCCCCGCAATAATGAAATCATTTACCTGAAGCCGGAGAATATTTTTGGCTACAGCCCCGATGGGCAATCTATGTACTACAGTACCAATTACCGCTTCGACATCATTGGCTCCATCTGCCTGTTGCAGGAAGTCGATCAGGTGGACCGCTATTCCTCTTTTATCAACCCTGGTGATGAGTACAAGGCCGCCCGAAAGGAAGGGACCGGCAAGCTCTATGTGCTGGATTTTGAAAGTGGTGAATTTTTCCGCTGCCGCCCCGGCAAGGTGGAAAAAATCTTCAAAAGGGACGCAGTTCTTTATCAGAACTACAAATCAGCTAAAGGCAAGCGAAAAGAAAAAATCAAAGCCTTCATCAAAGAGTATAACTTCCGCCACCCTATTCACTTTGGGAAGTAAAGCTCCAACTCCTGTCCTACTGTGGTCCGCTAATCACAAGTCAGTTTAAGCCGGACGGGGAGCAAACATCTGTTATTGGTTTTTCCTTTAACAGGTGAGCCAAACGGGAATGCCTACGGTGTTTTTACCACGATCATTACTCATATGCAACCTTAGGAAAAAAAGAATTCATGAATCTCACCAAAGAAGATATCAGGCACCTTGGCATTTCAGCCGCAGCGCTGGCTGCCGGGTTTATTGTCAAGAAAACCATGGAAAAAGGCTATCAGAAAGTCTATCGTAAAGATCCACCCGATAAAATTGAAGCGGAGGAACCTGCCTGGCCGGAATTGATTTCCTGGACGGTAGTAACCGGTATTGTCACCTCGGCCGTCAAAAATGCGATACGCAGAAAAGGGGTCAAAACGGAGCAAAATCAGCTGTAAACCCTGACAAGAGGTTATGCCTTCCATTTGGGTTGCCGGTCATGCTGCCAGCAACCCAAATTTTTTCGGTACTGCCCCAAAACTGCACAAAATATCCTCCCGCCGACATCCCCTTCTCAACACCCGGCCGGATTTTGCGTTTCCTTTCTACCACAAATAATAACAGGTAAACCATGACACGACTATCCTACTGTACGATACTGGCTGCAATGCTCCTACTCACGGCATGCGGGCAGGCACAATCCACAGAAAGCCAGGCCGCTTCCACAACTTCTACCGAAGCAGAAGGCCCGTTTATCGGGTTGAACGGCGACACCCTCGACGCGGTGCAAAAAACCGAATCAGAGTGGGAGTCCACGCTCAGCAAAGAAGTCTTTCATGTTTTGCGGGAAGAAGGGACAGAGTATGCCTTCACAGGAAAATACTGGGACAATAAGGAAGATGGCGTTTACCTCTGTGCCGGTTGCGGGCTTCCTTTGTTTGCTTCCGAAACCAAATTCAAATCCGGGACAGGTTGGCCGAGTTTCTGGAAGCCCATAGCAGAGTCCAATGTCCACCTTGTGGAAGACCGCAAGCTGGGCATGACCAGAGTTGAAGTGGAATGTGCCCGGTGCGGCGGGCATCAGGGGCACGTATTTGAAGATGGCCCCAAACCCACCGGACTACGCTACTGCATCAATTCCGTATCCCTGGAATTTAAGCCGGGCGCCAAATTTAAAGCCAAGCCATAAAGATTAGCGCTTCCCGTTGTCTTTGCCCCGCCCCCGTTTCTTCTGATTCCGCCGGATACGGGGGTGGTTCCATTCTTCCTTTTGAGCAAATTCCACAATTTGCCGCATAAAAGCCATCATACCCAGGAAAACCAGGTAGCCTACCGTAAGCACCAGATAAATCCAGCGGTATGACCCCGCCTCATCTATAGACATGGAGGAAGAGAAGTAGGCTACCACACCGGAAAGCACCGCCAGCCCCAGGTAGCTGTAAATACTGCGCCCCCAGTATTTGAGCATATTCTCAGAGGCCAGTGAAAACACGCTGTTGCCCATAGCAAACAATAGCATAAACGAAGCAGCGGTCATCCAGGGGAAACGCTGCGGAATATCCATCAGCCCTGTTAAATTGATTAACTTTGCAGACAATACAAAAAGTATGACTGCCCCAAAGGTTATAGCGGCTTGAATTACAGGGTCATAGGCCCGGTCAAATACGGAAGTTTTCTGGTCGGTGGTGTTCATCAAAAGTCACTTGGAGGTCCAGGTACAGTGGCTGACCAATACCTTTGACAGGTGGGGTCGGACAGAAACCGGAGAACGCCTTGAAAGAGGAAAACCGGCTTGCCTGTGCCTTGCTGCACAACATAAAAATGTTAAAACAAAGCTAATTCTAAATGGTAAAATTTCTACCGCCTTTTTTGGCGGCTCTTTGCTTATTTGGAACCTTTCCAAATAAGCTATTCAACCAGCCTGCCTTTGCGATTCACGAGGTACAGGGCACTGGTAACGAAAGCCCGCTACTTGGGCAGCTGATCACTTTGCAGGGCAATATCGTTACGGCACGGGGCGATAATTTCTTTGTTATCCAGTCGCCCGAAAGCGAATACGACAACAATAGCCTTACATCGGAGGCTGTTGTTATCGCCGGCACCTACTTCGGCAGTCCGGGCGATGTGGTGGAAGTAACCGGCACAGTACACGAGGAAGACGGGCTCACCATCATCGCCAACCCGGGCCTAAGCGTCACCAATACCGGCGAAGACCTGCCTCTTCCTGCAGCAGTAACCCTATCTGAAACCCTGCCATCTCCAAACTACACGGCAGTGCATAGCCTGGAGCGTGTGGAGGGCATGCGTGTCCATTTTGAGGCGATTGCCAATGGCCCCAGCAGCAGGTCTGAGGATGTCCCCCTTCGCATAGGAGCATCACGGGTCTTCCGGGAACCTGGCATTGAAGCCCCTGGCCTCCCGGGCCTTCCTGTATGGGACGGCAACCCTGAGCTCTTTTGGTTGGACCCCAACGGGCTCAACGCCCCAAATCAGCGCTTTTTCAGTACCGGTAGCCTGATTAGTGCCACGGGGGTCATGATTGAAGCGGAGCCGCGGTTCTGGAGAGTACTTGCGGAATCCTACACCTTTACTCCAGGACCAGATGCCGCGCCAGTACGCCCCAAAACGCCCAACGAGTTTACGGTAGGTTCTCTCAACGCCCTTTTCCTGTTAGAGGAAGAAGAAAACATTGAGGTGAAATACCAAAAAATTGCCCGCTACATAGAGGTGCAGATGGGGCTGCCGGATATCCTGGCTATTCAGGAAGTGGGGGCCTTCACCGAACTCAATACCCTGGCTTTTTACCTGGAACAACAAAACCCGCAGGCGCAGTACGATGCCTACCTGCTACCTACCAATCTGGACCTGAAGCTGGGGTACCTGGTCAGGGAGCACTTCACGAATCTTCAGATTAGCCAGTTAGGCGCTGATGAAACCTTTACTTTTAGTGGCGGCCTCCTGCATGACCGTCCCCCATTGCTTCTTCAGGTGGAGCTTCCAACAGACCCACCGGTGGCTTTACAGGTACTCAACCTCCACTTGCGCTCGCTCATCGGGATTGAGGGTAGCACAGCCGGCTTTGTACGCAATAAGCGCCACCAGCAAGCGATTTCCATAGCCAATATGATTCAGGGTTTACAAACTGCCGGGAATCTTGTAGTACTCGGGGATTTCAACGCCTTCCAGTTTACTGATGGGTATGTGGATGTCTTCAATCAAATTGCCGGCCTGCCCAGCCTGGGCGCTCAGTTTCCTCCGCTGAACATCGTGGACCCTCCGCTTTCAGATCAACTTCAAAGCCTACCTGCATCAGAGCGGTATTCCTACGTTTTTGATGGCAGTGCTCAAGCGCTTGACCACTGCCTGACCAGCGGATTCAACGGGCTCACCGTCAATGGCATGCAGTATGCCCGGGGCAATGCGGACTTCCCGGAAGCCTACGAACTTTCTTTAACGAATCCACTCCGTGCTTCTGACCACGATGGGCTGGTCCTTTTCCTGGAATCGGATTTTCCCATTGCCACCCAGGCGGGCTCACCCCAAACAGATATCCGGCTCCTGTCTGCCAACCCGGTACATTCCGGAGCTCCTTTCCTGATCGAAAGCGGTACTCCCCTGCAGCACATTAGCCTTTTCAACCTTACCGGCCAGCTGATCGCTACCTGGCAAACCGAAGGCCTACTTTACGAAGGCTCCTGGCCTGACCTGCCTTACGGTCTGTATATCCTAAAGGTGCAAAGCCAGGCAGGGATAAAAACGTTTCAGCAAATCATGTCAGAATAACCAAAAACAGGGCTGTACCCACTTAAGGCACAGCCCTGTTCTTACTTTTTTCTGACCATCTAGAAATTGAATTGCACCCCGAGCGCCGGCAGAATAGGCAGCTGATTCACGCGGCTGTTGGTCACGCGGTCTACGTAAAAGATATTTTCCCGGTTGTATACATTCGTGATACTCAGGTTGATATCCATGGAGGTATGCTTACCGAACTCAATAGTGCGCTTCACAGAAGCATCAAGGCGATGGTAGAAAGGCAGGCGGCCACCGTTGATTTCATCGGTCAGGATGGTACCCAAGCCGTAGTTACCAGTCAGGATGTTCGTAAAGAGCAGGTTGGTAAAGTCATTCTGCTCATAAAAGCCCTGTGTCTGCGTGAAGGGGAAACCAGAGCCCATATTCCAGCGCAGGCTTGCCTCCCAGAGTTGATCTTTCCCAAAGGTGTAAACCCCCAGCAGGTTGATGTTGTGGCGGCGGTCAAAGATCGTAGGATATACCTGATTGCCGTCATCCCGGGTTACCCGGCCCAAAGAGTACGTCGCCCATATATACCCATTTTGTGCCTGATAGCGGGCAGATAAGTCAACACCATAGGCTTCACCGGTTTCCGTGATGAAGTCCGGATCGAAGTCTGAGAGCTTATTCCGGTTGATGTTGATAAGCTGGGTGAAGCGCTTCAGGTAAGGCTCAACATTGATCGTCAGCTGATCGCCCACATCCACCTCTACCCCGCCAATAGCGTGAATGGCTTTCTGCAGGGGCTGATCCACCGGATCGTTGGAGGCTGGTTTGAAAAGCGTTTCCTCCGGCCCGGCAAGGAAGCCGATAAAGAAGTTGACCACATCCAGGTCATTGACTGTACTGATCACGTTTTGAGAGTACACCCCTGCTCCAAATTTGATCCGCAGGAAGTCCGTAATATTATACTTCAGCCCGAAGCGGGGCTCTATAGACATCTCAGACTGAGAAGCGTAGTAGTGCAGTCGCAGGCCCGGCTCAATGATCAGGTCACCAAGGCGTTGTTTGTACTTGAAGTAACCTGCCACTTCGGTAGTAAAACTCCGCTGCTGAATCGTGGAGCCGATGAAATTACGGAAAGTAAAATCGGTATTAAACCCGGTAAAATCAAAGCCGTAGTCAAAGCGGCTTTTGTTGCCAAAGTAGGTAAAGTTCAACAGGGCATTAAAACTGCTAACACCGCTCTGCCGAGGATTACCATCCGCCTCCTCCAGGGAGATATTGTAATCCGTAACAGCGACCGTACCATTCAGGATGACATTAGAGTTGGGTGGGATCAGCGTAAAGTTGGCACCTCCACCGACATTTGTCCAGTCGAGTTTTGCCAAACCTACGAAGTCGAACCGGTCGGTGAAGTTAAAGCCAAACACATTGAGTTTACTCCCGTTGTCGCCCACAAAGGATAGTTTCCCGTACAGGTCTGTAAAGGTATAAGGCAGGCCTATTTCACCAACATCTGCCAGTGAGGTATCCTGAGAAGCGAAGGAGAAAAAGGTGGTATCCACCGCGTAGTTATAAAATATCTTTGAAGACTGATCCAGGTAAGAATGCTTACCCGTCAGGATAAAGGAGGTACTGCCACCTCCATCGTCTCTCAACTTCTTAATCGGGCCTTCAATAAGTGCCTTGGTCAGGAAAGGGCTGCCGGACACCAGCCCGCTCATGCGTTTTTTGTTGCCCTCTCTGGTTTTAATGTCTACCACTGCTGATACCCGCCCGCCGTGCTCTGCATTAAAGCCACCGGTAAGGACATCCACGCTCCGGACGGCTTCCGTTTCGAAAACAGAAAACAGACCGATGGAGTGGAAAGGGTTGTAGATCGTCATGCCATCAAGCAGGATTTTATTTTGTACCGGAGAGCCACCCCGGATATACAACTGCCCCCCCTGATCACCGGAAACGATGATACCCGGCAGCACGGGCAGATACTGCGCAATATCCGCTTCGCCCCCTGTAGATGGCAAAGACTGAATCTGCTTAGCAGTTACCCTCAGCTCTGAAACCTTGACATCGGAGCGGGCCTGTTCCCGGCTGCTCGATACATTTACCGTTGCCAGCTCTACCCCACTTGGCGACATGACCAGGCTTTCGTAAACAATGCCGCCTGCATTGACTTTCACGTCAACAGCAAGGCTATCATAGCCCAGGTAGGTGACCACTAGTTTGTATTCGCCGGCTGGAACATTGGAGATGGCAAAGAAACCATCAAGGTCCGTATTCGCCCCCAGGTCAGTGCCCTGTAGCAAAACGTTGGCATAAATAATCGGTTCGCCGGATTCTTCGTCGTAAATATTTCCTCTTACGATACCCCCATTCTGCTGGGCAGAGAGCGAAAGAGCCAGGAGTACGAAGGGCAGAATAAGTATTTGCTTAAATTTCATGCAGCAGGTTTGTTTTAAAACAAGCACAAAGATAAAGACCTGAACCACTCAAACAAGCCTTTATTTTGTCGTTTTAAACACAAAGCTCCATTGCAAACGCAAACCGGCACAGCCACGAGGGGGCGACTGTGCCGGCAATAATGTCCTAAAAGAAAGGGCTACAGCTCAAGAATTCCCGTCCCTTCCCGCAGCAATACGGGTTCCGGGCCGGTGCAATCGACTACGGTGGAGGGCCGATTGTTGCCGATGCCCCCATCGATAACTAAATCGACGAGCTTGCCAAAATCTTCATAAATGTCTATTGGGTCTGTAAAGTACTCCAGTATCTCGTCATCACTTTTGAGCGAAGCGGTAAGAATGGGCCGGTCGAGCCCTTCCACCAATGCCTGACAGATGTTGTTGTCTGGTATGCGAACCCCGATCGTCCGCTTTCGGTTCTTGAACATCTTGGGCACCTTATTATTGGAATTCAGCACAAAGGTGAAGGCGCCCGGCAGATGCTTTCTCATCAGCCTGAACACCGTATTGTCGATTTGTTGTGCATAATCGGCTACCTGACTGATGTCTTTACAGATAAAGGAGAGCCGGGCTTTGACCGGGTCCAAGCCCCTGAGTTTGCAAATCCGGTCTACGGCTTTTGAATTGAAAATATCGCAGCCCAGCCCGTAGACCGTGTCTGTAGGGTAAATGATGACACCACCTTCCCGGAGCACGTCGACCGCCTGATTGATTTTGCGGCCTTCCGGGTTGTCAGGATTAATTTTTAATAGCATATGGTTTAATTTTTTGGTTGCTTTATCCAGGCAGAGCTATGAGGTTAAACAAGTAAAACAATACCTGCAACTGCTGCCTAACTAAAAACGGGAGGCTGCAGCTTTCCAGCTCCAACCTCCCGTTAAGTTAACACAGGGTTAACAAAAGATCAAATTAATTATCGTAATCATCATCAAAAAGATCATCGTCGAGCATATTGGCCAGGATATCCCGAAAAGAAAACGCAGATTCCATTACATCCTTATTGACAATATTAAACTCTGCCAGCCCGTGCAGCACCAGCTCCATGAACGGGTACGCATCGTCACCGGACACTTTCAGGTGGCTTTCGACAAGCTTCCGCAGCCCGGCTACGCCATCGAGCGCTTTCCGGAAGTCCTTCTCACTGCAATCATTGAGCAGCTCGACTTCGTTACCGCCGGAGAACCAGGCCCGGATGGTGCCATAAGGGTCGCTTTCCCGGCCTTTCTTGAGCTTATCAGGATTCGGAAAATGAGCAAGGAAGGATTTCTTAATCGCCTTGCCAATCAGATTGACCGCCACACCATAGGGGCCCTCCTGTTCGCCTTCGTAAACCAGTTCCACCTTACCGGTAATGGCAGGGACCACGCCCCAAAAGTCGGTAATCCGAGCTTTAGCGGACGTCTCACTATTGACCAGCATGCGGCGCTCCACAGTGGAAACCAGGTTCTCATAACCCGAAATGGTCAGGCGGGCAGAAACCCCGCTTTTCTCATCTATGTACTCGCTGTCCCGGGCTTCGAAGGCCACCTGCTCCAGAAGGATTTCCAGCAAATCTGGTACTTCTATGGCTTCCCGCTGTGTATCCGTAAGCTCGGCTTCCTGCTTGGTAATCTGCCGCGCGATCTCAATCGTCTTCGGGTAGTGGGTCAGGATCTGGCTCTCGATACGGTCTTTAAGCGGCGTGATGATACTGCCACGGTTGGTATAATCCTCAGGATTCGCGGTGAATACAAACTGTATATCAAGCGGTAGGCGCAATTTGAAACCCCGGATTTGGATATCGCCTTCCTGCAGAATGTTGAAAAGCGAGACCTGAATACGAGGCTGCAGGTCAGGCAATTCGTTAATTACGAAAATGCTCCGGTGAGAACGGGGTACCAGCCCAAAATGGATGACCCGCTCATCAGAATAAGCCAGCTTCAGGCTCGCAGCTTTGATGGGGTCTACATCGCCAATGAGATCGGCAACGCTTACATCTGGTGTCGCCAGTTTTTCCACGTACCGCTCCTCTCTATGAATCCATTCCACCGGCGTTTGGTCTCCGTGCTCCGCGATCATCGCCCTGGCTTGCCGGGAAATGGGATTTAGCGGATCATCGTGCAGGTCGCTCCCACCCACAATGGGCATCCACTCATCCAGCAGATTGACCAGCAGTCGGGCAATCCGGGTTTTTGCTTGTCCCCGCAGGCCCAGCAACAGAATATTGTGGCGGGAAAGGATCGCCCGTTCAATATCAGGCAGCACCGTATCATCAAACCCCAGGATACCTTCAAACACTTTTTCCTTTGCCTGGAGTTTTTGAATCAGATTCTGCCGCAGCTCCTCTTTGATGGAGCGCGATTGGTAACCGCTTTGCTTTAACTCGCCCAGCGTTTTAATATCATTCATGTATTCCGGATTTCACGTGAGAAGTGTATGAATGAGTGTAACGCCTGAATGAAAGTATGGTTTAGCATTTTTTTGTTGGCCTGCAAAAGCAACAATACCGAATACTGCTTATAGGGTATTTCTTTATATCTTACCCGCTGAATCTGTTTTACCAATATACATGCACAACTGGCAGAAAGGCTCCTTCCAGATCGTTGCCGGCTTATTAGCCACCACCCTGCTTACTGTAGTGTACTGGCGCGCCGTAGACAAGGATTGGAGCGCGTTTATTCTTCTAAGTAACGACCATATCGACGAAACGACTTTCAATAAAGCGGTTACATTCTATTCGCATGACGGGTACGACGGTCAGTTCTTCTATGCGCTGGCCCTAAGCCCTTTTGAAAGCGTCACTGCTACTGCCAGCCCTCCTTCTGAAAATTCATTTGCGCAATCCACTGATTCCGGTATTACAATAGACAATCCGGTCTTGCGTACCAAGCGCATTGGCTATCCGTTACTTGCCTGGGCAGCGAATGGATTTGGGCAGGGTGACTATCTGCCTTTTGCAATGGTCCTTATCAATATTCTTGGCATTGGCATTGCCCTCGGCACCTGTTTACTGATGACCACGCTATTCAAGGCGCCCTCTTACTATTGCCTGATGCCGCTAGCTTTTATTGGGGTTTGGATATGCCTGTTCAGAGACCTGTCTGACCACCTTGGTGCTGCTTTTGGGTTACTGAGTTTATACTTCCTGCTTAAAGATCGATTTTGGGCTTTTGCACTGCTGGGCATTATAGCCATGCTAACCAAGGAAACCGTTGTTTTTATATTGCTGGGCGGTGCTGTAGCTAAAGGGATGAACGTACTTCAGCGAAAGCAATTTGGAAGAGCTGTGCTGCTGAGCCTTCCCTTTTTGGCTTATGTCGGATGGAGCACCTTTCTGGGCTGGAATACCCCTTCAGATGGTACGCTGCTCAAGCACTTTGACTGGCCCTTTGCGGGAATAGCCCGCGGGTATGCCGAGGCCTCACCGCGCCCCCTTTTCTGGCTGGGGACGTTTGTTCCTGTTGCCCTTATCTCGCTGGAAGGGCTCCTGGAGCTACGAAAAACCCGGCTGTCCAACCTGGTACAACCCGTTACGCTCCTTTTTCTTTTCAATCTGGCGTTTGTGCTGGTGCTGTCTAAAGCCATATACGAAGACCCTTTCTCCTTTGCGCGTAACCTGCTGCCGCTACAATATGCTGCACTACTGCTACTGATGCAGCAAAAGCAAAGCGTTTCCTGGTTTACCATTTTGGTAAGTACCGGGACAACAAGCCTGTTCTTGATCGCTTTTATTTTGCAACTCCATTACAGCTAATACGGGACAGACATCCAGCAGCAGGCGCACGCTCTGACCTCCGATGGCCTCACCGTTTCCAGCGGTCAGCCATTGATTACTTTGAAATCCGAAAAAATCGACTAATTTGGTCCCAACAACCCGAATCGCTTCATATGCCATTCACTATAAAAGCTGAAGCTGCCCCGTACCTGGCTATTCTCCCTTTTCGCCAGCTGTTTCTGGAAAGCCTGCATGCACAGGTATGCTATGAAGCTTGCCATGAACGGGGCTGGGCAGACTACTATCACCTTATTATTGATGAGCTCCCGATAGGCTATGCCGCGGTAAAAGGCATGGAAAAGCTGGAATACCGGGACACGATTTTCGAGTATTACCTCCTACCTGGCTACCGGCAGCACGCTGCTCATTTTTTCAAAAAGCTACTGGAAGAGACTAACGCCAGCTACGTAGAATGCCAGACCAACGAACCGATGCTATCAGCTTTAGCTTATGCTTTTGCAAAAACCCTTCACGAAGAACTCTGGCTCCTAACCGATGACTATGTTACCCATCACCATCTGCCCGGTGCCTGCTTTCGCAAGCGGCGGGCTAACGAACGCGTCCCCTGGCATCAGGAGTCGCCTGGAGATTACCTGTTGCTGATGGATAAAAAGATAGTAGCGGAAGGAGGTTTGTTAATGCACTACAACCCTCCCTATGCGGATGTCCATATGAGTGTAGCCCCTTCCTTTCAGGGCAGGGGCATTGGCACCTACTTTGTCCAGGAATTGAAAAAAGCCTGTTATCTATCAGGGTATCTACCCGTTGCCCGTTGTCAGACGGACAATTCAGCCTCCCGGGAAACCTTATTAAAGGCAGGGATGAAAATTTGCGGTAAAACGCTTTGGGGGCCTATTGCCAGGTAGGAGCCTATATCATCAGTCGCGGATTTTTCGCGCAGCCCGCCTGAAGCTCCGCAGGAACTCACCAAAGGAGTCGAACTCCTTGCGGTAGCTCAGCCCTGTGCCAACCTCAAGGCGGCTGCCACCACCAATATCCGGTTCCAGTCGCTGATAAATACGGAGCTTAAGCGTACGGTCCCGGTTGAGAACATACTCAATGACCAGGTCATTGCCCACAAAGGTGCCACTTTGATCTGGTACACGGGCGCTGTTGCCAATATCGACATTGCCACCCACCAAAACAGAAAGCCGGTCATTGAAAAATTCCTGCCTCATCCGCAGCTGAAACTCATCGCCCCGCCGAAAATCCTGGCTTTCGCCAAAATTAGCCTGATACTGATTGTAGGCAATATCGAAATCAATACCGGACAGCGCACTTTGCTCTCCAAAAAACTCGGAAAACAACTCTGTAAGTAACAGCGATAATTGATTGGAAACGAATTCGCTCACCGTGTTGTAGAAAATATCAGCGCCCTGTATGGCAATATCCGAAGGCAAAAACTGCCCCACCACAATTAGCCCAAACACCTGACGGTTCAGCTCGTTGGGATCTTGCCTCAATATCCTCAGCTTACTGTCTGTCAAGGTTTTAAGCCCGCCAATCAGCTCCGGGAATTCAATATCGAAATTGATGATCGGGCGCAGCAAATCGCCCCGAAGCTCCATCGTCAGCTCCACCTCCGTGGGCTGACTGGCGCCCTGCTTCAAGTCATCAGGCGCATCAATAAGGTATTCCTGAATAAAATTCGCGACTGGCGTGGATAGTCCGGCATATTCCGCTTCCAACCGGATTTGTGCTTCAAAGGGGTCGCCCGACCATGAAATTACCCCGCCCCGGTTGATGTCGAAGTCTTTGTTGACCACGTTGTACAGGGTGAAAAGGTACTCGCCTTGTTCAATGTTGTAATCCCCGAACATTTCAAACTCTCCGTTTCGGGGAACCAGTATACGAATATTGCCGCGCCCTGTACCTTTAATAATGTCACCGGCCTGCTCATCGAAGATAATCTCTCCCTGGGCTTCTTCTGTGATATTGAGGTCCATTTCCAAACTCACTCCGTTCAGCTCTCTACTATTCTCCTGATCCAGAGGGACTTCAGCTTCCTGCTTTTTAAAGTTGATAAAGTTCAGCTCTGAAGCATCGCTCCCGTAGCTCACCGGGATAACGAGACGGGTATCCTTGCCTACGGTGGCGTTGACGTAGATGTCTATTTTCCGAAGTGGGCCTTTAAATGTGACCTCCCCATCGCCCAGGGCATGCCCATAGAACAAGTCGTTGTCTTCTTTATCGGTATCGAGTGCTAAAAAACGGTCCGTATTGATTTCAGCGTCAATCCCCAGGTCTTTCAGGTAATTATGAGTAATGCCCCCGGTAATTGCAGCAGTATTGTTGTACTTATCCCTGACTACAACACCTGTGGCGTCAAACAGAAAATCCCGTGCTTCAATCCGGGCATCATCAAAGTAATAGCGGGTTTGCAGGAAGTCTATGGTGGTGGCTCCGTCGCGAACCGTAATTCCTCCGTTAATATGAGGCGCTCCGGGAAAGCCAAAGATACTGGCGCTGGCATCGAAATACCCCACTGTATTTTTGATCGTGCCTTCCAGCCAGTACTCCCCAATATTTACAGGAAAACTCGTGACATCAAGATCGATATTGAAGTATTTTGCTTTTTCTTTGTCCCCACCCCGCCTGGCACGGCGGGTATCTTCCGGGTTAAAAAAGCCCTCAGCGATAAGCTGGGAGGTGTCTTTGGTAATGGCTAAGTAGCCCTCGAACCGGCTCTTAAGATTAGCGGCATTGGCATCCAGGCGCAGAGCCCCCCAGTCATCATCATTGACCCGAAAGGTATCTGCTGTAACTGTCGCATTGATGCCTTCCATTTTAAAAATGTCATCCACTTCTGCAACCAGGTTGAAGGGGCCTCCGAAATCCAGCTCATCGTATTCCCAAATGTCATCGATGAAGGAAAAGTCGAAATTATTCAGGTATAGCTGCAGCCCTTTCTGCCCTTTAGATTGAAGCTGGATGACCCGGTCTTCATTCTTCAGGCGGAAATGCTCGGTGGTAATATGCCCCTTGCGAAAAGTAATATAGTTATCGGGTTCTATTTCCCATAATTTTTGCAGTAAAACCAGATTTGACCGCTTGAAGGTCAGCTGATAATTCAGGCTATCCGGCATAGAAAGCTTAGCATTAAGGTTGATATTATCGAGCATAGAGAGCCCTTCCACCTGATACGCCAGGCCGATATCCAGCGTGTCCCTGTCCAAATCGGCAAGGACGTGAACCGGTGCCAGGTGCCGCTTATCATTGAGCACAGGCTCTTCCACCCTGAAGTTAATCGAGCCCGTGGAATCCACCAGGCGGGCAAATACCCCTGCATCATTCAGTGCTATAATCCCGAAACGGAATCGGGGCACCCGCAGATCTATAGTAATGCTGTCTCGCTGATTGTCAAAATAGCCGTTCAGGTTAACACCTGCCAAAGGTCCCAGTTGCGGTTCGAACAAAGCGAGAATACCTTTGGTATCGATAATATCAAAATGGTATACAAACGCATTCCCTTTTGGCTGCCGCCGGGGTTTCTTCAGGCCCAGCCGCTCAAAGAAACGGTGATGGTTCCGGTTCAGGTAGTCCATCAGGGCCGGAGCGATATCCAACACATCAAACTGCCCAAGCAGGTATCCATCGACCAGGTCAGAGGAAACGCTAAACCGTTTTCGCCCCCCAGGCTCAAAAAGAGAAAGGAACACGACAGAGTCAACCTGAATGGTATCCTTGTTGCGGTGCAGGATTTCCACATCACGGATACGGCCACTGCCTTCCAGTTCAGACAGCGTACTGTTTTGAAGGTTGAGGCTGATATCTCCGGATAAGTTGATGTCTTTTTTACTAAGGTTCAGGGGCAGGAGCGCAAGTTGATTAACAGAGGCAAAAAAGTTGAACCGGGGCACGCTGTCTGTCATATCTACCTGTCCATTGAACGAAAAGTCAATATGCTCGTCCTGAATCAGAAAATCACCGGAGAACTGGTTTTTCTTCAGCAGCCCTGTCAGGTTGGCATTGGTGTAGTTGTAGCCTTTATAGATAAAGCTTTGCACCTCGGCACTAAGGTCAGCAGTAGCCGTTTCTGCCGTCAGCCCTTTACCGTTGCGCACACTGGAGGAGAAGTTTACGAGCCCCAGGTCCTGATTTTGGGTAAAGCCGCCCAGGTCAAAATCAACCAGCGACAAACTTCCGCTATAAGAAGCCTCAGCGCGGTTGCCAGTCAGGTTACGGACCTTCATGTCCATTTCGGCCCGCCCCAGAGCAGAGTTGAGGGCCCCATAGGCGATGTAGTCAGAAAAGAGGATATCAAAGCGGCCGGTGAAGTACAGCCAGCCCAGCCGGTCGAAAGCCTCCGGAGGCTGAAACTTTGGGAATAGCTGCCGAAGCGCCGTCATATTGGTCCGCAACTCATCCAGCTGCAGGTTGATTGTACGAAAGTCCGGGTAGGTAAGATCGCGGGTGCGAAGGTTGCCCTGCGCCACCAGCCTCCGGTTCTCCAGCGCCAGGTACATATCTTCAGCATCCAGGTCGTTTACCGTGCCTTCTATCAGCCCGTCGATGTACAGTTTTCGGTCCCGGTTGTCCCAGAAAAAAGCATTAGATTTCAGCTTGGGCGCAAAGGTCATAATATCTTTCAGGGTGACAGAGGCATTGCTGAGATGGGCTTCCATTTCTACTTCATCCGGAAAGGACTTAAAGGCCTCATAGGTGTCATACCTGAAAATCAGGGTATCTCCAATATCACTGTAGGGCGTCTTCAATTGAAGGTCGTAGAGCTCCAGCCCCCGGTTCCACACCCGACCATTCCCAACGGTGAGATCTTCCAGCACAAACCCACTTAAATCCCGAAGGTTGAACTCCTCTACCTGCCCGGAAAAATCAAGGCTATCAGAGCAAAAGGAGAACTCATTGATACCGATATTGATATCAAAAACATCCATATGCTGGTAATTGAGCTCGTCCACAGGCCCACCGTTTTCCGGGTCATTACGCCAGTTGTGGAGGGAAAACTTACCGTCCTTCAGCACAAACTCGCCTACAGTGGCGAAAAAGGGCAAGGCTGCTTCAGTGGGTGGAACCGCACTGCTCATGGTATCCTGAGGCCAAATCACGTAGTCGTATTCATCAATCCGAAAGTAAGGCCCTTCAAGAATGACTGATTCCGCATGTAGGGTGCGGTCGGGCAGGGAGAACTCCTCAAATACAGCGGAGCCTTCGGCAAGGTAAATATCCATGTCCTGCCCTCTCGCCTTGTCTTCTTTCAGGAAACGGATCTTACTGAGGGTCAGCCCCTGAACATCCAGGTAGAAAGGGCGCTTTTCACCTGTAGTGGTCGAACTATTCGGCGGGAACAAGCGGCCCAGCAATACCTGCATGTTGTTGTAGTCATCATCAGCTGCCTTACGGATGTTGACGGTGGCGCTGTCCAGGGCCAGGTCTTCAATAACCAGCCCCCGCCTCAGATATACAAGTGGATTGAGGCTGAAATCGGCGTACAGGTATTTGCTAAAGATGGCGGTATCTCCCGGTGTAAGGTCTTCCACATAAAAGTCCTCCAAAACCAGCTGGTCTAAGAATCTGATATTTAGGCGGTCAATGGAAACCGTAGTTTTCATAGCGTCGCTCAGCGCAGTAGTCACCCGGTCTGCCAGGTAATTTTGGACAGCAGGGATTTGAAGCACACCGGACAAGATCAGAAAAAACAGGACAGCACCTACGGCCAGACGCCTGGTCCATAGCCATAGCAGGCGCAGCCACGAGCGGGACTGAGGCTGTTCTTCCTGCGGTTGCTTTTGTCCTTGATCTTCCATCTATTATGTTCAACCAAACATCCCGCGAATATATTGATTGAATGCCAGATTTAACGTAGAATTAGCATATTTGGACGGCTTCGGTCTGTCAGGCAAAACAAAAGCCGCAGATGACTGTACACTTCAGTCCGCTGCGGCTTGTCTTTTCTGGCCACTACACTCCTGATAAATGGGGCTTTCAGGCTGCCATGTAATCAGGAACGATGGGTTCCGTTCAAATTAGAATTCCCGGATTTTTATACTCCGGAAAGATACCCGGTTGCCGTGGTCCTGAAGCAGGATATGCCCCTGAGGCAGTTCGCCAAAGTCCGGCCAGTCTTTATACTTACTGTACGCTACCAATGCCCGGTACATAGGTGTATTTCTTTCGTACTCCAGTACCTTGAAGCCATTCAGCCAATGCTCAATGTGGTTCCCTTTGACGATTAACCGGGCCTGATTCCACTCCCCAACACCTCGGAACGGCTTATTTCGGCCGGGTACGGAGAGGTTTCCAGCCGGGATCAGATCGTAGAGGGAGGCCAGAGTGCGGTTGCCTTTTACGCCTTTTTTGGCATCGGGGTGCTCTTGGTCATCCAAAATCTGATACTCCAGCCCGATGGAGGAACCTGGCCCTTTGTTGAGCTCCGGATCAACGAAGTACTTAATACCGCTATTAGCCCCAGCTGTGATTTTGAACTCCAGCATTAGTTCAAAGCTGCTGAATTTATCTTCGGTAATAATGTCCCCTCCATTGGTGGATTCGCCACCATCGGATTCCAGGACGGTAAGTACACCATCTTCAATCTCCCATCCCTTTTCCGGGAAATCCTCAGCACGGGCACTGCGCCACCCTTCCGTGGTTTTACCATCCCAAAGCATGCGCCAGCCTTTACTGATTTCATAGGGTGTCAGGGAATTCGGAATATAGTTGAGCTCCATCGCGTGCGGTGCCATTGGCCAGCGGTCTGCTTCCGGGTTTTCGGTTTTGATCCGGATATTGCGCCAGCTGATTTCCCGCCCGGCTTTTTCTTCGTTATTGCCTATACCGTGCACCTGAAGCCCGATGAACCCGGAAGCCGTCATGTCGTCCACGACATTTGCAGTATTGACTCCATTTACCCATATGCGCAGTTCATGACCTATGGCTTCAATACGGTAGGTATTCCACTGCCCCAGCTTATAGGCCGTGCGAGCTTCCGGGTTGAGGCTGAGCGGATAGAGCCAGCCGCGCCGCCCTTCATCGTAAATACCGCCGCTGTAAGCCCGCTGACTGGGGTCTGCCTCTGCCTGATAGCCGTGTACCCTCCCATTTTTATACTCCGGAAGGCTGTTGCTGCGGAATTGAATACCGGAATTAATGGCTGCATCGCCCCATATTTCCAACTCCAGGATAAAATCGCTGAACACTTCTTCCGTACACAAAAAAGTATTCGGGGTCTTGGTTTCGGTTGTGCCAACGATCACCCCATTGCGCACTTCATATTCAGCTGTCCCGTTTCGCTTCTCCCAGCCGCTCAAATCTTTGCCGTTAAACAAATCCCGCCAACCTTCATCGGATTGTGCCGTCAGGGAAACACTAAGTCCGCTGCTCACCATTAGGAATAATGCCAGTAATTGAATTCTGTTTTTCATTATTATTTTGTTGTTTAAAGGTCAAAATGCGGTCAGTCAGGGTAACATAGTGCAGGACACTTGGTCTTTTTTTCAGATGTATTTTGTTCCAGACCCTGATTTTCAAAAGAGGACAAATCATCCCTACTATTGTAACCAAAGATACAGACTTGAAGCAAATGGACAGACGAGACTTTATCAGAAAAAGCAGCATAGCCACAGCAGGGCTCACCCTGGGCTCCTTAAGTATGGCCGCTCCCGGCAAATTTTCCAAAAACGATACCGTACAGCTTGGAGTGGTCGGTACCGGAGCAAGAGGAGGCGGGATTATACGGCTGCTGAACAGCATGCCGCAATTCAAAACAGTGGCCTGCTGCGACATCCTGCCTTTCCGGCTGGACAGCGCCATGGAGCATGCCGATCAAAAGGCTAAAGCATATTCCGATTACCGTAAGCTGCTTGACGACCCGAATGTAGACGCGGTACTGATTGCCACGCCCCTGTCGATGCATTACGAAATGGCTGCTGCTGCTGCACAGGCAGGCAAGCACGTGTACTGCGAAAAGACGATGACCTACCAGATATCGGAAGCAGACCGGCTCGTGGAAGAAGTGGAGTCGAACGGCAAGGTATTCCTCGTGGGCCACCAATACCGCTATCATCCCCTTTACTTTCGGGTGGCGGACCTCATCCGCAGCGGTAAAATTGGCGATATCGCGAATGTCTATATTCAGTGGAACCGCAACGGCGACTGGCGCCGCCCGGTGCCCAAGCCCAAATACGAGCGCATGATCAACTGGCGGATGTACACCGAGTATTCCGGCGGGCTGACGGCTGAGCTGCATTCCCACCAAATTGATTTTGTCAACTGGGTACTGGACACTCACCCAGAAAAAGCCGTTGGTTTTGGCGGAATCGACTACTGGAAGGACGGCCGGGAAACGTTTGACAACGTCAATTCTATGTTCAGCTACCCGAACGGCATGAAAGTCAACTGTATTTCCCTGACTTCCAATGCGCACGAAGGGTATCAGATGATTTTCAGGGGCAGTAAGGGCACCATAGAAATGGGGATAGATGAAGGCTGGATCTACTTTGAGCCCCTCAATAAGAAAGAAAAAGGCATGGTCGACGGTGTCTCCGGCGCCACCCTCAACCGCGCCAAAGAGGATAAATACGCCATCCGCTTTGAGCACAAGACGGAAGGCTGGGGCGGCACCCACTATGCGTTCCAGGAATTCTACGAATGCATACGCGACAACCGTGAGCCCGTCTCCAACGTCAGGACCGGTGCATCAACCGCCAAGTGTGTGCGAATGGCAATTGATGCCATGCGGGAGAATAAAGCAGTAGCCTGGCCGGGTTAAGAGTTACCAGCACCTTGCAGCCGCCCCCCGGAAGATTACAGGGTAGAGTGTTTTCGCCCGGGGCGGAGCTCCCTCAACTGGCAAAACCGACTTTCGGTCGTCCCAAAACGGATTCATCTCGTACACCTGATGACGGTGGCTCATCTGCTCAAGGTCTAAGAGCCCGTATTCGTGAACCACATGAGGCTGCCCCCAGGCTTCTACCGTATCTGCCGGAATAACAGTGGTATAGATGATGGAATCACCATATTCGGTAATCTTTTCACGCTTGCCAGAGATAAGGGTTTTGTACTGCGTATAATTGTTGAGCAATAGATTCCCGGGCCCGGGGGGCGATGATGCTTAGGGACACCCCGGCTGAAACAATGCCAGGAATGCCATTCGGGTATGCGGATGATATTTCGCTCCACCAGATTGTGCCCGCCATCACCGTTGTGGAAATTGACGTCCACCTCAAGGTAATTGCTAATGAGCACATTATACTTTGCGCCGCTTTGGATAGCCAGGTGCCGGATAGCCCTGACTGTATCCTCCGCTAAAAGTACATAGCGACTGTTTTGCTCGATATTAAAATAGCCATTGCCACGTCCTCCCTTGTTGTAGGCTCCGTCCACCCGGGTTTTTGTGATGCTGATATGTTCCGATTCCAGAACCAGAACCGGGTCGGTGCCTGAGTCCAAAATTTGACAATTCCGTATCCAGGAATTCCGGGCATGGTCAAAGGTGACCTGCGTCACGTACAACTGAAAGTCCTCCCCGGGGTTATTTCGGAATGTCTTTTTCTGCCAGGGGTAGTCGAAATAATCATAATCCACCGGTTGAAAATCCACAGCTTCATACTTAACCGTCAGGTCTTCAAGCCCTGCCCAACGGATATTGTGAAAGCGGATGCCCGTGAAATTATCAAAAGGACTGGAAAAAAACGGGCCCCGCAGTTGATTGCTCAATATCACCTTACTTCGGCTGGCCCCTCTTAGGATAATGCTGTCTTTAAGAAAAAGGGTTTCATGGATTGGATACACGCCAGGAAGAAGCATAATGACGCCTCCTCCCTGTTCTGCAGCGTAATCAATGGCATTCTGCAGATCTTCTCCCGGCCCTAATGTGTCTACCACCGGAAAATCCTCCGGACCAGGAATACCACATTGCACCCCGGCCCGCGCCCAGTGCCACATGTCTGGAAAACGGGCATCTGACTGTTCCGCATCAAAAGCCCAGCCCCGGTCGCCAAAGGTCTGCCCATACAGTGCTGTTCCAGCCATCATCGTAAAGAGGAGAAAAAAAGCCTGCCTCATATTTTTTTTGAACAAGGGGGCTCAAAACGAGTCTTTGTCACCGTATACCTGCTCGTTACAAATACAAAATCCGGCGTACCTCTTTCAAAAATACCAAAATGAAGCATCGCCTTCTTGTTTTCCTGCTGATTTCGGTGAGCATTCTGGCGCTCCCCGGCAGTGCACTCGCACAGGACAGCCATGACTACCTGACGGAGCGGTATGATCAGCTCCATTACTCAGAAAAACAGGCCTACTACAAGGAGCTGGCCCCCATGTCAGTAGGTGCGGTTTATCTGCCCCGGCTCGGGGAGGGCGAGGAAGAGCTACGCTGGCATTTCCGCACTATGAAGGAGCTCGGTTTTACCAGCACCAAGCAACTGTTCCCGCCCAATGGCATGACTTTCGAGGAAGCCGCTCTGATTGCACTGGAGGAAGATATCAGCCCCTGGTGGTACGGAAAAGCCGGTTGGGCAGCGATTACCCCGGAAGTCCTGAAAGCTGCAGGTCTGCCTGCCAATATGAGCATTAAGGAAGCCCGGGAACACCCTAAAATGAAGGCTTACCAAACGGAAGTCCTCCGGCAGCGTATCCTCCGCCGGCAGGAACTGGTACAGGCTACCGGCCAGCATGAGCCGGATAAGATTCCGCATCCTAATACCGGCGGCGTAGGGCATAAGCTGCCAGATGAAATCAAGCCGGTGTTTTTAGACTGGGTCCGGGAACAATACGGCAGTATTGACAGCCTCAACTACGCTTACAATATGCACCATGTGCTGCTGGCACCCGGTGGGAAGCCCTTTACATCCTGGGCCGACTTCAACGAGCGTTGGGAGCAGATCCCAAATAAGGAGTACCGCCACCTGCGCGACATTTTCCGATTCAAAGCCGATATGCGCCTGAAGTGGACACAGGAGAACAAAATTGACCGCCACAACGCATTCGACCCCGTGCCACCCTATCGGGCCGGAGGTGAAATGGGTATGTTCCTGCCCTTTTCCTGGCGGGGCGTCGATATGGAAGGCATTGCCGAGCTGATGACCCCCAACGGCTCTTTTTACCCTTCCATCCACCTGGCGTGGCATTTTGATGAGGTGCAGCATGAGATCACCCGCCCCGTTTACATGCAAGCTGCCCTGACCAACGACTACTTCAAGGGCGGCTGGTCGGCTACCTGGGAGTCTACCGGTGGCCCGCAGCAGTTCAGTGGCGGCAAAGGTGGCAATGGGTTTACTGTAGACGAAGGCATTATTACACAACTTATGCTTACCTACCTCGCGGCGGGTTACAAGGGGTTTGGGCTATGGTCGTGGAGCATGCGCACCGCTGGATGGGAAGCCGGGGAATACGCTTTGCTTGACCGCCACAATAAAGTAACCGAAAAGGCCATCCGCGCTGGTGCCATAGGCAAAGCTGCTCAAAAGTACCGGGATGAGATCTGGCAGGGGCACAAGGAGCCGTTTGTCGGAGTGTACACCGACTGGGAAAACGAAGCTTACTGGGCAGCGATGTCCATACAGGGCAGAGATATCTTTAAGCAACTGCCGATTGATGCGCGCACCGGGGTAAGCCGGGCACTCATCAACCACAATGTGCCTTACGAATATGTAACCCCCTCAGATCTCCGCAAAGGGCTGGCCGGGCGCTACCGGGTCATCTATCTGCCGTTTGTCATCGCTATTGACCCGGAAATCATCGGTATTCTTACCGAATATGTGGAAAACGGCGGGCGGGTTGTCATCGATATGCCCTCGGCCTGGTACGACGAAAATGGCGCCCTGCTTTACTCCGATAAAGGCAGTGCCCTCGAAAAGCTGTTTGGTGTGACCATCAACGAATATCAGTACGCTGGCGTCAATATGGACTACCGGCTGGAAGGACAAACTCTGCACGGCTTTACCCTCGATATGACGCCGACTTCCGCTGAGGTGGTGGAGCGCTATCATTCCGGCGACCCGGCTATCACCGAAAACAAGCTGGGCAAAGGCACCGCTGTCATTCTCGGATTCCAAGCCTCCATGGACTGCTTCAAGCCGGGCCAAACGGCAGCAGAGGAGCGGCTAATCAGACATACCCTTGCTGATTACCAGCCATTCTACCGGTGTGAAGGCGCAATTGTCTACCGTATGGCATCGCCGGAAGCAGACCATTATTTCCTCCTCAACGATGGAGAAGCGAAACAGGTCGAACTGGCCTTCGACTACAAGTACCGGAACGCTACCGACGCCATTACCGGCGAATCCCTTAAATTAGGAGCCCCAATAGAACTGGAACGCTATAGTGGCCGCTGGCTGCGCTTTGAAAAATAGCCCTGTATGAAGTATCTGATCACCTTCGTTGTGCCCGTATTGCTTTTGGTCGGCTTTACCCTTCGCCCTGAACCGAAAGCAGACACGCCCGAACGCCCCAATATCATCCTCATCCTCACCGATGATCAGGGGCATGGCGACCTGGGTTACCATGGCAATCCGTTAATCCACACGCCGGTGCTTGATAGCCTGGCCCGGCACAGTGTACGACTGACTGAGTTTTACGTCTCGCCAGTCTGTGCCCCTACCCGGGCCAGCCTTATGACTGGTCGATATGGGCTGCGGACTGGCGTGTATGACACCTACGCCGGGGGCGCAACGATGGCAGCCGAGGAGCAAACCATCGCCGAACTACTCAAAACGGCCGGGTACCGCACCGGCGCTTTTGGTAAATAGCACCTTGGAGACAACTATCCCTACCGGCCCAACGATCAGGGGTTTGATGAGGCCCTTGTACACGCTGCCGGAGGGCTGGAGCAACCCGGTGACCGCTACGAAAACTTCAGCCGGAAAGGGCAGAGCTACTTTGACCCGCTGCTGGAGCATAACGGTAAAGTGGTGCAGGCAAAAGGCTACTGCTCCGATGTTTTTACGGATGCCGCAATTGACTTTGTCCAAACCGGAGGCGATCAGCCTTTCTTCCTTTATTTGGCTTTTAATGCGCCCCATACGCCGCTGGAGGTGCCGGAAGAAGCCTATGACCGTTACCGGGATATGCCCTATCCGTTTGACACCTTCGCCATTCAGGGGTCCAATGAGTTTGAGCGGATGAAGCCAAAGGACATTGAAGCGGCCCGTAAGGTGTATGCCATGGTGTCCAATATTGATGAAAATGTAGGTCGGCTACAACAAGCACTAAAGGATGCTGGTATGGCCGATAACACCCTCCTCATTTTTCTAACAGACAACGGTCCGCAGCAGATCCGCTACAAATCAGGGTTTTACGGACGTAAGGGATCGGTGTACGAAGGGGGCATACGGGTGCCTTCCTTTTGGCATTTCCCCAAGGGTTTTGGTGCAGCCCGGGACGTACCGGGTATTGCCGCCCATATAGACGTCCTCCCTACCCTGGCTGAACTCACGGGCACTACGCCCGAAGCCATTTTGGATGGCCGGAGTTTTCTGCCCGCCCTTACCGGCGACGTGGCAGCTGTAGCCGGCGGTCGCACCCTGTTTTTCCAGTGGCAGCGGGGTTATCCGAGGGGATTTCATAATATGGCCGTACGGACAGATTCCTTTAAGTTAGTGGGTAAGTACAGGTTTGAAAAGGCGCCGGATGATTTTGAGCTGTTTGATCTGCGAACAGACCCTTTCGAAACCAAGGATCTAAGTGAGCAATATCCCGAGGTCGTTCAGCAACTGTCCGAAAGCTTCCTGGACTGGCAGGCAGAAATGAAAGTAGCTCCCGCCCTGCTCAAAGAACACCCTGTAGCCTTACACACTCCTGAGGGCTACCCCGTGCGCCTCAACCGAAACGACTGGAAAGGCCCCGCAACCAAACAGTGGAGCAGCCCGGAGGCTCATGGGTATTGGACGGTGGAGGTACCGAAGTCCGGAAGCTACGACTTTGAGCTGTTCTTCCATGAAGGCCTCCCCGGGCATGGCAGCCTCAACCTAAAAGTGGGGACGGAGCAACGGGAAGTGATTGTCCGGGACAGTATCACCCAGCGTTTTTCTTTTGACGACCTGCTGCTGAGGGCTGGGCAGTATCGGCTTGACGCCTGGTTTCACTGCTTTTGGCCAAAGGAAAGTGTGGGTACATACGGCCCTTATGATGTGACGGTTAAAGCACAAGATTAGCAAAAACCACGCTTTTTAATTCTTATGCTTCTTTTTAGGGACCTTCTGAACCATCAACCCTAAATTAATGGTAAAGCACTCTATCCGGTAGCTCCAGGGACGAATATCTCCTCCACTATGTGGTGGGTCGTCTACAGCATAACCATCAAAATAGTCGCTCTGCGCATACTGGAAGCCCAGACTAAACCACTGATTAAAGCAATACTTCATGCCATAGCGAAAATAAGAAAAGGAGGAAGGCAGTTCGTAAGTAAAATTTAGTTCAGGACCATCAGTACCAATACCTGCACTACCTAAATACCCTTTGCCTCCAAATGCATACCATTTACCCAGGCGCAGTTGAGATTGTATCCCCCAACCATCACCTACAACATGGGAACGACCAATATTCTGAGACGAAAACCCGGGAACCCGCTCCACTCCAAGATAAATATGTGGCGTTATTCTGTAGCCTACCGCTAGATTTCCCATCCAGTTCGTCATTTCAACTCTGAGCCACCCAAAACTGAGTTCTCCATAAATACGCTCTGCAAAGGGCCTTCGTTCGCTTTTTTCATCGCTTTGGGCATGAAGAAAATTCAGGGACGTGGCCAAAATAGCAGCACCTATTATAAGTTGTTTCGTTTTCATGGTTCTCACTTTTAGAGGGTTCAAAAAACAGCATTGCTGATTAGACTTAGGCTAGCCTAAACCACTGTTCCTTACCATTAATCGGGAGGATTTTGCAAAAGCATACCAAAAGTAAGCGTAAACGCCTGCACCGGCCCACTCCACTCCAGGTACCTTGGCTCGCCGGGCGCTGGAAAATCGCTGGCGTAGCCATCAAAGGAAGTGCTTTGCGCATACTGACAACCCACGCAGAGCAGCCCCCAAAAGCAGTGTTTGGCTCCTATCCGAAAATAGCCCAGCCGCTCGGGGGCTTCGGTATAGTAATACTCCAAGGGGGCATCTGTTGTAAAATCCACCTTATCCAGCTCCCCACCACTTGCAAGAAAGTACCATTTTCGGAAGCGGTACTGATACTGCAGCCCCCAACTGCCTGAAGCGGATGTACTTATCCCCAAACCACTGACGCCAAAGACAGTAAATTCTGCCCCTAGATAATGGTGGGGTGTAATTTTTATGCCGGCACCAGCATTCGCCATGAAGTGGATCCCATCTGCCGGAAGGAAACCAAAGTGCCCCTCCGCATAAAAGTAGTCGTAGATGCGGCGGGCTGTCCAAACAGTGTTCCTCTGAGCATTCAGTAAGGTGATGCCCCCTAAGATTAAAAGGAGGATTAGTGTACATCTGGTTTTCATAAATTGGGGTTTTGGATATTATAGTCTATGCCTGCAATAACCCGTAAAGCAAAGCCGCAAAAGCACCGCCGGCCAGCGGCCCCACGATAGGTATCCACGCATAATCCCAGTTGCTGCTGCCTTTGTCCTGTATGGGCAGGAGCGCATGTGCGATACGTGGCCCTAAGTCACGCGCCGGGTTGATGGCATAGCCGGTGGTGCCACCCAGGCTGAGGCCAATGGCTAAAACCACAAGGCTAACGGGCAATGCCCCCAGAGAACCTAGTCCAACCGGACGGCTCGGGTCACCTACCGGAATGTTGGGGCCAGTGAGAAAAAATACGGCAATCAGAAGCACAAATGTGCCGATGATTTCTGAAAAAAGGTTCGCACCGTTGTGGCGGATTTGCGGGATGGTGCTAAACGTGGCCAGCTTGAGTACGGGGTCTTTTGTAGTGCGGTAATGCTGAATATAAGTCAGCCACACACAACTTGCACCCACAGCCGCCCCAAGCACCTGCGCCAGCACATAGCCCCCAACCTCTGACCAGGCAAACTTACCACCAACTGCCAAAGCAACAGTGACCGCCGGATTGATGTGCGCACCGCTGTAATCCTGCGCCACCAGGACGCCCACAAAAACCGCCATAGCCCAGCCTACCGTGATAACAATCCATCCTCCGCTATGCCCTTTCGTATCTTGAAGCACAACGTTGGCGACCACACCATTGCCCAGTAAAATGAGCAGAAAGGTGCCGATGAATTCTGCGATAAATGGAGTCATAGGGGCTGGTTTTTGCAGGAAAGATATAAAATATTGATTGTTTAACGGACAGGTCATTACAGCTGGCTATTGAAATCTTCCTTTTTTTGATGAAAACCCGCTACTATGCCCTGGAGCCTGACCTTACTTTCCTTCTTGTCTTTCTTTCTCAATCCGAAGCCGGAACCAGCCGATACGCCTAACATCCTCTGGATTGTCAGTGAAGACAACAGCCCTCTGCTTGGCTGCTATGGCGATGAATTTGCCACAACACCCAACCTCGACCGGCTGGCTGAGGATGCGATGGCTTTTGACCATGCGTTTGCCAGTGCGCCGGTCTGTGCACCCTCGCGTTTCACGATCATCACCGGCACCTATGCCAGTGCGATGGGTACGGCGGGCATGCGCAGCTATTATCATATTGACCCGGCTGTGCGTTTTTTCCCAAACTATCTGCGGGAAGCGGGATATCATTGTACCAACCGATCCAAGACTGACTACAATAGCCTGGACCAGCCAGAAACCTGGAATGCGTCCAGCAAATCAGCTCATTATAGAAATCGTCGGCAAGATCAACCCTTTTTTCATGTCCACAACATCGGTATTTCACATGAAAGCCAGGTTCACAACCGAAAGGAACCGTTAGTGCACGATCCGAACAAAGTCCCACTCCCACCCTACCACCCGGATACCGATACGATCCGCAGGGACTGGGCACAGTACTACGATCGGGTAATGCAGATGGACGAGCAGGTCGGTCAAGTCATTGCGCAACTCAAAACGGACGGGCTGTACGAAAAGACCATTATCTTCTATTACAGCGACCACGGCGGTGCTTTGCCCCGTGGAAAGCGTTTTTTGTACGAATCGGGCACGCATATCCCACTGCTGGTCCGGATACCAGAACAATACCGGGATTTATTCCCCGGATATGCCCCCGGTAAGCGGACGGACCGAATGGTTAGCTTTGTGGACTTTGCCCCAAGTGTGCTTTCGCTGGCGGGCATTAAGCCACCGGAACACATGCAGGGTAAGCCCTTTCTGGGCCTCTTCGCCACTGCCCCAAAGCCAGCCATTTATAATTTTAAAGAGCGCATGGATGCCACCCTTGATTTTGGACGGGCGGTGCGCACCCCTAAATACCGGTATATCCGCAATTTTATGCCCTATCGGCCCAACGGGCAGCACGTCAACTATCAGTGGCGGGCCCCTTCGCAGCGCTCCTGGGAGGAAGCCTGCCGGAACAACCGCTGCAATCCTATACAACACCGGTTTTGGCAGCCCAGAGCCTCCGAGGAGCTTTATCTAATCAGTGCTGACCCGCACAACATCAACAACCTGGCTGACCAACCCGGCTATTCAGCCATCCGGGACAGCCTCGGCCAACAGCTGGATGAATGGATGATCCAAACCCGTGATTTGGGGCTGGTGCCTGAATTACTGAGAAAGGGATCGGCGAATATTGACTGGAGAGCGCGGATTACCCAACCCGATTACCCTTACGCCCGCTTACTGAATGTCGCTAATGCCGCCAGTTCATGGGAGGTAGAGCCTGTGGATTCCATCCGCAACTGGCTTGCCCTTTCCCAACCCTTTCGCTATTGGGCACTGCAGGCCATACGGTGCAGCACAGGCCCGGAACACCGAGCCCTGATGCCAGAGTTAGAAAAGCTTGCTGCGGACACCGAATCCCCGGTCCACCTTACCCTGATCGGTGCTTTCTATCAGCTGGGCGCAAGAAACCAGGCGTTTGAACTATTCGAAACCTGGCTGGCAAACGAAGACCCTATGGTCCGTGCCTATGCTATTGACCAGGCGTTGATTTTCACACCTAAAGAACTGGAAACATTCCGGTCAGAATTGGAAGTCATTGCTGGTCAGAAAGAGCGGCCGTACGATAAACGGGCGGCGCAGGATGTCCTTTATAAAATGAATAGCCATGAAAATTAGACAGACCCTTATCTTTCTGACTGCCTTATGGTGGTTTATCCCGGGACTAGCCCAAAGTCCGGGTTCTACTCTTCCAAATGTCATCTTCATCTACGCCGATGACTTGGGCTACGGCGACCTGAGCTGTTACGGCGCGGACTCCATCCACACACCTTACCTCGATCAGATGGCGGCGGAAGGCATACGTTTTACCAATTTCTACGTGACTTCTCCTGTGTGCTCTCCTTCCCGTACGAGCCTGCTGACCGGCCGCTATCAGGTGCGCTCCGGCGTTACACGGGTCTTTTTCCCTAACAGCCTTCAGGGCATTGACAGTACCGAGTACACGATGGCGGAGCTATTCAAGGAGGCTGGCTATGCAACGGGAATAATTGGCAAGTGGCATTTGGGGCATCTGCCGCCTTTCCTGCCTATGGAGCATGGTTTTGACTACTGGTTCGGCATTCCGTACAGCAACGATATGGAGTGGAAGCCCCGCAAAGACCCGCCTTTGCCCCTAATGCGCAATGGTAAAATCATTAGTCAGCCTGCACATCAGCCTACGCTTACGCAACGCTACACCACCGAGGCCATCAACTTCATCGCGCGACACCGGGAGCAGCCTTTTTTTCTGTATATCCCGCACACCTTCCCGCATAAACCCCTGCATGTCTCTGCCGAGTATGCAGGGACTTCGCCTTATGGCAAATACGGGGACGTGGTGCAGGAACTGGACCGCAGTGTGGGGGAAGTACTGAAGGCTTTAAGGGATTTTGGTATTGCAGAAAACACCCTGGTCGTTTTCAGCAGCGACAACGGTCCGGCTGCTAAGGGCGGAGGCAAGACCGGTGGGCTCAGAGGGCACAAAGCGACTACCTACGAAGGTGGGATTAAAGTCCCGACCCTTGCCTGGTGGCCCGGCAAAATCAAACCGGCACAGGATATCGCCGAGCCCCTGCTCATGACCGATTGGCTGCCTACCTTTGCCCGGCTCACAGGCAGACAATTGCCCGAGGATCGCCCCTACGATGGCCAGGATATCAGCGAATGGCTCTTTGAAGACGGGAAAACGCAGAGCCGCGACTTTTTCTTTTATTTTAACGAAAGCCTGCGCAGTATCCGGTCTGGCGACTGGAAATACATGCGCCCGGTCGTCAACAATCCCTATCGGCAGCACCTGAAACCTCACGGTCCGATGTTGTTCCACCTGGCAGAGGATCCGAACGAAACCACCAATCTAATGGAAGATTTCCCAGACAAAGCCCGGGAACTGGAGCAGCGAATGCTGGCATTTGAGCGCCAAATTCAACCGGTACCCGAACCTAAATTAAAGGCTGTACCTTTTGATGACCCCCGAAAAAAATAACCCGGGCGAGTGACCCGGGTTAGATTATACGACTTTGTCGGCGCAGGAAGAACTGGCAAAAGCATTGGGTTTTGCTTTGAACACGAAGCCCATGCTCAGGATGTAGCCCATTGCCTCCTTGAGTGCCACATTGGACTGGAACTCCGGATCGGTATTGATGTCGGCGTGGACTTCCAGTTCTACGTTATGCTTGTCCAGCAAGTCACAGAGGCTGTAGGCCACTTCTACTGACTTGGCCACCTCCGTAATCATCCGCTCGCGCAGCCCCATACCGGCCCGCTCCCGGGTGTTGTGGATGAACATAAAGCCGCCTTTCTTTTCACGCAGAAAAACGATGACGGTCGCAAATTCAATGTGCGTGCCCCGCACCTGAGAATCCGAACCGATGCAAACCTTGAGGCGGTGCCCGGCGGCTTTCTCCCGAAGAATCGTTTGCTCTACCGCTTCTTTGACAGGCAACTCAATCCTTTCGCCGTTAAGTTTTCGCCATTTCATGAATTAGGTGGATTTTTGACTAAAATACAAATTCCTTAAACCATACGGTGTACGGCTTTCGAAAAATAAAACAGAATTAATATTGGATTAACAACCACCCTAACATCAAAATAAACGGTAAGGGTTCCCACGAGCTGACTTTTTTGCCAGAACCACCTGCCAGCTCTAAAATTCTTTAGTCCTAAAAGACGATAATCAACTAGTTTTCAAATACTTGAGCTATTGTCCTCTGTTTGTAAAAATATTACTCCTCAAGCCTGTAAAATGGAAAGCGCCTACAGCTAAGTGCATCCGAGTAACAAAAAGTGAGCTACTCTGTTAAAGGTATCGTGAAGCAGAGTAAACCAGAAATAGACATGGTCTGGCTGAAGCGCGACCTCCGCCTTCATGACCATCCGCCTTTGGAGGCAGCGGCCAAAGGTGGGCGGCCGGTGTTGCTGCTTTACTGCTTTGAGCCCGGTTTGCTGCGCCACCCTGACTATAGCGACCGGCACTGGCGCTTTGTCTGGGAGTCCCTTCAGTGTATGGCATCCCGCTTGCCAGGGGCTATGCTTATCGCGCACCGGGAAGTACTTCCGTTGTTTGAGGATTTATGTACGCATTTTAAGGTACGCAACGTATACAGCCATGAGGAAATCGGCGTAAGTGCCACCTTCGACCGGGATATTGCCTGTGCCCAATGGTTTAAGGAGCGCGGCATCAACTGGCAGGAGTTTCCATTTTCAGGTGTACAAAGGGGGCGCCCCAACCGGGAAGGTTGGCGGGAACAGTGGTATGCCTACATTGAATCTCCGATACCCGTATACCCGATCGAAAAGCTCCAATTGTTTGAACTGCCGCAAAACTTAAAGGAGGCGCTTGCCGGCCCACCCCTTCCCAAAGCGTACCAAGTGCCTGACGCCACCTTTCAGCCCGGTGGTGAGCGCAAAGCCTGGCAGTACCTGCGAAGCTTTTTCAAAGGAGAAAGGATCAACGGCTACTCCCGTATGATTTCCAAGCCACTGGCCAGCCGCAGGTCCTGCAGCCGGATTTCACCCTATCTAGCCTGGGGCAATATCAGTCTTCGGCAGACCTATCAATACAGCTGGCAGCACCGGCATTTGGTGACAGACAAACGGGACCTCAACAACTTTCTGTCCCGTCTGCGCTGGCGTGACCACTTTATACAGAAATTTGAAAGCGAATGCCGAATAGAATTTGAGAATTTCAATCCTGCCTTCAACCACTTACGAACTGAAACAGATCAAGCGAAAGTAGAGGCCTGGCAAACGGGTCGGACCGGTTTCCCTATGGTAGATGCCGCTATGCGCTGCGTCAATGCCACCGGCTATATCAACTTCAGGATGCGTGCCATGTTGGTTTCCTTTCTCACGCACACCCTTTGGCAGCCGTGGCAGGCAGGGGCACATCATTTGGCGAGGCAGTTCCTGGACTTTGAGCCCGGTATCCACTACCCTCAATTTCAGATGCAGGCCAGCACCACCGGCATTCACACCATACGGGTTTACAATCCGGTATTCAATTCCCGCAAGCATGATCCGCATGGAGATTTTATCCGGCAGTGGGTGCCAGAGTTATCTAAGCTGCCTGATGATTCTATTCATGCCCCATGGGAAATACCGCCGCTTGAACGTCAATTCCTTGGCTTCGAGCTGGGGAAAGACTACCCCCATCCGATTGTGGACCTGAAAAAAGCCATGCGCCATGCCAGCGATCAGCTTTGGGGGCTTAAGAACAGCCAAACTGCTCAGCGGGAAGGTGCCCGTATCAAAGCCAGGCATGTAAACCCCGGGGAGCGGCGTCAGGAATAAATGCTTACAGGTAGATGTCCAGGATGACCAATCCGCCAAATAGCAGGCTGGCGATGCCATTGGTCGTAAAGAAAGCAATGTTCACCTTGCTGAGGTCATCCGGGCGGACCAGGGTGTGCTGGTAGAATAGCAGACCGAGGAAAACCACCGCAGCCAACCAATGCAGCCATTGAAATTCCGGGTAAGCAGACTGAAGTTGCCAGGCCGCAGCGAGGATAAAAGCAGCGCTTCCGGCATGCAGAAGGTTAGAGAGGCGAAGTGCGCCCGGGCGCCCCATTTTTACCGGCACAGAGTTCAGGGAAAGAGAGCGGTCGAATTCGTCGTCCTGCAAAGCATAAATGATATCAAAGCCGGATACCCACAGTAAAACAGCGCCCGAATACAATACCGGTATCAAATCAAACTGCCCGATAACCGAAAGGTAAGCTCCGATTGGTGCCAGAGACAGCCCCAGCCCAAGCACAAAGTGGCAAAGGAAGGTAAAACGCTTCGTATAGCTGTAGCCTAAAATGACTAGCAAAGCCACCGGTGAAAGCAGGAAGCACAGTTCATTAATAAACCAGGTCGTTGCGATAAAAAGCAGGCTATTGGTAAGGACAAAAGCCAGAGCCGCTTTGGGGGAAATCACGCCGGCAGGAATTTCCCGGGTAGCCGTACGGGGATTTTGCTCATCAATATCCCGGTCAAGATAGCGGTTGAAAGCCATAGCCGCACTGCGGGCGAAAACCATGCACAAGACAACCAGCAAAAACAGCCGGAAGCTCAACGCTTGCTCCGACTCCAGCGTGGCCAGAAAAAAGCCCAGCAAAGCAAATGGCAGGGCAAAGATAGTATGGCTGAATTTGACCAGCGATAGGTAGTTCTTCATGCCGCAAAAATACGAAAGCCCGCAAAACCATCCGGATTTGCGGGCCTCTTTGTTGATCTGACTTTTGAAAGTCTTTCTGTCTTACTGTGTTACCGCAGGAGTAGCATCACCAGCTGCAGGCGTCACATCACCTTTGAGGTAGATGAAGCTCTGTGGTGGGTTCGTATTTGCAGTAATAGTTACCTTTTGGTTACGCTTGCCTTTCTTGTTCTTAGAGTTGAACTCAACAGTAATTTCGCCGGTAGCGCCAGGAGCAATTGGCTCACGTGGCCAGCTGGGAACGGTGCAACCGCAGCTGCCTTTTGCGTTGCTGAGGATCAATGGCTCGTCGCCAGTGTTGGTAAAAGTATAAGTGTGAGAAACTTTCTCGCCTTCGTTAACGGTACCGAAGTCAAATTCTGTTTCTTCAAAAGTCATAGTCGTCGTTGGGCCAGCAGGAGCAGCAGGCTGAGCAGCAGCAGGCTGGGCAGCAGCCTGGTTGGCAGGCTGTACTGTATTGTTGGACAGGTCCTCACGCGCCTCTTCCTGAGCTGCGCTTTCGCTGTTGTTACAGCTTGCTACAAAACCTACCGCCAACAGGGCGAACATCAGAACTTTGATTTGCTTTAACATTTTACTTTAGTTTTGGATTTAAGTTAAAAGTGGGAACAATGGGTTTTGTAAATAGTTCTCCCGGTCAATTCCCTTTTTTTGTACAACTACAAAAGTAGGGAATGCTACATAAGCTCCCGTTAATCAGCATTGAAGTTTTGTTAACGAGCTGTTAATCCGGTTTCTTGCCCGTTTTCGTATCCTTCTGTAGGAAAAGACCGTAAACCTTTGTCAAGGATGTGTAGAAGATTGCCTCACTGGCAGGTAACCTCACCCTAAATCGCTACTTTTAACCTGATGAGAAGCCTCACTGTTACGATATTCTTGTTACTGGCAGGTCTGACAATCCAATATGCACAGACTGTTGAGCTCGATGAGCTGACCATCGAGGATGGGCTAACGCAGGGTATGATACACGATATCCTTCAGGATAGCCTGGGGTTTATGTGGTTTGCCACTAAAGATGGGCTCAACCGTTATGATGGCTATAACTTTAAGCTGTATAGCCATTTTCCTTCTGATTCCTTTTCGCTTTCCGGCCATGTTGTGAATGTTCTATTCGAAGATTCCTTTGGCCGGCTGTGGGTCGGCACGCACAACAACGGGCTTAATGTTTTCGACCGCACTAGCGCCCGCTTTTACAAACTCGACTATGAAGAACCTCCTGGCCGTGGGTTAAATTCTAATCGGATTTTCAGTGTCGAACAGCAAAATGACAGCATTTTCTGAGTAGGCACCGGTAGAGGCTTATGCAGGCTCGTAGTACCTGAAGGCGAAGCCCTTTGGCAAGGATTGGAAAGCGCCCAACTCAGCAGCAGAATCAAAAGCTATCCCATTGAGCCGATCCCAAACCCTAACTTCAGTAGTGTTACCACTTGCTTGTCCACCGTATCCGACACCCCCTATTTTGCTATCAGCAACCAGCTTTTCCGGCTGGACCGGAACAACTACAAGGAATGGGAGGAGATATCGGATGAAGTGAATGCCCAAAGTATTGAGGCCCCCTTCGGATTCCGAAGCATGAAAATGACCAAAGCGGGATATCTGATCTTACCCACTAACCAGGAAATCAAAATTTACCATGAAAGGTATAGCTGGGACATCCCACTCCCTGAAAAACTCCGGGGCTTCCTGCCAGATGTAACAATCGATAAGTCCGGCACGGTATGGGGCGTTTCGGCAGGGCTGTATAAAATACATCCCGAGCGCAACCGAGCGGAGCAACTTGAAGTCCTGTTCACAACTAAGGCTTCTTATTTCACCCCCACCGTATACGTCGACCGTACCGGGGTAGTTTGGCTGGGCACCAATGGCTACGGTATCCGGAAATACAATCCCTCCAATACCCGCTTTAACCACTTACTACCAGGCACCAGTACCCGACAACTCTATACCGACCTGAAAGGCAGGTGCTGGGTGTGGGTGGCTGTATCACTACGTGTCCTGAATCCGGATAACGGAAATTATGAACTACCTGCCGCCTTCCCTTCCTGGATAGAGAAAGCCACCTGGGTCCTCAATCCGGAACCTGATATTTTCTGGTTTCACTACCCAATTATTGAAAAACAAACTGCTCTTGTAAAAATTAATGAACGAACAGGTGAAGTACGGTCTTTCCGGTATACCTGTAAGCCTAATCCCGATTCTCCCCTGTTTATAGATCGAAATGGAAACATATGGTTTTCCAGCCGGAATGGACAACTGGCTATTTTCCAACCTGACACCGAAACCTTCCAGTATTACTCCATGTCAGACTGGTTTGACGAGCGGCAGGAAAACGCTGCCATTACTGCCTTTTATTACGAAGGTACATCGGACGTCGTTTGGGCGGGTACGCAGTATGGGCTGTTACGCTTACAACGCACCTCTGCAGGCACCTTTGACCACCAGGTTTACAATTTTGACCCCAATGACCCACACAGTATCAGTGAAAACTATGTACTGAGCATCTGCAGCCGACCCGGAGAGGCTAACATACTCTGGATTGGCACAAAGGGGGGCGGGGTTAACCAATTTGACACCACAGCGGGGACCTTCAAAGCCATTACCACAAAAGATGGGCTACCCAATAATGTAGCCTACGGCCTGCTGCCTGATGAAGAAGGGAACCTTTGGGTCACCACCAACCGTGGGCTGTCCAAATACCAGCCTGAGCAGGGCACCTTTAAGAACTATACTTCTGCCGATGGGCTGCAAAGCAATGAGTTCAACACCTCGTCCTACCACCGGGCCAGGGATGGGCGATTCCTTATCGGTGGCATCAATGGCGTGCATGTGTTCCACCCCAAAGCGGTCAAACTAAGCAGCCTACCCCCAAAAGTTTACCTTACCGGGCTGAACATTAATAATATGCCCTGGCAGGAAGCCATTGAAGATGCCAATACCGGCAAGCCCATTGAGCTCATCGACCACATTCAGCTCAGGCACCATCAGGACCAGCTCTTTTTCCAGTTTGCAGCCCTCGATTACGCAGCCTCACAGAACAACCGGTACCGCTATCAGATGGTTGGGCTGGATGATGCCCCGGTTGATGCAGGTACAAGGCGGGAAGTAGCTTATGCCAACCTCGCGCCCGGACAATATACCTTTCAAGTGTGGGGCGCCAATAATGAGGATACCTGGAGTACAGAGCCAGCGACTCTTAATGTCACCATTAGCCCTCCCTGGTGGGCAACCACTTGGGCCTATCTCATGTATCTGGCGTTAGTTTTTACATTATTTTACGCTGCCTACCGTTTTCAGGTCAACCGGGACCGTCTGAAGACGCAGTTGGCCTACGAACAACGAGAAGCAGAACGCCTGGCTGCATTGGACCGGATGAAGTCCAATTTCTTCTTTAATATCACTCATGGATTCCGGACGCCGCTCACGTTGATTTTAGAACCGGCAAGACAGCTTGGGGCAATGCTGCGAGGTAGAAACGGGCAAAAATGGGCGGAGCTGATCATTAGCAACAGTGAGCGTATGCTCCAACTCGTTAACCAGCTTTTGGATATCAACCGGCTGGAAGAAGGGCTAATCTCGGTCAAGCTGCAGCAGGCAGACCTGAATCAGTTGCTGGTCTCTATCTTGAAGGATTACGAAGGCGCAGCCCAGGATAAAGCCATCAAACTTGAGCTGGAAATCACCGGCCGCCCCCATCTGAAATGGGTGGAAATGGATACAGAAAAGGTGAGCAAAATCATACACAACCTACTGTCGAATGCGCTAAAATTCACACCAGATAATGGTGAGATCAAGGTCTCAGCAACGGGTATGCCCGACCGGCAGAAAGTTAAAATCAGTGTGGAGGACACCGGGCCGGGCATCGCACCGGAGCACCACGAACGGATCTTCGACCGGTTTTACCAGGTTGACGATTCTTCCACCAGGTCGGCCGGGGGGACAGGCATTGGCCTTGCCCTCTGCAGTGAGCTGGCCCAAAAGCTTGGCGGCAGTATCCATCTGGACAGCGAGCCCGGTAAAGGGTCTCGGTTTACACTGGAACTTCCACTATATACGGCCTTGTCCGGTGAAAAGATCGCAGGTAGCGATAGTGTTGCCGGAGAAACGGCTGAACCATCCGCTCCTGCCTCTGCGCAACAGGGCACTACGATTCTGATTGTAGAAGACAATAAGGACCTCCGTGACTTTTTATGCAGCGAATCCTTGGTGAAGATTTTGACCTGGCTACTGCCCAGGATGGTGTGGAAGGCTTACAGATCGCCACTGCCACCCAACCGGATATCATCATCAGCGATGTGATGATGCCAAGATTAGATGGTTATGCAATGACAGCTCAACTGAAAACGGACATTCGCACCAGTCACATTCCTATAGTGATGCTGACGGCTAAATCTGCGCTAAAAAGCCGGCTGACCGGGCTCAAAACCGGAGCAAATGCCTGTTTGTCCAAGCCTTTTTATGCAGAGGAGCTGATGGCTCAGATCCACAATTTGCTGGAGCAGCGCGCCCGCCTGCAGCAATACTTTATCGGAGAAAATGAAGGGGCACCTCCCTCCCCTGTCCCTGACCTCGAACACGAGTTCCTGCAAAAAGCTTACGCCGCAATAGAAGACCACCTTACCGATGAGCAGTTTTCCGTTGAGCAACTAAGCAGTGTTCTCCTGCTTAGCCGGTCTCAGTTGCACCGCAAGCTTAAAGCGCTGACCGGTCAGACCGCATCGGAGTTCCTGCGCAACTACCGGTTGAAAAAAGCTATGGAACTGCTTCGCCAACCCGGCCTCTCCATTGGGGAAATCAGCCATAAAGTGGGCTTCAGCAGCCCTCAGTACTTTGCTACAAAGTTTAAGGAAAGATATGGCTACCCTCCCAGCGAAGCTTCTGGAAAAGCTTGATTATCAGCAATAAAGACCGAAATGCAACATAAGTGAACAAGATTGCAACATTTGTTAACGCACTCTATGCCGTTGTACCCTAAATTTGTATCAACAGTTGCCAGAGCAGTACTAAACAGTGTGCAACTAAATTGTCCCAACACAACACAACACAAAAGCAACAAGCAAGGGGGAATCGACAAAAATCGATTCAATATTTCGGGAAGCCATTTCGGCTTCCCTTTTTTATGCGCGGTTTTTCTTATCCGTTAGCAACAGCTGCTTCTTCGGGCAGAAAGAACCGCTTTTTGAGGTAAGGCACGAGATCGCGGTTTTTCAGCGTGGTATTGGACGGGCCGGTGCGCCGGAAAAAAATATATTCATATTGGGTAGG
>PR_CR_10_Liq_1_inCRDRAFT_1000106_pt1 | contig 44796 bp, 35 predicted proteins | sample PRCRCaboRojoPR_3_FD_10241 | JGI IMG/M metagenome (IMG submission 10241) | reverse complement strand
TATGTCACAGTTGACCGTAGTGGTGAACAAGTGAAAATTGAAAATGTGGTGCTTGCTAACGAGCACGTAGACAAGATGTACAAGCTTCTTCAACAATTTGTTGGTAAGTCGTCTCAAGTACAAAATCGTTGGTTTGAAGAGTATAAAGAGTTGAGGCAAAAGCAAGCTGAAGAAGCTGCAGAGCGTACTGACGAGGTCGCTGAGCACTTAAAGAAAATCGCTAACGCATTAATCTAAAGTTTAAAAAGCCCTCACGTAGCAGCGTGGGGGCTTTTTCTTTACATAGTCTCTCTGTCGTTCAGTCAACCGTTCTGTTCAACAGTATGTTCAACAGAAAACCGTTTATGTCCTAAGCATTCCCTCACACCGTTCGTGTTAACACGTTTATCAATCAACTTGGTTTGAGGGGTTTTACGGCTTTTTCAGCGTCTAAGCTGCGACGTTTTGTATTCAGCTTGGTCACATTCCGTTCAAAGTCAGTCTTTGTGTTCGCCGTGCGCTTGTTCGTTCGTTTGTTTGTTCTGTTCGTTTCAACTTCGTATAGGCGCATAATCACCACCTCACTTTGATAAGTACTTCACTGCCATTTTTCGCAGCACGATTTTTCGCTATCACAAACCCCATTTCAGCACACCTTTAACCACTCTGCTGTGCTCTGCGCATTAATCTGTTTATGGCACTGCTCACTGAGCTGCAGAAACTGTTTCCCAAGCTCTGTATGCTGCTCTGAGTTCAGCATTCGTTTGCCATAGTGTTGAAGTTTACTTGCGCAGATTGCTACAGCGCCAACGCTTGCGTCGCAGCCCTTAAATCGCAGTGTGCGTAAATAGCATTCGCTTCTGCCAAGCCAATCCGTGCTAAACTCACTTTCACTGCGCACAGCGCCTATGCTGTTCAGCAGCTCATACACATCACTCAATACCGTTTTTGTCACCGTCTTTGTTCTCCGTTGATAAATAACACAGTGAGCACCTACTTGCTCGCAGTTATTTAGCAACAATGAAGCATACACATTCAGAATACGAGATTAGGCAACGCCTAAAGGCAGAGGGTGCGAAGTGGATAGCGCAACAGAAGTTTTGGCTATTTGGCACAGCACGATACTACGATGGAACACAAGTAGGCAGGGAACAGGCGGAACGAGACTGTAGGCATTATTTTAACACTGTAGACAAACAGATATTGCGAAGGCGAGATTACAACGAAGGCACAAGGCTACAGAGGCTTGTATTCATTGAGACAGGCAGAAATCGTGTTAACACGCACATACACTTTTTTATTAAAGGCACGCATCTAAAGCAGTACAGGCACATAAAGCAAATAGCAGAAGGAAACTGGAGTAGGCACATAAAGCAGGCAAGTGATTGCGTCGTGCTGGATAACATTGATCTGATACACGAACGCAAAGGCTATTGTTGGAAAGAGTTTGACAGCATACGCAGCGAAGCGCTTTATCTGCCTTGCTGTCATCTCACACCCCCAAAATACACATAGAGCAGCACAAAACGGTTGATAACCATACTGCGGTTGCTGGCGNAACGCCCCAATAGCGTTGCTGCTTNGGAGCAGTGACGCTGTTCGTATTACAACAGTTCAACAANGCATAACGAAACACACAAGCTCAAACACACACAGTGAATAATNTCATAGANTAAGTATTGTNTGANATTTNAGCTGTAAGTCNTTGATAANNAATACNTCAATCAACGANNCCAAGTTGGTTGCTCAGATAAAATATCAGACTGTACTGTTTAACACAGATACTGTGATATTAGAGGGCAAGATGGCGNAAGCAGCNACACTCAGTGAAGCGCAGATAAAACGTGCAGTTCGTTTCTGCCAAACACGNCGTTANNNNACACGTGACNCAACGATACTGCTGCTCAGCTTGTACACAGGGCTACGTGCGAAGGAGATAGCGGCACTGCGTGTTGNTGACCTGTATGACGACGAGGGCAGTGTACGTACACAGTTCACGCTCTCAGCAGCACAGACGAAAGGCGCTCGTACACGCACTGTGTTCGTCAACAAGCCGTTGGCGCAGCAGCTGACGGTGTACAGTGCGTGGAGAAGCACAAACGACGCAGCAGCAGCGTTGTTTCCAAGTCAAAAGGGCGGACATTTTTCAGCCAACACGATGTGTCAGCTGTTCCTTAACATCTACAAGGCGTGTGGACTATCAGACGCAAGCTCACACAGCGGACGACGCACATTTATCACACGCCTGGCGAACAAGGGCGTAGGCGTGCGTACATTAGCAGCGTTGGCGGGGCATACCAGCATACAGACGACGCAACGTTACATTGATGTCAACGATGCTCAGTTAGCGAACGCTGTAGAGCTGCTATAAGCGTGTTAACACTTAACTACCCAACCTTGTCGCCAACACTCTGCTCGTTGCATGTTTGCCGTAATAGCTTTCAATAATCTGTACGCTTGTGCCCATATTGCGAGCTATATCAAACACGTTAACACGCCCTTTGCGCAGCATATGGACTGCATAGAAGTGACGTAAGCTGTACAGAGAGTATTTCTCACCGTCAGCACTGTGCGTCAAACCTTCACGCTCTAATAGAACATTAAACTGGTCAATCAGCGTGATAATCTTACTGCCATCTGCCATCTTAAACAGATAGTCGTTCACCGCTTCGCCACGCTCGTCTGCAATACGCTGCCACTCTGATTGCCAACGAGCATTTCGTTCAAGTGTTCTGTCAACATAACGATTTGCGTTAGAGCGAATGACAACGAAACGTTTGCCCGTCTTGCCATCCACTTCAAAACCATACAGCTCTCTGTCGTTCTCGTCCTTAAACTTGCTTATATCGCCAACTCGCAAGTTATTGGCTTCACCTACACGCAAGCCACTATTCGCCAACAGCAGCACATAGTCCCTCAGCAGTTCACGTGTGTAACGCCAACGAGCATTGTCAGTATCACGTATCCAACGCCGCATACCTACGTACAAGCGACGATATTCTTCAGCAGTAAACGGCGGACGAGTACGATTGCGCTGCGCTTTGTAACGGAACTTGGGAAGCGGCTTATTGCCTCTATAGCCACGCTCGTGTGCATATTTCAGCAGCGTGAGTGCGAACGTTGTTTCCCACTCAAGCGTTTTATCTGCGGGATTTAGTTTGGCATTACGAGGTATTTTGTCTTTTGGCATACGAGCGTAGTAATCACGCCGCCATTCAACGTAGTCCTTCAGTACAGCGTCGTCTATCTTCTCAACTGTCTTATTGCCACAGTATTCGTGCCAGAACTTGCTTACACGCTGTATCTGTCGCAGCATATAAGGGCTGGTTTGCTGCCCCTTAGCATTCTTTCCTCGCACATAGTCACCACGCAAATGCTGTGCTTCTCGCATTCGCACATACTCGTTGATAACATCTGAAAATCGCTTCTGCTGTGTTGGTAAATCTTGTTCTTTGCGGAACTCAAGCTCGTAGAACGCACGAACAGCACGTTCACGTGCTTCTTCTAAGTCTCGTGTCTTAAGTGATTTGTAGATGTAACGACGATTGCCAGCGTAAAGACGAACTTGGAAGATGCCGTTGCGTGTACTCAACAGCACCTTACCGTCCTTCAGCTTTTCAGCATATTCCGCCGTCGCTTTGTCTGACAAATGCCTAACATCCAAGCCAAATCCACGTTTTGACTAACATTTGCACAACATTTCATGCAGCACAATGCGCACGTAAGTCATTGATTTTAAACGTTAAACAAGACGACCATGACAGTGCTTGAACTTCTTGCCCGATCCGCAAGGACAGGGATCGTTCCGCCCGGGGTCGCCCCAGGTCGCGGGATCGTTTTCGTCAAAGCCCGGTGCCTGCGCCACGGGGCCAGGGGCGGGCGCCGCCGAGGGTGCCTCGGCCGCAGTCTCAAGCTGCGCGCGTTGCTGCTGCATTTCCTGCATCAGCGCCTTCTGCTCTTCCTCGGTCATGGGACGGATCTGCGCCAGTTTCTGGGTCACATCGGTCCGCAGGCTGTCCAGAAGGGATTCGAAGAGCTGGAAGGCTTCAGTCTTGTACTCGTTCAGCGGATCCCGCTGCGCATATCCGCGGAAGCCAACGACCGAGCGCAAGTGCTCGAGCGTCACCAGATGCTCGCGCCATTTCATGTCGATTGTCTGAAGCAGGATCTGCTTTTCGATCTGCCGCATCGTGTCCGGGCCAAAGGCCGCCGCCTTGGACGCCATCATCTCGTCCGAACTGGATTCGAGCCGTTCGCGCATCGTATCGTCATCCACGCCCTCCTCGGCCGCCCATTCGGCCACGGGCACGTCAAGGGCCAGCTTGTCACGCATGGCCTCTTGCAGCCCTTCGGTGTCCCACTGGTCGGCATAGGATTTCGGCGGCATGTGTTCGGTCACCAGATCGTCGATCACCTGGTAACGCATGTCCTGCGCGATCTCGGACAGATCCTCTGCCTCCATGATCTCGCGTCGCTGCGAAAAGATCACGGTGCGCTGGTCGTTCATGACATCGTCGAACTTCAGCAGCTGCTTGCGGATGTCGAAATTGCGGCCCTCGACCTTGGCCTGGGCACGTTCGAGCGACTTGTTCACCCATGGGTGAATGATCGCTTCGCCCTCTTTCAATCCCAGGGTCGACAGCACCTTTTCAAGCCTGTCAGAGCCGAAGATGCGCATCAGGTCGTCTTCGAGCGACAGGTAGAAGGACGACCGCCCCGGGTCGCCCTGACGCCCCGACCGGCCACGCAGCTGGTTGTCGATGCGCCGGCTTTCGTGACGTTCGGTGGCCAGAACGAACAGGCCACCCGCGTCCTTCACCTTTTGCTCTTCGTCCGCATGCTCGGCCTCGATCCGGGCACGCACCTCGTCGGGATGCGCCTCGGGGTCGGCCGCCAGTGCCTCCATCACCTTGAAGTCGACATTGCCGCCCAGTTTGATGTCGGTGCCGCGACCGGCCATGTTGGTGGCGATGGTCACCGCGCCCAGCTTGCCCGCATCGGCGACGATCTGCGCCTCTTGCTCGTGCTGGCGCGCATTCAGGACATTGTGCTTGATGCCCGCGGTGGTCAGCATCTGGGACAGGAACTCCGATTTCTCGATGGAGGTCGTGCCGACGAGAATGGGCTGACCTTTTTCATGAGCCTCCTTGATCCTCCGAACGATCGCCTCGAACTTCTCGCGCGCGGTTCGGTAAACCTGGTCGTCCTCGTCCACACGGGCGATGGGCCGGTTCGTCGGCACCTCTACGACGCCAAGCCCGTAGATCTCGGCGAATTCCTCGGCCTCGGTGGTGGCGGTGCCGGTCATACCCGACAGCTTGTCGTACATGCGGAAGTAATTCTGGAAGGTCACGCTGGCCAGCGTCACGTTCTCGGGTTTGATATCGCAGTTTTCCTTGGCTTCGAGCGCCTGGTGCAAGCCGTCCGACAACCGGCGGCCGGCCATCATTCGGCCGGTGAATTCGTCGATCAGTACGACCTCGTCACCGCGCACGATGTAGTCCTTGTCGCGCGTGAAGAGTTTGTGTGCACGCAAACCCTGGTTGACGTGATGCACGATGGTGGTGCTTTCGGGGTCGTAGAGGCTCTGCCCCTCTTCCAGAAGCCCGGCCGCCTGCAGGCGCTGTTCCAGAAACTCGTTGCCCTCGTCGGTATAGGTGACGTTGCGGGTCTTTTCGTCGATCGTGAAATGTTCGTCGGTCAGTTCCGGGATCAGCTTGTCGATGGCGACATAGAGCTCGGACCGGTCCTGCGCGGGGCCCGAGATGATCAGCGGCGTGCGCGCCTCGTCGATCAGGATGCTGTCCACCTCGTCGACGATGGCGAAATGGTGATCGCGCTGGTGCATGTCCGTCAGCTCGGACTTCATGTTATCGCGCAGATAGTCGAAGCCCAGCTCGTTGTTGGTGGCGTAGGTGATGTCGGCGGCATAGGCAGATCGCTTTTCCGCATCGTTCTGGAACGGGACAACGACCCCGGTGGTCATGCCCAAAGCGCCATAGACCTTGCCCATCCACTCGGCATCGCGGCGGGCAAGGTAGTCGTTCACGGTGACGATGTGCACGCCCTTGCCCGTCAGTGCGTTCAGATAGGCCGGGAAGGTCGCGACCAGGGTTTTGCCCTCGCCGGTCTTCATCTCGGCGATGTTGCCCTGGTGCAGGAACATGCCGCCCATCAGCTGCGTGTCGAAGGCACGCAGACCCAGCGCGCGCCGGGCGGCCTCGCGGCAGTTGGCGAAGGCCTCCGGCAGAATGTCGTCGAGACTTTCGCCGTCGGCCACGCGTTTCTTGAACGCTTGGGTCTTCTCGATCAGGTCTGCGTCGCTCAGCTTCTCGAACTCGGGTTCGAGCGCGTTGATCTTGTCCACAACCGGGCGCGTCGCCTTGATCTTGCGGTCGTTCGGCGTGCCGAAGACCTTTTTGGCGAGAGATCCGATACCCAGCATGGTTTCACTTTCCGTTCGCGGTGATTTTGGCAGGGCACCGGTTGCCCGTCCGCGGCACAACCCATAAGTATCGGGCGAAGGACGGCCCCTGCATAGGACGTAAGCGATGTAAGGGGCGGTCAGAGTACTGTCAACGCCGCCCGACCGCGCGGCAGGACCATAAAGGACGCTATCATGTCGAAACGGCTGACCCTTCTTGCGGGCGCGGCGCTTGCGCTGAGCCTGTCCACCCCCGTTCACGCGCAGGACGCGACCGCCGACACGGTCGTCGCCACCGTCAATGGCGTGGAGATCACGCTGGGCCACATGATCCTGGTTCGCGCGGGGTTGCCCGAACAGTATAACCAGCTGCCGAACGAGGTGCTGTTCGATGGCATCCTGAACCAGCTGGTGCAACAGCAAGTTCTGTCCGCCGAGGGCCCCGAGGAAACGCCGCGCCGTGTGCAACTGGCGCTCGACAACGAGTTGCGGACGCTGATGGCGGCCGAGGCGATTGACGACAAGCTGGGCACCGACCTGACCGACGAGGCCATCCAGGAAGCTTATGACGCCCAGTATGCCGAAAACGGCGGCGGCACCGAGTGGAACGCCTCGCACATCCTCGTCGCGACCGAAGAAGAGGCGCAGGCCCTGATCGAAGAGCTGAACGGCGGCGCGGATTTCGCAGAACTGGCGCGTGAGAATTCCACCGGCCCGTCCGGCCCCAATGGCGGCCAGCTGGGCTGGTTCGGAGAGGGCATGATGGTGCCACCCTTCCAGGAGGCCGTCGCCGCGCTCGAAGCAGGCACGATTTCTGGTCCGGTCCAGACCCAGTTCGGCTGGCACGTGATCCGGCTGAATGAAACCCGCGTCGCCGAGGCACCCGCGCTTGAAGAGGTGCGCGAGCAGATCGAGCAAGAGCTTTCGACGAGCCTTGTCGATGCTTACGTCAATGACCTGACCGAGGCGGCCGAAATCGACCGCAGCGGCGCAGAGGATATCGACCCGGCCCTACTGGGCCAGATCGAGCTGCTGCAGCGCTGAGGCGATGGAACGCTCGCCGCTGGCGCCGGCCAGTTTTCCCGATCTTCCGGTCGTCGGCGGCGTGCGTTTTGCCGCCACAGCGGCCGGTGTGCGCTACAAGAATAGGACCGACGTGATGCTTGCGGTACTCGATCCCGGCAGCGTCGTGGCGGGTGTGTTCACCCGGTCCGCCACGCGGTCGGCGCCGGTGCTGGATTGCGAGGCCAAGATCGGGCAGGACAGCCCGGATGGCGCCGCGATCCTCGTGAATTCGGGGAACTCCAACGCCTTTACCGGCAAGAACGGTGAGATCGCGACCAAGGCGGTCACCGCGGCCACGGCCCAGGCGGTGAACCTGCCAGAGGCGCGCGTTTTCACCTCCTCCACCGGGGTGATCGGCGAGCCCCTGCCCCATGACCGCATTACGGCCAAGCTGGAAGAGCTGGCCGCGGGACTGGATCCCGCCGGGATCGAGGACGCCGCCCGCGCGATCATGACCACGGACACCTTTCCGAAAGGCGCTGGCACCACGATCGAGATCGACGGCAAATCGGTGACCATCGCCGGCATCGCCAAGGGCTCTGGCATGATCGCCCCCGACATGGCGACGATGCTGGTCTACATCTTCACCGATGCGGTCGCACCGCGCGCCGTCTTGCAGACGATGCTGGCAGAGCTGACCGACCGCACCTTCAACTGCATCACCGTGGACAGTGACACCTCGACCTCGGACACGCTGCTTCTGGCGGCGACAGGGGTGTCAGGTGTGGATGTCTCGGGCAATACGGATTTCCGCGATGCGCTGGAACGGGTGATGCTGGACCTGGCGCATCAGGTCGTGCGCGACGGCGAGGGCGCCACGAAATTCGTCGAAATCGCCGTGACCGGTGCCGCGTCGGATACGGATGCGAAAACCCACGGTCTCTCCATCGCCAATTCGCCGCTGGTCAAGACCGCCATCGCAGGCGAGGATCCGAACTGGGGCCGCGTGGTGATGGCCATCGGCAAAAGCGGCGCCGCGGCCGATCGGGACCTGTTGTCGATCCGGTTTGGCGATATCCTCGTGGCCGAAAACGGATGGGTCTCCCCGTCGTACAGCGAGGCTGACGCCGCCGCCTACATGAAGGGCGACCATATTCGCATTGCGGTGGATCTGGGCTTGGGCAGCGGTCGGACCACGGTCTGGACCTGCGATCTGACCAAGCGCTATATCGAGATCAACGCGGATTACCGGTCGTGAAGGTCGTTCTTGTCGCCGCTGTCGCGCTTATCGATGTGGATGGGCGCGTGCTGCTCGCGCAGCGGCCCGAAGGGAAATCCATGGCCGGGCTGTGGGAGTTTCCCGGCGGCAAGGTCGAACCGGGTGAAACGCCCGAGGCCGCGCTGATCCGCGAATTGCAGGAAGAGTTGGCCATCGACACCTGGTCCAGCTGCCTGGCCCCTTTGACGTTCGCCAGCCACAGCTACGACGATTTTCACCTTCTCATGCCGCTTTTTGCCTGCCGGAAATGGCAGGGCACGCCGCAGTCCCAGGAGGGCCAGGCCCTGAAATGGGTGCGCGCGACGGACCTGCGCGACTACCCGATGCCTCCCGCCGATATTCCCCTCATCCCGATCCTGCGCGATTGGCTATAGGTCAGGCTGTCAACGGAATTGTTGCCAATTGGGCGACAAAACCCCGCTTAATCCGACTGCGGCAAAAAATTCGTGCAAAATGTCTTTGTTTCGATCTGATTCTGTCACATATTTTACGTGTATCACTTGGGGAGGGATGCATGCTTAAGACGATTATCATCGGAAGTTGCGTGTCCGTGCAGGGCACTTTCGTAAAGGCGTTGCCCGATGGCCGGATTGCGGTACAGGTGGGTGACAAGACCTTTACTGGTCGTCCGGTGGCAAACGCCGCCTAACTCCAAGACCTCTGTTCAAGTCAAAAGGCCCGCGGTTTCACCGCGGGCCTTTGTCATGCCATACTCAAAGGGGCTGACTGGGATCAGTCGAGCGTCCGCTCAACCTCTTCCCGCTCGAAGATCTCGATCACGTCACTCGGACGAATATCGTCGTAATTCTCGAACGCCATACCGCACTCTTGGCCCGACTGGACCTCGGGCACTTCGTCCTTGAAGCGCTTGAGTGTCTTCAGCGTCCCTTCGTGGATCACGACATCGTCGCGCAGAAGGCGCACACCGGCCGACCTGCGGGCGATCCCCTCCGTCACGAGACAGCCTGCCACCTTACCGACACCGGAGACCTTGAAGACCTCCTTGATCTGCGCATAGCCGATGAAGTTCTCGCGGATCTCGTTCGACAACAGGCCCGAGGCCGCCGCCTTCACATCGTCCACGAGGTCGTAAATCACGCTGTAGTAGCGGATCTCGACGCCCTTCTGGTTCGCGGTGTTGCGGGCCGAGGCGTTGGCACGAACGTTGAAGCCCATGATCGGCGCGTTCGACGCTTCGGCCAGGCCCACATCGGTTTCGGTGATCGCACCGACGCCCGAATGCAGGACGCGCACGCGCACTTCGTCGTTGCCAATCTTTTCCATCGCCTGAACGATGGCTTCGGCCGAGCCCTGAACGTCTGCCTTCACAAGGATTGGCATCTCGGTGACGTTCTCGTCTTCCTTGGCCTTCTGCATCAGCTGTTCGAGCGTGGTGGCGGCACCGGCCGCCGCGCGCTTTTCCTTGGCCACGCTTTCGCGGTATTCGGCGATCTCGCGCGCCTGAGCCTCGGTGTCGACCACGTTCAGGACGTCGCCTGCCTCGGGCGTGCCGTTCAGGCCCAGCACCTCGACCGGCACCGATGGCCCGGCCTCCTTGACCCGCTCGCCACGGTCGTTGATGAGCGCACGCACACGGCCCCACTGTTCGCCCACGACGAAGATGTCGCCCTGACGCAGGGTGCCCTTTTGCACAAGCACGGTCGCCACCGGGCCGCGGCCCACGTCCAGCTGCGCCTCGATCACGGCGCCTTCGGCGGCGCGGTCGGGGTTCGCCTTGAGCTCGAGGATCTCCGCCTGCAGCGCGATGGCTTCCAGCAGTTCGTCGAGACCCTGGCCGCTGATGGCCGATACTTCGACATCTTGCACGTCACCCGACATCGCCTCCACGACGACCTCGTGCTGCAGAAGATCGGTGCGCACCTTGTCCGGGTTCGCATCGGGCTTGTCGCACTTGTTGATCGCCACGATCATCGGCACCTCGGCAGCCTTCGCGTGGTTGATCGCCTCGACCGTCTGCGGCATCACCGCATCGTCGGCGGCGACCACGAGGACGACGATATCCGTCACCTGCGCCCCGCGCGACCGCATCGAGGTAAAGGCCGCGTGGCCCGGCGTATCCAGGAAGCTGAGCACAGCCCCGCTGTCGGTCGTGACCTGGTAGGCCCCGATATGCTGGGTGATACCACCGGCCTCGCCGGCAACAACCTTGGCATCGCGGATCGCGTCCAGAAGCGACGTCTTGCCGTGGTCCACGTGACCCATGATGGTGATAACCGGCGGGCGCGGTTCGAGATCTTCGGGCTTGTCGTCGACCTCCTTGATTACGTCCTCCACATCCGCGTCAGAGACGCGAACGACCCGATGGCCGAATTCCTCAATGATGAGTTCAGCGGTATCGGCGTCGATCGGCTGGTTCTGGGTAACCATCATGCCGTTCTGCATCAGTGCCTTGACGACGTCGGCCACGCGCTCGGCCATGCGGTTGGCAAGTTCCGAGACCACGATGGTTTCGGGCAGCTGCACGTCGCGAACGACCTTTTCCCGCTCTTGGGCGCCACCCATGGCCTTCTGACGCGCCCGCTCTTGCTTGCGCTTCATCGCGGCCAGGGATTTCTGGCGTCCACCTTCACCGCCAGACAGGGCCTGGTTCAGGGTGAGTTTGCCCGACCGGCGACCATCGTCACGGCCTTTGCCACGGTTCGACCGGTCGTCTTCGCGCTCGCGTTTGCGGGCGGGACTCGGCGCGGATTTACCGGCGGGCTTTTTCTCTTCCGGGGCCGGAGCGGCGGGCGCGGCAGCGGCACGCTTGGCGCTTTCCTCGGCCTCGCGGCGCTTGCGCTCTTCTTCCTCGGCCTTGGCGCGGGCGCGCTCTTCGGCTTCGCGCTGTTCGCGTTCCTTGGCTTCCTGCTCGGCGCGGCGGCGTTCGCGTTCCTCGGCCCGGGCCTTTTCCTCGGCTTCGCGCTTTTCAGCCTCTTCGGCCTCGCGCGCCTTGGCGGCGGCCAGCGCCTTGAGGCGACGCTCCATTTCCGCATCCGAGATTCCGGCCGGCCGGTTGCCCGACGCCCCCGTCGACCCGCTCGAACCGGATCCGGACTTGGTCGTGGTCTTGGGCACGACGACGCGCTTGCGTTTGGTTTCCACCACGACGTTCTTGGTCCGCCCATGGCTGAAGCTTTGCTTCACGTTGCCCGAACGGGCACCGCCACGCAGACCGAGTGTTTTCTTACCGTCGTTGTCGCTCATAATGGCTTCTTCATCCTTTCCGGCGCGCGGTCGCGCCGTCTGAAACGCGCAAGCTTTTCAATCTTGCGGCTTCCTCTACTACACGGGGTGTCAAACCGCCAGCGCCTAGCGCGCCATGTATCACGGTTTGTCTTCCGAATGCGACTCCCAGCTCATCCGCAGTGAGCCAGCCTATGTATTTCCCGCGATGGGGCGTGCTGAGCTTGGATTTGCCTCGCTCGCTGCCATCGCTGGCCTGAAACAGGACGCGCGCGCGCTCCTTTTCGAGCCAATCCTTGACCTTTTCGTATCCCGCCACGGCGTCGCCCGACTTGCGGGCCAACGAGATCAGGTCGACCACCCGCCGCGCCAAAAGCGACTCGACCCGGGCCGTGAGATCCTCGGGCACCTGGACCGGTGCCTTGGCGGCACGGGCGAACAGCTTTTTCGACACCGCCTTGTTCAGGGCCTCGGGCGTGGCGCTGACCCAGATACCACGACCCGGCAACTTGCCCAGGATATCCGGAACGATCGTGATGTCCGGCCCCACGACGAAGCGGACCAGTTCTGACACCGGCCGCACCTGCCCGGTCGCAATGCATTTGCGCTCGGGGCCGGTGCTTCGGTCCTTGTCCCTGCCGCCGCGGGTCACGTTCCGGGTCTCCATCGTCTGGCTCAGGCGGTCTGCTCCTCGGTCGCGGCCGCGCGATCGGCATCCGCATCCTCATCGCCAGCGTCCTCTTCGGTGGCGACGAGATCGTCGGGATCGACCCAACCCAGCATGACACGCGCGGTCATCACCATGGTCTGGGCTTCTTCCAGAGACACGTCGAAGGCTTCAAGGATGCCGTCATCCTTCACGCGCTCACCGTCCACGGTGGTCCAGCCACCGGCCAGTTCCCAATCGGCGCAGGTGGCGAAATCCTCGAGCGTTTTGACACCATCCTTGCCCAAGGCCTCGATCATCTGTGGTGTCAGCCCGTCAAAGTCAATAAGGCTGTCTTCCACCCCCATGGAGCGGGCGTTCTCGAGCGCGGCCTTGGCCTGCGCCTCGAGGAAGTCGCGCGCACGTGCCTGAAGCTCGTTCGCCGTGTCCTCGTCCACGCCGTCGATCACCAGAAGCTCGTCGAGATCGACATAGGCGACCTCTTCGAGATTGGTGAAGCCTTCGGAAACCAGCAGCTGGGCAAAGAACTCATCCAGATCCAGCGTGTCCATGAAGAGCTGCGTGCGCTCTTCGAATTCCTTCTGGCGGCGGGCCGATTCCTCTTCCTCGGTCATGATGTCGATGTCGAGCCCGGTCAGCTGCGAGGCAAGCCGCACGTTCTGGCCGCGGCGCCCGATGGCCAAGCTTAGCTGCTCGTCGGGCACCACGACCTCGATCCTCTCGGCATCCTCGTCGAGCACCACCTTGGAAACCTCGGCGGGCTGCAGCGCGTTCACGAGGAAGGTCGGCACATCCTCGTTCCACGGGATGATGTCGATCTTCTCGCCCTGAAGCTCGTTCACCACGGCCTGGACGCGACTGCCGCGCATGCCGACGCAAGCGCCCACCGGGTCGATCGAGCCGTCATAGGACACCACGGCAATCTTGGCGCGGCTGCCGGGGTCACGGGCCACGGCCTTGATCTCGATGATGCCGTCGTAGATCTCGGGCACTTCCATCTTGAAGAGCTCGGCCATGAACTCGGGCGCGGTGCGCGACAAGAAGATCTGCGGCCCACGCGTCTCGCGGCGCACATCCTTGATGTAGCAGCGGATGCGGTCGTTCGGGCGATAGCTTTCGCGGCCGATCTTCTCGTTGCGGCGCAGGATCGCTTCGCCGCGGCCCACATCGACGATGACGTTGCCGTATTCCTCGCGCTTGACGACACCGTTGATGATCGTGCCCGCGCGATCCTTGAATTCTTCGAACTGGCGGTCACGCTCGGCTTCGCGGACCTTTTGCAGGATCACCTGCTTGGCCGATTGCGCGGCGATCCGGCCCATTTCCACGGGCGGCACCTCGTCGCGCAGCTCGTCGCCGACCTGCGGGTTTTCCATGTACTGCTTGGCCTGTTCGACCGTCAGCTCGGCCTGGTAGTTCTCAAGCTCGTCGTCCTCGACCACGGTGCGCACGCGGGTAAAGGTCGCGCGGCCCGTCTTGCGGTCGATCGACACACGGATGTCCATCTCGGAGCCATAACGCGACTTGGCGGCCCGGGCGAGGCTTTCCTCCATGGCCTCGATCACGAGACCCGGATCGATCATCTTTTCGCGGGCCACCGCCTCGGCGGTCTGCAACAGCTCCAGCTGGTTTGCGGATGTGATGGCCATTTTCTCAGTCCTCCTCGGAACCGGCTTTTGTTTCTACTTCGTCAAATTTCTGTTCATCGAGCGTCCCGGCATCCTTGCGCGCCTTCAGCATCGCGCGGATCAGGTCGTCGGTCAGGACGAGCTTTGCATCGCTCAGCCATTCGAAATCGAGCCCGATGGTGACGGCCTCGCCACCTTCCCCCTCGACATTGATCAGAACCTCGTTGCCCTCGACCCCGGCCAGCACGCCCTTGAACCTGCGGCGTCCGTCGATCAGTTCGGCGGTTTCCAGCTTTGCCTCATAGCCTTCGAACATCTCGAAGTCCTTGATCCGTGTCAGGGGTCGATCGATACCCGGGCTCGACACTTCAAGCGTATAGGCTTCGGTGATCGGATCCTCGACATCGAGCGCGGCACTGACCGCGTTGGAAATCTCGGCACATTCATCAACCTCGATCCCGCCATCGGGTCGTTCGGCCATGATCTGCAGCGTGTGGGTCTTGCCGCCCATCAGCCGGATGCGCACGACCTCGAACCCCATGTCCTCGATGACAGGGGTGACGATCTCGGCCAGGCGGCGATCAATCGGGGCTTTGGCGATCAGGTCAGACATGGGTATCCCAAAACGAAAAAACGGGCCGTGCGGCCCGTTGAACTTGTCCGGTGGAGCGTTGGCCGGGGCCGACGCGCCGCTGTTGGCAGTGATATACGTCGCCAGACCCGAGTCTGCAAGCCCGATCAGCCCGCCCCCACATGGCCCAGCGTGTCGAAGCGGTGCATGGTGTCAAACCGGCAGATTTCGACCGGGCCGAGTTCGAAGCTAGGGACAGCCGCGATGAGCGTCGCGAAAAGGTCTACCGACAGGTCAATCACCGACCGCGCTTCGTCCTCGGTCAGCCAGCGGATCGGGTAGGCCAGCGTCAGGTGGAACGGATACTCTCGGTGGTTGTTCCGCCTGATCCCCGTCGCGTCCGAAAGCCGGTCGCGCGTGACGCGTAGTGCGGTCTCGTGCGCATCTGTCGCCCCAGTCAGCAAGAGCGAGAAGCCGCCCAAGAGGCCCACTGGCCGCACCGTGACCCGGTCAAAGCCCTGTGCGGCCCGCAAGCGCGGCAGCAGATCATCGGTCACGGCGTCGATCCCTGTCTCGAGCGGCAGATGCGCGGGCCAGCCGGGGCGCGCCCGCTCCGTCGCGATGACCCCGTCGAAGACGGTCATGTGGAAACTCTCCGGCGGCAGGAAGGTAAAGGCCCCTGCCAGCGGTCCCTTGCGCAACCGCACCTGAACCTCGGTGATCGTCCGATGCGCCGTGCTGTCGGGGTCAAGATGGCACAAGGTCGTGTTGCCGGGACAGGCAAGCGGGCCGCCGTCAGAGTCGAACTTCTGGCCCACGGCCCTTGGAACAGGGCCGTCGTCCGGCCCCCTGGTCAGCCAAACCTGGGCGCGGGCGCGCAGGCTGTCACTGTCCCAGGCCATGGGCCTCGAGATAGGCCATGGACGCCGGAATGTCGGCGTGGTTTCTCAGCTCCATGACAAGTCGCGGCTGGTGCTCCAAGTCGGCCAACGCACGGAATACGGCATGCCAGTGAATGCTGCCGGTCCCGATGGCCCAGTGCCGGTCGGCATAGCCATCGGCGTCTTGCAGGTGGACATGATGCAACCAGTCGCCTGCGGATTTCACGTAGTAATCCACCGGCGGCGCCCCGGTCGATCCATGGGCATAATGCGCATGGCCCGTGTCCAGTGACAGCCGCACCGCATCCGAGTGAAAGGCATGTGCCAGCCGCAGCCGGTCAGACGGGTCGATATCCTCGATGTTCTCGATCACGAGGGTCACGCCCTGCTGCTCGGCCCGGTTGACCACGTCACCCAGGATGGTTTGCGCGGCGGCGATGATCCAGTCGCGCGCACCGTCGTTGTTGGGCATGTTGTTGTGATCCCAGGTCGAAAACGGCGAATGCACGACCATCTGGGTCGCACCCAGTGCCTCGCACACGTCAAGGGCCTGCATCATCCGGCGGGTGATGATGGCCTGGATCTCGGGGTCCAGACAGCAGAGCGAAAAGCCGATAAAAGGGCCATGGATGCCCAGACGGCCGGTATGGCCGTCAAGCAGGCGCTTGATATGGGCTACCTCGTCCGACCAATCCGCCTCGAGCGCCATTGGCGCATAGAAGGATTGCAGCTCCAGATCGCGATCCTTTTCAAGGATCCAGTCGCGATGGGCTTCGAGCCCCTCGGTGGACAGGGCGGCGCCGATCACCGGCACGGGTGCGGACACGGGCATGGCAGACCTCTTGACAACAGGGTGTTCTGCCCGCTGCTAAGCGGTCGGCGTGACAGCCGTGTGACGCCCCGTACCCTGGATCAGGCCACCGCGTGGGCGATGGCGCATTGCTTCCACAGAATCGTCAGCGCTTCGACCAGGTGGTCGAGATCGGCATCGGTGTGCAGCGGCGAAGGGGTAAAGCGCAGCCGCTCCGTCCCCTTGGGCACGGTGGGATAGTTGATGGGCTGCACATAGATCCCGTAATCGCGCATCAGGATATCCGACAGCATCCGGCATTTGACAGGGTCCTTGATCATCACCGGGATGATGTGGCTGGGGTTGTCCAGATGCGGGATGCCGCGCTGGTCCAGCATGCGGCGCAGCTTGGCCACCTGGCGCTTTTGACGCTCACGCTCGATCTGGCTGGTTTTCAGATGCGCAATAGACGCCGTGGCAGCGGCCGCAACCGCGGGCGGCAGCGCCGTGGTAAAGATGAAACCCGATGCAAAGGAGCGCACGAAGTCGCACATCGCCGCCGATCCGGTGATGTAGCCACCGACCACGCCATAGGCCTTGCCCAGTGTGCCCTCGATCAGGGTGATGCGGTCGGCCAGGCCCTCGCGTTCGCTGATCCCACCGCCGCGCGGCCCGTAAAGGCCCACGGCATGGACTTCGTCGAGATAGGTCATCGCGCCGTGCTTTTCAGCGACTTCGACGATTTCCTGCATCGGGCAGATATCGCCGTCCATCGAATAGACCGACTCGAAGGCGACGATCTTGGGAGCGTTTGCCGGCAGGGCCGCCAGCTTGCGGTCCAGATCCTCGGGGTCGTTGTGCTTCCAGATGACCTTGTTGGCGCGGGAATGGCGGATGCCCTCGATCATCGAGGCATGGTTCAGCTCATCCGACAGGATCACGCAATCGGGCAGACGGCTGCCCAGGGTCGACAGCGCCGCCCAGTTCGACACGTAGCCGCTGGTGAACAGAAGCGCGGATTCCTTGCCGTGCAGATCGGCCAGTTCCTGTTCCAGAAGCACATGGTGATGGTTCGTGCCGCTGATGTTCCGCGTACCACCGGCGCCGCAGCCGCAGCTGTCGATCGTGTCCTTCATCGCCTGGCGCACCACCGGGTGCTGGCCCATGCCCAGGTAGTCGTTCGAACACCAGACCGTCACCTCATCGGGCGCTTCGTCATCATGGCTCTTGGCCCGGGGAAACTCCCCACAACGGCGCTCGAGCTCGGCAAAGATGCGGTAATTGCCTTCGTCCTTCAGCGCATCGAGCTGTGCGGTGAACAGCGCATCAAAGTCCATGGGGTCCCTCCGGGTAGTGCTTTTTATTTGTCGGTTTTGGCTCGGGCAGCATCCAGCGCCAGAGCTTGGCATCGGGCAGCGGCACCACCATCAGCCAGTGTTCAAGAAGCGCCAGCGCGGTGATCGCGCTCAGCAGGGCAAATCCCACGATCTGCCCGGGCTCGGTCACGGCTGCCAGTCGCTCGAGCCAGCAGGCCACCGCGAAACTCAGCGCCGTGATCGACACCGGGAACACCCAGTTCAGCTTGGCGATGCGGAAATGGCTTGGCAGATGCGACAGGACCTGCGGAATGAATTCCACATTGATCCGTGGCACGCCGAAAAACAGGTTCAGCTTGGCCGACACGCGGGCGAAAAAAAGAACGACAAAGGTCCACAGACCCACAGTGCTCTCGGCGCCCCAGCCATACAGCGCCATGGCGATCATCACCGAAACCAGCAGCATCTCGTGATAAGCGATCGTGCCCCAGGCCCGGATGAAGCGTTCCCACTCGGGCAGCGCATCGGGGCAGCGATGACCGTTCGGCCCGGTGATGAGCCCGGTCAGAAACGCAAGCTCGATCCAGCCCCAAATCGCCAGCGCCGACAGGAAGGCCAGGTAGGCCGCCGCGACGCTGCCATCGACCAGCGTATGCTGATAGACCCAGATGCCAGCGGCCAGCACCGGCAGGCCCAGAAGGCCCGCCAGTTGCCGGGCGATGGCGCCACGCCGTTCGGCCCAGCGCACCACCAGCAGGATCGCCCCGGTGGAGAACCACCAGAGAAACAGCGCGGACAGCGCGGCGATCCAGGGCGAGGCCCACATCAGTAGGCGGGCTCCAACCGGGTGGAGACCGGGCGCTGATGTTCCTTGGACGGGATGGTGTAGAGCGACACGAAGGCCAGCGCGGCCCGGGCCGAGCCGCCCATGGCCTTCAGGCGGCCGCCAAGGCCACCGGCCTTCTTGCCCTCGGCAATGGCGACATTGGCCTTGTGCAGCCGCACGAGGTTCTTCTGCCAACGCGGGTGGTCGATATCCAGTGTGATCGGGAAGATCTGCTTGGACAGCGTACTCGTCTTGGTGAAGACCTCGTGTGCGTACCAATCCGGATCGACCCCCAGCGCCTTGTGAAAGGCCGTGCGTTGATGGTCGCGCACATACATCGTTGCATAGACAGCGGTGAGGAAGAACTTGATCCACCAGACATTGATCCCGCTGGTAAGCTTGGGATCGGTCTTCATCAGCAGGGCGAAGGCCTCGCCATGGCTGAACTCGTCATTGCACCATTCTTCGAACCACTTGAAGATCGGGTGGAACCGATGCTCGGGGTTGGCCTCCAGGTGCCGGAAGATCGTGATGTAACGGGCGTAGCCGATTTTTTCGGACAGGTAGGTGGCGTAATAGATGAACTTGGGCCGGAAATAAGTGTATTTCTTCTTCTGCGTCAGGAAGCCCAGGTTCACCGCCACGCCCGCCTCGCGCAGGGCATCGTTGATGAAGCCGGCGTGCCGCGCCTCGTCCCGTGCCATCAGCTGGAACAGCTGCGTGATGTCGCTGTTCGACCCGCGCCGCTTCATTTCCTTGTAAAGCACGCAGCCCGAGAATTCGGCGGTACAGCTGGAAATCAGGAAGTCGATAAATTCCTTCTTCAGCTCCGGGTCCATGCCGTCCCAGTCGACGTGGTCCCAGTCCTCGTTCTTCTTGAAATGACCCTTGTTCGGGTCCGACACCATCTGGTCGATCAGCTTGTCCCAGTCTTCGCGCACGCTGGACACGTCGATGGCATCGAGCTCATCGAAATCCGTGGTGTAGAAGCGCGGGGTCAGCAGGGTGTTCTGCATCGCCACTTCGGTGGCGGCGACACTGTCGAACTTGGCCTGCTCTTCCTGGATGGCGAGACCTTCCTCGACGGTGGTCGCATCGGCGGTATGGGTGGCTTGCACGTTCATAGCGTCACCTCCTCGGAGAACGAGAACTCGCACAGCTCCATGACCTCGAAATCGCCGGTCAGGCGGGTCCAGAGCTGTTCCAGCTTCGACGCGCGGACGATGGTCGCCTCGCGGTCCTCGATCACGATCTCGCCGAAGGGCGCCATGATCTCGGGTCCATGCACCTTGACCTCGTCACCGGGGTAGATCACCGCCCCGTTGTTGAAGCGGACATGCGCATGAAGGCTTTCGAATTTGTGGCTGACTTCGACGGTGCAGGGGGCACGTTCGATGTCACGGGTCAACAATCCCATTTCGGTTCCCTTTCCTCGGTTAGTCCAGAAGCCTGGCGAAAGCTCTGGCATTGTCCGCGCCGAACCCCATGAGGTCCGCGCGCCAGCCTGTGCTGGGGTCGGTGATGGCCACGCGGCCTTCGGCCGTCCGGATCAGCGTGACCGGGCCATCCAGTGCCACGCGATGCTTGGTGCGTTCCCGCGCGATCACGCGGGTCACGCCGCCGATGAACCCGCCCTGGTCGGGGCCGAGATCGGCAATGACAGTGCCTGTTTCGTCCAGCACGGTGGCGGCCCCGCTCATGTCGGCCTGCAGGAACACCACGCGTTCGGCGACGACGTTGTCGAGCGTCGGCTGCGACACGAGCGGCCGGTCGGTGACACGCGCGAAGGTCACCAGCGCCAGCGCGGCGAGGGTGAGCCCGAACATCGCCCGCACCAGAAGGCGGGGGATCTTCTCGTCATGCTCGTGGGCCGGGGCAACGGGATGGGTCTGATCGCTCATATCGCTTACTCCGCCGCCACTTGCGCCGCAACCGGGGCCGCGCCGCGCGCAATCGTGGGCTGGTTCACGCGGGCCTCGGCCGCGTCCGACAGCAGCGCCGCGATCTTCTCGGCCTCGGGAATGCAGCGCAGCGCGGGCTGGGTCCGGAAATGCCAGGGGCGCACGTGGGGCCAGCACACCAGGTAGCTGAGCGAGGCCTCATCGCGCGGCAACTCGAAGGCGATGGTGCCGGTGCCATCGCGCCGCAGGTCCAGCTGCGCGTTCAGGATCTTGGTGAAGGGCAGGTTCAGTGTCACGGTCAGCGCCGCGCCGATGCGCATCGCGACCCGGCGGTTGGTGATCGTGTAGACCGTGGCCCGCGCCTGCACCCAGGCGCTAAGCATCAGCAATGCGGCCACGATGGCCCCCAGCACAAGGAAGGGCGACGAGATCGCCAGCGCCTCGGCCAGGGGACGCTGGTCGACCACGGTCAGGAAACGCCACGCCGCCAGCAGAACGAAATAGCCCAGAACCCAGTAGAGGTTCATCGAGGCCTTGGTCAGCGCCCACCAGTCCGGGCGGCCCTGCCATAGAACATGTTCACCCTCGGGCGGTAGTTCCGGCAGGCCCGGCATGGGCTCTACTGCGAAATCGTCATGGGGCATGGCGTTCTCCTTGGTCTGCGATCAGAGCTGCGGCTCAAGCCGGTCCTGGTCGGCATAAAGCTTGCCGCCGGCGTAGTAGGCGCTGATCTTGTCTTCTTCGAGCAGGGTCACCTGCGCGGGCGAGGCATGCTTGGGCACGCCTGCAAAATGCTTGCCGTAGATCGAATGGATCGCGACGCGGTTGGACTTGATCCGTGCCAGCGTCATCGGCACCAGCCGCGTGCCGCCGCCGTGATCGGCATCCAGCTCGATCTCGAGGTAACGCACCAACTGTTCGGGCTCGTCGACCCACATGTCGACGATCTTGCCCACGACCTCACCATCGCCCGCCATCACGGGAAGACCGCGCGGGTCGCGCCCGGCTGCGACATGGAAGCTTTCGGTGCGCGCCATCGGCACGATCTTCGGATGGCCGTGGCCGTCCAGCTCCGGCGCATCGCGGCGCGGTGCCCAGGACGCCGGGCCCACACCGTCCGCCAGCGGATCGCCCGTAGGCACCAGCGGAAACCCGTTGGACTTGGATGTGCGCGCCAGGGCGATATCCGTGCGGTCGGGGTTCTGGCGCGAGGGCACGGTGACCTCGCCGCGGCCATGGGGCAGGACAAATGTCTTGTCCTCGGGCACGGGGAACAGCCCCTGGTTCGGTGCGGCGTTCCCGTCATCGTCTTCGAGCGGGTAGCCCTCACGCATGTTTTCGCGCTGAATGTAGAAGATCAGCCCGGCAAAGAAGATCCAGAACAGCCACAGCGACACGCTGGCCAGATCAACCTCTCCAAAGAATGTCTCGGTCATGATGTTTCCTTTCCAATGGGCCCGGAAGGGTCAGGTGGGAAGATCGGCCAGGCCGATACGCGCCGATCCTCCGTCATGGGGTGAAAGTGTGGGACCCGTGACCCGCACGAGCGGGCCAAGGGCAACGAGGGTGATGAACAGAAGTCCGATCTCCAAGTGATAGACAAAGCTGTAGCCGGTGGCGGGCGTCGCGAGCGCCTCGCCCAGCGCGCCCGACAGCGCATAGCCATTGACGGTGTCGCGCAGCGCGCCGCCGATGGCGATGGACAGCCCCGCCGCGGTGGCCTGCGCAGCGCCCCAGGCGCCCATCGCCAGGCCCCGACCGGCGATCCCGTCGGCAGGCATGGTCATGGCCGCAGTCAGGGTGGCCACGGAAAACAGCCCGCCGCCGAACCCGATCAGGCCCGCGCCGGCAAAGAACAGCGCAGCCGATCCCATGGGGGCGGCGAAGATCACGACCGAAAAGGCCCAGATGCCCGCCAGGATGCCGATCCCCGCCATGCGGTGCGGGTTCATCCTGCGCGTGAGCCACCGCGCAGCCAGCGCGAAGCCCAAAAGGGCGCCCGTAGCCCACATCGCGGTCAGAAGCGTGGTGGACGACACCGACAGGCCCAGCACCTCTCCGCCATAGGGCTCCAGCAGCACGTCCTGCATGTTGAAAGCCATGGTGCCCAGGAACACGACGGCCAGCAGACGCCCGGCCTGCCCGCCGCTGGCGTAATCGGCCCAGGCATCGCGGAAGCTCGGGCGCGGTGCGTCCCGCTCTTCGCGGCTCATAGGGCGCACGCGCTCCTGCTTCCACAGCGCCACGAGGTTCAGAAGAAGCCCCGCCAGCGCCGTGCCTTGCACAACACGCACCAGCGTCAGATTCGAGAAATCACGCAAGAGCCAGCCGATCACCACCGCCGACAGGCCCATGCCCACCAGGAACATGACGTAAAGCAGCGCGACAACCCGCGGGCGCGTCTCGTCCGTCGCTCGGTCGCTGGCCAGGGCCAGCCCGGCGGTCTGGGTCATGTGCAGGCCCAGCCCCGTCATCAGGAACGCCAGCGCGGCCAGAACCTCGCCCGCCCAGGTTGGGCCCATGACCTGGTCGCCCGACAGCACGATCAGCGCGAAGGGCATGACCGCAAGCCCGCCCATCTGCCACAGCGAGCCGAACCAGAGATAGGGGATACGCTTCCAGCCGATGGCGCTGAGATAGGTGTCCGAGCGGAACCCCAGAAGCGCGCGGAAGGGCGCGATCAGCACCGGCAGCGCGATCATGAAGGCCACGACCATCGCGGGCACCGAAAGCTCGACGATCATCACGCGGTTCAGCGTGCCCAGCAGCATCACCGTGGCCATGCCGACCGAGACCTGGAACAGCGACAGGCGTAGCAACTGGCCCAGCGGCAGATCCTCGCTCGCCGCATCGGCGAAGGGCAGGTAACGGGCTCCGAGATTGGCGATGGCGCTGCGCGGGATGATCATGGGCGATACTCCAGCGCTTGGCTGATGTAAAAGCCGCGCGACACGCGGCCCAGATCAGCGATGGTGCCATGGGCCTTGACCTCGCGGGCCAGCCGCGCGGGCGCATGGGGGATCATCACCGGCGACCGGTCCGACCGCGGGAACAGCTTGCCCGCGTACCACATGCCCATCAGCAGCGTGGTGCGCGGCGCGACAGTGAAGACGATGTTCGACGCCGTGCGGCGACCCAGACGTTCCAGCGCCGACCCGATATCGGTGCCCGAGTAGTAGATCAGGCTGTCCATCGCCATGACATGGTCGAAATAGCCCAGCTCGCGGGACAGCATGTCGCCGCTTTCAAAGCGGACCTGGCCGCCGAATTCCTTGGGCAACCGCTGCCGCGCGATCCCGACGAGCGACGGCGAGATATCGACCGCCACCACCTCGGCCCCGCGGGCGGCCAGTTCCTGGGTCATCATGCCCGTGCCACAGCCCGCATCCAGCACCCGCGCGCCATCCAACCGCTCGGGCAGGCGCGACAGCATCAGCGCGCGCATCGTGTCACGCCCTTCGCGCACGGTCTGGCGGATCTTGGACACCGGCGCGTCCGAGGTCAGCCGTTCCCAAGTGCGAGTCGCGGTGCGGTCGAAATACTCTTCGACGCGGCTGCGTGTGGCATCATAGGTCATCGCGTCACCCTGCCCCGGACCTGCGCCGGGGCCTCCGATCCGAGGTCCCGGAGCAGGTCCGGGACGAGGTTGGAAATCGTCACGCGCATCAATCGAACCCCAGAAGTTCAAAGATATCACGGTCTTCCATCGGTGCGGGCGTCAGCGGCTCTGTCCCGTTCCAAAGCGTCTCGGCCAGGCGGACATATTCCTTGCGGGCCTGCACGATGTCCTCTTCGTCGGGCATCTCGAACAGGGTCTTCTTCTTCAGGCGCGACCGGCGGATGGCATCGATATCGGGCATATGCGCGATCCGGTTGAAACCCACGGCATCGCAGAAGCGGTCGATCTCGTCGGTGTCCTTGGAGCGGTTGGCGACACAGCCCGCCAGACGCACCTTGTAGTTGGCCGACTTGGCCTGGACCGCCGCGATGATGCGGTTCATCGCGTAGATCGAGTCGAAATCATTCGCGGTCACGATCACCGCGCGGTCGGCATGTTGCAGGGGTGCTGCAAAGCCACCACAGACCACGTCGCCCAGCACGTCAAAGATCACCACATCGGTGTCTTCCAGCATGTGATGCTGCTTCAAGAGCTTCACGGTCTGGCCCACGACATAGCCGCCGCAGCCCGTACCCGCGGGCGGCCCGCCGGCCTCGATGCACTTCACACCGTTGAAACCCTCGGCCACGAAGTCCTCGGGACGCAGTTCCTCGGCATGGAAATCCACGTCCTTGAGAATGTCGATCACCGTGGATTGCAGGTGGCCGGTCAGGGTGAAGGTGCTGTCATGCTTCGGGTCGCAGCCGATCTGCAGCACGCGCTTGCCCATGGTGGAAAAGGCCACCGACAGATTCGAACTGGTGGTCGATTTGCCGATGCCGCCCTTGCCGTAGACGGAAAAGACCTTGGCGCCTTCGATCTTCATCGACGCGTCCTGGTGGACCTGCACCGATCCTTCGCCATCCTGTCCCTTGCGCAGGACGGGCGGCTGGGCCAAGCCCCGCGCTTTCAGCCCTTCCTGCTCGCGGGCATTGGCGCGGGCGGCGGGTGGCAGCTTTGTATCCAGCGGGCTCATGGCGTCCTCCTTTCGGGGGTGGTGGGGGCAGGCATCCGGATCATTCCGCGGCCACCCCTTCCATCCGGTCTTCCAATGCGTCCGCCGCGCTTTGCAGGGCAGAGAGCGTCGCCGCATCGGGTTGCCAGTAGTTGCGATCACTCGCTTCGAGCAGGCGGTTGGCCATGCGGCTCGAGGCGGTGGGGTTCAGTTCAGCCAGGCGGTTGCGCATGGCGTCGTCCAGCACGAAGGTCTCCGATATACGCTGGTAGACCCAGGGCTCTACCGCGCCGGTCGTGGCGGACCAGCCCATGGTGTTGGTCACCTGCGCCTCGATCTGGCGGACGCCCTCGGCACCGTGTTTCAGAAGGCCTTCGTAGAATTTCGGGTTGAGCGAGCGCGACCGGGTTTCCAGCGCCACCTGCTCGGCCAGGGTGCGGATCTTGCCCGACCCACGCGTGGTGTCGGAAATATAGACTGGTGCCTCGGACCCGCGCGCGCGCTTCACGGCACGGGAGATGCCGCCCAGCGTGTCGAAATAGTGATCGACCGTCGTCACCCCCAGCTCGACTGACTCGAGGTTCTGGTAGGCCAGGTCCACATCCTTGAGCGCCTGTTGCAGCAGCGCGGGGTTCTGGCTGGCCTTGCCGTTCACGCCATAGGCAAAGCTCTTGCGCGCCTCGTAGGCATCGGCCAGTTCGTCCTCTTCGCCAAAGGCGGAACTGTCGACCAGCTGGTTCACGTTCGAGCCATAGGCGCCCTCGGCATTCGAAAAGACGCGCAGCGCGGCGGTTTCCAGGTCCACGCCCATCTTGGCCGCGTACTCCAGCGCATGGGCGCGGATGAAATTCATCTCGACCGGCTCATCGGCCTGGGCGGCGGCCAGCGCGGCCTCGGCCAGAAGGCGGGTTTGCAACGGCAGCAGATCGCGGAAGATGCCCGACAGCGTCATGATCACGTCGATGCGCGGGCGGCCCAGCTCCTCGAGCGGGATCAGGTCGGCACCGGACAGGCGCCCGAAACTGTCAAACCGCGGCTCGGCTCCGATCAGCGCCAACGCCTGGGCAATGGGCCCACCGTCGGATTTGATGTTGTCCGACCCCCAAAGCACCATGGCCACGGTACGCGGCACGGTCGGATGCGCCTCAAGCAGCATCTGCGCCTGACGCGCACCTTCGCGGCAGGCATATTCGGTTGGCATGCGGAACGGATCGAAGGCATGGATGTTGCGCCCCGTCGGCAGCACATCGGCCGAGCGGATCAGGTCGCCCCCCGGCACCGGCGGCACGAACCGTCCGCCAAGGGCCCGCATCAGCGCGGGGATCTCGTGATCCTCTTGCAGGATCGCGTCGATCCGGGCGCGCGTGTCATCGTCGGCACCATCCATCAGCGCCAGGTAATCAGCGCGTGCCTCGGCGCTCATGGGTTTGCCGAGGATGTGCAGCCCATCGGGGATCAGCGCGTCTTCGGTCTCCAAAAGCGTCAGCCACAGCGTGTCGGGGTCCGACCCGTCCATGTCCACCGCTTCGGCCTGTTCGGCGATCAGAAGACGCAGCTCTTCACGGTCGGGGGCATCAGGAGCCATGGCGCGCCAACGGGTCAGGCTGTCCTTGAGGTCCTGCAGACCCCTGTAAAGGCCCGAGGCCGCCAGTGGCGGGGTCAGATGCGTGACCGTCACGGCACCGGACCGGCGCTTGGCCAGCGACGCCTCGGACGGGTTGTTCGACGCATAAAGATAGATGTTCGGCATCTCGCCGATCAGCCGGTCGGGCCAATCCCGCGCACCCAGGCCGGCCTGCTTGCCCGGCATGAATTCGAGCGCGCCATGCATCCCGAAATGCAGCACCGCATCGGCCTGGTAGGTGTTGCGCAGCCACAGATAGAAGGTGACGAAGGCATGGGTCGGCGCAAAGCCACGTTCGAACAAGAGGCGCATCGGGTCGCCCTCGTAGCCGAAGGCCGGTTGCACACCCACGAAGACCTTGCCGAAATCGCGGCCCAGAACGAAGACGCCGCGCCCGTCGGACTGCACCTTGCCCGGAGCGGGGCCCCAAACGGCCTCGATGGCCTTCAAGGGCGGGGTGCTGCGCACGATCTCGTCGGCGCTGACATGGGCAGCCACGTTGGCCTCTTGCCCGAACTGGCGGGCATTGCCGCCCAACACCTGTTCGCGCAGCGCTTCGACCGTCTCGGGCACGTCGATGTCGTAACCCTCGTCGGCCATGCGCAGCATCGTGTTGTGCAGGGACTCAAAGACGCTCAGGTAAGCCGCCGTGCCTGCCGCACCCGCATTGGGCGGAAAGCCGAACAGAACGATGGCGATCTTCTTTTCAGCGTTCTCTTTCCGGCGCAGACGGGCCAGACGCAGGGTCTTTTCCGCGAGGCTTTCGATACGTTCCAGGCAGGGCGCCATGGCCCGTGCATCCGACACGCAGGGGCAGGCATGGGTGCAGCCGTTGCACCCCTCTTCGCCATGCCGACCGCCAAAGACCGTGGGGTTCGTGGCCCCGTCCAGCTCGGGCAGCGCGACCAGCATCGTGGTCTCGACCGGCCCCAGCCCCTGGGGCGAGTTCGCCCACTGGCCCAGCGTCTGAAACTCCAACGGATGGGCGGTGATGTAGGGGATATCGAGACCCTGTAACACATCGACCGCGGCGCTGCTGTCGTTGTAGGCGGGCCCGCCCACAAGGCTGAACCCGGTGAGCGACACCAGCGCGTCAATCTTTGCGCCATGGTCGTCGCGGAAGAACGCGTCGATGGCGGGGCGGCCGTCGAGCCCCCCGGCAAAGGCGGGCAGAACGCGGATACCCCTCGCCTCGAACGCATGGATGACCGCGTCGTAATGGGCGGTGTCCGAGGCCAGGATGTAGGACCGCATCATCAGGAGGCCGACCGTGGCCACGGGCGCGTGCGGCCCGGGCAGATCGGCCACTTCGGTGGTGATGCGTTCGGGCAAATCCGGGTGATACAGAGCCACATCCGGGTATTCCAGCGGCAGCGCTGCCTCGGCCCCCAGCCATTCCTCGCGGCTGGCGTAGCGACCCAAAAGGTAGCGCACCATCGCCTCGATATTGTCGTCGGACCCGCCCAGCCAATACTGCATGACCAGGAACCACGACCGCAGATCCTGCGCCTTGCCCGGGATCATCTTGAGGATCTTCGGCAGGCGGCGCAGCTGCTTCATCCGCCGCTCGCCACTATCGCTCGACGGCTTCGACCCGCCGCGCAGCTTTTTCATGAGCTTCATCATCGACGATGGCGGCGCGGCCATGTCGAGCTTGCCAAGTTTGGTCAGACGAATGATCTCGGCATCGGCGATCACGCCGACCATGCCATCGACCCGGTCCCGCGCGGCCCGCAGGTCGTCCATGATCGGGCGGATGTGCTCTTCGAGAAACAGAAGGTTCGCCACGATCATGTCGGCGCTGGCAATACGCTCTTTGGTCTCGGCCAGGGCGTCAGGCGTCTCGGCCCATTCGGCGGCGGCGTGAACGCTGACGCGCAGCCCTGGGAAATCCTGCGCCAGACGCGCGCCCACGCGCGCGACGGGGCCCGCCGCATGGGCGTCGAGCGTGATGATCACGATGTTGTACGGCTCTGCGCCGAATGTGATCTCGTCACCGCGCATAGTGGGCCTTTGCCTCGTAAAGTGTGTCCACGCTGATCTCGGACACGCCGCGTTCGCTGGCGTAGGTTTCGGTGTTCCGCCGCGCCTTGCCGCGCACGAAGAACGGGATCTTTTTCAGCTCTTTTTCCGCAGCGGGGAGCCAGACGATCTCGATGCTGGATTGCGCGGGCGCACCGGGCGCCGGGGTCTCTTCGGCCTCTTGCTCCTCGACCCGCGCCTTGGCCGCGCCGCCATGGTGGCTGGCACCGGCCTCGTCGTGAAACTCGAAATCTTCGCGGAACATGGTCAGCAGATGCTCTTCCAAGCCCATGACCAGCGGATGCACCCAGGTGTCGAAGATCACGTTCGCGCCTTCGATCCCCATCTGCGGGCTGTAGCGGGCCGGGAAGTCCTGAACATGCACCGGCGCCGAGATCACGGCGCAGGGGATGCCCAGGCGCTTGCCGATATGACGTTCCATCTGGGTGCCCAGGATCATCTCGGGGGCAAGCGCCTCGATCGTCTGTTCGACCTCGAGATAGTCGTCGGTGATCAGCGCCTCGACGCCATAATCCTTGGCCAGCGCGCGGATGGTGCGGGCCTGTTCGCGGTTGTAGCAGCCCAGACCCACCACCTCGAAACCCATCTCGTCGCGCGCGATGCGGGCGGCAGCGGCCACATGGGTGCCGTCACCGAACAGGAACACGCGCTTCCCGGTAAGGTAGGTGCTGTCGACGCTGGCCGAATACCAGGGCAGGCGCAGGCGGCTGTCGTCAAGCGCAGGTTCGACCCCGGTGATGGCTGCGACCTCGGCCACGAAATCGCGGGTTGCGCCGACGCCGATGGGCACGGTCTTGGTAAAGGGCTGGCCCAGTTCCCGCTCCATCCAGCGCGCGGCGCTTTCGGCAGTTTCCGGATACATCAGCACGTTGAAATGCGCCTGCCCCATACGGGCGATGTCATCGGGGCTGGCGCCCATGGGCCCCACGACGTTCACACCGATGCCCATATCGGCCAAAAGCGCCGTTACCTCGGTGATGTCGTCGCGGTGACGAAAGCCCAGCGCGGTCGGCCCGATCAGGTTCGCGGTCACCCGCGCGGTCCGCTCCATCGGGCGGGCGAGTGTGCGCACGATCTGAAAGAACGTCTCGTCCGCGCCGAAGTTTTCCTTGCGCTGGTAGCTGGGCAGTTCCAGCGGGATCACCGGCACCGGCAGGTCCATCGTTTCGGCCATGCCGCCGGGATCGTCCTGGATCAACTCGGCGGTGCAGGACGCGCCTACGATCAGCGCTTGGGGCCGGAACCTGTCATAGGCGTCCTGGCAGGCGGTCTTGAACAGATGGGCGGTATCCGATCCCAGATCGCGCGCCTGGAAGGTCGTATAGGTCACCGGCGGGCGGTGATTGCGCCGCTCGATCATCGTGAACAAGAGGTCGGCATAGGTGTCGCCCTGCGGCGCGTGCAGCACGTAGTGCAGATCGCGCATGCCCGTGGCGACGCGCATGGCGCCCACATGGGGCGGGCCTTCGTATGTCCAAACGGTCAGCTTCATTCCGCGGCCTCCACCTTGAGAAGGTCACGACGGCGGATCGGGCGGGAAAAGAGCCCGGCCAGATCGCCCGCCTGTTCGTAGAAATGCACTGGCGTGAATACGAGCTCGATCGCCCATTTCGTGGTCAGCCCCTCGGCCTCGAGCGGGTTGGCAAGGCCAAGGCCACAGACCGTCAGGTCAGGCTGCGCCGCACGCACGCGGTCCAGTTGCAGGTCGACATCCTGCCCTTCGGAGAGCGTGAACTCGCCCTCCATCAGGTCCAGGTCGGGCCCGACAAGACCCTTGTGGAGGAAGGGCGTGCCGACCTCGACAGCCTGCATGCCGCATTCGCGGGTCAGGAAGCGGGCCAGCGGCACCTCGAGCTGGCTATCGGGGAAGAAAAACACCGACCGCCCGCGCAACACCTCGGCCGCCTGGGCGACGGCCTTTTGCGCGCGCGCCCTCGGTGCGGCGGTGACACGCTCGAACACCTCGTCCGAGACCCCGAACTCATCGGCGACCGCGCGCAGCCAAGCGGTGGTGCCTTCGTCGCCAAAGGGGAAGGGCGCCGGGATGTGCCGCGCGCCCCGACGCTCGAGCGCGCCATGGGTGTCGCCCAGGAACGGCTGAGTCATGGCAAACACGGTGTTTTCGCCGATGCCGTATTCATCCGCGGCACGGGCAGCGGGCAGAACGCGCACGGGCCCGATGCCCATATCGGCCAAAAGGCCCAGCGCCTGCTCCTCGACCACATCGGGCAGCGCGCCCACCAGCAGAAGCTGGCGTTCGTCCGAAGCGGGCAGGACCGGCACCATGGAGGCCAGGCAGGCATCCTCGCCCTGGGTAAAGGTCGTCTCGATCCCCGAGCCCGAGAAATTCAGCACCCGCACATTGGGCGCGTATTGCTGGCTCAGCCGTTCGGCGGCGCGGGCCAGGTCCAGCTTGATCACCTCGGACGGGCAGGAGCCTACGAGGAACAGCTGCTTGATATCCGTGCGCCGCGACAAGAGCCGCGCAACCTCGCGGTCAAGTTCTTCCTGGGCATCGGCCATCCCGGCCAGGTCGGTCTCTTCCAGGATCGCGGTGCCGAATCGCGGCTCGGCGAAGATCATCACGCCGGCGGCCGATTGCAGCAAATGGGCGCAGGTGCGGCTGCCGATCACCAGGAAGAACGCATCCTGCATCTTGCGGTGCAGCCAGATGATTCCCGTCAGCCCGCAGAACACTTCGTGCTGGCCGCGCTGCTTGAGCACCGGCAGATCCCGGCATCCGGTGGGGGCAAGATCCTTCATGTCGCGCCCTCCGCCTGAAGCCGCGCCATGCGGAGTTTCCACAGGAACTGACCAGCGTTGACGACGTAGGCGAGGTAGGCGGCCAGAGCGAGCACCATCAGCTCGACCGGGCCCATCGCGCCCGTGAACAGCGCACAGACATAGGCGGTGTGGAGCGCGATCACGCCAAAGCTCACCACGTCCTCCCAAAAGAAGGCGGGGGCGAAAAGGTATTGACCGAAAACGACCTTTTCCCAAATCGCGCCGGTCACCATGATCGTGTAAAGCACGCCCGTCTTGATCAGGATCGACCAGGTCGCGGCCTCGTAGCCCGCGCCGGTCAGCAGGTAGCGCAGCACCAGCGCGAGCGAGACGAGGAAGACCAGGAATTGAAGGGGTGCCAGGACGCCCTGCACCAGCGTCCAGACCGTCGCATCGCGGCGCGCACGTTCCTCGGGCGTGTAAAGCCCCGCGCGATCCGCTGTTTCAGCATGTGTGCCAGGCATGAGCCGACTCCCTTTCCGTCTGAGAAAGCGTAAGTCGTGTGAGGCGAAAGTGTCAATTGAAACTTACACACTGAAAATGACGCCTATACTGTCTTGGCAGGCTGACATGTGACGCGTGAGGCGAAAATTTCTCAATAAAAACAGTAATATTCTTATTGTATGAGCGACTGCACCCTGTCCGCATGGGGCAAACTGTCTATTTTCTTTGACAACTTGCCCACGCTGCAACACACTGGGTCTGACAGACTCGGTGGCTGCGCGCGCTCAGTGCATCAGGTCTTGCGCTGCGGGGATTGTGCGATGCTGAACGACCCGGATTTCGAAACGGCCCTTGCGAACGAAACCGCTCGTGGTGCGCCGCGCGTCGATGCATTGGCGCGTCGGGTTCTGTCGGTCCTGAAGTCTCGCCCCACCCCGGAATTGCATGCGCGTCTGGCCGAATTCGGCGAAGCGTTGTTGCGCGATGCGCAGGATCCAGCCTGCGATCTGTGCGGCATGACCATCGCGCGCATTCGCGCGGCCCGCCTGTCCGCTTCGGATGTGATCGACTTCTGCATTCCCGAAGCCGCGCGCCGACTGGGCGAACAATGGACCGACAACACCGCACACTTTACCCAGGTCACCCTGGCCACGGCCCGGCTGCAGCGGCTGATCGGCGATCTGACGATGGCCTTTCCCGACCCGCCGGCCCAGGACAACCGTCCCGGGGTTCTGGTCGTGGTCTGCGAAACCGAACAGCATCTGATCGGACCACTGGTTCTTGCCTCGCAACTCAGACGGATCGGCTGTTCCGTGGGCTTTCTGGTCTCTGACGACCCAAGGACCGTTTGCGACCGGATCGACCGGGGTCTTTTCGACCTTGTGCTTTTTTCCTGCGNAGGAACCCATGCGCTTGAACCGATCCGTTCAATCGTTAAATATACGCGCGCCCATGCAAGGGTATGCCCGCCGGTCGTGTTAGGAGGAAATGTGGCCACGGAAGCGGACGTGATAAAGGAAAAAACAGGCGTCGATCTCGTGACCAGTGACCCGAACCAAGCTTTGGCTCTTTGCAGCCGAGGAGACTATTCGCCAGGTCGCCCATCGGCGGATAGGTAAATGACATCGGATGGATCCCAGTTCTGGACCTCCGGCTCGGTCCCGATGATCGAACCGGAGTACCTCAGCAGCATTGTTGAGTCCGCCGCGGATATCGCGCTGGCCGTGTCCGGCGACGGCAAGGTTCTGTCCGTTCTGGTCAATGACCAGGAAACCACGCTTGGCAAGCTCGACCACTGGGTCGGCCGATCCATCCGGGACTTTCTGACCAGCGAAAGCATTCCGAAATTCGACGCGGTCGTCGAGGCCATGCAGGACGAGGGGTCCTACCCCCGCCCGGTCGAACTCAACCACCGCGACAACGCTGTGTGGCAGTTCCCGATCCGCTACAGCTTTCACCGGATCGGTTCGGATGGAGCGTTTCTCATGCTTGGACGCGACCTGCGGATCGTGGCCGAGACGCAGCAACAGCTGGTTCAGGCCCAGATGGCGTTGGAACGCGGCTACGAGGCGCGGCGCGAGTTCGATGCGCGCTACCGGATCCTTCTCAGTTCCACGCGCGAGGCATTCGCCTTTGTATCGGTCAGCGACGGCCGGATCGTCGACCTGAACGCGCCCGCAGCGGCACTTTTGGGGGCGGACAAGGATGATCTGGTCAATGGCACCCTCGCGCAGGAGGTCTTGGACCGTAAACGCGGCGAGCTGACCGAAAGCCTTCTGAATGCGGCGATATCGGACGCGGCCTCGGATCTCGTGCTGACCGCGCGACGCAACCGCAAACAGGTGGTCGTCAGCCCCTCGGTCTTTCGCGCAGCCGGGGAACGCCTCTTGTTCTGCCGGTTCGAAACNGCCGGCCAGACCCACCAGGCCGANGACGTCTTGGCGCAGAACCTTTCGGGACTGTTTNTGTCGGGCACGGATGCCATNCTNTTNACCGANCCGAANGGCGTGATCGAGTTCGCCAACGANGCCTTTCTCGAGATGGTCGATACCGCCCATATGTCGGACATTCGCGGGCGCAATCTNTCCGAATTCCTCGCGCGCGGTCAGATCGACCTTGGCGTGCTCCTTGAGAATGCCACGCGGGCGGGACATATGCGGATCTACGCGACCAAGCTGCAATCGGATCTCGGAACGAAGACTTCGATCGAGATTGCCACGGTCTACCTGAACAACCGTCCCAAGCCCGGCATGGGCTTTGTCATGCGCGATGCCGGTCGTGCAGAGGCGCTGCGCAAGCCCGTCGCCACCCCGGACGACCCGACCCGTCACAACGTGATGGAGCTTGTCGGGTCCGCCACGCTCAAGGAAATCGTGGCAGAGACCACTGATGTCGTTGAAAAAATGTGCATCGAGACAGCCGTGGACCTGACCCGAAACAATCGGGTCGCCGCGGCCGAGATGCTGGGCCTCTCGCGGCAGAGCCTGTACGTCAAGCTGCGCAAATACGGCCTGTTGAACAAGGACGGCGACAGCTAGGGCCACCGCGTCCCGCCGATCCGTTCTGTCGCGCTTTCTTTTCTTGCTTCGACTCGATGTGTCAGTCAAACTAGACACATGAGCGTCAGCGATACTTTACACACCCGGCGATTTCCAGAGCCCGCCGCAGCCCTGCGCCTGATCAAGCCGATCACGTGGTTTCCGCCCATGTGGGCCTATTTGTGTGGCGCGGTGTCTTCGGGCGCCTCCCCGTCTGGGCAATGGCCGCTGGTCTTTCTTGGCGTGCTTCTGGCCGGGCCGGTGGTGTGCGGGATGAGCCAGGCCGCCAACGACTGGTGCGACCGGCATGTGGACGCGATCAACGAACCCGACCGCCCGATCCCCTCGGGCCGAATCCCGGGCCGCTGGGGCCTTTGGATCGCCCTGGCGATGACGGCGCTGTCGCTGCTCATCGGCTGGCAGCTGGGGCCCTGGGGTTTCGGTGCCACCCTCGTGGGCGTGGCCGCTGCCTGGGCCTATTCGGCCGAGCCCGTGCGCCTGAAGCGTTCGGGCTGGTGGGGTCCGGGCCTCGTGGGGCTAAGCTATGAAACCCTGCCCTGGTTCACCGGCGCCGCCGTGCTGGCCGCGGGTGCGCCAGGCTGGCCCGTCACAATCGTCGCGCTTCTTTACGGCATCGGCGCGCATGGGATCATGACGCTAAATGATTTCAAGGCCTTGGAGGGTGACCGCCAGATGGGCGTGAACTCGCTTCCCGTCACGCTCGGCCCGGAACGCGCCGCGCGGCTGGCCTGCTGGGTCATGGCAGTGCCGCAGGTCGCCGTGATCACGCTTCTGGTGATGTGGGATCGCCCCTGGCACGCGCTGGCCATCGCCGCGCTGCTTCTGGGTCAGCTTTGGGCCGACCGGGTGCTGCTGACCGATCCCAAGGGCCGCGCGCCCTGGTACAACGGGACGGGTGTCACGATGTATGTCTCGGGCATGATGATCGCGGCCTTTGCGCTGCGCGGCATGGCGGAGCTGGGCGGATGACCCTCAGCTGGCTCTCTATCGCCCGGCTGGGCCTTGTCCAGATGTGTTTGGGCGCGATCGTCGTGCTGACGACCTCGACCCTCAACCGCCTGATGGTGGTGGAACTGGCCCTGCCCGCCGTTTTGCCCGGCCTGCTGGTCGCGCTGCATTACGGCATCCAGATCACGCGGCCCCAATGGGGCTTTCGGTCCGACACCGGCGGCAATCGCACCGTCTGGATCATCGGCGGCATGGTCGCCCTGGCTCTGGGTGGATTGGGCGCGGCACTCGGCGTCATGGCCTTTGCGGACAGCTTTGCCCTTGGTCTTACCGTCTCTATCGTTGCCTATGCGCTGATCGGGCTGGGTGTGGGCGCGTCCGGCACCTCGCTCCTGGCGCTTCTGGCCACGGCCACTGCCCCGCGCCGCCGGGCGGCGGCTGCCACCATCACCTGGCTGATGATGATTGCCGGGATCGCCATCACCGCCGCCACGGTCGGTGCCTTCCTCGACCCCTACACGCCCGCGCTCTTGCTGCGGATCGTCGTGATCGTGACCGGCGGTGCCGTGCTGCTGACGGTGCTGGCCGTTATCGGCATCGAACGGGGGATTGAGGCGCGCCCGGAACCCGAGCCCGTGCCCTTCATGGATGGTCTGCGCGAGGTCTGGGCCGAACCTCGCGCGCGCAACTTCACCCTTTTCGTGTTCCTGTCGATGACCGCCTACTTCATGCAGGAGCTGATTCTGGAACCTTACGCGGGCCTTGTTTTTGCTTTCACGCCCGGCCAGTCCACGCAACTGTCGGGCGCGCAGAACGGCGGGGTCTTCCTGGGCATGCTCACGGTCGGTATCGCAGCCACGGGTCTGCGTGTAGGCAGCCTGCGCGCTTGGGTCGTGGCCGGGTGCCTCGGCTCTGCCGCAAGCCTGGGCCTGATCGCCATGCTTGGCCAGGCCGGACCCGCCGCGCCCCTGATCCCAGCCGTTGTGGCGCTGGGTGTCTTCAACGGCATGTTCGCCGTCGCCGCCATCGGCGCGATGATGGCGCTGGCCAGCGAGGGGCGCGAAACGCGCGAAGGCACCCGCATGGGCCTTTGGGGCGCAGCACAGGCCATCGCCGCGGGCTTTGGCGGTCTGGCGGGCGCAGGTGCCGTGGATGTCCTGCGCCGCGTGCTGGCCGACGATGCCACCGCCTTCGGCACCGTTTTCGTGGCCGAGGCCGCGCTCTTTCTTGCCGCAGCCGCCTTGGCCGCGCGCATCATGGAGGGACGCGCGCCGCGTGCATCCCTCGTACCGGGAGAATGACCATGTATGATGTCGTTGTCGTGGGCGGGGGGCCGTCCGGCGCCACCGCTGCCGAGGATCTGGTCCGGTCGGGCCATTCCGTGGCCCTGATCGACCGGGCCGGTCGGATCAAACCTTGCGGCGGCGCGATCCCGCCCCGCCTGATCCGGGATTTCGATATTCCCGACGATTTGCTTGTGGCCAAGATCTATACCGCCCGGATGATTTCGCCGACGGGCCGCATGGTGGATATCCCCATCGAGAACGGCTTTGTCGGTATGGTCGACCGCGAGGATTTCGACGAATTCCTGCGCGCCCGCGCCGCCCAGGCCGGGGCGTCCCGCCTGACCGGCACCTTTCAGAAGATCGAGCGCGAGGGCGGCGTGACCCGCGTTCTCTATCGCGACAAGGCGACCGGCGAGACCGAAAGCATCGAAACCAGGCTGGTGATCGGGGCCGATGGTGCGCGGTCCACTGTGGCCCGGGCCGAAGTGCCCGGCGGCGACAAGATCCCCTATGTCATCGCCTATCACGAGATCATCAAGGCGCCCGGCAAGATCGGCAACTACGACCCAGAGCGTTGCGACGTGATCTATGACGGCGCGATCTCACCCGATTTCTACGGCTGGGTCTTCCCCCACGGAAAATCGGCCAGCGTCGGCATGGGATCCCTGGTCAAGGACGTGGACCTGAAACAGGCCACCGCCGCGTTGCGCCAATCCTCGGGCCTGGCCGAGTGCGAAACGATCCGTCGCGAAGGCGCGCCGATCCCGTTGAAACCGCTCGACCGTTGGGACAACGGGCGCGACGTGGTGCTGGCGGGCGATGCGGCGGGCGTGGTCGCCCCCAGTTCGGGCGAGGGCATCTTCTATGCCATGGCCGGGGGTCGCGTGGCGGCGATGGCCGCGTCGGCCTATCTGACCTCGGGCCGGGTGCGCGACCTGCAACTGGCGCGCAAGCTGTTCATGCGCGAACACAAGACCGTGTTCAAAGTCCTGCAATCCATGCAGGACGCCTATTATCACTCGGACGAGCGCCGCGAACGCTTTGTAAGCCTGTGTCACGATGTCGACGTGCAGCGCCTGACCTTCGAGGGATACATGAACAAGAAGCTCGTGACCCGGCGGCCCATGGCGCATGTGAAGATCGGGCTCAAGAACCTTGCGCACCTGACGGGACTCGTCTCACCGGTACACACATGACCATCATGATCCCGGCCTGGGTGAACGGCGAGTTGACCCCGGTCGAAAAACTGCAGGTCCACCGCGAGGGGCTGCGCCACCGTGCCGTGTCGGTCTTTGTGCTGCGTGGGCGCGAGGTGCTGCTGCAACGGCGCGCCGAGGGCAAGTACCACACGCCAGGCCTCTGGGCGAACACCTGCTGCACCCATCCCGACTGGGGCGAAGAGCCAGCGGCATGTGCCGTGCGGCGCCTGGAGGAAGAGCTGGGGATCACCGGGCTTTGCCCCGATCACCGCGACCGGGTCGAATACCGCGCCGATGTGGGCGGCGGGCTGACCGAGCACGAGGTGGTCGATATCTTCGTGGCCCGCGTCGACGGCCCGATCGAGATCCGCCCGAACCCCGAAGAGGTGATGGAAACCCGCTGGATCGACTACCATGACCTCCTGGCCGAGGTGGCACGCCGCCCGAACCGCTTCACCCCGTGGCTGCGCATCTACCTCGACACGTATAGCGACCGGATCTTCGGCCCGCAGATGATGCTGGGCACCCGATAGGCAACAAACCAGCTGGATGCAGACAACTGTAAGCCTATGCGAAACAACTGCGCGCGCGACTGTTCCTGCGCGATTAACAATCCCTAAAGATTGATTAACGCTTGAGGCCACATCGTTGCGGTTGTGCCGCTCTCCTGCCCGATCTCCGCCCTTTTCTGCCCCGAGGTTTCAACCGTGGGGCAGAGAAGGAATGTCATGAGTACCGCAAGCGATCTCGAACGCTACATGCTGACGCTCATCAATGAAGAGCGTACGTCACGGGGACTGTCCGAACTGGTTCTCGAAAAGAACCTGAACGCCGCGGCCGAGGATCATTCGGCATGGGCCCTCGATACCGACCTGTTCAGCCACACCGGCGCAAACGGGTCGTCGCCCACGCAACGCATGCGGGATGCGGATTTCGACTTCGACGGCACTTGGCGCAGCGGAGAGAACATTGCCATCCAGAGCGACCGGGGCGCCCCCGGATACCGCGACGATGTCGAAGACCTCCATGTCAGCCTGATGAACAGCCCCGGCCACCGCGCCAACATCCTGAACCCGGAGTTCGAGGTCATCGGGATCGGCATCGAAATCGGGCAGTTCCAGTATGACGCCAGCACCGACCTGCGATCGGTCATGGTCACCCAGAATTTCGCCGCGACCGATGGGGCGCTGGATCTCGACCTGTTGGGGGGTACCTCTGCCCAGACCCCGGACACCGACGCGCCCAGCAGCGGCATTGCAACCGGGCGGGTGAACACCGCCGCCGAAGGGTCCGCCGCCTTTACCGGCAACAGCGACGACTACGCCATCGTCATTCAGGACGGTCTGGTCACGGTTCGGCAAAAAGGCGGCCCGGACGGAACCGAAACCCTGCGCGACGTGGATCAGCTTGATTTTGCGGACACAACGATGACGCTCTACACGGGCGTGACGGACCTGACCGAGGCGCAGCTCGAAACCTTCGTCGAGATGTATATCGCCTATTTCAACCGTGCCCCCGCTGCCGAGGGGCTGGCCTATTGGGGCACACAGCTGACGAACGGCATGTCCCTCCAAAAGATCGCCGCAAGCTTTTTCAAGCAGCCCGAGACACAAGCGAAATACCCTGAGCATATGGAATACGAGGATTTCGTGACCGAGGTCTTCGTCAACGTGCTGGGCCGCCCGCCCGCACAGGCCGGGCTCGACTATTGGACCGGGCAGTTGGCAAGCGGCGCGGTCTCGCGCCCGACGTTCATGCTCGACGTGATCAACGGGGCCAAGGCCGCCACCGGCAGTGCCGCCGACACCGCCTTTCTTGCCGAGAAGACCATGATCGGCACCTATTTCGCCGCCACGAAGGGCCTCATGGACGTCTCGGACGCGCGCACGGTGATGTCGCTATACGATGGCAGCGATGCCAGCCTCGCCGCGGCCAAGAGCTATGTCGACGCTGCCTATGCCGAGACGTTGGGCGATGACGACGCGGGCCTGACGATCCAGATCGTGGGGGTCGCGGACGACCCGTTCGGGTAAGACAGGCTCCGTTTCGCCGGTTCGAAGAAAAACGCCACCCGCAAGTATGCAAGATCACGAATCCGTGGCATCCTGCGTTTGAGCCTCACAACCGAAGGTGCGTGGGTGGCGATCACGGACGATATACAGACGCGCGCAGACACGATCGTCGCGACCGGACGGAAACCCGGAGACCGGCAACGGGTTGCCCGGGCTTGGCCGTTCCGCCTGGCCGATCCCGAGGAACGGAGCGGTACCACCACCCGCGCTTGTGCCAAGGTTCAGAAATGGGACACCGCATACAAGACACCGAAAGCACTGGCCGCCAACAGCACAGAGCCTCCAAGGCGTTGGTTGGGACGACCGCTTGGCGTATCGCTTTCGCGTACTGCAGCAAGGCCCAAACCATGTGACGGGAAAGGAAAGCCATGAGTACCGCAAGCGATCTCGAACGCTACATGCTTGAGCTCATCAATGCAGAGCGCACGTCGCAGGGCCTTTCGGAACTGGTCCTGGAAAAGAACCTGAACGCTTCGGCGGAGGACCACACGATTTGGTCCTTGAGCACCGACTCGTTCAGCCACACCGGCAAAAATGGGTCCACCGCAACGCAGCGGATGATGGACGCAGGCTTCGATTTCGACGGCTCATGGGCCAGCGGAGAGAACATCGCCTATCAGAGCGTTCGCGGCGAACCGGGGTTTCGGGACGACGTGTATGATCTGCATGTCAGCCTGATGAACAGCCCCGGCCACCGTGCCAATATCCTGACGCCCGGTTTCGAAGTGATCGGGATCGGGATCGAAGTCGCCGATTGGGGATACAACTCCGGCTCCGATTACACCGCGATCATGGTCACACAAAACTTCGCGGCGACTGATGGAACGCTTGATCTGGACCTGGGCGGTGACACAGGCGGGGATACGGGCGGCAGCGGCGTCACCGAAGGCAACGATACCTGGGTCGGCACGCAGGACACCGACCAGATCAACACGCTTGGCGGCGACGACCGCCTGACCGGCCAGGGTGGGAACGACGAATTGAACGGCCGGGCCGGTCAGGATACGGCGGTCTATTCCGGGCTGAGCGACGATTACGCCATCGTCATCCAGAACGGCATGGTTACCGTGCGCCAAAAGGGTGGACCGGACGGCACCGACACGCTTCAGAACATCGAGCATCTTGCATTCAGTGACACCACCATGACGCTCTATACCGGCGTGACGCAGCTGACCGAGTCTCAGCTGCAAACCTTCGTCGAGATGTATATCGCCTATTTCGACCGCGCGCCGCTGGCCGAGGGACTGTCATATTGGGGTACACGCCTGACCGACGGCATGTCTTTGGGCCAGATCGCCAAGAGTTTCTTCGCCCAGCCCGAAACCCAGGCGCGTTATCCCGACAGCATGCCGCTCGAGCAATTCGTGACCGAGGTCTTTACCAACGTGCTGGGCCGAACGCCCGCAGATGAGGGCCGCGACTATTATGTTGGCGAGATCGAGGCCGGGCGGATTGACAAGGGCGCGTTCATGCTGGCCGCGATCAATGGCGCCAAGGCGGCGACAGGCAATCCCGCAGACGCTGCCAACCTGGCCGCCAAAGCTGACATCGGCACCTATTTCGCCGCGATCAAGGGCATGATGGACTGGGATGCCTCAGCTTCGGTCATGGCGCTCTACGATGGCACGCAGGCCAGCCTGAACGCCGCGAAGGCGCAGATCGATACGCTCTATGCCGCGACCCAGGGCGACGACGACGCGGGTCTGACGATCCAGATCCTGGGCGTGACCGACGATCCCTTCGCCTGATCCGTCCTAGGCCCGCGCCAGCGGCACGACGACGCTAACGCGTCCCAGAGCCTGGTTGACCGTGGCCACGATGTCCGCGCGGGTCAGGCCCGCATCGGCGTACATCGCGGCCGGGCTCGCTTGGTCGATGAAACGGTCCGGCAGCGTCATCGCACGCACGGCAAGGCCCTTGTCCAGCGCGCCCGCGCGCGCCAGCGCGTGCAGCACGACCGAGCCGAAACCGCCCTCCGCCCCCTGCTCCACCGTGATCAGCGCCTTGTGGTGACTTGCCAGCTGCAGCACCAGGTCGAGGTCCAGCGGCTTGGCGAACCGCGCGTCAGCAATGGTCACGCTCACGCCATCGGCCTCGAGCATGGCAGCGGCTTCGCGCACCTCGCCCAGATGGGCGCCGAAGGACAGGAGGGCCACGTCGTTGCCTTCCTGAATGACACGCCCCTTGCCGATCTCCAGCACCTCGCCGCGCTCGGGCATCTCGACGCCAACGCCATTGCCCCGCGGATAGCGGAAGGCGATGGGGCCGGCATCATGCGCGGCCGCCGTGGCGACCATGTGGATCAGCTCCGCCTCGTCCGCGGCGGCCATGACGGTGAAGCCCGGCAGGTTCGACAGGTAGGCGATGTCGAAGGCCCCCGCATGGGTCGCCCCATCGGCACCCACCAGCCCCGCCCGGTCGATGGCAAAGCGCACAGGCAGACCCTGCAGCGCCACATCGTGCACCACCTGGTCATAGCCGCGCTGCAGGAACGTCGAGTAGATCGCGCAAAAGGGCTTCAGCCCGCTGGCCGCCAACCCGGCGGCAAAGGTCACGCCATGCTGTTCGGCAATGCCCACGTCAAAGACGCGCGCCGGGAAACGATCCGCCAGGATATTCACCCCGGTGCCCGAGGGCATGGCGGCCGTCACTGCCACCACACGTGGGTCGCGCGCGGCCTCATCGGTCAGCGCCTGTCCGAACACCTTGGTGTAGGCGGGCGCGTTGGGCGTGGATTTCGCCTGCGCCCCGGTGGCCACGTCGAACTTGGACACGCCGTGATACTTGTCCGCACTGGTCTCGGCCGGCGCATAGCCCTTTCCCTTGACCGTGCAGACATGGATCAGGACAGGCCCCGTCGCCCGCGCCCGTGCGGCGCGCAAAACGGGCAAGAGCTGGTCCATGTCATGCCCATTGATCGGCCCGACATATTCGAACCCCAGCTCTTCGAACAGCGTGCCAGAGCCCTGAAGGCCCGTCACCAATTGACGCGCGCGCTTGGCCCCGTCACGCATCGGCGCGGGCAGCGCGGCCTCNAACCCCTCGGCCAGCGATTTCATCCGCGCGAGGGGCTCNTTGGCATAGAGCCGCGACAGGTAGGANGACATCGCGCCCACGGGCGGGGCGATGGACATCTCGTTGTCGTTCAGGATCACGAACAGGCGGCGGCCTTCGTGGCCTGCGTTGTTCATCGCCTCGTAGGCCATGCCGGCGCTGATCGACCCGTCGCCGATCACGGCGATCGCATCGCCCGTGGGCTGGCCCATGTCGCGTCCCACCGAAAAACCCAGCGCGGCCGAGATCGAGGTCGAGCTATGGGCCGCCCCGAAGGGATCGTATTCGCTTTCGGATCGCTTGGTGAAGCCGGACAGGCCGTCCTTTTGCCGCAGCGTGCGGATGCGGTCGCGCCGCCCGGTCAGCACCTTGTGCGGATAGCACTGGTGGCCCACATCCCATATCAGCTTGTCCATGGGCGTATTGAAGACCGCATGCAGCGCCACGGTCAGTTCCACGACACCGAGCGACGAGCCCAGATGCCCCCCGGTGACAGAGACGGCATCGATAACTTCGCTGCGCAGCTCGTCGGCCAGGCGGGTCAGGTCGGCATCCGGCATCTGGCGCAGGTCGGCCGGGCCGGCCACACGGTCGAGAAGCGGGGTTTGGGGACGGTCGGTCATGGCGATCCTCCTTAAGGCAAAGACGCCGCATTCAGGGGGTTCCCGAATGCGGCGTCAGCTCCTGTCGCCAACAGGAAGGGAACCGGGGTGTTGAGGCCCCGTTGCCCGATCCCAGGAGCGCCGGGACCGAACACGGCGGGGGCAGGGCGCGGCGCCGCGGCCGCATCCTGCCCCGTTCAGCGTCGCGTCAGTCGAAGCCCCCACCCACAAGGGTGAGCGACGGCCAGTCGGCGACCATGTTCAGACCCTGCAAGGGCTGCTGATAGCCCTTGTGGCAGGTCTTGCACGCGGCCTTGGGTGCATCGGCATAGACCGGGCCCAGGCGGTTTTCGGGATAGGTATCGCGCAGCGGCACCAGGTAGTCGTTGTTCAGCTCGAGAACCATCGAGATACCCAGCGACTCCGTCGCCCATTGCGGGGTCACCTGCGCACCATCATAGAAAGCGCGGCTGTTGTGACAGAAGACACAGTTCACACCCAGCGAGTTGCTGACATAGTTCATCAGCGAATAGGTACGCTCGGTGTCCTGCCAGGTACGCACGCCCGGATCAGACGGGTTTTCGGCCACGCGGCTGTCCAGGTTGTGGACCGCGATTTGCTCGTAGTTCAGCAGATAGGCCTCGAGCGCGTCTGAGGGCAGCGAGGTGAACTGGCTTTGCACCGTGACGCGGTTCTGCACCGCGGCCCAGCCTTCGGCCACTTCGTTCACCGGCGCGATGCGGAACCAGATGTCCGAGGGAACCGCTTGCCCGCGGTGGCACGTGTAGCAGTTCACGCCGACCTCCGCGTTGTACTGAACATGCCCGATCCAGCCCTCGTTGATGTTCTGCACCATCTCGACCATGGAATAGGCGACCTGGGTCTGGTAGTTCTCCGGGTCTTCCATGAGATCGGGAATGCCGGTCCAGGACCGCATGGCCACGAGAAGGCGGGCATACTCGTCCTCGGGCATCCCTTCGAGCGCGGGCGGCACATTGGCAAGCGCCGCGTCGCTGACCTCGGCGATCATGTCGTCGGTGATGTCATCGGCGGCGACATAACCCGCGATCGTGGGATCGGCGGCCAGCCGGTCCACGTTGAACTCGGGCACGGACATGC
>PR_CR_10_Liq_1_inCRDRAFT_1000104_pt1 | contig 45197 bp, 26 predicted proteins | sample PRCRCaboRojoPR_3_FD_10241 | JGI IMG/M metagenome (IMG submission 10241) | reverse complement strand
AGGACTTGTTTCCTTCTGTGACAGTTCCTTACATTGACTACGGAGACTTAGACAGAGCCATCAGAAACCAACTTAGGGAACGCAACTTCCAGGAACCTGACAACTTTGTGATTAAGATAATTCAGCTGTTTGAAACTATGCTAGTGAGGCACGGCAACATGATTGTGGGACCAGCAGCCACAGGCAAAACAACTCTTTACAAAATCCTCGCAGGAGCCCTTACTCAGCTTTTTGAAGAAGAAGAAGAAGACGAAACCAGAACAAAGGACCCCTGGCACCAAAAGATCTTTTACTACGTACTCAACCCCAAAGCCATCAGCATGGGCGAACTCTACGGACAAACCAGTCTTACTGGAGACTTCACTGACGGCATAGTGCCTATTTTAGTGAGGTCTGCTAAAGAAGATGAAAGCCCAGCTTTGAAGTGGATAGTTTTCGACGGGCCAGTTGACTCTTTGTGGATAGAAAGCATGAACACTGTTTTGGACGACAACAAAATGCTTTGTTTGGTAAGTGGAGAAAGAATCAAGATTCCTGAAACCATTACTATGCTTTTTGAAGTTCAGGACTTAGCCCAGGCTTCTCCAGCTACAGTAAGCAGATGCGGAATGGTCTACATTGACCCTGTCTACTTGGGCTGGGAGCCCCTAGTTGACAGTTGGTCTGTAGGGCTTAAAGAGCAACTTCCTTCGCACTCTGAACACCTAGTGTCAGAACTCAAGCCTTTAATAGGCAAGTTGCTTCCATTCATTAGGTCGCACTGCAGAGAAGAAATTCCAAGCACTGACGCTAACTTGGTTTCTTCGTGCCTTAACTTGCTGAAGGCTTTGCTCAACGAAGAAATGGTTTCTAAAAAACGCCCAGAAGATGCAGAAACACTGGCCAATCTTTACTTGATTTTTGCTTTGACTTGGTCTTTAGGTGCCAACTTGAACGACAAGAGTCGCGAAGTCTTTGACAAACAACTCAGGAAAGAAACCCAGATGCTTTACAGCAACTTCCCTTACAGCGGAACTATTTACGACTACTGCATAGACGACGACATGGTGGAGTTCGTATCCTGGGAAACCAAAGTGCAGCCCTTCAACTACGACAGCAAGTTGCCTTACTTCAGTATACTTGTGCAGACAGTAGACACTGCGAAGTACAGCTTTCTCCTAGAAGCCCTAGCTAAGCAGTCATGCCACGTGCTTTTCATGGGCGACACTGGAGTTGGGAAAACAGTGATTGTGAAGGACTACATCAGCAACTCTAAGTCTGACTGGTTTGTGTCTTACGTGGTGAACTGCTCTGCCCAGACTTCAACCAACAACCTTAACGACATCTTTGAAGAAAAACTCCAAAAACCCAAAAAGAAACTAAGAAGGCCTCCCATCGGCAAGAAGATGATAATGTTCATTGACGACGTGAACATGCCAGTCTTGGACAGGTACGGGTCCCAGCCCCCTGTTGAGCTACTCAGACAAATCATAGAAGGAGGGTTCTACGACTTAAAGAAGTTCTTTTTCAAAAGTGTGGAGGACGTGACCTTTGTGGGAGCGTGTGCGCCTCCAGGAGGTGGAAGGAACCCTCTTCCGCAGCGCTTCACTAGACACTTCAACATGATATGGCAAACTCAGTTGTCGCAACAGTCAATGGAAACTATTTTTGCTTCCATACTAAGAGGCTTCTTGGATGAGCACCCCGACGCTAACTTTTCAGAGTACGCAGACTCAATAGTTAAAACTAGTGTAGAAACTTACCTGAAGATATGCAACGACTTACTGCCCACTCCTTCCAAAAGTCACTACACCTTTAACCTTAGGGACTTAAGTAAGGTTGTGCAGGGAATTCTGATGATTAACTACGACAACTTAAGTGACGAAAAGACCCTTTTGCTTTTGTGGCTGCACGAAATGAGCCGGGTCTTTAGAGACAGACTGATAGACGAAAAGGACAGGTCTTGGTTCAACAACGAACTAGAAAAGAAGATGAAGAGGTACATTGACTACTCACTGGACAAACAAGAGTGGACAGATGTGTTGTTTGGAGACTTTATGAGCGGACCTATGAGGGCCTACACCAGAATTGAATACGACGACAAACTCTTCGAAGCCCTGGCTAACGCGCTTAAGCAGTACAACGAAATGTACCCCACCAGAATGGACCTTGTGTTTTTCAGAGACGCCATTAACCACTTAACAAGGATTTCAAGGATACTAGCACAGCCGCGAGGCAACGCACTTTTAGTAGGAGTTGGAGGAAGTGGCAGGCAGTCCTTGGCGAAACTTGCTGCTTCGATGGCAGGGTTCGAGCCCTTTTCTATTGAAATTACTCGAAACTATGGAAGCGCAATGTTCAGAGAAGACCTTAAAACCCTTTTGAAAAAAGCAGGGGCTGAAAATGAGCAAGTTGCTTTTGTGTTCAGCGATACCCAAATAGTCAAAGAAAGCTTTTTGGAGGACATCAACAACATCCTCAACACAGGCGAAGTGCCCAACCTCTACGAAATAGCAGACATGCAAGAAATCATAGACAGCGTCCGTCCTCTAGCTAAAGAAGCTGGGAAACTCGAAGACGGGGAAACTCCTGACAAGATCTTTTCTCACTACGTGCAACTGTGCAGGGACAACCTGCACATTATACTGGCCTTCAGTCCTGTTGGAGAGCAGTTCAGAGTTAGGTGCAGGCAGTTCCCTTCAATCATAAACTGCTGCACCATTGACTGGTACAACCCCTGGCCTGAAGAAGCCCTTTTCTCTGTGGCCCAAAAAGCCTTTAAACAAAACGAAAACTTAGGAATTGGGGAACTCGGGGACGCTTTGAGTAAAGTGTGTGTAGAGATCCACACTTCAGTGAGTAAAAAGTCAAAGCAGTTCGAACAAGAACTCCGGCGCAAGAACTACACTACGCCCTCTAGTTACCTAGAACTCATAAACCTGTACTTAATCATGCTTAAAGACCAACAAAAGAAAGTGCCTGAAAAGATCAACAAGTACACCACAGGACTCAAAAAACTCAAAGAAACCAACGAAATGGTAGCTGAACTCCAAAAGGACCAGGTAGAACTCCAGAAGATTCTGGCTGAAAAAACTGTAGAAAACGAACAGATGCAAAAAGAACTCCAGGTCAAACAAGCAGACGCCAAACAGAAAGAAGAAGTTTGTTCTAAAGACGAAGCTGAGTGTTCCAAAACTATGAACGAAGTTGCCCAAATCAAAGACGACTGCCAAAAACAACTAGACGAAGCCGAACCCATAGTAGCAGCAGCCTCCAAAGCACTGCAAAAACTAGACAAAGGCTCCATTGGAGAACTCAAAACCTACAGTAACCCCGACGGCGCAGTTAAAAACGTGATAAACGCAGTTTGCTTACTTTTGGGCAGAAAAGAGAACTGGGAAGAAGGCAGGAAACTTATTAGTGAAATGGACTTCCGTGACAGATGCTTGAACTACCCCAAAGAAGACATTAGTCCCGCTCTGCTCAGAAAACTCACTAAGTACGTAAGCGACCCCAACTTCAACAAAACTTACGTAGGACAGAAGTCAGCTGCTGCAGGGGCACTCTGCGAGTTTGTGTGTGCAATGGAAAACTTCGCACGAATCAACAGAGAAGTAGAGCCCAAAAGAGAAAAACTCAAAAAAGCAGAAAAAGAACTTAAAAAAGCCCAAGACGAGTTAGCTGTTAAGCAGTCTGCACTCAAAGCTGTTCAGGACGAAGTAGGCGAACTAGAAGCCACTTTTCAGTCAAGCATCAAAAAAGGAGAAGAACTTGCCAACAAAAGCGAACTCACTGTTGCCAGACTCGGAAGAGCCGAAAAACTCGTCAAAGGTTTAGGCAGTGAAAGCAAACGCTGGAGTGAAACGGCCAAGATCCTAGAAGTTGACTTGAAGAACTTAGTTGGGAACATTATGTTGTCAGCAGGGTTTGTAGCTTACTTGGGACCCTTCACTATGGCTTACAGAACTAGTTTGCTGGAAGGCTGGATGAGGTTTGCTCAGGCCAACAAAGTGCCAGTGGCTCCAGACTTTACTTTGCAGCGAATCATGGCCGAAGACGTGGAAGTTAGGGAGTGGAACTTAGCAGGTCTGCCTGCAGACCAACTTTCAATTGACAACGCAGTCATTTGCACGAGAAGCAGAAGGTGGCCTTTGATCATTGACCCCCAAGGTCAAGCCAACTCCTGGATCAAGTCTATGGACAGAGAAACACTCAAAGTGATCAAGTTCAGTGAGCCCAACTTCCTCAAAACTCTTGAAAACGGGATTCACTTCGGCAACCCCATTTTGCTTGAAAACGTTGAAGAAACCCTTGACCCCAGTATAGACCCAGTCCTGCAGAAACAAATAGTAAGGAAGGGAGGAACTAACGTGCTTAGACTAGGGGACAAAGATGTGCCTTACAGTCCTGACTTTAGGTTCTACATGACTTCTAAACTACCCAACCCCCACTACTTGCCTGAAATATGCATAAAAGTAGCAGTCATTAACTTTACAGTGACTCCAAAAGGACTTGAGGACCAACTGCTTGTGGACGTAGTTAGGGCTGAAAGGCCTGAACTAGAAAGCCAGAAAAACAACCTGATAGTTCAGATTTCCAACGACAAAGATATGCTCCAGGAACTAGAAGACAAGATCCTCAACATGATTTCTAAGTCAGGCGACGACATTTTGGACGACCAAGCACTGATTGAAACTCTGGATGCTTCCAAAAAGACTAGCGAAGTGATTCACGTTAGGATGGCTGAAGCCGAAGAAACTGCCAAAAACATCGACGTTGCGAGGGAAAGCTACAGAGTAGTTGCAGAAAGAGGGTCTATTTTGTACTTTGTGATAGCAGACATTGGACTGATTGACCCAATGTACCAGTACTCACTGGACTTCTTCAACAAGTTGTTTAACTTGCGACTTGCTAAGTCAGAGAAAAGCGAAGACCTAGACAAAAGACTAGACATTTTGGTGAACGACGTGACTAAGTCGTTTTACCTAAACATTTGCAGAGGACTCTTTGAGAAAGACAAGTTGCTTTACTCCTTCATAAACACTGCAAGGATATCTATCCAAGCAGGGAAACTCACTGAGGAAGAGTGGGCTTACTTCATGAAAGGCACTGAAGACTTAGAAGGAGACCCTTTGGAAACTTCTAACTTCACTATTCCTGGGAGTTCCTGGGCTGGCATTCAACAACTTGAGAAAGTGCACTCTAACTATTTAGGGATTGCTGAGTCAATCAAAACCAACTCTGAATGGGCTTCCTACGTCAACAGCAAGAACCCCTTTGAAGAAACCATTCCTGCAGGCTACGACTCAAGTCTGTCGTCCTTCCAAAGGTTCTTACTAGGCAATTTGGTCAAAAGTGAAATCATGATTCAAGGAGTCAAGAAGTACATAAAAGAAGAACTAGGAGAGTTCTTTATAGAGTCGCCTCCTTTTGACTTAAAAGGAGCTTATGAGGACTCCAACTGCTTGAACCCCATCATTTTTGTGCTTTCGCCTGGAGCTGACCCTATTTCGGACTTGCTTAAGTTGGCAGCCGAAAACGAAATGGACGGAAGGTTCAGAATGCTGTCTCTGGGCCAAGGACAGGGAAAACTGGCAGAGAAGTACATTGATAACGGACGCAGGAACGGAGACTGGGTCTGTCTGCAGAACTGCCACTTAGCTGCTTCTTGGATGGGAGAACTCGAAAGGATCCAAGAAGAACAAGTTGAAAGCGACATACACCCTGAGTACAGACTTTGGCTGACTTCAGAACCGAGCAAAAACTTCCCTGTGCCTGTGCTGCAAAGCGGAATTAAACTTACTAACGAACCGCCTAAGGGACTTAAAGCTAACTTAGGAAGGACTTTCCAAGACGTTACTGAAGAGAACTATTTAGGGTGTGCTAAGTCGATGGAGTACAAGAAACTGCTGTTTTCTCTGGCTTTCTTCCACGCTGTGATTCTAGAAAGAAGGAAGTTCGGAGCTATTGGGTGGAACATTCCTTACGAGTGGATGACTTCTGACTTCGTAACTAGCAAAATGCAACTGTTTATGTACCTGAACGAGCAGGAAGTGATTCCTTATGGCACTCTCAAAGTACTAGTTGCCGAAATCAACTACGGTGGAAGAGTAACTGACGACAAAGACGTTCGGCTTATAAAAGCCCTACTTGACAAGTACTTTACTCCAGAAGTGATGAACCCCACTTACACCTTTTCTATGTCTGGAATCTACAAGTGCCCTGAAGCCGAGGCTCTAGAAGACGTTAAGGACTACATAAAGTCTTTGCCCCTTGATGACGACCCTGAAGTGTTTGGGCTGCACTCCAACGCCAACATCACATTCAACCAAAAAACTGTCAAAGAATTCCGAGAAACCCTTACTTCAATCCACCCCAAAGTTTCTGCTGGAAGTTCGGGCAAGAGTCCTGACGAAGTAGTAAACGACATTGCAAAGGACATTGAAGCCAGAATTCCACCTTTAATGGATGTAGAAAACGAACAACACCCTGAGACTTTTGCCAAGAACGAGGAAGGCGCCATCAACTCATTAGGCGTGTTTATAGGTCAAGAGATTGTCAGGTTCAACCAACTACTTAAGGTCGTCAAGAACTCACTTGCTCAACTCCAAAAAGCCATAAGAGGTGACGTAGTGATGGGCCCAGACCTCGAAAGCATGTACAAGAACTTCCTCAACCAAAAGATTCCAGAGATCTGGTCAGAAATTGCTTACCCTTCACTGAAGCCTTTGGGTTCTTGGGTCAAAGACCTTATAGAGCGTGTGAACTTTATCCACGACTGGCTAACAAAAGGTCCCCAGCCAGCTTACTGGCTGTCTTCGTTCTTTTTCCCACAAGGGTTTATGACAGCTGCTTTGCAGATGTACGCGAGACAAACCAAAACTCCCATTGACACTCTGAAGTTCAAAACAGTGGTTAAAGACAAGTTCAAAGAGGACATCCACGACTTGCCAGAAGTAGGAGTTAACATTTACGGTCTGTTCATGCAAGGAGCTAAGTGGGACTTTGGCAGGGGCAGAATAGAAGAAAGTGACCCAGCAGTGCTGTTCATTGAAATGCCTGTGATTCTACTGGAACCTGTGACTTTAGAAGTCCAGCCTAAGGAACTAGTTTACAACGCTCCTCTTTACAAAACTTCTTTGAGAGCAGGTACTTTGAGTACAACAGGTCACTCCACTAACTTTGTGCTTTTCTTAGAAATCCCCACAATAAACGAAGCCGTTCACTGGATAAGGAGAGGGGTAGCCTTACTGTGCCAACTAGACGATTAAGAATTAAAAATAAGTTTATTTCTTTGGTTAGTTTCTATAAAAGTCAGTGCGTCATTAAAGCCCATTCCGGTGGTGCCTTTGGAATGTTTTACTGAAAAGGGACTCGAAATGTACTTTGCGTCCAAAGCCAAGAGTCTTTTCAACTGGTCTTTGGCAAGGGCGTTGGGCAGGTCTTGTTTGTTAGCTAGGAAAACTACAGGTTTCTTCCTGAGTAAAGGGTGTTTCAAAAACTCGTGAATGGTTTGCTTTACAACAGTTAGTCTTTCTTTGTCTGTGGAATCAATCACGTAAACAACTCCAGAAACCTCTCCTACGAAGTGGTCCCACATTTGTCTGTACCTTCCAGCCCCGCTGACATCGTAAACAATGCCGCGTTCCCCGCGGGGCATGGTGATTTCTTCTATTGAGAAACCTAAGGTGGGAGGGATTTCTATGATGCCTTCTTGGGGCATTGGTTTGGAATGAGCTACCAGTGAGCTTTTTCCAGCGTTATCAAGTCCAACGATCAGAATAGAAATCATTAAAATGGTGCGAATTTCGCTTTTGACTGAAGCTTTTGAAGTTTCAGGAGGCCGCGAAGAAGTGTTGGCTGAGTGCCGAAAGAACTTAGGCCAGGAACCCCAAGAACTGTTTAGACTCCAAAAAGTAGAAGAAGAAGAGTTTGGAGCAGAAGTAGTGGTGAAAGTACCTAGTAACCTCAACATTGGCGAAATAGAAGAAGTCCTTGAGCACAAAGACTTACTTGAAATCCAGTTGCAAAGGGCAAAAGAAGCTTTGCAGGCCTACGAAGTTGAACTTTCTAATTTAAAAGAAAAACTCAGTTTGAAGAAAACACAAAGAATCAAAAACCTAGAACTCGAGAACAAAAAGCTTAAGGAAACTTTTCGGTAACCACTATTTAGCAACCACCTGAAGCTTCACTCTGAATACAAAAAAAAAGCCGAACAAGAAATTTTGAACTTGAAAGAAGAGTCCAAGCAACCTACTCAAGAGGCTACCCAGGGACCTGCTCAAGGCTCGCAATTAACAAGCAATAATTCTTGAGTTATAAATATGAATGAAGTTAACATAAATAGATTTCCTTCAAAGTGGATACCTTGTTCTGTATACGCACTGGGGTCTTCAGACTACAACCAGTCAGGAATTCCTTTTGAAGAACCTTACTTGGACCACTACATGTACAACGAAGAAGCAAGAGAGCACGACAAGATCCTTCTTAAGCCTACTTGTTTGAATTTAAAACCCTACCTGTTAAGGGTGGTTTGTGGGTCAATGCACACCTTAGCTATAGCCTCCGACGGCGAACTCTACTCTTGGGGCTGCAACGACGACGGAGCTTTGGGTCACGCAGGTTCAGGCATTTCTCCCGAAAAAGTAGACATCCCCACTCCAGTTCTGCAGGTTTCTGCAGGGGACAACCACTGCTTGGCAATTGCAATCAAAAACAAAAAACGCAACGTGTACTTTTGGGGTTCTTTCCGAGTAAGAGTTACTTAGAGTCCTGGAGGTGGCGAAATAGCCCCCCCACAGCGCTTGCCCCAAAAAGTAAAGTCTTCGGAACTGTCTTACGAAAAACCTGTGAAAGTGACTAGTGGAATAAACCATGCCATCATAATGACAATAAACAAAAAAGGAGTGGGAAAGGTGTACTGCTGGGGAGACTGCAGTTCTGGCAAGATAGGAAGGACACCTGCTTTGCGCAACAGAAGTGAAAGGGGACTTAAGGTCTACTCTTTGCCTGTGAGGGAAGTTAAGAACGTGTGGGCTTGTGGAAACCACTCTTTTTACAAACAAGTGACTTACCACGACAACCCTGCAGGTTACATTTGCGGTTGGGGTCTGAACTTAGACGGGCAGTTGGGCTTGGGCCACTTTGAAAACGTAACTACTCCGGAGTGGGTAGAAGACTTAGAAGGAATAGACGTAGTTGACATTTCAGGAGGAGAGTACTTCAGTGTATTTTTAGCGTCTGACGGAAAGGTCTACGGAACAGGCATGAACCTATACGGGCAACTAGGGCTAGGAGCTCAAAAGCGCAAGGTAAGCACTCCAGAGCTTATTGAGTTGCCTGAACACATACAGAAAATAACTTGTGGGGACGAGTTTACTTACGCCCTGACCAAGCAAGGAGAAGTGTACAGTTGGGGGTCAGGACTGAACTACGTTTTAGGAAACAGAGAAGAAGAAGACCAACTAACCCCAGTTAAGTTGGCAAGTGACTTCTTAGGTGGAGAAGTGGCTTTGCAAGTAGCAGCTGGAACCCACCACGTGATGTTTTTAAGTACAGAGCCAAAGAACCTCCTCAAAGAACCTGTTTACAAAAAGAAGTTTTTGGACCGTCCTGGAACTTCCCAGATAAGAATTTAAGGTTGTATTCATACCACTTTTGAATAATCAGTTATAACACTAAGAAAATGGCCTTTGTAAGCAGAGCAGAGAGGAGCCTTGACTTCGGAACTTCAAAGTTCACCAGTGTTGGCCCAGGTGCTTATGGAGGACACACAGAGAAAAAAAAGACCAAAGCTTATGCGCCTTTTTCGTCAACTACGCAAAGAGAAGTCCACAAACCTATCAACCAAGTGACATCGCCTGGTCCAGGAAGTTATAGTAACTACGAACTGCAAACTAACTCTATCTCTGCAGTAAGCCAGTCAAAAGACCCCTACGCAGAGTCCAAGTCTTACGGACCTTTTGCCAGCAAAAGCAAACGTTTCAAAGAATCCAAAGCAGAACAAAAACCAGGCCCAGGTTCCTACAACTTACCTGTTAACTGGCCTAAAAAAGCCAAAACTAAGAAAAGAAAAGACTGGAACACTGTGAACTGGATGCGGATTCCTTCAGCACCTTCAATTCCAGCAAGGAACCAAGTGTTTGGCTACAGAGAAACTAACACTGGAGAACTAGTTATGGAGAAAAACCCCGAAGTCGTTTATGATGGAACTGGAAGCAATACAGTCGGTCCTGGGCATTACAACGCACAGTACCCAGGCTCTTACTACTCCAAAAAAGGCACCGAGTGGCATAAAAGCACTTCAAAAAGGGAGTTGTTCGGCAAAGTAGACACTAACAAGAACCTTGGTCCAGGAAGCTACCAAGAAACCCCTACAACTCCAGTGCCTATTTACAAGTCCAAGCCAAGCGCAGCCTTCGCCAGCGGCATTAAACGAGAAAGCTACATTCCAGAGCACGGAAAAAGTGTGCCTGAAGAAGAAGAAACCTCAGAGGAAGAAAGTTACGCTGTGCCAGGGCCAGGATACTACTTTGAGAATGGCTACAGTAGCTTTGCTACTAAAAAGCCTCCTAGGCACCTTCAGTACTTCGGAAGCAGAAGTTTAAGGTTCCAGTCTAAAACTCCAGACACCAAAGTGGGGCCTGGTTATTATTCAAGCGAGTCTTCTTCAATCGGAAACAGAAAGCCCGGAGACAGTAGGGCTCCTTTTTCTTCAACCAACATCAGGTTCCAACAGAAGCTTGACACTAACCCTGGACCTGGGAGCTACAACGACCCTAACCTTGTAGAGAGACTCAGCAAAAAAACCAAAGCACGCCAAGGTGTCTTCGGAAGCACTGAAAAAAGGTTTGCTGTAAGGGTGGAAGAAGAAACCCCTGGCCCTGGTTACTACCCACCTGACGCTGCAAGTAGGTTAGGGATGCATAACTTCACTTCCCACAAGCCGTCTTCTGTGTTTTTAAGCAAAGCTAAAAGAGAAATTTCAGGGGTCAAAAAAGAAGGACCTGCACCAGGCTCTTACGAAGTCCCTTCGCCAATAGGTAACAAAAAACCCCCTGCTGCACCTATCCACCCAGTACTTGCTCAGATCAACCCTGAGTCCAGGAAACCAGTTGCTTTTGCTTCTAAAGCACAAAGGTTCACTTACAAGCAAGAACCAGACGACCTTGGACCTGGTTACTACGACTTAAGGGACTCTACTAAGAACCAGTCACATAGCACCATGGCTAGGGTGTTTATAAACAAGTCTGAACGTTTCAGTTCGAAGCCTAAAGAGCTGCCAGGCCCAGGTTCTTACTACGAAGAGCATAACGAGCAAAGTTGGGTTAAGCGTTCTTTCAACTTACTATTTAGAGGTGATGCTTAATTTTAAATGTTGAACAATTATAAATGGAGCCAAAAGCCCTTTACAACAATAAGTACTTGGCAATAGCAGCACTGAGCTGCGAAATGCTTATTGAGCACTTGCAAGCAATGTCCTTTATGAAGGACGCACCTAAGCCTGGAGATTCCTGGAATTCAGGAGCAAATGACTTTTTCGACGTTTTAAAAGCATTAGCTCTGAGGTTCGACGGAAACGCGTTTATTGCACTTTACGTTATTGCAATAGTGCTCGTAATCATTCCTTCAGTTGCTTACTTTGTGTTTGCAACTCAGATCCACAGGTGGAACAAGCAGCAGAACTCCCCTGCAACACCTGTTATTTGGTTCTTCGATCATATTGTTTTTGGAATCGGGTTCGTCCCTATAGTAGCTCACATGACTGAAGTGCAGTTCTGTGACTTATCCGGAGACATAGACTCTTACAACAACGTGACTTGCTGGGAAACTGGGCAAATGGCCCTGATTGAAATAGGGTTCTTAGTTATAGCCTTGGCTTACTTTTTGGCAGGAGTGATCTTCCCTGTTTTGAAGTCTGAAAGAAACGGAATCGAGAAAAGGTGGGGAAATGAAAGCTACTTTCCTGGAATTTATAAACTACTCATCTTAGCCGTGGTTAGTTTGTTTGCCCCACTCAAGTTGCCCTGGCCTGGTATTCTTGTTACAGCAGTTGTAATTGCATACTTGGCATTTGCTGAGTGCTACCAAGAACTCCTTGTGGCAAGTTCCAGAATGGCTGTTCTGTTTGGGCAGCTTTGGTTCTTTATATGCGCAACTATCACCGACAGCAGTGAAAGCACAGCTTCTTACTTGTTGATTGGTTGGATTTTTATGGCTGCACTTGGGTTTGGAGTACTGCCCTTGAAGGCCCAGATTATCAAGCGGGAACCTAAAGTTCTTCCTATAGAGAAATAACTAGTTAAATTATTCTTCTGGAGGAGTTTCTTCAGGGGGGTTTTCAGGGTAGGGGTCAGACTGTTCTTGGGGGTCTTGGGGTTCTTCAGAAACTGGAGGAGGACTCACTGGGTAGAACTTGCCTGTTGCGGCCTTAAGTCCGTCGCCAATGTAGAAGCTAACCCAATCGCGGCTCTGTTGTACTGTCACTGCTCCGGGCCACCACAAAGACCTAATCACAGTCTTAGCAAAAGTAGTGTGGTTTTCCTTAGGGGGGTATTCTTCGTACTCTTGGGGGTCTCCCACAGCTTTGCCTACCCAAGCCCTCCCAACACTTGGAAGGCCTTTATCTTCAGTGATGGTTTTGAGTCTTGGGTCAAATGGGTCTTCTTCTACAATCTTAGCTTTGAGTTCGTCAATGTCGATGTCTTCTTCTTCAGGTGGTTCAGGTTCCATGTGGACAATCCGCCCTGCTTTGAGGATGCCTGGTTGGAAGTGGACCCACCCATCCAGACTTGAGAGTTCTTTGGTACTGGGAGTAACAGCTTCTTCTTCAGCTTCGACTTCTTGAGGAGAGTCTTCTTGGACTCTGTAAAGTCCTTTGGGGATGATGGAGGTTCCGTGAGTAATTCTGGCTATTTGGGCCCGCAAAAGGTCTTTTTCCTTTCCGGGGAAGTGTGGGTTGGTCACAACCTCTGCTTCAAGGTCTCCTGTGAAGAGCTTCCTGACAGTCCTTGCAGCTTTGAGTTGGTCTGGGTTTACGTCAGGGAGTTCTTGGAATTCTTGGTACACACTGTTAGTGACCCAGTAGGTGTAAGCGTTGACTCCTTCTCCTCTTTTTTCGAAGTCGTTAGGTCTGTCTTCGTCTTCGTTGGGTTCGCCAACGCCTTCTACAACATAGTAGTCTTTTTGAGTGCCTATGATTTTGCCCCAAAGCCTTACTTCTTTAGCTCCTTTGTCCCTGACTAAGGACTTAAGTGCTTGTTGGAGTCTGAAAGTTTCTTCTTCGCCCAAGTCGATTCCAGCAGCAGAAAGCATTCTGCGTTCTTGGAGCAGGTCAGGAATGTGGGGAAGGGGTTCGGGGACTGCTTCGACGAGTTTGCCTTCTTCGTTTTCTTCCATGGGTTTCTTGATTAGGTCCTGGGCTTGTTTGACTAGTGGAGCTACTTGGGCAAAGGACTCCTTCAAAGAACTTTGGGCGGGTGTAGGTTGGTAACTGAAAAAGTTTGATTTCACTTGCAGAGAAGTCAGTTCCAAAGAAGACAAAGGGTCTCTTGGGTAGTCAAATATCAACTGCGAAAATACTTTTGTGAGGTGTTCTTGCAGGTTCTGGCCCTTTTCTCCTTTTGATTGTTCAAGCAAGGACTTGAGTTTTTCGAGTTCGGCCATTTTGTATTAATTTAAGTTACCGGTTGTTCTCTGTAAAGTACTTTTGGTACTTGATCCAGAAAGAGTTGTGGTTTAGGTCTGCACTCCAAAGGTAACTACTTTCTTCTGGGTTGCCTTTCCAAGCGTCTAGCAAGTAAAACCCAACTATGTTCCAGAAAAACAAACTCCCCATACAAATGAACCCTATTCTTTGCTTGGGGAGCTTCCAAGGGCATACCAGGGCGTAGCTTATAACTTTTAGGCTTTCCATCAGATCTTTGTTCATATTTATCATGTTCATATTTGGACTTATAAGAAAAAATATGAGCAAAAGAACTCAGAAATCTTCAGAAAAAGGACAAAAAGTCACTAACTGGACTGAGCAAGAAGGCCTTATGTACCTTGACATGGGGTCAGAGCCTTCCAACTTAGTCCTTGCTATGGACCTTGACTCCACACTTATATGCACTAAGTCCGGAAAAACCTTTGCTCAAAGTCAAGATGACTGGAAACTCCTCTACGAAAACATTCCAAAAGTACTTAAAGAGTACCCTGACCACAGAAAAGTGATCATTTCTAACCAAGCAGGCATCGAAAAGGGCAAACAAGACAAAAAAGCCTGGCAAAACAAGGTGCAAAAAGTAGTTCAAGCCCTTGATGAACCTGTTTTAGTCATGGCTTCTATTGCTTCGAACCACTTCAGAAAACCCTGCACAGGCATGTGGGACTACTTTGCTTCAAACCTAAACGGAGACCAAGAAGTAGACCTCAGCAACTCCTTTTACATAGGAGACGCTGCTGGCAGGCCTGCTAAAGGAACTCGCAAAAAGGACTTTAACGACACTGACTTGAAGTTTGCTTTGAACGTAGGACTGAAGTTCCAAACTCCAGAGCAGTTTTTCTTAGGCCAGAAAGAAACAGTTCCTAAGCCCCAGTTTGACCCCAAACAAATAAAGAAGTCAGGAGGTGCTCTTAAAAACGGAGTCACTGTAAGGGACATTCAAGAATGCATAATATTCGTGGGCTCGCCTGCCTCGGGAAAGTCTACTTTTTGGAAAACTCACTTAACTGACTACGTGAGAGTTAACAACGACACCCTCAAAACCAAAGCTAGGTGCCTCAAAGAAATGGAAAAAGCACTCCAAGCTGGAAAGTCTTGTGTAATTGACAACACCAATCCCACCGAAGCTGTTAGAAGCGACTACATCAGAATGGCCCAGAACTACGACGTCCCTGTGAGGTGCTTTATATTCAAAGTGACCAAAGATGTAGCTTTCCACTTAAATGCTTTAAGAGGAGTCAACAAGCACCGCCAGCAACTCTCAGGAAAGGTTCCAGCTATGCCAATCCACAAGTTCTTCAAAGACTACGAAAGTCCTAGCTTAAAAGAAGGTTTTGAAGAAATCCAAGAAGTCGACTTGGTGGCAGGTCCCTTTGAAAACGAACAAGACGAAAAACTATTTTTCAGCTTTGTCCACTCTTAATAGTAATATGGTTGATGCTAAACCCCTTGTGAAAAACACTGGTGCCAACGACTGGGATGTTCACGTTTTTGAGTGTTTCGAAAACCCCATTATGTGTCTGTGGGCTTGGTTGGTTCCCTGTGGAACCCCAATTATGCAAGCAGTTATTATGAAGTTAATTACTAGGGACGATAATCAGATTTTCATCACTATTTTGCTAGACTGTTTGTTTGGGTGCTTTGGCTCTGGGTATGCAAGGACCAAGATAAGAGAAGAGTTCAATATCAATGGGAACTACCTTCTGGACTGTTGTCTTTGGATGTGGTTGCCCTGCTGTTCAGGAGTCCAGGAATGGCGTCAAGCAATGCTTAAGTTCAAAGGCGACTCTAAAAGAACTATAATAAATTATTCTGATTAAATGGAAGCAGTAAGGATTACTTAGTTAAAGTGGAGTGGAAAGTCTACTTACGAAGAGGCTTGCAAAGTAACTAGTTTGGACCTTTGCATGGAAACGATTCCTAGTTTAGAGGTGTTGAAAGAATTTTATCTTCTAAAAAGTTTGAGTTTGTGCAGGTGTTGTTTAAGCGAAGTGGGGGTTTTGAATTCGTTAAGCAACTTAAAAGAGTTGTGGCTAAACGAAAATGCCATAGAAAGTGTTGACTTGGGGTCTTTGAGTAAACTCGAGAAACTTGACTTGTCTAACAACTCCATATCTGAGTTTGCTTCTTTGAAGTTGCCTAGTGGCCTTAAAACTCTTTGGGTAAACAACAACTACTTAGCAAACTTAAAAGGAGTTAAAGCTCTTAAAAGCATCTGTGAACTGTGGGCAGCCGGAAACCAACTTCCAGGCGTCTCTAAACAAGTCTTGGAACTAGAGAACCTAAGTAACTTGAACCTTTCAGGAAACTTCATAGAGAGTTTAGAGAACCTTTACTTGTTATCCTTTGTTGAGCCCTTAAAAGAACTTTATTTGGGCTCTTGTGAATTTGGAACTAACCCTATTTGCGAACTCAGTAACTACCGCACCTTTGTAGTGTACTACGTTCCTCAAGTGTCCTACTTAGACGGAGTCTTTATATCAGAAGACTTAAAAGCCCAAGAAGAACAAAACTTTTCAAAAAAAACTATTTTCTACAACTACACAGTTGCTACCACCAAAAGAACCATCGACTATTTAGAACAAGTAACCAAAAAGGTGTTTGAAGAGAAACTAAGCAGCTTCTGGGATGTGTTCCGAAAAGTAATGTTCAGAAAAGCTCTGTCCAGAGAAGACCACTACAGCCAAGTTATATCTAGAGGTCTAGAGGACCAAGACTCCCTTCAAAGACTTTACTCACACACAGTCTCTAAACTCAGGCACTCAAGTGAAGAGTTTTCAACTATGAAAGTAAAGGAGCTAAGTTCAGCTGGCAATGTAGTTTTCGAAATAGGCGACTCCGCCAAAGACTGGTACAGGGACTGCTGCGAGTACGTTTACTCCAAGTACCCTGCCTGGGCTCCCCAGATTCGAATAATCCGAGTAATTAAAGTCCACAACAAGACTCTGCAGAAGAAGTTCCACGATAAAGCAGAGTCAATACTAACTCCCAGAACAAAGGCCTTCAAAAACAAGCAAGAGTACTTGTTTTACGGGAAAATGCCTGGCGAAGACATTACTCAGGTAGCTTCTGAAGGGTTCTCTGGAAGGGAGTTCTTGGGTCTGACGAACTGTGTAGCCACAGCAGACTATGACAGAATCAGAAGCTTAGAAACAGAGTTGCCTAGTTTGTACTGGCCCTCTGCACAAGTGCTTATGTGCAAAGGGTTCCTAGGCAAGTCTTCTTGGGACATGCAAGTTCCTTACTATGAAAAAAATATGTCTGTTTGTGACGTTTGGGAGATGTACCCTCTTAAAAAACCCAAGTCGAGTTTTTCTGTGTACAGAACTAGTGAGTCTAACAAAGCAAACCAAGTTTGGTTTTTCTTTGACAACCAACTTGTGCTTCCAGAGTACTTAATAGACTTTGAGTACTGCCACGAAAACCACCCTATGTGTTCCCAAAAGCTTAAGGAGCAGGTTCCTGAAGAAGTGTTTGGAAGTCCAGAAGTTAACTATTTGGGGTTCACTATTTCTGAGTTTGTTGAAGAGGACCTTTTGTCCCAGGAAACTCCTAGTGACTTTCTGGCAACTCAGCCAGAAACTTCTAGGGAGCTAAGTTCTTCTGAAAGAAACATAGAAACTCTGATTAGTGAGGCTTCCCAAGAACTTGACTTGAGCTGGAGCAAACTCACCAGTGTAGTTCCTTTGTTTGGTTTGCACAAACTTAAGCACTGCAATCTAAGTTTCAATAGAATCTCTAAACTTAAGGGGCTTTCTGTGTGCGCTGAGCTGCAAACTTTATACCTGCACCACAACTTTATAAGTTGTTTGCGGCAAATTAGCTACTTGCCCTCGAAACTAAAGTCAGTGTCTTTATTTTGCAACCCTGTTTACTCCAGCTATTCCTACAAATACGCCATGCTTTTTCACCTGAAGCACTTGCAAACACTTGACTACCACGCAGTGACTCCAGAAGAAACACCCCTAACTACAAGTGAGTTCCTCTTTAAAAAACCTTCCCACACAGCAACTAGAATGTACTTTAATTACAAGTCCCGAATCGAGTTCTTAAACTTGTCCAACCAACAACTTAAGTCAGTCAACCTGCAAGAGTCAGCAACTCTTAAAAGTCTAGACTTAAGCAAAAACCTAATCAAGAGTTTCAAGGGACTACAAAACTTACCTAACTTGGAGGAACTGGATCTGTCCTGCAATGCTTTAATAAGTATCCAGGGCATTCACTCTCTAGGTTCGCTCAAGCAACTAGACCTGTCCCACAACTCTATTTCAGAGATTGGTGAGTTACAAAACCTAAACTACTTACAAAGGCTGAACCTGAGCTTTAACCAAGTTTCCTCTTTGAAAGGACTAGAAAGTCTCTTGAGCTTAAACGAAGCCTACTTGAGCTGCAACCTTATAGGTGACTTAAAAGAAACACTGAGCCTTAAGGCTAACAAAACCCTTTTTATTCTGGACCTGTTTAGAAACCCAGTTAGCAACCAAAACTACTACAGGACTTACCTTGTTTACAACTTACCTAGTTTAAAGTTTCTGGACGGGAAAACTGTTACTTTTCAAGAAACAGAAACAGCCAAAGAAACTTACGCAGGCAAACTAACCGAAGAAGTGCTTCTGGGAAGAATCCAAGAAACTAACTCTGTAACTACTAGGAAAATTGACTTGTCCTTTGCTAAAATCAACAACCTAAACAACTTACTAAGCCACTCAAAGTTCCCTCTTCTGCAAGAAATGAACCTTTCACACAACATTTTTGAAAGCTTAGACCCCATTCCTTACTTGCCTTGCTTAGTCAAACTGACCATTTCGAACAACTCCATTAGTACTCTGCACGCGAGCGAAACCCCCTGCTTCAGTAAGTTTCCTTCGCTTGAAATGCTGGATGTTTCTTTCAACAACATTCGGGAATTCAAAGAACTCCAAGTTAATCACTTCACCAGACTGAGTACCTTAGTTGTTTCTCACAACAAACTCACTAAGGTGGAGCACCTGGACCAGTTTGGTGGCCTAAGAGAAGTTGACTTGTCATACAACAAACTTTTAAAGTTCGAAGTTGAACTTAGATTAGACTACTTAATTTTCCTGAACGCAGAAAACAACAACATTCGGAGTTTAGACAACCTTTGTGGGTTAGGTTCTTTAAAAGTGTTGTTTCTTGCAAACAACCGCATCATAGACGCTAGGGAAATTGACAAGTTAAGGAAACTAGAGTCTCTTGTAGAACTGGAACTCAATGGGAACTTGTTTCTCCGAAGGAACACAAACAGACTTTTGATCATCAGCAGACTGCCCAACTTGTTGTTTTTAAACAGAGAAAAAGTGTCAAAGGAAGAAAAAGACAAACTAGACGCAAACAAAACCCAAGTCTTCAGAAACGTTGGCTTCAGTTTGCCCAGGAACTTAGAACTTAACTTCCAAAAAGCGTTTACTTTCGGACCCAAAAACATTTTTAACTTAAACCCCAAAAAACTTTCAAGACACCATAAACGTAATTAGTTATTAAATGGGAGGTTTGCTAAGTTCGCCTGTGACCACTAAAGAAACCAGCAACGGGTCCAATGGAAGACTGAACTTTGCCGTTTGCAGCATGCAAGGCTGGAGAGTAAGCATGGAAGATGCTTTCTTAGTAAACTTGCACGTAGACAACCAAACTAGTTGTTTTGGAGTCTTTGATGGTCACGGAGGCAGTGAAGTTGCCCAGTACGTCAGCAAGAACTTTGCTCACCAACTAGTAATAAACCGGAAATTTCAGAAAGGGGCTGTTGAAGAAGCCCTGACTGAAGTTTACTTGCGAATGGACGCACTTATGCAGTCCCAACATGGCAACAAAGAACTCTGCAGACTTAACAAGCAACTTCCGAGTGACTACAAAGTAAGTATTTCTGACTTGGAAGAGTTTGAGTGTAATTCAGGATGCACTGCCGTAGTAAGTGTGGTAAAACGCAACAAAATCTACATTGCAAATGCAGGCGACTCAAGAGCAGTTTTGGCAAGACAAGGCCAAGCAATACAACTAACTACTGATCACAAGCCAGAGTTAGAGTCAGAATATAACAGAGTGATTTCAAATGGAGGAGAAATCTACCAAGGAAGAGTGAACGGAGGCCTGAACTTGACAAGGGCTCTAGGGGACTTTGGCTACAAACCTAAAAGGGTGTCTCCACACAAACATATAATAACTGCTTTGCCAGACGTAAGTTCAGTAGACCTTCAGAGGAACGACGACTTTCTGGTGATGGCTTGTGACGGAATTTGGGATATCTTGAGTTCCCAGGAGTGTGTGGACTTTATTTATGAGCGACTTAACAGAATGAGCGTTGAAGACATCACCAAAGAAATCTGTGACAGGTGCCTTGCTAAAAGCACACAAGAATACCTAGGCAAAGGGTGTGACAACATGACTATTATGATTATTCGATTCAGTAATTAACAAGTTATTGAGAAGCTATTTCTAAAAAAGAAGAGTAAAGTTGCTTCCTGTTGCCGTCCATTTCGTACTGCTGCAAACACTTAAGCATGTGAGAGTCTTCTTCTAAGATTAAGTCCTTAAGTCTGCCTTTCTGGCGGCGACTTAGTAAGCCTTCTTTAAGCATTCTCGAAACGATTGACAGCAACATTCTGGACTTGGGCCAGACGTGGAAAGTCAGCAATTCACTTCTGTTTTCGAAAGGCTGAGGAGCTTCGCTGCCTGCTCTTTCTTCTACTTTTTTAAGCCGCACTTGGACTTTTTGGAGGGTTTTATTGAGTTCTTCTATTTTTTCTTCCAGCATTTCAATTCGGAGTTGCTTGACATCGAGTTCTTCTTCTGAAGGAGTCAAAAGGATCTTAATAGGTGGGCACCTCAGAAGAAGGCCTTCTTCGACAAGGCTTAAACTTGCTCGGTTCATTTTAAGCATGCTTAGCACAGTCCCTACATCGCACATTTCGTCAGTCATGAAGCCCCTGTAAACTACTTGGGAGTCCAGAAACACAGCTTCAATGTCCAGGGTTTGTGGGTCGCCTGTTATTAGTTCGGTGGTTAGTCTTACTTTTTCGCCTTCGACGAAATAAGAAGCGTGAAACTTCAAAATACCATTGCTGTCCATGTAATATTGTAAATGGCACAGGTAGACCCAACCCACGGAGGACTTGTGTGGAAAAATGAAGACACTAGAGATGTCAACGCAGAGTACGACCCTGTTCCTAGTTCACTTAGTTTCGAGGAAAAACTCAGAACTTGCCTCTCAGTGGCAGAGGAGTGCATTCAGCCTGAAGAACTAGGCACTCTGCTTCAAACCAAAACCCACCCTGTTTGCTACGACGGCTTCGAGCCTTCAGGACGGATGCACATTGCCCAAGGAATTCTTAAGTCAATAAATGTCAACAAGCTTACAAGTTGCGGGTGCATATTTGTGTTTTGGGTGGCTGACTGGTTTGCACTGCTGAACAACAAGATGGGAGGAGACTTAGCCAAGATACAAACAGTAGGCAAGTACATGGTAGAAATCTGGAGGGCTGCAGGCATGGACATGAGGAACGTTAAGTTCTTGTGGGCTTCTGAAGAAATCAACAAAAGGCCTAACGAGTACTGGCTGAGGGTTATGGACATTGCCCGGAAAAACAACATCAAGCGAATTACTAGGTGCTCGCAAATCATGGGCAGGGCTGAGTCGGACGAAATGGCTTCGGCACAGATCCTGTACCCGTGCATGCAGTGTGCAGACATTTTCTTCCTAGAGGCCGACATCTGCCAGTTAGGAATGGACCAAAGGAAAGTGAACGTGCTGGCTCGTGAGTACTGCGACTTAGTAGGAAGAGAGAAGAAACCAGTGGTGTTGTCACACCCAATGATGATGGGACTCAAGCAAGGTCAGGAAAAGATGAGCAAAAGTGACGTTGGAAGTGCAATTTTTATGGAGGACTCTGAAGAAGAGGTGAATTCCAAAATCAAAAAGGCTTACTGTTTGCCTTCAGACATCCTGAACAACCCTGTCCTTTCTTACACAAAGCATATTATTTTCAACCGCAACGGACAACTTCTAATCGAAAGAACCCCTGAAAACGGAGGCAACAAATTGTATACTTCTTACGAAGAACTAGAAAAAGACTTTGCAGAAAATAATTTGCATCCCGCCGACCTTAAACCTGCCGTTGCTAAGGCCTTGAATCAAATGCTAGCTCCAGTCAGAGCTCACTTCGAGAACGATGCCTACGCCAGAAGTCTTTTGGAGCAAGTCAGGTCTTTTAGAGTAACTAGATAAATATTCTAGAAGTTTTTCTAACGAAATTACTGGTTATTGACATTTAATTCTGGGTAAAGTGCCTCCTAATAATGGCAAAAGAAAAAAGTGTACTTTACGTGATATCGCAAAAAGTCAATGACTTCTTAGAAGGGGTTTTTGGAAAATGGGGAGAAATAGTCAACAGGTTCCCCCTTCCAATAATGGCTGTTTCCTTGGTGATTTTTTTCTCGCTGGTGTACGGATTCACTATTTACGAGGAATCTACAGATGAAGATCAGTGGACCCCAATCGGATGTCAGGCTCTTGAAGATAAGGACACGGTGAACGAAGTTTTCTCAGAACAACCCACTAGAAACGTTATTTACGCAGTTGCGAAGAACTCCGAAAATATAATTACACTGGAGGCCTACCGCGAAATTCTAGAATTTGACCAAAGATTCAAAAATGAAGTCCAGGACGGAGACAACAAGTTCATAGACTACTGCTTCAAGAACGACGAAAATGAAACCTGTGAAACTTCAAACCACCCCCTTGAGTTCTTCAGAACCACTTCTGGTGATTATAAAATTGATGTTACAGATGATAATCAATTACTGGAAAGAATCAACTCAGGGAAAGGGTACCCTGCTCTTTACCCAGAAGGAAGCTCGAGTTACATCAACGTGGAGTCAATGTTTGGAACTACAGAGCCTAGTGAAATAACCATTAATGAAGATGGTACCAACAACGTCCAGAAAGCGGTTGCAATTTCTTGGACCTACTACTTCAATGCTGAAGAAGACGAAGAGTACTACGAAGGCTACGACATTGAGTGGGAAGACTTTATTGATGAGTTCAATTCTAATTCACAGCATATAGAGCTTTACTTATACAGCTCAACTGGAATTTCTAGAGGCTTGGAAGGCACTCTTACGGGGGACTTGATGCTAGTTCAGATAGGAATAGTTTTGATAATACTTTACACCTTTTTGGTGGTGGGCAAGTTGTACACCTACAACTCAAGACTAGGAGTGTCCTTAGTAGGCTTGATCGGGATATTCATGGCATACGTGGAAGCACTGGGTCTGGGAACATACTTCGGACTGGAAGGTTCAGGAGTAGTGAGTGTGCTTCCTTTTCTATTGATTGGGATTGGAGTGGATGACATGTACGTGTTGTTGATGACTTTGAACCAAGTAGACATTGAGCAGTCTCCTTCTTACAAGATGAACTACATGCTGAAGCACGCAGGAGTCAGCATAACTATTACTTCGTTGACTAACGTTTGCAGCTTTGCAATTAGCAGCATTATTTCATTGCCAGCAATTAGGAACTTTGCAATCTTCACTTGTTTGGGGATGTTTTTTGACTACTTTAACCAAATCACTTTGTTTTCGGCAGCTGTGGCACTTGACTTAAGAAGAACTAAGAAGAAGATGGGTGACTTTTGTGGGTTATGTTTCTGCAAACCTGAGTCAAAAACTTGTTGTTACGGAAAGTACATTTACAACCAAGACGGCTCTGTGAAAGAACCCTTGAGCAAAAAGTTCATGAGGGACTACTACGCTCCTTTCCTTACAAAGACTCCTGTTAAAATAGCTGTTTTAGTTATATTCGCAGCCTTCTTCGCAGTAAACGTGTGGGGAGCCACTGAACTCGAGATGGACTTCGACTTGGAGTGGTTTGTAACTGGAGACGCTGAAATCAAAGACACCTTTGAAGTCAGAGACCAGTACTTCAACCAGCAAGGCCAAAGCTTAAGAGTCTACACAGTAGACGCAAACTTTGAAAACGAAGAGGTCCAGAAGTCGTTAGTTACACTAGCTGAGAAGTTCCAAGAGTGTGAAGGCTGCACCAAGGACTGGGTAGTGAATGGGTCTGTTAACTCTTGGTACAACAACTTTAATTCTTGGGTAGCAAGGGGCGAGTGCAATGTTTCGGGAGTAGTCCAGCTGAGGGATGGAGTTATTCCAAGTGAGCACTTTAACGAGTGCATGACACAGTGGAAGCAAACTCAGGAGTTCAACCGCTACGGGTCTAACCTGGAGTTTAACAGCAATGGCGAGTTAATTGGAAGTATAATAGGAAGCGAAGTGATAGACCCAGAAAACTCTAGTGACAGTGTAGACTTAATGGAAGAAACCAGAAGTATCTGCAACGAGTACGGGCCTGGAAACACTTTTCCTTACAACCCTGAATTCTTGTACTATGAGCAATACGCTGTCTTTGACAAAGAAGCTATTGCTTCAATATTATCTGCACTTGCAACTATTTTTGTGATAGTGTTGGTGATGACTGCAGACATCCTAGGAGCTGTTTTGGTGCTCAGTATGGTGAGTCTGACAATAGTCTCTTTGTTAGCGCTGCTTTACTTCTGGGACGACACTCTGAACATGGTTACAATCACCAATGCAATCATGTCTATTGGAGTTACTGTAGACTACAACGTGCACATTGCACACAGCTTCAAAGGATGTAACGACTCGACTAAAAACAAAAGAGTCATCAAAGCTATGGACGACTTAGGAGTTGCAGTGGTCAACGGAAGCATCTCGACTTTCTTAGCCATCATTGTGTTGAGTGGTTCTAACTCGTACATATTTACGCAGTTCTTTAAGAGTTGGTTTGCAATAGTTGTATTTGGTTCACTGCACGGATTGGTTCTTTTGCCCGTGATTCTTTCTTACATTGGCCCAGCAGCAAACANTCACGGCGAAACCCAAAAAGTAGAAGACAAGTCAGGAAAGCACCAAGGTTCGGTAAAAGACAACTCTCAANAAAACCAAGAGGATTAATTATAAACTAAGTTAGTTATGCTGGACTTCGAGCACAGGAAGTTCCTCTCTGAGGTAGGAGTACTTTTGGCTCATTTCTGCAAAGAAAGGCTCTAAGTTGTGCTTCATAGAGTAGTTGTGCGCGTAGCCAAAAGGTCCAGCTAAAGACCCTACTCTAAGCACTAACTGCACAAGCATTGGCAAGTTCGCTACAGCAGATGACACCTTGAAGGGGTACTGCAGAGCTATTCCACCAATCATTCCTGCAGACAAATAGTACATGTGCTTGAGAGTAAGACTTCTAAGTTTTTTCTTGTCTTCAACACTGATTTGTGACCGGTTCTTGTAGTAAAACTCTTTGTTAGCTTTGAAGTCAGTTGACATAATTAGTGTTAATTGACATTTATAATGGTAAAGAAGTCAAAGGCCAAAAGTCGTCTAGATAAGTTCTACCACCTTGCTAAAGACCAAGGGTACCGGTCCCGAGCAGCTTTTAAACTGATTCAGCTGAACAAAAAGTTCGACTTTCTTTCGTCTGCTCACTGCGTAGTGGACTTGTGTGCAGCTCCTGGAGGGTGGCTTCAGGTTGCAGCCAACAACATGCCAGTCTCGAGTTTGATAGTTGGAGTTGACTTAGTGCCCATTAAGCCTATAAAGGGAGTTACTACTTTTGTAGGGGACATCACTACTCAAGAGTGCACTACAAGAATTAGGTCTGAACTCCAAAACCACAAAGCAGACGTAGTGATGCACGACGGAGCTCCTAACGTAGGAACGAACTGGGAACAGGATGCCTATACACAAAACGAACTAGTGCTTAAGTCGCTGAAGCTAGCCACCAAAGTACTTAGAAAAGACGGTTTCTTTATCACTAAGATTTTTAGGTCAGTTGACTACAACTCTTTGTTGTGGGTGTTTAACAAGCTTTTTGGCAAGGTAAACGCAACCAAACCTGTAGCAAGTCGCCAAGCCTCAGCAGAGATTTTTGTAGTCTGCCAGAAATACAAAGCCCCACACACCATTGACCCTAAACTCCTGGACCCTAAGTATGTGTTTATGGAGTCCGAAGACATTATTGAGAAACACAACATTAAGAGTCTGTCACAATTAGCGCCAGCGAAGGAACAGAAACGCAAACCTATTGACGAGTCCAGAGGACTTTCACAGTTCAGAAAAGGAACTCTGTGCCAGTTTGTGGAGTGCACTAACCCTTTCCAGTTCTTGGCTGACTACGACCAACTAACTTACACAGACCCTGAAAGCGAAGAGTACTTAAAAGCTCAAGAACCGCCTAAAGACATGCTGGAGTACTGCAAGGACATAAGAGTGCTGGGGAAGAACGAACTTAAAGTGCTGATAAAGTGGCGTCACAAGATAATAAGACTTCTAGAAAAGACCCAAGAAAAAATCGAAGCCCAAGAAAAACCAGAAAAAAACTCAGACGAAGAACTAGAAGAACTAGTTCAAAAAGTAGAAAGGAAAGAAAAAAGAAAACGCAAAAAGGAAAAAGAACAAGAAAAGAAAAGGAAAAAGTCCAAAGTGCCTCTAGAAATCGAAAACAACGAAAGCGAACTGTTCACTATCCAAGACCCCACTCTCAAAAACCAGAACCTCGAAGAAATGGACTACACTGACCCCGAAGACTCAGAGGAAGAAGTTTACTACGAAGAAGACGAAGGTCTGGAGTTCGAAGACGAAGAACTCATCAACAACATAGAAGAAACCTTAGTAACCTCCAAACCCAAAAAGGCCCAAAAGAAAAAAGAAACCGAAGAAGACAAACTCAAAGAAATAGTTGAACAAAGCATGAAGAAAGAAGAAGCCTCTCGGTGGTTCCAAAGGCAAGAATTCGGAGACTTAGAAGACTTCCAAGAACAAGAACAACCCAAAAAGAAAAAAAACCGCAAAGAAAGAGAAAAAGAAAAAAAAGAACCCAAAGCCTCCTTCGAAGTAGTCCCTCAGGAACACCCCGAACAAGACGACCCCGAAGCCCTCGCCGAAACAATAGCCCTCGGAAAAGCTATGCTCCGCAAGAAAAGGAGAAGCGACATAGTTAACTACACCTACAACCGGTACTCCTTTAACGACCCTGAAGACCTTCCTGACTGGTTCACAGAAGACCAAGAAGCAAACTACAAAGCCCCTCTGCCCGTGACCTCCGAAGAACTCAGAGCTGCCAGAAAAGAAGTTGAAGCTTACAACAAACGCCCCATCAAAAAAGTAGTTGAAGCCATCAACAGGAGGAAAAGACGCCTTGCAAACAAACTTGAGAAACTCAAACCTCAAGCTGAAGCCATAGCCAACCAGTCCGACGTGGCTGAACACATAAAAGTCAAACAAATGCAGAAACTCTACAAAAAAGAAATAGACAAAAACAAACCTAAAAAGAAGTACATAGTCAGCAGAAACGTGCACAAAGGCAAGTACAAAGGCAAGTCTGGCAGGCACGTCAAGTTCGTTGACAAACGACTCAAAAAAGACAAAAGGGCCCTAAAACGTAAGTAAATCTATTAATTAGAAACCTAATTATGTGTTTAAGTTAGCTCTATAGTGCTAGTAAACTTAGGGGCCACTAAGTAGCTATCGTTTTTGAAAGTAGAAGAAGTCTCATCAAAACTTTTTCTGAAAGGAAATGCCTCGAAAATGTCGGTGGCCCAAATGTCCGGGTTGTCAGGACTTAAAATTTCTTGTAAAGCGTCGCTAGAGATCTCAGCAGTGGGGGACGAGGCAGATGTGGACTGCAACACTTCCTCGAAGTAGGGAGGGAGGTCTTCGTAGTTCTCTTCACAAACCTCCACAAACTCAAATCTGCTCCTAGAAGGCACGTCTCGAGAATAAATTCTCGGACGGGTGCGCGGCATAAATGGCACTGCTTCAGACTGCGCCCTTTCTCTAGCAATGAAGGCTGCAGGAAGTTTGGTGTCACTTGAATTGACCACTTGGATGTTGAGTGCGTAAACTAAAGCTCCTTCAGGTTCGATTTGCTTAGTTTTGGACACTTGTTCCCGGTTCAAGTTGTCGCACACAGGCGCCATCTTGTGGAGGTACAAGCAGTCAGCTTTGGGACAATTCATTCCGCGCAGAAAGTATGAACAATATTTTGTGGTGCCGTAAGTTGTGGTTAAAACGTTTCCGTCTAGTTTGAAGCCTTGGCAGGCCTTGATGCACTTGGCGGCCTCTTCTTCAGTAGAGTAGGTAATATAAGCTCCATATCCTGCAAATGCATTGTGCTTATTTACACAGCATTTAGTGATAGTTCCATACTGCCCGAAATACTCGTACCTAAGAAGAGTACTTTCGTCGGCTACAGAGGGTGGAAGGTTGATTATGTATACTAGTTTTCGCTGGATTACCCTCATGTTGGACATGTGGGTGAAGTTTAAGCGAAGCGGTTTGGGAAGTCTCCTCTTTTTAGAACTAGGTGACTTTGCTGGAGAAAAGCAAGTCAAGGAGTCTTTTTCAAGATTCAAACCCTCTTGGGCGCATCCCTCTTGGGTCGGCCTCATTTTTATTGGTGCATAATTTTTCAGAAAATGGTGTCATGCAATCATAAATTCAAAAAAAAATTGTGCTTTGCAGCTAACGTCTGTTTGATGTTTTCGGAGTTTTTTTACTACGCGTTGGGTAGTTGGAGTGCTTCAGTAAATTTCTAAAGTGCTTTTAGCTAATTAAAATGGCAAGCACATGTCCTCATCTTTTTAGGAAGCTTTCTAAGATCACTGCTGGTCTTTCAGAGAGAACTCATAGAATCAAAAAGTCCAAAAAACTTCTGACCACACTTACGGTCCACAATGTTCTGAGTGGCTTAAAAAACGTCCCAATACTGAATTCTTACACAACTAGTTTGACTTCAGGAATCAGTATTAATTCAAAAAGCCTCTCCGAAGTGCTGGAGGAACTACAGACCCCTGAAGAGTTGTTTTTTTACCTGCTAACTTCTAAGTGTCCTTCTGAAGAAGACCTTAGTGAACTTAAAGAAGGCCTTCATTCAAAAAAAGACCTGCCTTTTGAGACTCTCAACTTACTTGAAAGCATTCCTTCGGAGTTATCTAGTCTCCAGATGTACTCCTTGGCCCTTATGTCACTCCAAAGCCAGTCCAGCTTTGCCAAGGCTTACGGAAAGGTTCCTAGGAAGGATCTGTGGATCCATGCGTTTGAGGATGCTTTGGACATACTTGGCAAGTCGCCTGGGATTTTGTCTTATATTTACACTAAAAAACTAAACAAGCCTTGGAGTGACTCTGACCAGAACACCCTCTTAAGAAGGTTTTGTGAGAGTTCTGGAGTGGAGGAGTCTAAGTTCTTAAAATACTTTGTAGGAGTCTTTGCTGAAGGCGGAAGTGGAAGTGTTTCTTCTCATGCCTGCAAAGCCATAGGTTCTACACTTTCTGACCCTTACAAAGCTGTTTCAGGAGGACTTAATGCTATGGAAGGCCACCTGCACGCAAGAGCTATCCAAGACAGCTTGGAGTGGATGCTCCAGGACAGTTACAGAGACTTAGAAGCAGTGGAAACCCCTGTTCCAGGGTTTGGTCACTCAGTGTTTAAAGAAGACCCTCGGTTCAAGATCCTCATGAAAGTACTCAAACAAAACTACTCAGAGCACGACTTGTACCCAGTGCTTGAGAGTGTTGTGCAAGGAGTACCTGTTGTTCTTAGAAGCAAGTCCAAGAACTGTATTCCTAATGGAGACTTGGCTGCAGGTGTAGGCCTTTACATGTCAGGAATAGAAGTAAAAGACATGGGGCCTGCTTTGTTTGGGTTTTCAAGAAGCTTAGGCATGCTGAGCAACTACATTTTGGACAGAGCTTGTGAACTGCCTATTGAGTATGCTGAAAGCTCAGACCTGCAAGACTTAGAAAGCATAGTAAAATCTTAATGGTAAATGGAATCACCTGAAAAAGAAATCACCCAAGTCCCTGAAGACAGCTTTAGCAAAGTGACTTTCCACAGTGAACAAAACGTACTTCTAGGGTCGAGCTGGGACGCTTCAGTGAGCCTGTACAACACTGATGAGGGTCTTCGTTCGGGTTACTTTAAAGCCAGTGCTGCTGTGCTAGACTGTGATTTTTACGTGCACGCTGACACAGGAATATTCGGAGGACTTGAAACCCGTGTGCAAATGCACAACTTCGCAACCAACCAAACAGAAACACTTGGGGAGCACAATGCTCCAGTGAAGTGCATTAGATTCCACAGAGAGTCAGGATGTGTGTTGTCAGGGTCCTGGGACAAAACTCTGAGGAAGTGGGACCCTAGGGCTGCAACTAAGTGGCAAAGTACACTGGAACTCCCTGGAAAAGTAGTTGCTTTAAGCTGTGCAGAGAACACACTTGTAACATCTACCAACGACAAACAAGTTCTAGTTTATGACTTGCGGAGTCTAGATAACCCTTTAGAAGTTAAAGAAACACCTATCAAGTACCAAACAAGGTCTCTAGAGTGCATGCCCAACGCAAAAGGATACGTAATAGCCTCTATCGAAGGCAGAGTAGGAGTAGAGTACTTTGAAATGCCTGCCAAAAGTTACTCTTTTAAGTGCCACAGAAAAGACGAGTCAGGACAGATTTTTGTTTACCCAGTCAACGCTTTAGCCTTCCACAAGAAGTTAGGGACCTTTGCTTCAGGGGGCAGTGACTGCTTAGTGAACGTTTGGGACCCAGAAAACAAAAAAAGACTCTGGAAGTTAAGACAGTACCCCAGTCCAGTGTGCTCACTAAGTTTCAACAAAGAAGGGTCCCAGTTAGCAATAGCTTGTTCTTACTTGTTTGAACAAGGAGATACTCCTTCCCAACCTCCAACTAAACTCTACATAAGAGAAGTTCAGGACACAGATGTAATGCCAAAATCTTAATTAAACTTTAGACTCCTTCAGTCCGAAACGATAAAAAACTCCTCTATCGTAAGCTAGCTTGCCCCTTAAGTACACATAGTGGATTTGGCCTTTTACTTCCCTGTGGAGGTGCACAGAGGTTTCAGGGGCTTTGGAAACCTTACAAGTCTCATAGGGTTTCCAGATAACTAAGTCAGCTTTCATGTTAGGCTGGATAGCTCCTCTGTCTGGCAAGTTAAGAACTTGAGCTGGCTTGAGTGAAAGCCACTTGCCCAAACGAACTAAGTAGTGCTCAGCTTCCCTCGAAGTGTGACTTTGCTCACAAAGAATTTTCCACAAACTCTGCAGGTTAAAACCTAAAGAGTCCACTCCGTTAAGGGCTTTTTTGAAGTTGCCTTCTTCCAAGTACTTAAACTCAGGACTTATACTGGCGTGGTGTGAAAGCACCGCGTCAATTACTTTGAACTTCAGTAACTCCCAACAAAGCGAGTTGTTTTTGGCACTCCTAATTGGAGGACTCATTTTGAACCTAGTGTTTCCTTCAGCAACATCATCTGAGGAGTACACAAGTTGCAAAGCGGAAATGTCACAGGTTACGTTTAAGTGCTTCTTTTTGGCTTTTTGAAGTTTATCGAAGGAACCTGCTGAGGACAAGTTAGTAAAGTGAACTGGAGGGTCTTCTTTGTGAATAGCACTGGTTACAAAATTGATTCCTGTGAGCTCCCAAGAATCAGGGAAGTTAGCTAGGTGGGTTACGTACAAAGTAGAGTTGCGCCTAGGAGGTTCTTCTTTGATTATGTTGAGAGGAGGTGGTTTAGGTCTTTTAGGAGGCGATTCAGACGGAGAAGACTCTAACTCAGAGTCAACTGAGCGTTCTAGTTCAGTGATGTCGAAAGAAATACTTCTAGGTTTAGGAACAAAAGTAGTGCTGCCTGCCCTTTCGTAAGTTTTGCTTTCAGCAACGCTGAGGTTTTCGTTCATGCTTTCGCTTTTTTTGATGCGGTGGTGTAAGTCGTCAAAAATCGTGTGAGTGTTGGCTCTTTTGCGGGGCTTTCTAAACACTGGACTGGCTGGTGACTGTTCGTCTGACTCTTCGTATATAGTGGAGAAATTAGTTTCTAGTTCTAGGTTCCAACTGCGTTTTAAGTTAATTTCAGAACTAGACCTTCCGCAACCTTCTTTTTCTAAGTCAATGTCTGAAAAAGAACTTTCGGTTTTGTTTGGTCCTGACGTTGAAGACCCGTGGCTTTCTGAGTCTGAGTCAGAAATGTTCACTTCGTCTGGNAAAGCATTGGAATCAAGTACCTTGCTTGAGGACTGGTTCCTTGTTTCTAAAGTTTCAAGTCTGTAAGGCGAGGCAAAGCTTAGTTGTCTTTGACTTGCTATAGCAGCGTCAATGAGTATCGGGAGTCTTAAGTTCCTAGCATGTTCTATAAAACTGCTTAAGTCTTGTATACTTGGAATAGCTTGGCTTGGCTTACTTAAGTAGCCTTTCAAAGCAATAGCACTTTGGTACCTGTCTATTGAGTCGCCTACGACTCTTACGTAACCGAAGTCGCAGTACCCAGTGTTTTCATCAGGACCTGTTGGGTTGTAGTGAGAAGTTTCGACAGCTAAAAAAGTAACTCCTCCTGACAAAGCCCTGCGAGTAAGAACTTCAGTGTCTTCAAACTCCTGTCTAACGAAGTCGACTATTCCAGGCGAAATGTAGTAGTCTTCAAAGTTCAAAGGGTTCCAGTCAGCATGCTTGGCCATGAGTTCTTCAACAGTAGTAGATTCATCTTCGAGCACAACTTCTGAAACAAAGCTGTTGTAAACCTTAACTACTCCGTAAGTAGGTGTTGTATTGTTGTAAAGAACAATGTGACGGCTGATAAAAGACTGCTTTGACATGCAAATTACTTATTAGTTACATAAAGGGCTACAAGCAAAATAGCTCCTAACCCAGCACACATTCCAAAAGTCACTAACCCAGTTTCCCAGAAGTGGTGCAAGCACCTCTCCCTAAACAAAGTATACCCTTCTTCACAGAAACACTTTCCTCTGAAGCAAAACCCGTTACTTCCGCAGTCTAGGTCTTTGCAAGAAAGGTCTTCAGTGCAGTTCTTTCCTCCCCAGCTTTCTTCGCACACACAGTTGCCCATGATACACGCCTTGTGGGGACCTATGCAGTTCTGGCAACTCAAAGGCCTTTCACAAAACTTGCCTGTGTACTGGGGGTCGCAATAACACTTGCCTGAATAGCAAATTCCGTTCCCTGCACATTCTTGTTCTTCATACTCGCAAAAAGGGGAACCTTCTTGTAGCACATGCTTCTCACAAGCTTCTCCAGTCCAGCCTTCTTCACACAGGCACTTGTTGTTCACGCAGAAACCTTTTCCCGAGCAGCCTAGAGGACAGTGTTCATTTGTTAAACTTTGCTGAATAAACAGTTGGTCTTCACTGCACTTTCCTTGGTAGCAAACTCCTTTGCAGTCTTGGCACTCCCCAATACTAACTTGTTTTTGGCAAGCCTTTCCTTCGTAGCCAGGTTCGCAAAAGCACTTACCGTACTTGCAAATTCCCTTTCCATTGCAGTTGTCAGGGCACTGTTTTTTCTTGCTGCAGTCTTTGCCTTCAAAGTCAGGGTAGCAATGACACTTGCCAAACAAGCACTTGCCGTTCCCAGAACAGATTCCTGAACCAGGGCAGTTTAAAGGGATGGGTTCTGTGCAGTTGTTTCCTGTCCAACCTACTTCGCAGTCACACATTCCACCTCTTAAAACTCCTCTCCCGCAGTAGTTACTTTTAGTTAGAGAACAGTCTGTTCCAAAGAACCCCTTTTGGCAAATGCACTTGTTGTCCTTGCACACACCATTTCCTGAACAAGAGTTTTCACAGGTATGAGTGCAGTTTGTGCAGAAACAAGTCCCATGACTGCAAATAGATCCTGGAGGACAGGCTTGTAAGCAACTAACTTCTTGGGAACAGTCTTCTCCAGCAAACCCCAAGTTGCAGTGGCACTTGCCCATCTCACAAACTCCGTTTCCTGAACAGCTGTTTTTGCACTCAAAAGGAATTTCGCAGTTAACTCCAGTGTAGTCCGGTTCACAGTAGCACTTGTCTTTAAAAAGCACTCCTCTTCCAGAACAAGCCTTGCAAGAACCCTTGCAAACCGGCACTGAACAGTCTCTTCCTGTGAACCCCTTGCTACACCTGCATTCTCCTTGTAAGAACTTTCCAAATTTGCACTTCGCCCAGAAACCCTTTGGTTCTTCACAAGCCTCTCCACTCCAGCCTTCAGAGCACTGGCATTTCCCTTTGATACATTCTCCGTTTGAGTTACAGTTGTGAGGGCAGGGAACAACTTCTTCACAGTTCTTTCCGAAGTACCCAGGTTCGCAGTAGCACATTCCTCTTCTGCACTCTCCACGTCCGTTACAGTTGCACTCTTTTTTCACACTACAATCTGAGCCTTCATACCCCTCATAGCACTTGCAGTGTGTGTCCTTGCACACTCCGTTCCCAGAACAGTTGTTGGGGCAAAAGTCTGCACAGTCTTCTCCAAAGTACCCAGAGTAGCACTCGCAAATTCCATGTATGCATTGTCCGTTGTGGTTGCAGTTATTAGGGCACACCTTCAAACTACAGTCTCTGCCTCCCCAACCTGCAGAACACCTGCACATACCTTCTTTGCACTCACCGTTTCCACTGCAATCTTTAGGGCATTCCTCTGTGATTTGGCAGGCTTTCCCACTAAAGCCTTCTTTACATTCACAGCCTCCTGAAGTGCAGAACCCCCTTGAACTGAGCACTTCGTACACTGGCTCTCCTAGTAACTTCAGTGGTATATCTTCTTTGGTTTTAAAAGAGTGCTTTTCTCCGTAGTAAACTTCGTACCTCACATCAACTACAGTGCAGTTACTAGGACACACTTCAACTTGGCAGGCTTCCCCAGAGTAACCTTGGAAGCACTTGCACTGACCATTTTGGCATATTCCATTTGAATTGCAGTTTTCTGAGCAGTTTAAGTCCACTGAACAGTCTTCTCCCTCCCAGCCGGAGTCACACACACACCTGCCTTCAAAGCACTCTCCGTGTTTGGAGCACCTGTTCAAGCAAGTTTTTTCACAGTTAGCTCCTTCAAAGCCCTTATCACATTTACAAAACTCTCCATCGAAGACTCCGTGTCCACTGCAGTCATTGCAAGCGTTTTCACAAAACTTTCCACAAAACCCAGGAAGGCACTGGCACTCTTCTTCGACAATCACTCCTTTTCCGTTGCAGGGTTGTTTGTAGTTCTTGCAGTTTTCACACACTAACTCACAATTATCTCCTTCAAAGCCTAAGTAGCACTCGCACTTTCCTTGTTTGTGGTTGCAACTTCCTCTTTGGAGTTCGCTTCCACAAGTAGACTGACAGTGCTTGTACTCGCAAAGCTCTCCAAAGTACCCGGGTTCGCAAAGGCATTTTCCATCTTGGCACACACCCTTGTTTTTGCAAGGGCATTCAATAGCTAAAAGTGGAGTGCAGGGGGCTTCAATTAAGAACTGGGACTTTGAAGGAAACTTATTGTGACCCCCAACTAGCAAGACTCCTTGTTGAGTGTCCAAACTAAGGTGTTGTTCCCTAGGTACTCCTTTGTTTTGTATTTCTAGTTGTTGGAACTCTAAGGTAAATTTATCCTCAAAGTGCACACTCAAGGAGTAAACGTCACTGAAGCATTTTTTGATTGAGTAGTTGCACCCACCTGAAATCAAAATAGTGCCTTTTTTCTGGTACACAGAGTGTCCTTCACGCGGACTAGGCACTGTTCCTTTAACTCGAATGTCTTCAACCCACTTCAAGTCCAACTTACTTCCTTTGCTGGTAACTCTAAGCACTAACACCTCGTTTAAGTAACTAGAAGCAGTTTTTCCGCCGAAGTACACAATATAAGTAGTTGCTCCAAACCTAACTTTGAATGAGGAGTGGGCTTTTCTAGGAACTTGTTCTTCCAAGTGGACTTGTTTCCAAGTTTTACTTTCCAAGCTAAAAGTCCATAAGTCCCCTAAAAGGTGTTCTTCCTTTTCGCCTCCAAAAAGCACCAAAACTCCTTCTACCAAACTCAGACTAGCATAACTCCTCGAAAGAGGTCTTTGTTTCCCCAAAACTTCAATTAACTTTACAGAGTGGTCCTTTCCAACCCTATACAAATCAGCCAGTCCAACTCCATTAGGAGTCTTTCCTCCGTAAGCATAAAGTTCCTTCTCAAAAGTCCAAGAAAACCCAAATCCTTCTGGAAAGCTGCTTTTTAGCTTCTTAGATTCTTGCGAAGTGAAGTTGAATGTGTGTGTGTAAACAGAGCAAACCTTGCCTGGAGGGCATGTGTTGAGTACAGCTACACTTTCTTCTGTAGAGTAACCCATAGGTTCATACAAGTCTTTTCCTGGAAAAAGCTGATTGGCTTCGCTCCAGTGCCAGCAAAAGGTTTCTAAGGCTAAGCAAACCTGCACAAGTAAAAGCAAACCTAACATTCAAATTTAACGTTTATGATTACTAAACAAGTTAAAAGTTTGCAGTGCAAAAGAAAAAGGAATCTGGCTGTTTTCTTTCCAAGAAGCGAACCCTGACAGAAGCAGGTTACGTTTGAGTTTTCTAAGAGCTGTTTGGAGTTTAGTGTAAGCAAGTTGAGTATGGATTTTAGGTTGCTTTTTCTTAACTAAGATTCTTTGCACAGGAGTAGACCTTGACTCGAACGAAGAACTCACTGAAGTTCTGGAACCTTTTTGAACTATGTTGAGTAGCTCAGGAGTTTGGTTGTCCAAAGAACCTTTTTTCTTGAGGTTGATTAACTTTTTCCTGGCTTTAAGGTTATAGTCGTATGTCTCTCTTAAGTGGGCAGTTGACAAGCACTGTTTTTTAGGGTCAAACGAAGAAATGCACTTGTTGTTTGGCTTCCAAGGAGGTCTTTCGGTTGATTTTTTTTTAGGTTTTCTTTTGGGCTTTTTGTTGATGATTAAAGAAGGAGTTGAAGAGTGTTCAGAGTACTTTTTAATGAGTTTTTTGCGGTATTCTAAGCTGGGGTTTTCGCAGTTGTCACTGGTGTCTACAGTTTGGACTCCGGAGTTCTGTCTGGTTTTGATTTGGTTTATTCCAAGTGACCCAGAGTTGAATACATCTAGTTTTACTGTGTCGTCTAGTTCTGCAGGGGTGCTTCTTTTTTCATCTAAGATGTCAGGTAAGTAACTCATTGAGTGACTAGGAGTTATGTACTCCAGTTTAACCAAGTCCTCTTCAGTTAAGTGTTTGCAAATGTCTGGAAAGAAGTTCCTGGGACTTATTTTGCCTGAGTCAGGCGACTGTATGATAACTAAGCTTTCGTCTCGTGTGTACGAACCTGAAGCTATAGGGCTGAGCGTCCACCCCAGTACTTCCCAGACTTGCTTGCAAAGGCTTAAGTTTGCCCTTCTGCAGACTTTTTTAAGACTAGCTGCAAAGCTAGAAGTAATAATTAGTTTGAAGTATGAAGAAAGTCTGCTTTTGTAGAGACTGCTAAGGGGAGCGACTAGTTTGCAGTTGAGTTTTAAACAGTCAAAGCTTTTCTGGAGGCTGGGTGTTAAGACTTTAGCTAGGACTGAAAGTTTTTGGTGCCAAAAATTGCACTCAAGTAAGTTGAAAAAGTAGTGCAAACGCAGTTCAGTTTTTTTGTGCAAGATTTCAAACAAGTTGCAGAGTTTTTGGTACTTTTGAATTGTAGTGTCTGGCATGTACCTCAACTGGGTGCTTTTGGGCTTTAAAAGCTGGTTTTTAAGTGAGGAAAACAGTAACTTTTGGTATTCTTCTTTGAAAGCTGTTTGTTTCAGCTGGTCAAAACTGTGTTTAAGTAGTTTTAGTTCGAAGTTTTGGAAAGTCCTTAAAAAACCACTTACTGAACTAAGCACCTTAGAGTACTGGATGCTGTTAGCCTTTAAAGCGTTCAGCCACTTCTTCTTTTCAATGCTTTCTAAAAGCTTAACCAAGTACTTAGTTGCAGGTTTGATTTCTTCCAAGTATGCAAAAGAGGCACTTTTAACCTTCCCAAAAGCTTTTTTGTGTACTCTGTTCACAGCACAACTAAGTCTTATACTCATGATTTTAATGGCAGCTTTGAAGTACTTGTTTTCCATGCTTTTGATGTTAGACTCTAGAATTCTTCTTTTCCAGCTTTCGAACTTCTTGCTGAGGGACTTTCTTAAGGTCTGAACTAAGAAGCTACCTAGCCTTTTAACAGCCCCTTCTTTAGCTATTTGTTTTCTGTTGTGGCTGATTAAAGCCACCCACCCAGCCTTTACAAAGTTCCTTTGAATTGCTAAAAAGAACCTCAACCCTGCTTGAGTTTGTTTGTTTTGGAGTTTAGAAACACTTGACCACTTTTCAAGCTTTTTCAAGAACAGTCTAATCAGTGAGTTCGTAAGTGGTCTAAAAGCTTTTAGTAACTTTTCTCTGTGGCCATACTCAATTCTGCACTTTATGATCTTTTCAATGGTCTTTTCGTTGTTGCCTGTAGAGTACAAACGCTCAAGGTCATCAAAACCTTCTTTTACAGGAGAAGAGTTCTGAGACGGCGGGCTCAACTGAACTTCAATCGAGTCATAAAGCGAATTGCAAAGCCTTCTAGCATACTCAGAACGTGAATAAGGATTTGCTGTAGCAATGTGCTTAGCTAGTGGCTGAGGAGTTTCTCCAGTGGCTCTGCAAACCATGCACCCCATGCTTGAAGCATTTGTCACTAGTTTGTAAGGAAGGTAGTCCTCAGCAAGGACGTACATTTTCCCTTCCCAGTTAGATAACTGGCAACTGAAGTCGTAACTCACACTTAAGTGGTCTTGGCAAGGTTCCTTCCACTCATAGACAACTCTAGAGTCCTGCGAAAGTCCGTAGATTACACTACTCGTTGCTCCAATTTCCCTAATCTTAGCATCATTGCAAACAGGAAGCTTCACAAGGTCCATGCACTCATCAAACACAAACACCTGGCCTTCTTCATTAAGCGCGCCCAAAAAGTTATCTCCCACAACTATAGAAGTAACGAACTGGTGCTCTAGTTCAGGGTGTGAGTAGGGGTAGTTGGTGTCCCTTCTAACAGAGCTAGCAGTTGGGGACCCTGCAAGAACCCTTTTCCTCATAATAGGTGAAAACCGGGACCCTATGCCAGAGTGCTGTGCACCTATGTTTCCGTAAAAGTAAACGTAACCTCCTTTAGTGCAAACACACGTAAACAACTTACCGCACAAAACTTGTTTAGCTGTAAAAATCTTTGCGCTTTCCACAAGTTGGGGAGTTTGGCGTTCCACTTCGAAGGCAGGGGTCCCGAGCTGCCCAACACTTCCAGACCCCCAAGTGTACAAGTTGCCCTTGGAGTCAATTACAGCTGCGTGGGTGTCGCCCAAACTTCCCTGCACGAGGTCTTTGAGGTCTTTTAACTTACTTGGAGTTTTGCTTGTTACTATTCCAGCTTCAAAAGGATCCTCTCCCCAGATCCACCCTTCTCCTTGCTCAGATATCAGCAAACTTATAGTTGAGTTAACTGCTACTTGCTTCACGGAGACTGTTAAGTCCACTTGCTTCGGAAGGTTTGATGTTAGCTCTAGGTAGTATGTGGATCCATTCTCTAGCACAGCTAACAACCAGTTTTCGTTGATGTGGCAGGCTCTCACGCCTTGGGAAAAGTCTATGATCTTTGGTTCGGGCAGATCTGTGCTTTTTGTATTAGAAGCCCAAACTAACACATGAGTATTCATTTATTACAGAATTTATAATTACTATAACTGGACTCAGGTTTAGTTATTTTAGGCGCACCTTTTAAGAATTGGGTACTCTTTAGGCATTTTTTTGCTGGTTTTTTTAAGGTAATTTTCAAGGCCTAGCGCGGAAACTAGCTCTACGAACTTGTCGATAAGGTCCACATCTCGGGCGTCGCCTTTTTTCCTTTTGAAAGATTTTGGAATTTGGTTGCAAAGGATTTCAAAAGATGTAGACGCGTTTTTCAGTAAGTCTTCGTAAAAAAGACACTCAGGGTTGATCGTGTTTTTGAACAACCAAGACCTAAGCTTTAACTTGGCTTCGCACTCACTGCCGTTCATCCTTACAACTGGTTTGAACGTTTCTGAAGAATTGCAGTCTACTAACTTAGGAACTAGAAGTCCGTTGTAAGTTACAAAGCCTTTGCCTTGGCTAGAGCACCCTATCCCCACGGTATCGTAAGACCCAAATCTAGGTGCAACAAAGCACTCTTGTTTGTTTAAAAAAACTTGTCCAGTCATGCCGTAGTAACTTAGACCAAACCCTTCTAGTTCGATTTCAATGTCTTCTCTTGTGCCTGCTTTTATCACTTTAATTTCAAAGTAGCCCTTCATTCTGCTGGACTTCACAGACTCTATGGGTTCTTGTGTTTTTATTTCAAGGTATCCTTTGCTTCTAAATATGTTGCCATGGGTTTCTGGGTACTCTGCTCCATTGGAGTCTACAAAACCCAATCTGGGTGGGTATGTAGGCAGAGCGAACTGGTTAGGGTCTATCTTGAGGTGCTCGTGGGTTTCGTTACACATGCATCTGGAGTGGGCACTCATGTAGAGGTGGTGCCTTAAGTTGTGGTCTGAGTGCAAATCATTTGCGCAAACTAAACACAAAGTAGTGCCGCAGTCGAGGCACTCTACCAGCAAAGGGTTTTTGCCCAGAAAAGACATTTGCTCACGTGCACTGTGGCTCAGACAAGTGTTTATTAGGTGGGAGTGCTGGAGCATCTTAGGCAAGCACAAAATATCTCCTAAGAGCAGAACTGCTTCTTTGAAAAGCATTGGGTATTCGTCCTTGTTTATATTTTTGAGTCCTGAAAGCAGTCTTTTTTCTAAGTGTTCAAGGATGACTGGTGAGTTTTCTATTTTGAACTGCAAAGGCAACTCTCGGAAAGCTTGCAACACTCTAATTTCAGAAAGTTCGCTTTGCAGGAACTCGAACTCAGTAATGAAAGATATCGAGTGGGGGCCGTAGTAACTCATAGTTTCTTTAATGAACTTAGCGTAGTCCCGGCTGTTCCTAACTCTTTTGCCAGCGTATTTAGTGAGTCCAAAGTCCCAAAACAACTGCCAAATAGTAAGGGTGTTGTCTTCTTCGTTGATTCGGTTAAAGAACTTGTAGAGCGACAGAGAAATACTGTTGGTTTGGGCAGCTTTAGGAATCATGCTATAGAAGTTCAAACTCAGAAGTTGCTCCTTGAACTTCTGTGTCACAGGTCGGTACATCAGAATGTTGAACAAGGAGTCTAAGAGTTCAGGGTTCTCTTCCCAGGAAAAAGCCATAGAAAGTTCTAACAAGGTGTTAACTAAGTCGTTGTCTTTGAGATACTCCCAAATCATAAGTTCTGTGTGGTTCTCCACGTCGAGTGCTACAGTTAGAGTTTTTTTAAAAGCTAACAACTGAATTTCTTTGTCTTCCATAGTCATGGCAGAGTGAATAGCTCTGAACTCCCTTAAACTGCAGAGTTCTATTGTTGGCAGGTCTTTGTTGTAAAAAGCACTCAGCACCCTTATGAAGGGGTGTTCGAGCAAGTCAACTTTAGGAGTGTCGTTAAACGCGTGTTTGAGAATGTGACTGATAGCTGGGTCTTGGAACCTTAGTTCTAAGTGACTTAGTCTTTCTTTGTGAGTAATGGTTTTTAAGTAAGGAATTTCTTTTAAGTTGTGCTTGCCAAAAAGTGAGTAAAGTGATACTCCTGTGTCCCAAAGGCACTCCTCCATTGTATTTTTGATGTCTTTAGGAGCTTTGAGGTGTTTCAGTTGGGACTTAGCACACCCAAGCATAACTCTGCTGGAGGAGTACAACTTAACAGAGTAGTTGTAAAGCTTCCCTTTAATAGGTGCACAGGGGTCGTCACTTTTATATAAAAACACTGAATTAGGCGAAATCTTAAAAGAAGCCAATTGAAGTTTTTGTGCTGATTCCATGATTTTAAAAAGAGCCAACATGATTCCAGTGCAGTCAGTTTTAGTAACTAAGTCTTTAACGTTTGCACACGGAGTTGTTGCTTGGGATAGTTCTTCAAGAGTAAGGCCTTGGAGAGCTTCAGTCACTATGACTAAGCCCCATGCTCCGTCTTCTAAGAACTCAAACACGTCCAGCACCTTTATTAAGTTAAGTTCTTTTTGGTACTGTTGCAAGTACTGCAGCTGCAAGTAAGCTTGACTCAAGTGGCCGAAATCTGAGCACTGAAGTATTTTGATGTGGCACTGGGCATTGTCATTATTTAGGCCCAAAAAAGCATTTGTTGAACAATTAAAAGAGTGAGTAAGTGTGTAAACTGAGTAAGTAAAAGGGTTCACAAGTTGAAAAACTTCACTTAGAGGCTCAATGTTTCTTCTAGAAAGGATGTTCCAAATGTTATCTAAGCTTGACATGGTATTTATATTATGCTTTTATTTGCCATAATAAGTGCAGTTCTAGCTACTGACTCGCTAGAAAAGCAGTACTCTCAGGCTTTAGCCCAAGCAAAGTACCCCTCCTACTCAAAAATCAGTCGCAGTTTAACTCCAATCACTAGCTTTAATCCAGACTTGAATTTTGACTCACACGGAAGAGTGCTAATGGCTCACTTTGGAGTGCTTTCTTCATTTAACTACTCAGTAGGGGACACTTTTCCACTCAAAGACATTATTTGGCTAACAGTTTTTCCGGACCTGAAAAAAAGTTGTGTGGAGTATCCTAAGAACAAAACTTTAAGAACCCTTCAAGCTCTAGGAATGCCTCCTACCAACCCTTCAGACGGAGTAGTTGAGCTTTATGTAAGCATGCAGGACATCTTCAGGCCTTGTCCGGATCCAGAAATATCAGACAGGGAGTGCCAAGTGGAGATTCCTTTGCTAGGAACTACTTCCCACAAGCACACTCCTTGGTACTGTCCTAAACAAGGCGAAGCTATTCAACAGCAAAGTGCTGAGTGGGTAAAAGTTAACGAAGCTCACTTAACTTGGATGTGCAACAACTGGCTAAACAGCTACAACAAGTCAGAAGTGTTTAGTAACTACCCTTGGACAGCACTAGGCTACACTTACGATTGGGGTGGAAGTAACTACGTAGGGCTAAGTGAGTTCATAGCTAAAAAAGGGGCTTTGGTTACTTTGCATTCCATTTCAAGCACAGAGGACTACTGCGAGTAATAATCCTAATTCTTATTTAAAAATGAAAGAAGACAACTCAAGCGTAGCAGAACTCAAACTACAGCTGAAAGAAGCTTTACTGCAGATAAAACTACTGAAAGAAGAAAACCTGCGGCTGAAAAGATCCTATTGCATCCAAGAAAAGCATTCAGGTTTCAAAAGGACTGCAGAAGTTGCGGGTTTAAACAAACCCTCCAGCAAAAAACTAAAGCTTTCTTCACAACTTATAACGCCTGAAGTCAAGTGCCAAGAAGAACTTAGACTAGTTAAAAGTGAAGAAGTCAAGGAAAAGGACTCAGTTCCAGAAAAACTAGTTAAGTCTGAAAGGAGACAAATGATGAGGGAAATGGTAAAGGAGTTTACTACTAAGTTCTTGCCTAGGTACGAAGAGCATCTAGAAAAAGAAAGACAAAGCCAACCCAAACTCCGCACCAAAGACGGCAGACTTATTCCTGGAAATATCAGATTTTTAAGGTAATTCATTGTAAATTAAATGGAGTTTGAAAGGGCTTTGTTTAGGATTTACGACCGGTTCATGCAGCTAGTTAACTTAGAAGCAGTTTGCAAGCTTATCGTAATAGGGAGTTTTTGTATGAGTGCAGTGTCTTTGATTGTTACTATGTCACTTGACAGCTTGTATTTGGGAAACGGAGAAGTACTTGCAAAGGTAATATCCGAGCAAGTGCTAGAAGGCTACACCTTTTACAACTCCTCTGAGTTCAAGTTGCAACTCCCAATTAAAGGTGACACTTACCCTTCCAATAACTCACTTCTCTTGCCTGAGGACATTTACTCCCTTAAGATAGGGCCACTTGCTTATGAGTTCTCAGTGCACCACCAGTCAGTGACTCTTCCCAAAAAGGTTTCTTCCAGAAGGGGCTTTACCACTCACAACATCACTATTTCTCGTGAAGACCTGATTTCTGGAGTGTTGTGGCCTCTTTGCATTTTGTACGACGAGGTAGACACAGTGGTGCTCAACCAGTTCTTAACTGTGTTTGGAGACTACAAAGGAATGCTTAGAAACAAGGGGTCAGAAGAAATCTGGATATGGAGCGAAGGAGAGCCTAGACTAGAACTGGGGTTCTTTGAGAAACTGCTGAACCTGTTCAGTGCAGTTGGCGTGTTTGCATTGTTGTCTTGGGTGACAGGTTTACTGTGCAGAGTGGCAATAGCAGGTTCAGCTGCTTTCATGGTGGGACTTTCAGTAGTGCTGAGAGCTTGCAACGTAGGGGAAAACACTATTTTGGTGTTGTTTTACTCGTTTCCTTGGATAGGGCAGCCTGCGTACGCACTTAGGAACTCGGGGAGAGGCATAGGTAGGCTTTTGATGGCTTTTTTCATAACTCTTTTGGTGTTTTACTTTTTGTACGGAGCAGCTTATGTGCTGTGGACTAGCATGATATTTGGACACATCTACCCAAAGGGTTTGAATGAGAAGTTTTACACTATTTTTTCTGTTTTTGAGTTCTTTTCACTGATATTTGTTCGAACCAAAAACTCAGTTTTGTACTTTCCAAAGGGGCTTTTGGTGTTGGTGTGTGGGTTTTTGATGTTTTGTTTCAATAACTTTTACGCGTTCATGAACGCTGCATTTGCCACTATGGCTTTTGGAAGTATAGGTTTGATGGGACTCACGGTTTTGAAGTGGGAGAAACCTTGTTATTCCCAGAACGGGCTGTCCTACAACTCCCCAAGGCTAGTGTATCAGCCCATTTTTAATAGGAATTCTACAGCTCTGCCTGAGATTTGGACTTTGTTTTACACACCTGAAGCAAGAGGGTTCTTTTCTGAGGAAGAAATGACTAACATTTTTCCTCAGCCTGACAGACAGGTTTAATAATAAAAATGAACGAAGACTGGGAAGAGCCTTTGTTTGGCTGCCTGAACGACTTAGGAAGTTGTCTTGTAGTTGGCTTGGTTCCTTGTGGAGCTCCTGTTGTCCAAGCTTTGGCAGTTAAAGGTGTCACTCACGACTCAATACTTGTTCCGTTTGCTTTGTATGTTTTTCTGTTCAGCATAGGAGCTGCTTACAACAGGTCCCAGATCAGAAACTACTACAATTTTAAAGTAGAATTTATAACCGACTGCTGCACTCACTGTTTCTGCTCGCCCTGTGCTGTGTGCCAGGAATACCGAGAAGTTAAGTTTAGAAACAAACGTCAGTAATTAAAAAGAACTCACAAAAAATCATATTAATACTAGTAATCAATCCAAACCACAAGTAAATGCACTCTAAGTCTTTTTAACCTTTAGACATTTTATGCCCAAACAACGCTTAATAATAATTATGAGTGATCAGGAAGCAGAACGCTCGCCTAAAGTCTTGATACACTCATCGTCTTCAGCTCCTCCGGAAATTTCTAAACCGCAAAATGAAGAATTCGAAATTATACAGGAAGACCACAAATCTCCCCCTCCCGACATAACCCACACAGCAGAAGTTCCTGCTCAGATCCAACAAATTGAAGTAGTAAAAGAATACCCCAAAATCAATCCAGAAACCCACGAAGAACCCCAAACAGAGCAACAAAAAGAAGTAGCANAGACAATT
>PR_CR_10_Liq_1_inCRDRAFT_1000103_pt1 | contig 45209 bp, 38 predicted proteins | sample PRCRCaboRojoPR_3_FD_10241 | JGI IMG/M metagenome (IMG submission 10241) | reverse complement strand
TTAGGAGCAAGGCCAAACAGGGGCGCTGTGAGAGCATTACCCAGCATTCCTATTAAAAGTACAGGTCTTCTTCCTTTGTGGTCTGACACCCACCCCCACACAAAGCTACTGATAAACTGTGCTAAACTGAAGCAAGAAGCTACCAAACCTGCGTAAAAGGAAACTATTTTGTCTGTTTCTTTGTCATTTCGATCCAACCAGTAAAAGAAGTCAGCCACCATATAAGCTACGAACGGGTAAAGCATAGAGTTAAACATTGCCTCTACAAACACTATTAGAAGAAGCACCACAGTTTTCACTAAGTAAAATCTTACTCTTAGGAAGAGGGGTGGACTGCCGTGTGTCGTTCATATTTTTGCAAGGTTTATGGAGTTAGTTACAAGTTAGGTGACTCAGACTTATGTTCTTCTTCCTCCCTGAAAGTCATATGTCTGAATTCTTCGTGCTCCTTCTTTCTGCCAGCTAGCAACACAAGGAACCCAACTACTGCTAGCACACCTACACCTACTGCTATGTAGATCCAAATGCCTTGGTTTTGGCTTGAAGCCCTTGTTTCTAAGTGGGCGTAGTCAGGGTCCCTAGTTCCTACTGTGCATCTTTTATAAGTGTCTCCTTGCTTCAGAGTTATTACTGCTCCTAAAAGGTCCTTTCCTACTTTGAGCACTGTTTCTTGGAGAACTACTCCTTCTTGCCCTGGTCTAGTTTCAAGTAGAAACTCAGCATTCTTTCCTAACTGGATAGAAATGTTTGAGTTCTGTGTGGCGTCTGTGACCATTCCTTTGAGTTTAACGTTGTTGTCTTGAGGACTGAACACCAAAAACCCTGAGTAGCCCTTGTCGGAGTAAAGAGTGCACACTCCGCCTTGTGGAGGCAGAGGCAAGGGAACTATGGGAGAAACTACTCCAAAGCCCAAAAGTTTGTCTTCTGACTTAACCCCTACTGCTTTTCCGGCTAGTTCAGAGTTTTGGCATTTGTAAGAGCTCGCGAAGTTAGAGGGAGAAGAAGTTGCAGTGGAGTTGCACACTTCGTAAAGGAAGTTTTGGGACTTTTCGAAAAAGGCTTCGTAAAGGTTCCTTAAGTCTCCGTACTCAGATAAAACTAAAGTTACGTTTCTTGGGTATGAAAAGCTAAGTTCCACTTCTAGAGCAGCTTGAGTGGAGTTTATTCTAAGTTCGCCAGAGTACCCTTCGTATGAGTAAAGTTTGGAGTAGTAACTTACTGTTTTGGCATAGTTAACTCTTGAGTAAAACTTGTTTTTGCCTTGGATTGAGTAGTTATTGACTGAAACGAAGTAGTTAGGGTCAGTTCTGGCACGCACAACGTGTGACTGAGGAGGTACTTGGGGATCAGGGTGGGCTTGGTCTAGCCACTTTCTGTCTACACTGGCTGCTACGAAGAAAAGCAGGTTGTTTTTGCCTTCTATGCTTTCGTAAAAAACAGTTTTACCTCCACAGTCTCCTGACTGGGGCATGGTCTGTGAAAACAAGTGAAGAGCTTGGGTCAAGTTAGAGTGAACGGTTTGGTTAGTTTCTGTTGTGAAAGGAGTGTAGTAAAGCGAAGTCCAGTCTACTTGAATGCAACCCCAAACTTCCCATGTCACTTCATAACCAAAAGCGTTCGGCAAAATGTCTATTTTTATGTAAGGCTCAACTAAGTCTATCAAGCCTAAAGACATTCTTATGTACTGCGGAATAAGACCTTCAGGTGCTGGATCTAAAACTTGGTTTTTGGTTCCATACATGTTGTTCCTGGGACTCTTTACGTCGTCAGTCTCTACTAAAAACATCAGTTGTTTAAAGCCTTGTTTGTTTTGGATGTCTGAAAAACCGTTGCAGGAATTGATAGGTTTGCTAGGGTTAGACTCGTTTTCCCAACCAGCAGCATAGGCCCAGTCTTCCATCCCTCCGTCTACAGGATAAACAGTATCGCTCATAGTGCCTATCTTTATGTCTGCGTTTGAGTACTTGGTGATGGCTCTTGCTATTTGGTCACTTGCAGTAAAGTCAGGGGCTTCAGTTGAAATTCCGTCTTGGTAGTGGTTGTGACTTCCCCAAGGATACCCTATTGCAGAGTCGCCTCCGTGGAAAGTGATCGAAAGCTGCACTAGGTGGGAGTCAAGCAGCTCTTTGACTGTTTGGGCTGTAGTTGTTCTCAAGCAGTTGCCATTGGTTCTGTACCCAAAGTCCCGGTTGGGGTCTACAGAAGTCCCGTCTTTGAGGATTTCTTCTCGGTGGTTGTAATAGTACCCCTGGGCATTAGTTGCAGGAGTCATTAGGATTCTTCTAGTGTCTACTAGTCTAGTGATCCACTCGTTCTTTCCATACTCAGTGCACAGGTAGTCTGCTAATTCTGTTACCACTACAGGACCCAACCGCTCATTTCCGTGCAAACATCCAGAAAAGTAAATTTGGGGTGCGTCCAGGGGAGCTTTAGTCACGGTTGCTATTAGGGTTGGGCATTCTGTGCAGTTTGCAGGGTAATCTAAGCCAAACTCGTTTTGGGCAGAAGACAAGTGCAAAAAGTCACAAGTTTGGTTCAAAGCAGTAAACTTGACAAGCATTTCGTCGTAAGAAAGAGCTTTGTAACTCAAACTCGTAACAAAAAGGTTAGCAAGCAACACAATGATCATATTTATTAAAAAGTTGAATAGCTGAGCTCTTCTTGAGGCGGACAACACCTAAGCTTAATAGCACTGCGCACTCCTGGAGTGAACCCGTAAATGATGGCGTTAAAGAACCCATTCATGATAGCGAGTATGCCTGATATAATAGCAAGCAAAGTGATTTCTTTGTTTGTGATGAAAAAAGCCAGGACCCTATAAATGGTCACAGGAGTCTGGCACAGAATCAAAATCAAAGGATAAAGCATAAGTTTTTTCAAAACACCAGAACTATCGATTTGGTCAGTGACACTTCTTAACTCTTCTTTAATACTTTTCACCAACTTATAGTACACTACAGAATTGTAAACAATTACAATCCACAGTGGAATATAGTAACAAACAAGTCTCCAAAGGTTCCCAAAGTGGAATTCCTTTTCATTTTCGTCAAAGTTGTAGTTGATTTCTTGGTCCCCTATTGAAATCCAGCACCACCCTTCAGAACGCCCATAACTATCTGTAGTAAAAGGCAGAAAAGTAAACACAATTGGAACTCCATAACACAACAGTATAAACCAAATCTCTTTCTTTTCAGAAGAAACTTCCTTGATGTAGTTTCTGTAAAGCACATAACCTATCACCCAAGTCCAAAGCACACTGGACAGCGCTGAAAAATTCGTCAGTATTGCTTGCAAGTAGCACATAAACTCTGAGTCATGCTTGTATGTAGGCAGTGTAAAGGCTATGGCTGTTATTAAGTCAGATATCGACATGAAGAACACCAATCTGTAATTGAACTCTCTCAGAGAACGACACAGACAAAAAACCAAAATGATAAACAAACTGCCAACCAAACAAAAGCAGCATGCAGCTAAGTTTCCAAAGTATATCAATTCTTCTGACTCTCGGCTCATTGTTTATTATATTAAATTAGTAATTATTCTATCATAACTCTACACTCTGACTTGTTCTCCAAAATAGGACTGAAGTCAATCTCATCTAGTTCCCAGCTCCTCAGTTGGTTTATGAACCCCTCGTTCGGACAAATAATCTCTCTGTGCTTCTTGACGAACTTAAAAGCTTGGTCATAAGTCATGTTTTGTGCTTTCATAAAGTAAAGTATTATAATAGTGGCTGAACGACTAATTCCCCTTGCACAGTGCACAAGTACTCTGTGCTTGTCGTTTTCCAAAGCTTCTCTTAAAAACCTGTAAGCCAAAGAAAAATGCCTGGTGAAGTCTTCTGTTTCGAGGTCTTCTACGCCAAGCCTCAAGTAAACCACTCCTTTGCTGCGGAACTTAGCTTCGAAACTGTTTGTGGCGTTGACTATGTGGGTTATCTTAAGGTTGTCTATCACAGTAGAGTCCTCTGCGTGGTGGTAGTTTCCTAAGTACAGTTTAAAAGGCAGTATTTCACTGGGGTACCCGTCAAAAGGGCACTTGAACATAGGCATTAACTCTCCTTCACACAGAAAAGAGTACTTACTAGCGAAAACGCTAAGTTCTTCTTCTAAAATGTGCACTTCACGGCACTTGTCACGCCTCAAAATGTAATAAACTTCCCTTGCAAACACAACAGCCTGAGGGCTGAAGACTATGATTAGAAGCATTCGTTTGCGTTTGTCAAAAAGACTTTGACCAGACACAACGTGCTCTCTGAGTTCTTGGATTCCAGGCAGCTCGGAGTACTCGTCTGAGTAAGGAATGTTAATAGAGTTATGTATATGAATTCTCCCGAACTCTTCTGAGTCCCGAACGTCTATAACTAAGTTGTTTTTCGGGAAGTTCTGCATTAAGTTGAACACGCACTGTGCAGAGTTAAAGTCACTCCAAGCTGGCCACCTTTTATGCATTTTTATGAGTTAACTTCACATATAAAAATGTCAGACAAAGATCAAAAGGCTTACTTCCAAGAAATGCTTAAGTCAGCCCAAGACAGGAAGGAAGAAGACCCCTACGCACTAGAAAACTTCGGGGAAGCCAAACAGGAGTCCAGATTCAAAACTAAAATGAACAGAATTAAGCAAACTTTTTTCGGGGAAGAAGGCTTTTCACAAAAGTTCTTTACTGGACTCAAAATGGGAGCCACTGTAGGAAGTATCTTTGGAACACTCGTAGGACTCGTAGCTTTTTACAAATCGCGCAAGATTATCTACATCCCTATGTCAGCCCTTACAATGGGAGCTTCTTTCGGGTTTTTCTTAGGAGTGGGCACCTTAGTTAGGAGCGAAGAATTAGGTGAAGTTCCCCTGCAGTACACTTTAGTTGGCCACAACGGTTCTTGGGTGCTAGTTGCTGAAGAAATGGACTGGAAGAAAAGGTTTAAGGTTAACAAAGTTGACTAATAATAAACATTAAATTTTAGACATCACTATGTCTTCGAACTCCCTCAAGTCTATTTCTCCGTCCCCGTCTTGGTCAACTTCTTTGATGATGTCCAACCAAACCTTTTTGCTGGAAGAACTCCCGCCTTCAAGTACTTTTTTGAGCTCGTCTGCAGAAATGCTTCCACTTTCGTCTTTGTCAAACATTATAAAGGCCCTTCCAATGTTTTCTCTAGTCAATACTTTTTTGGGGTCCAAAGATGCTTTGATGAACTCAGTGTAACCAATGTACCCGTTGTAGTCAGTGTCTACTTTCTTCATCACTCTGTCTACTTCTTCCTGGGCGTCTTCAATCCCTAGGATCTCGTTGAAGTACCTCAAAAGTTCTTCCTTGCTTAGTTGTCCGTCTCCGTTTTTGTCCATTTCCCTGAACACAGCCCTAACTTCTTTGGTGTCTTGTGCTGAAAGGCACTGAGTAGTTATAAAGGTCTGAACTGCGTCTTGGAACTTATTGAGGTTGTGGAATTCTTTAAGGTTGTTCAAAGCAGACTTCATCAGTTCAAAGCTAGGTGCTGACCTTTCTAAGCTGATTGAGAACCACTCGTGATTAAGTGCCTCTGAAGCTGTGAGTCTTTTGCTCACGGGACACAGTAAACTGTTTATGAGTTGTTTGGCTTGATCTGAAACGTTGCTCCAGTTTTTACTAGGAAACTCGTACTTTCCTTGTTTCACGTTTTCAATGATTTCTTCGTCATTGTCCCCTTTGAAAGGAGGTTCCCCTGAAAGCAGAATGTATAAAATAACTCCACAACTCCAGATGTCACAGGCTTCGTTGTAAGTTCCAAAAACAACCTCTGGAGCAATGTAGTAAGCAGTACCCATAGTACCAGTAATAGTGCCGTTGTTGTCAAAAAAAGTTGCAGTTCCGAAGTCAATTAGTTTGATATTCATGAAATCCCCTTTTTCCTCCAAAAGAATGTTTTCAGGTTTAAGGTCTCTGTGGATTATGTTGTTGTCATGCAAGTAAGCTACACAAGAAAACAGTTGTTCCATAACCTGCGCAGCTTGGTTTTCACGGAACCTGCCTTTTTTCAGAATTTCCTGAAAGAGTTCGCCTCCTTTGCACTGCTCCATCACCATGTAAAACCTTTTAGGGTCTTCAAAGAATTCGTACACCCGAACGACGTTAGGATGGTCTAGAGCTTTCAGTACATTTATTTCTGTTATAAGTTTTTGTTTAGATTCCACAGAAGTCAGAACGTCTTTTCTAAAAATTTTAACAGCCCGAGGAGTGTTGGCACTTCTGTGGAGCGCAAACCTAACTTCGCCGTGTCCTCCAGCTCCCAAGCTCTTCCCTAACTGGTATACTTCTTGGAAACGCTTTTCATTGATAGTCACGAAAGTCCCTGGCTTGACTCTTAATTCTTCTAGCTTGTCCACTCTCGATGTAGAAGTGTCGTCAACTTTTGCTTTACTTGAAAAACAGCCCATATTTAGATGTATTTAAGTAAACTTAAAGCCTCTTATCTGGAGGTACTCCGGGTCGCTTTCAGTTGTAGGCACTATCGAAGGAACTTGTCCGTCTTCTTTGACTACGTTTTCTCTGCTTTCTCCTATGACTAAGTGTCCGTCTAACTTCAGCCCGTTAATTTCTGTGGTCCTCCCTTCTAGTATCAGGGCTGAGTTGGCACTTATGCTCCACTCGCCCTTGACCTTGTCTTTGAGTTCTTTGAAACAACAGGCGAAACTAGGCATAATCACTACTTTAGCAGGGAACCTGTACCTAATTCCTGCAAAGATTATGTCTTCTTGTGGCTCTTCAATTTGTGCACCTGCTAGTCTCAGAAGCATGTTGTTGCAAAAGTAGTAGTCGCACTCGCCACTTCCAGCGCTCCAGGGGTGCATTCCTTGACTTGACTTAGCAGCTGCTTCTTCTATGTTGTTTTTGACTGCTGAAAAACACAGCCACCTTTCGTACTGGGTAAAACCTACTTTCTTGCTTCTAGGAAACATTTTGCCAAAGTCCTGCATCATGCACTCGAGTCTAGTAGGGGACTTGAACTTGGTTTTTGTCGAGTCAGCGTACTTGGGATTCACGAATTCAGGCATGTGGCCTCCTGTTTGGTTGAGGGCTTCTACGTAGTCATCAAGTTTGAAAAGCAGAGTATTGGTGTTGCCGGGGAAAGGAGAGAACTCAGCTGTTTGGGGACTCCCTAGGCCTAAAGCTTTGTTGGTCACATCGCCTTCAGAATGCATACCTGAAGTCTTCATCAAAGACTCTATAATGTTGTACTCAACATTTACAGTCTGCACGTTGTCTTCTTTGGTGAGCTTAACAATCCCCCCAAGGGCTTCCTTTGGCTTCCTGGGAACTGTCATGTAGTTCATGCTGAACTCGTTCTGGATACTGACTCCTAAAAAGGAAGGCAGAGCTTTAAAAACCAAACTGTTGGTGTCTTGAATAAACACCATCCACTTTTTGCCTTCTGCAATCCACTTCTGAGGCAACCCGTACTGGTACAGCAGAATGTGGACATCTCCGTGGCCATGGGGCTTGCCAAGTATTTCTCCTTCTTCAACAGCGAATCTAGCGTTGTTGTCAATCAGAGCAGGAACTTTTTCTTGCTTCATTAAAGTAACTTGGTCTTTGTTAAGTCCAAAGTACCCGTTTTCTTCTAGGAGTTGAAGAGTCTTTTCGTGAGTGTCTTCAGAAGTCATTATTGCTAAGGGCAGCTGCTGTCCTGTTCTTTCTTGCAAAGCAATAATGTTCTGAACGTAAAGCTCCAGAAAAGTCGTTTGTGTAAGCAACTCAACAGGAAGTCCAACCTTTATTCCGTTGTACCCAAGTCGTTCTCCCAGTCCCCCTGCAACCAGCACAAACGCACACTGACCTACTTCTTGCATTCCTGTTTCTTCGAAGGAATTGAACTGGTCCAAGTTCAACTCTGGGTTGATGGTTTCTCCTTCAGGAATAGAGGGCGACCACCCTTCAAAAGGATTGACTCCGGCTGAAGACTCTTCAAGTAGTTTGCGTGCCCTTGCAATGTAGTCCTTGATTCCTCCTGGATAATTCTTGTCGAAGTGCCTCAGTTGTTGGATAAGGGAGTCTTTTTGCTCAGGCGACTGCTCAGCACTGAAAAGGTGGGACTGTCCGTACTCTTCAGAGCCCAGTAACTCGACTACTTGTTCGTTGGTCAGACTGTCCATTTATATATTCGTTGGTTAGAGTTAGAACTTCCTACCTGAGAGTTTTTTCTTGAGTTCTTCGAAACTAAAAGGTTCGTAGTCGAAGTAACAAACTTCCCAGGCACTTGCAATAGCTTTTTCAGCAGTTTCTTTTGAAAGGTCCTTTTTGTTGTAAGTCATACTATTGTAGGCTCTAGACCTTACACAGTCAATGTACTTATTGTTTCTGCGCCAGAACTCGTAGAACTTGGCTTCCCGGCACTCCCCACTGAGGTTGGTAGCTCTTATTTCGCTGCAAGCAATGTGCTCTGGGTCGTCAAAGTCAACTTCAGCCCTGGCGTCGTCGTAGACGTGGACGAGTTCGTGAGTTACTGTGTAGTCGAACTGATCATCTGTGACGTGGTTCGCGCATATCACTATTTTCTTTTCTTTTTCAAAGTAGTGTCCTGAGTAAGGGTCTTCGCAAACCTTGCAAGAAACAAGGTCTGGAGGCAACTTTATGTTGAGTTGTCTAAACTTGTGAGCGAAAATTTCCCAAGTTCGGGAATTTAGGAACTTGTTTAGGTTGTGTATGCAGTCTGCTAAGCATCTTTTGCGGACTTCTGCTTCCTGAGCAATAGAAAGTTTTTCTTTTTGTTCATCTACACTCATTTTTGTTTGAGTTATGCTTATTAGTTCACTTAGTAAATACTTATAAATATGAGTGAATTGCTATCACCTGACAACAAAGGAGAGAGTCAAGGGATGATCAATTATGTAAAGGCTTTCAGGAACGGAAACTCGTTATTCCAGTTGCCAGTCCAAGATTCCAATGAAACCCACTCTAACTTTCTCAAATTGAGGGTTGCAGAGTTGTCTTGCTGCCTTTTAGCGATAGTTGGCTTCGGTGTGGGCGCTATAATTTACGACCTTATTTACCCCAAAAATACCTACGAAGAAAAAAAAGACCTGGTTGACATGCTTTTCTTCATTTCTTCACTGAGCACCGGACTGCTTCTCTTAAGTATCATTTGGAGGACCTCCGTTGAGTTCAAGTGGCTCAAGTCAAAAGGAGTTCATGCTTCGGGCGACAGTTTGTTTTCAACCGAAAAATTCCCCAAGCTGGTTTCAGAACTGATAGTGAATGCAATGCACCCAGTGTGGTTCCTTGGGAGAGACACTTTTAGTCAAGAAAACGTAGTGTACCCAGAATTCGGCATCGAGTACCAGTACAATGCCATTCTCAGTATGGTGACTCTGCTGAGGTTTTACCATTGCGTCAGGGTGCTCTCCATCCTGAGCATATACAGGTCAGGGCGTGCTCAAAGGATTTGTATTATGAATGGAAGTGAAGCAAGAAGTTCATATGCCATAAAGTGCCTTATGAAAGAACAACCACTTCTACTGGTGAGCTCCATGATGATTATAGGCATACTTATAGGGGGCTACTGCTTGCGTATACTAGAGAGACCATTAGTTATTCAGAGCCAAATGGACTTTTCAAAGTACTCTAACGCAATGTGGTGCATAATCCTTACTATGACTACAGTTGGGTACGGAGACTACTACCCTGTGACAGTAGGAGGCAGACTCGTGGGATTTATCAGCTGCATTTGGGGCGTTTTGGTGGTTTCTCTGATGGTGGTGAGTCTTACTAACTTGCTTATGCTTGAGTCAGGCGAAGATAAAGCTCTTACGCTGCTCAAAAGACTTAACTTCAAAAAAGAAACTCAACAAAGCGCTGCTGCTGTTATAGGGTCAGCTTTTAAGCTGAGGTGTTGGATAAAAAAGTACCCCAACGACACCAAAACTCATAATATTTTGCTAGGCAAACTTAAGAAGCACGTTATGACTTTTAATAGAACCAAAATGAAGTTGAAGAGTCTCTACAACCTAGACTCGCCTTTTGATAGAATTGAACGTAAACTCAACAAGATTGAGGACAGCATTGAGGAAGACAAGGAGTTCTTAGGTAAAACTCTTGCAAGACTTAATGCTTTAAAGAAGTAATTCTAAACTAAGTTATGATGACTTAGGATACTTGTCTAAAACTGATTTTTGGTTTTTGAATGGATTTTCTGGGCAATTTGGGCTTTTAGAGAAGGGTCAATTCCTAGTTCCTTTGTAAGTTCTTCTGCGACCTTTTTTGGTGAGTCATTTTTATGGTCGTATAAAAATGATACTTTCTTCCTTTGGTTTTTGAGTTCTAAAGTAAGAGAGATCTCAGTTTTCTCAGACTGGGAACCAGCAGTGTTCTTGCATTCTCTGTCAGAAAGCATACTGAATTTATTACTCATTTGGATTAATGCCAAAATAAATATGCCGGACCAACTATAACACTTCAAACTAAAATTTCATTAATTATTAGTCCATCATAACATAACTTTTAGGAAAAGACCCAACTTTGTCCCTACACTTTCCTATCCACCAGCCATTATCAGTTTGGTGCAGCACAACTATTCTTTCGCCTGCTAAGAACTCCAGATGGTTCTTGGTTTGGGGTTTGTAGTCATATAAAGCAATAGCCTCAATAGTAGGCCTTTGGAAAGGGGGGTCTGTTATGGACGGTACATAGCACTCTTCAAGCTGCTGGAACCTTCCTGTGCTTGGCAAACTAGAAGATCTGCTCAAGTTGAAAGGGTTCATTTCTGGCAGGTTGAAGTCTGGTTTGGGTTCATTTAACGAGTGGAGAGCTTTGCTAAGGCTCATCTGGAGCTGGACTTCTTTTTCTTGGAGTTTTTCAACAATAGTTTTGGAGTGTGCTGAATTAATGTCTAATTTGAGGATAATATCAGTTAAAAAGCAAACTATTTCAAGGTACTCGTCTTTGAGGACATCCTTTTCCAAAGACAGTTCTTCAAGTGTAGTTTCTTTGCTTTTGTTGCTGTTTCTGAGGTAGTCGATGTAGTTGTTGAGTCGCGTGATTTCATCTTTCATAGTTTGCATTTCTTTGTTGAAGTGCTCTTCGAGTTTCTTGATTTCTTCTTCTAGTTCAAGTCTGTTGTTGAAGCCTGATATGTTTTTTCTAGGCGTGTTAAATTTAGAATATCGTTTAATTCTTACTTTGGCGTTGGGAGTTGCTTTGTCGTAGGCATCTTTAGGGTCGTACCTGCCAGGAGTGGAGTTTTTATATAAGTTAAATATATGTGTAGGGAGTTTAGATTTGCTTTTGACTTCAGACATGGACTTTGGTTTTTGGGAGTGTTCTTTGGAACTTACGGAGTAGAACTTAGGGAGGCTTTTGTTCTCTAAAAAATCTTTGGTCTTTTTTTCCTGTCTGGACTTAGAAAGTATCTGTCCCTTGCGAGTTTGGGCTTTTTCCTCCATTTAATAATTTTCAAATTAGTGAAGTTATTGCACCTACTGCTTAAGTCCTTTTGAAATAATTTAAACTTAATTTTGAGTGCATAATTATTTTTATCCTTTCCAAAAACTCTAAGTAAGGACTAAGCACTGGTTGAGTAAAACTCACTGTATCTAAAATAACGAAATAAAGTAGCGATGTCCGGTTTTTCAGATTTTTCAACTCGAAAGTTTGCACCCTGTCTAACCAACTGCCGTTCCAGGAAAAATTCTACATTACGACCCCGACTCGACTCGTCCTCCTCTACAGAGGAAACCTCTAGTTTCGCCCTAAAAAATTACGACTTTTATTTTCCAAGATCTCCACAACCCCGCAAACGAGCCCAATCAGAACAACAAGATGAAGCCCAGCCCTCCGACTTTTGCCTTAAAAACAAAGCATTCTACTTCGGAGAAGGTGCAGTCTGCGAAGATGTTGCTATGGAAGAAGAAAACCACCTAGAAGACGCCCAAGCTTTCGCTGCAAGGCACCAAGGAGAATGTCTTTCTTCTACCTGCGAAGACCCCCACCTGCCTTTGCTTTACAAGTGCAAACTAGGCCACCTGTGGGAGTCCGACCGAGTGCTTCTTTACGGAGAGTGGTGTGCTGTTTGCGAAAAACTTTTGCAAAAGGCAAAAACTTATGCCCAAGAAAGAGGCGGAAAGTGCTTAAACGAAAACTGTGATGTAGTTCTGGAGTTCGTGTGTAAAGCTGGGCACGTTTGGAGAGCTGACGTCCTAAAGTACACCCAGCAAAAGTGGTGCAGGCAGTGCGGCCACCTTAAAAGGCTCCAGTTCAAAGACCAACTTAAGAAAGAACAAGCTGAAACCGAAAGAAAGCAGGCCTTTCTTCAAGAGCAGCTGTTCCAAGAAGCTAGACAGAAGATGGAAGCTCTGAACCTCCTGCACAATGCTGCGGTGCTCCAGAACGAAAGCGACATAGAGCAGTCTGCAAAGGACATGACTAGGAGGTTTTTAAGTAGTTCTAGTGAAGTTTGGAGCTTTGAACAAGTGCACTTCGTGTACAAGGTGCTCTGCAGTAGTGAGGAGTTCCTAAAAGTCAAATACTTTCCTGAAAGCAGTGGAAGAGACGTAGTGAATAAAAACTATAGGAAACTTGCCAGGGCCTTACACCCTGACAAAAACAAGCACCCTTTTTCTGGCGAAGCTTTTCAACGGTTATCTAGTGCGTACACGGCTGTAATCATTAATTTACCTAACTAGTTTGAAACTAAGTTTCAAACCTAATAATTAATCATAGTGCATGGCAAAAGGATGGGAAATTGTATTTGGAAGGTTCCACTTCTTCGTAATGACACTTTGGTTTGCAAGCACCGCTGTTAGTTTAATAGCTATGGTAGTAGGGCTTTCTTCTTCGGGCGAAGATTGCGAAGGCCCTATTAGGGCTTGGTTGGTAGTTCAGGCTGCAGCTACTGGGGCTTTGCTGCCTTTGTTTCATTTTGTGAAAATAGTGGGCTACCCACTCATGCTCGTTTACAAAGTCACTTGGACTGTGCTGGGGTGCATTTGGGCTTTTGGGGATAATTGCTCAGAAGACTTTGAATACGGGTACACGGCAACTTTGATAGCAGTGTTTTTTGACTTTATGGTTTTAGGAGTGTTTGGATTAGCAGGTTGCATTTGTGGAATTGCTGCTTGTATAGGTTACGGACTAACTACTTATGAAGACGTTTAATGAACCATAATAACTTAATAAAACTAAATAAAACGAAAAACAATGATTTGCTATAAAATGCCCATACTAGTTCTAAGTTACTTTTTAGTTACTCTGAGTTATGCCTGCAACGAAGACTGCTTAAGCACATGCCAAAACGCATTGTGCTTAACTACTTGCAACTGCAACGAGTTACGCCTTGAAAAAAGCAGCTCTGCATGTAGAGATTGTGCAGGATCAGCGAATTCTTCTTGTTTTCTCAGAATGAACATGGATGACATTGACTGCATTGTGCAATGCACTGACTATTGCCAAAAGAACTTTCCTAATAATGTTGACTATTGCTTTGAAAGGTGCTTAAAAGAAAAGTGCAATAAAACCTCAGAGTCCAGTGGAATCGGACTGCTCTTAGGGACTTGGGGAGTTGCTGTTTCTGCTTTGGGGTTATTTTTGTCTTTCATCAAACTTAGAAAAGCCAGATTTGGTTTTTATAATTAAAATTCGTTAACTTTAGGCCACTCTTCTACTTCTTGGATTGCAAAGTTGTTTCGGAAGTACTGAATTCCAACCATAAAGTCAGCAGACGTCTGGGTGTCTTCTACATAGTCTCTGTACTTAACTCTCCTAACTACTTCTTTTAGCTCAAAAAAGTAGAGTTGAGACATTATTGGGTTCACAAATATCACTGAGTCCTGGGTCCTTTCGTGCTTGTTGTAGTTGCCAAAGTAACCTTTAATAGAACTAGTTATGTAGTGCCCCACTATGCTTGGGTAAGGCAAGTTACTTTCCACATATTCTAAAGCACTTAAGTAACCCTGGACTTCTGGCATTCTCTCTTGTAAACAAAAGCTGCCTAAAAAGCCCCCAGCTTGAGTTAACTCAGCAATGGCTCTGAAAGTAGCCCTGTCAGAAACTCCGTAGAACCTGTCACAGCCAATTCCTAAGCAACACAAAACACTCCTAACTCCTGTTTTAGCTACTGCAAACACGTTCACCATGTCTTCCAAAGGAGTACCTAAGTCATGTTCATCACCAGCCATAAGGCTGTCACTGCCTCCATCCACCAAAACTATCAAGTCAACACCCAGTCTCCTGACTAACTCTGAGTAGCCTTCAGCTACCTTAGTTACTCCTCTCCTTTTAAAGGTGTACACAGGCACCTCTTGAGAAGCTTCATCCTTAAACCACTTGGACAAAAAGTACTCTGGAAAAAAGATACCTTTGTTAGGGAAGTTAGTATCTGAAGTAACTTTCATGCACACGATACTTCTAGCTGGGTTCTTTTCTTGCAAGATGACTTCTCCTTCTACATTCTTGAGCTCTCCAGTGTTCATGCTGGCTAAGTGCACGGCTTTTCCTTTAGCCGCTAGTGTGAAGTACAAAGGCAAGGTATTTAAAACGTCGTAGTAACCACCGCATCCTGCCAAAAGCACACTGTTTGCACTATTCAGCAGTGGCCAGATTCCTTGCTCTAGTCCATTCCCAAAATACTTTTCCATTTAACAAAAATGAATGGGAAAAGTTCATTCCGCGAAGAAAAACTCCTTCCCCGCAGAATTAAATTCGAGTCCTCACAGCCTTCAGAACCAACCGACACGAACCCTTACAAGCAACTTCTGAACTGGAACCACAGAAGAAACATAACTAAGGGGCTCAGAAACCTAGGAAACACCTGCTTCCTCAATGCAACCCTCCAGTGCCTACTCCACACACCTCCCGTATATAACGTCAAGCACTCCTGTAAGAACTTTTTCTGTGTGCTGTGCAGTTTAAAGGAGCTGCACTCTACTCAGCCAGGAATTCCACACAGGTTCCTGACAAACTTGCCCAAAGTAACCAGGCAGTTCAGACTTGGCCGACAAGAAGACGCCCATGAGCTCTTAAGAGTCCTTGTAAACAGAATGGGGCCGAAGGACTTCTACGAAAATGTTTTTGGAGGAACTCTCAAAAGCAAAGTTAAGTGCAAAAAATGCGGGTACGAGAGCGACACTTTTGAGCCATTTTTGGACCTGTCTTTGGACGTTACTGGTAGCGAAATCACTAAGTGCCTTGAAAACTTCTTTAGGGAAGAACACTTAGGAGGCAGTAACAAGTATAAGTGCGAAAGGTGCAAAACAGTCGTTGCAGCTTCTAAACAATACTTTATCAAAGAGCCCCCTTTAATACTCACACTGCACTTGAAGAGGTTTAACAATTTTGGTCAAAAAGACAGCAGACCTATTCGCTACCCAGAAAAACTCAACTTGAGCAAGTTTCTGATATTTGAAGAAAGCACAGAGTACGAACTTTATTCAGTTGCTGTTCACGTAGGGTATTCTTGCAGGTCTGGACACTACTTTGCTTTTGTAAAGGGACCTAATGACCTGTGGTACGACATCAACGACTGTTCAGTTTCCCAAGCCTCCACTTCAAAAGTCCTTAACCACAACTCAGCTTACATTCTTTTCTATAAAAAAGTTGAAAAGCCCAAGGCAACCAAAACACAAACACCTAAAGAACTCAGTGAGCCCACAAAACCCACTGAGTTCACAAAACCCTCAGAGTCTGCAGAAGAAGGCTACGCTAGCAACACAAGCAGCACAGCACCTTCTAGCCCACTGCTACTTCAAGCAAAAGTTCCACGCAAAAGACTAGGGAAGTGCCTTGACAAGTTACAACTCAAGTCTAAAAAGATGAAACACACTCACAGCGAGCTTGAGCGCAGACCAATTTGGACGAGGAACCCTAACACCTCAATAGGCTACGTCAAGGATTTCTACGACCAAAACCTCGACAAAGGCAAAACCAAAAAGAAGAAAAAGCAGAAGAAGTTTGTTCCAACCCAATGGTGGGATAAAGCTCAAATGCTTAATACTTAATAATAAATGAAAACTTCAAAGAAAACCCAGGAAAGAAGTTCGCGCCAAATGCAAACTTCCAAAAGAACAAGTCAACCTAACGCAACTAACAGGAACGTAATTGGCACTTCTAAAGGAGGAGGACACTCGCGAGTAACAGCACAGTTCACAACAACTTCTAATGTCCAAACAGACAAACGAGAAGTAATCTACATAGACGGAGTGGAAACAGACGTAACTCCACTTCCTTTAATCCGCACTGAAGAAGAAAAACGCAAAGAAGAAACTGAACACAGCTCCAAACTCAACTCAAGTATATCTGAGAAAAAAGAACCCGAAATCTCCATAAACAACTCTAAGTCTGAAGTCATCTCTGAAGTCCAGAGTTCAAACTTCAAGTCTATGGAGCAAAGCGAAGCCTTCAGTGAGTTCTCAGACGACACCATGAAGGAAGACGAGAAGCCTGAAGAAGATCAAAAAGAAACTGCCAAAACAGCCTATAAGCTCGACTTAGACGCCTTACTTGAAATCGAACTTTCAGAAACAGAGACCCAAACCTTGTTTTTCCTCCCTTCAGTTGCTGTGAGTGCTAAGGCTGAAAACAAAGAAGACATCGACAGAGAAAACTCTGACTACACACAGCTCCTAAAAGAAAAGGCTTACAGCGACAACTACCAGTCAAGGCCTGCCCAAACCATCAACCTCATGCACAAAGCCAAAGAAACCATTACTGAAACTATCAAAAAACACGAGTTCGAGTCAGAAGTCACCGAGTGGATGCTGAAAGACTCCAGCAAAGAAGAAGTTAAACCACTGAACGTCAAAGAAGCCCAACGCTTCGAACAAGAAGTCCACTACGCCTTAAACAACCAACTTAAAAACACAGGGACTCTTTTGGACCCCGAAAGGTCACTTACTGAAACCCACCAGAGCTTAAGCATGTCTCAAAACAACACCAACACTTCCCAGAAAGAAGTTGCTGTGTCCAGACAACGCCAAAGAACAGATAAGTCTTCTTCAATGCTTTCAAGTTCTTCAATGAACCAGTCACAAAGTTCTTCACAACAACCAGAAGCCGAAATAGTTCCTTTCAAACCTCCTGAAGACATTTCTGTGCCTGAGTCTGTAATTTCCAAGTTCAACATTGTAGAGCGCATTCTGACCCAAAACAGGTACTTAGACCAGCAAATCCTCTACAGGAACTACCCGAAAGTTGAGTTCCAAAAAGCTATAGAAGAGAACAAAGAAGAAGAACAAGGAATGGCTTCTAAACTCGCAAAGATCCAACTGGAACAAGAAAAGGAAGAAGAAAACCTCGAAGAAGAAGAAGAAGAAATCGACCCTTCCAAACCCCACATGCTTGACTTGTTCAAGTACACCTGCACTGAAGTAGAAGACCGCAACGTAAGTTGTGCTGACTGGAACACTCTTAACCCTGACTTACTTGCAGTTTCTTACGGAGAGTTCGACTACTCCTCTAAAAAAGAAGGACTTTTACTGTTTTGGACCCTTAAAAGCCCTAAGTTCCCTGAAAAAATCATAAGAGCCCCTTCTGGAATACTGAGTTGTCACTTTTCAAAACGAAACCCCAACTTGATTGCCACAGGGTGTCAGGACGGTGTAGTGGCTATTTACGACTTAAGAACTAAGTCAGACCGTCCAGTAGCTGAGTCAAGTCAGATGCTTGAAAAGCACATAGACAGTGTTTGGGAAGTTAAGTGGCATGAGCAAGGCTCTGAAAAGGGCGAAAACCTTATTTCAGTTTCAAGCGACGGAAGAATAGTTGAGTGGAGCATTACAAAAGGATTGGAGTGCAGGGACCTGCTAAGTCTCAAAAAGCCCACTAACCCCAACCAAAAGGACGACAAAGAAGCTGCAGTTTTCCGCAAAGCAGTAGGGTTCTCTTTGGACTTCCCTAGAGGACAGAACTTACTTTACTTAGCTTCCACCGAAGAAGGCACTATCCACAAGTGTTCTTTGAGTTACAGTGACGAGTTAGACACTTACTGGGGACACTCAGGACCAGTCTATAAAGTAAAGTGCAATCCTTTCTGGCCAAACATCATGATGAGTTGTTCTGCAGACTGGACAGTGCAAATCTGGGACTGGAGGAAAGACGAAACCCCAATTAACACCTGCCACTCCATAGACCTTATGGACTCAGTGAACGATATTGAGTGGAGTCCCCACTCCTCAACTATTTTCAGTTCAGTAGCTGACGACGGCAGAATTGAAGTGTGGAACCTAGCTAGCAGTATCCACAACCCTGTAATCACTTACAAGGAAGCCACTAACCAGGCAAGTCGAACTATGGTGAGGTTCTGCAAAGAATACCCTGTTTTGGTGTCTGGAAACTCTTCAGGGGTAGTGGACGTTTTTAGGTTGAAGAACTTGGAAGAAAAGGTCATGACTGTAGAAGAACAGAAATCCAGACTAGAAGAAGCTTTGGGGCGCAACAAAGAAAACGCAAAAGACGAAGAAGAAGACGAAGAGAACCCTACTGACTAAGTCATTAAATTACTAACTTTTTAGGAGTTTTCCTGTCTTTGCGGGGACAACGGGACTTTTTAGCAGTGCTTTTTTGGTTTGATTTTCTGGAGTTCCTAGGAGTGCTTTCTAAGCTGTTAAGTTTGTGGTCACTTATGTTCTTTTTAAGAGTTAGTTTTTTGGGAGACAAGTCTTCACAGCTTCTGTACTTCCAAAGTTTTTCTACCAAGCCTTGGTTTAGGTAAATCTGGTAGTTGACTTTTTCTTCTAAGCTAAGAATTTTGCTTTCTAAAGACTGGGTTTTTGTAGGGTATTCGGAACTGATGTTTTTCTTAAGTAGTTCTTTGTACTTTTCTTTGTATTCTTCAAAGTCCTGACTGAGTTCATTGAACTTCTTTTTGTAGTGGTCTTTTTGCTTCTTTAAGTCTTTGCACTCAGCTTTAGTACTGGCTACTTTGATCTTTAGGTCTCTGATAATCTCGTCCTTCTTTTGAATAGTGCCTAGTAAGCCTAGTTCTTCAAGGCATTCTTTTTTGTGGAAGTCTTTGATTTCTACTGTTCCTTCATGACTTGACTTGCTTTGCAAGGAGTTTGTAGCTTCATCAGTTAAGTATTTTTCTGAAAGTCGATTAGCGGGTGAATTATTAGATTTTGAATCTAAAGAGTCGCAGAACTTTTCTTGTATTTGAGCTTTGCGTTGGGCGTTTTTGTGAGTTAGTGCTTTGCTCTGAGCAACAATTTGGCGACTTCTAGTGATTGTATCGTCAATAGGGTGCTTTTCAGAGGAGTGCGACATTATTGTAAATGAGTAGTTTACACTTGCACTTTTTCATCATAAACAAGTACGGACTCCTTATATACGAAAAAACCTTCCAGGGCTCTGCCCAACTTAACAGCAACGACATGATTAGGTTTTCTTCAACTCTGCATACAATTTACGCTATTTCTACGCAGATCACTCCGCCTGGACTGCAGAAGTCCGGACTGAGGATGCTCAACACGCCTACTTTTAAGCTATGTTGCTTCCAAACACCCACTGGAACTAAGTTCGTGCTGATTTCTAAACCTAACGCGCAAGACATGAATTCTTTGTGCAGAAAAGCTTACCAGATCTACTCAGACCACGTTCTAAAGAACCCTTTTTACGAAACTGACCAACAAATTAAACTCGAAGGCTTTGACCAGGCTATAGAAAAGTTATTTACTTAAGTGTTTACTTCTTTTTTAATTTAGGTTTTTGCTTCTCAACGCCGCCTAAGCTTTTAACTGTGGTTTGCAGGCCTTTAATAGAGTCAATGTGGTTAGCAGTATCCTGTGGATCGATGTAGCACTTCATGCCTATGATCTTTTCAATTGAGTAAGCTAAGTTGTGGTCAGCTGTAGCTTGGGCTTCTAAACTTACTTTTTGTTCTGCGTAGAAGTTCAACAGCTCAACTGGTTCAGAACCCTTTACTACCTTAGTGGACTTGTCCAACATGGACCTGAGAACTCCGGCTTTGGAGATAAGTGCTCTGCTGCAGCTTTCAATTTCTTGTAAGTTTTCTTCCTGCACCTTGTCAGCTTCAACTAGCAGTTCCCTTTCTCTCTTATCAAGACGTGCTCTTAAGTCTTCGAAAGAGTGCTGGATTTGTTGCTTGCACGTTTGGGTTTGCTCAACGATTTCTTTCTTCCGGCTTTCTAGTCTTTCTTCAGCCATTTCGACTTCATCTACTTTGTTAGACAACTGCAGCAGTAGGTCTTCAAGCTCGCTCTTAACTACTGGGTAGGCTTTTTTAATGCGCATTACTTCGTGTGACTTGTGCTTTCCGTGAATGACGCATTCAGCACATATGCATTTGCCTTCGCAGTTGAAGCAAAAGTAACTAAGAACTTCGTCAGGGTGGGTTTCGCAGTACTCTTGTGTGTCAGTCCAGTACTGTCGAGAGGACATTTGGGGGAGTAGTTCGTGCTCAAGCACAGAGTCTTGGTGAGGTGCCATCTTAAGGAGCTCCTGGGCACTGAAGGGGTCTAAAACAGTTGACACTTTGCAGAGGTCACACACTACTTTCTAATTTAGATTTACGTGTAGGTTTTCTGTAGATTTGGTGGTTTCTCGGGACAAGTTTCGTGAAGCACAAGAAAGACAAAGATTGTGGTCGCAAGCCAAAATAAGAAGGTCTTCAGGCTGCAGTCCGCACTTAGCACATATGATGCTGTACTGGTCCATTTAATTATATTATTAGAAAACCGACACTTGCACAGAACCTGACTTATAAGTTCTGGCTTGTTGGGGTGGTCTGGACTTTTCAGATGTTAATACCTTTAAAGTTTTGTCGTCAGTAGTTTTTTCTAAGTAGTCAGGTTTAATCTTTTTGGAGTCCTGATGAGTCTCTAGTAGCATTTCTTCTTGAGAAAAGAACTTTTTGTCTACGCAGTTTCCCATTTATTAGTTAGCAGTTACAAAAAGTCCATAGTAGGAGTTTTCTTTTTAGCTTTGTTAAGTTTACTCTGGAGTTCCTTTTTGCGTTTAGCTTCAGTTTCGGAAGTGTTGGGTTTAGCTCTTTTCTGGGGAGCTGGAGAAGGGGCTTTTCTTTTGGCTTCTTTTCGAGTTTTAAGCTCTAGTTCGCGCAGAGGAACCATAAAGGACTCTTTTAGGGCTTCTTGTGCTTTTTCTAAGCCTGAAAAGTCTGGGAAACTTTGTGAAGAGTCCAGGTAACTCCTGATGTCTGAAGGTTTGCGTCGGGGGTCCTGGGCTAGCAGCTGTTCTTCAAGGGTCTTCAAAAGCCTGTCTTGGGCCATCAAGGTTTTTGAAAAAGGCAGAATCAAGTAGTTCTTAACAGCAGCTTGGGAAGCTTCTGGGCTGAGTGCTTCTAAGTTAAAGTCCCACTTGAACTTGTATATGTTGTTGAGCACTTTGCTGACTGAGAAAGTGTTGCCGAGGATGCTGTAAGATGCCCTGGGGTCAAACTTAGAAATGATCGAGTTAAGGGTTTGTATTATCCCTGAAATACCTCCTTGGATGTTAGGGTTGTAATCAGAGATTTCCTGCTGGATTTGTGTGGTTTGCGCTGAGCAAAAGTAAAAAGTCTTGAGGTCAGTCAGCAAAAGCGCGTAAGAACAAGTTCCGTCTTGAGTTGCAGTGGCCCTTCCTTTGAGGAGGTAGTCTTGTTCGTTTTCAGAAAACGAACACCACACTGACAAGCTCAGCAACTTCAGAGCTTCTAAGTTGAGTATTTGGAAGTTCTCGAGTTCCTGTGCCATTTTTCTTAAGAGAAAACTACAGACAATATGCAAGAAGTAACACTTCAAAGCCTCCAAAAGAAACTAGTAATTGACTTCGGACACAGGTCTAAAGTTTGGCTGGTGAAGTACCAGTACAACTTTTACGCCCTCAAAGAAGTCCCTAAGTCAGGTTTGACAGAAATAGAAGTCCAGCATCTCTTTGAGGAAAAAGAAGCCCTTTCTTCTTTGTCGCATCCCAGAATCATTAAACTACATACAACTTTTAAAGACAGCAACAGCATCTACTTTCTTTTGGAACTAGCAAAAGGAGCCCCACTGAGCCATGTGCTCAAACAACAACGCAGGTTCCCTTTAGTCCAGGTGAAGTCTATTGCGTGCCAGATTGCAAAAACTCTTAGTTACATCCATTCCGAAGGCTTTTTGTACCGGGACTTGAAACTTTCGAACATTCTACTGGACACTTCTGGCAGAGTTAAGTTTGTGGACTTTGGACTGTGCAAAAGACTAGGCACTGAAAAAGTGTACACTGTAACAGGAACCAAACACGCCATGAGTCCAGAAGTCTTTAAGCACTTGCTGTTGGGAGGAGAAGCACAAGGGTACTCTTACGAAGTCGACTGGTGGGCTTTGGGCATTATGACTTTTGAACTTCTCACAGGCAGTCCTCCTTTTGGGCTATTTGGAGATGATATTTGGTCGAACGTTCTGAGAGGAATTGGCAGTATCAATATGAGAGAGATTCCGAGTGATGCGCAAAGCTTCATCAGAGGACTATTGGACGAGGACCCCAACCAAAGACTAGGACACTCAGGGGCTGAAGAAGTCCTAGAGCACCCTTTTATATACAGAGCAGAGGACTCTGTGCTTCCGAACGACAACCAAATTCCCATCATTGAAAACTGGTGCGAGTTCTTAGACGACTCAGAACCTGTGCCAGACCAAGACCCCTTTGCTGACTTTTCGTGACAACAGTAATGTTCTAATAAATGGAAAAAAGAATAGACAAAGCACAGAAGTTCCTTAGATTAGTCCGACTGAAATGCGGAGAAAACTCGCCTAAGTACAAAGGGTTCTTGGAATTAATGAAGGCTTATAAAGAACAAAGATATGATATTGGACTGGTTTGCAGTCGCGTGCAAGAAATTTTTTTTGACGATAAAAGACTTCTGCAGGACTTCAATAAACTAATCCCAGTTGAGTTCCGAATTCCAGTTTCCCATCGCCCAAAGTACTCGGAAGCTTTGAACTACATTAAACAAGTAAAGCTCCAAACAGAAACAAACCCTTCTGTGTATCTTTCCTTCACTCACTTGCTCAAGCTGTACCAAAGCAACAAGTTGCCACTTAATGAACTGCACAGGAGAGTGCTGGGACTTTTCTCGGGGTTTCCTGAGTTGGTTCAGAAGTTTACTGACTTCATTCCACAACAAACCGAAGAAACTGACGAAGAACCTTCTCCGCAAATTCCTAAAAAGGCCAGTGTATCGGCTGAAGCAATTCTTAGACACGAAATAAAAGACCCAATTCCAAAAAACCTGTTTATGTTCTTTAGGAGCTTAAACAGTGTACTCAGGTTAAACTCTGAGCCAGGAACAGACTACTACTTAGAGCTCGTTAGGAGTTTGCATCTTTACTGTGAATGCGTAATTACCAAGTCTGAGCTAGTAGGCATGGTGAGTCAAATTTTCAAGCTAACAAGTGTAGACAACTTCATAGTCCACTCACAGTACGGACGCAGAAGCACCAAAGAAGTTCTGCCCCAAGCGGAACAAATAGTTAAGGACAAACTTGAAGAGTACTACAGCCAGTTCAAAGAAGTTGCAGCCTCTAGAGAAGTCAACCGGAGGAAACAAGGGTGGTTTTTCAGGCCTCTGACTGAGTTTTGTTCGGACACCAAGAAGCACGGAAGGAGCTACTTAGCTATTCAAAGACCAAGAATCAGAAAGCCAAGGCCAGCCCCTCTGATCAACAACGAGTGGATCTCTGTTCCTTATGGAAGAGAAGACTACAACTTCGAACACTTCCGGAAAAACATTTTCGAGTACAACTTGTTTAAGTGCGAAGACGAAAGGTACCTAGCAGAAATGGAGTTCGAAGGAGCTGCTTACACTTTGGAACTGCTTAAAAAAGCCTATTCTGAGCTTGAGTCCTTGCCAGCCAGCCAACAACACACTTACAAAATTGAAAAGGCTGTTTTGACTCCTCTCAGAATGAAGCACATCAAGTCGATTTACGGAGTCCACGGAAACAAACTAGTGCACATTTTGCAAACCAACCCTTCAAAAGCACTTCCAGCAGTAATCAACCGAGTTGAANCCAAAATAAAAACTTACCGAACTATGATAAAAGCTGCAAACGAACAGCTGTGGGGAGAAACTATCGAAAAGAACTTTCTTAGGTCGTTAGACCACAGAAGCTTTTACTTCAAACAAAACGAAAAAAAGATGATCAAACTCAGCAACCTTTTGTCCCAAGCCAAAGAAAGACTTAACCTTAGAACAACTAGCTCAGAAGAAATGAAAAGTTACTTAAACGGCTCCAAAAAAGAAAACTACTTTTTCCAAGGAGGCTCTCAACATAAGTACTTCTACAGCAGTTTGGAAGGGCTTTCCAACTCGGTGACTCACAAAGTAAACACTGACTTTAAAGACGAACTCCACCAAGAATTCGTAGACTCTCCAGGAATGCTGCCCCACTTTAGGCTGTTGTTTAACTACAAAGAAGTTTTGAACGACAGTATCAGAATCATACTTGTTGCTTTGAAGCACTCCAATATTTCTGAAAAAGAAAAAGTGCTTAAGTGGGTGATGTTTATCTTCAAAGACTTTTTAAAAGTAGAACTCAGTGAAGACATCCAAAAAGACCAAGTGGAGTCTTACCTAGACAACCTCTATGCTGAGGTGAGCACCAAAAAAATCATCAACAAGTGGATCAACCCTGAAGTGTCTTCTGAGTCAGAGGACCAAAAAGAACCGATCAACCTTAGAAAAGACGAAAGCTTCTCAGCCTTTTTGCCTTTGCTCAAAGACAACAGCGTAATATACTGCACTTCAAGTGTTTACTGCTTCATTCGGTACTTCTACATTCTTTACGAAAGACTCATCAAAGTGAAGATGATCCTTAACAAACAAAACAAACACACCGAAAGAACTGAACTCGACTACGGAGACTACCAGTTCTCCCAAGAAGCCCAGCGGAACTACATGGTGTTTTTAAAAGCAACTTATGGAGTTCTGAAGAGTCCCACTGAAATGAGTACTTTCGAAGACAAATGCAGGGAACTCTTAGAAAACGAAGCTTATTTGTTGTTTACGTTTGACAAACTCGTGAGTAACTGCGTCCGTAGTTTAAACTCCATCGTCTCTGATGAGTTCAGTGAAAACGTCCAGTCTATCTTTACCAAGTTTTCGCGCCACAGACTCAACGAAGAAATGTACTACACTGAGTTTTACAATGTAAGTGCCAAAAACGAAATATTCAGACTGCACTGGAACCCCAAAGTTTACCTCTTGTCAGTCACTTACATCACTTCTCCTTATCAAAGCATACCTGAAACTGCCATTAAGCCTGCTCGCAAGTACGCTAAAAGTTACATAAACACTTGCAAACCCACACTTTTAGAAAACCAACTTCAAGTTCTTCAGAAGCGTCTGGACTGGTTTTACCACGTTTACCAAGTGTATCCTTCAGAGCTTTCTTCACAAGTGGACTTTTCTAACAAATTGACTCAAGGACTGTGCAAATCTTACAAGTTCACTAAAACTCCAAGCCAAGAGGACTTTCTTTACAATACTGAGTACTACACGAAGACTTTCCTAGTTAGTTTGTCTAACCGAAAACTCATATGCCAAGATAAAAACTCCTATGTGCAAGCTTTGGAAGAACACCGAAGTGGAAAACTGGAGAAGTGGATGTCTTCTAATTAATAAATGTCGAAAGTTGGTCAGTCAACGAAGCCTCCTCAACTTCCAAGTAACTTTGCATCCTTACTCATAGAAAAAGAATTCGAGCTTGAAAGTGAACTTTCCTTAAAAGCCTTAAACGACTTAGTTGACTTGTACAGGCAAGCCATCGAGTACTACGAGCATATCCAAGACTCCAAGTTCTACGACTTCCAAGAAAGACTCCAGAAGTTAATAGTAAGGCCTGAAGTCATGAAGATCATGCAGCCCGGTCCACGCCGACGCGCCCAGACCCAAACTACCAAGAAGCAAAACTCAGAGCGCAACAGGGTCTTTATGGCAGTTGAACTCAATAAGCACATGGACAGCAGTCCTCACAAAAGCCAGAAGTTCATAAACAGAAACACTGTTAAAAACAAAGAAGTAGCTTCAAAAGCTTTGAAAGATTTCAAGTTCCAGGATTCTTCTTTGGCGGATAGACTTGCTTCTCGCAAGCAAAAAATGCTCAGCACCTCTGTAGACATGCCTCGCTGGAGTTCCTTGAACGACTCTATGTCTTTTGAACTTGACTTAGTTAAACAAATAGGAGAAGAAAGTGACAAAAGCGGGGGTCTTCCTAAGATGCCTACTCAAAACTTCGAAGCTAAGCTAGAAGAAATACTTGAAAGGCACTTTGAAGAGAAGTCTGCTAAAATTGCAGAAGTCAAAGTCAAGTATGAATCGCAACTTAAAAACTTAGAGTGGGAAGGTAACGCCAAAAGGTCACTTGCTGACGAAATTAAAGACCAAATGCAAAGGGAAATCAAAAGAGTAACTGAAGAATGCGACTTTAAAAGAAGAGCTGAGCTTGCAGACTTCAAGAGCTCTATGAGATTTAATATTTAATGGAAGTAAAGGGTACTTTGCTTGGAATAATAATAGTTTGCACAGTTTGCTTTATTACAACAACCCTTTTAATCCACTCCAAAGAGCTTAGTTTGGAAACCAACCAGTTTTTAGCCCCTAAACTTACAAGGATCATTGCAATAGGGGACCTCCACGGAGACTTCCAGGCTTTACAAAGCATTTTGGAGTTTAGCAACTATAAGTCAAACGATGTACTTGTACAGACAGGCGACACTGTTGACAAAGGCACAGACACCCTTCTTTTGTTTGACTATTTCATAGAGAACCAAAGCCCCAACATAGTCCACTTGATGGGCAACCACGAAGACATGAACCTTCGGAACAACCTTAAATACGTGGCACAGGGGGACTTTGACAGCTTTGGTGGAAAGCAGAACAGAAAGGCTGAGTTTTCACCTTCAGGAAAGTACGGACACTACATCAGGCGCAGAAATATCACACACCAAATAGGCGATGTGGTGTTTGTGCACGGGGGAATCACTCCTGAGATTGCCGAGCAGTTTAAAACTCTAGAAAGCATAAACTCAGCTGATCGAAACAGTTCTGTGGTGTTTAAAAAGGAAGGTCCCCTTTGGTACAGAGGCTACGCCCGCAAAAGTGAAGCAGAAATTTGCCAGGACCTGTGGAAGGCCCTTGAAATACTAGGAGCTAAACACATGGTTATGGGACATACTACTTTTCCAGAGATAACTACTAAATGCGGGAGTTCGGGAATTTTCATTGACACTGGAGTTTCACGGTTTGTGGAAGGACAATACTCCTCCTTAGAAATACTTCAGCAAGAAGGAGTCACTTACAAAATCAGTGCCTTGTACCAGAACCACCAAGATGTTAAATTTGACATTAGCTATCCATTGAGACTTTAACCTAAGCATACTTGCACCTAGTGTGCCTGGAATAATATTATGAAACAGTAGACGCTCTGTCGGGCTAGTTTAAATTGTTAAAATTAGTTCTAGTTAAACCTTATACCAATAAATATGTCTCAAGGTCCTCCTCCTAAGAGATCCTCCCAAAGCTTTATAATTACTCAAGTAGAAAAGTACAAGCAAGACTGGGAAAACACCCACCAAAAAAAGCCCGAAGACGAAAAACAAAAAACCAAAGCTAAGGGCAAAGACAAAATGGGCGAAGCTCTGCAGCAAGCAGAGGATGTCAAGAACCTCGTGGTCCACATCCAAGACCTAGAGTCCTTCAAAAGGTCAGTGGACTTGCCCGACGAGAAAAAAGGCCTCAGCTCAGAAGGCGCCCAAAAGAAACACGAAACTGATGGGCCTAACAAATTAACTGAAAAAGCTGGTACGCCTTGGTACATAGTGTTTATCAAGCAAATGACAGGGTTTTTCTCGCTTTTGCTTTGGTTTGGGGCAATTCTTTGCTTTATTGGGTACTCGCTTGACTCTTCAGACAATTCTAACCTTTACCTAGGCATTGTGTTAGCAGTTGTGGTGTTTTTGACAGGGTGTTTTTCCTTTTACCAAGAGTCNAAATCAGCTGCAGCGATGGCTAAGTTCAAAGACATGGCTCCTCCGAAGTGCAACGTGATTCGAGACGGAGAAATCAAGGAAATAGACATTGTGTTCCTTGTTGTTGGCGATGTAGTGATGATCAAAGAGGGAGACAAAATCCCAGCTGACCTGAGAATAATCGAGTCCAACGACATGAAAGTTAACAACTCGTCTTTAACTGGAGAAAGTATCCTTTTGACTAGGAAAACTGAACCTGAACAAGAAGGAACTAACCCACTTGAAGCTGAAAACTTAGCTTTTTTCGGAACTGATTGCAGAGGAGGCAGTGGAGTGGGAGTGGTGTTTAACATTGGAGACAAGACTGTAATTGGAACTATTGCAGACTTGGCCAGTTCAGCCGAAACTGAAGAGACTCCAATTAAAAAAGAAATCGACAGGTTCGTTAAACTCATCAGTGTGGTAGCTATAGTTCTAGGAGTCACTTTCTTTGTGTTTGGAATTATTTACGGCTACGACATCATTACTAACTTGGTGTTTGCAATTGGAATCATTGTGGCAAACGTGCCTGAAGGACTCCTAGCAACTGTTACAGTGTCACTTACTTTAACTGCCAAAAGAATGGCTCAGAAAAAAGTGTTAGTGAAGAACTTAGAAGCAGTAGAAACTCTAGGCTCAACTACGTGCATTTGCTCTGACAAAACCGGGACTCTCACTCAGAACGTAATGACAGTCACTAAGCTGTTTTACGACCAAAAGGTCCAAAACGCGGACCCCGACTCAGGAGACATTGAGTACAACAAAGACGACAAAAGCTTCCAACTCTTGATGAAAATTGGTCTGTTGAACAATAAATCCTTTTTCGACTACAGTCTTCCAGACAAACGCAAAGTTCCAGAAAGCCAAAGAAAGAAAATGGCTGTTGAAGAAATAAAAAGGATTGAAGAAGGAGAACAAAAAATCTACGAACAGGAAGAACTAGCTAAGCCTCCTAGCAAAAGAACTACTGGAGGAAACGCTTCAGAAGGAGCTTTGCTTAAGTTCTTCTCAGATATCGAGTCTAAAAGCAGCATGGAAGTCAAACACGTCTGTGTAGGCGAGGTTCCTTTTAACTCCACCAACAAGTTTTCAGTAACCATTCATGCACCTTCTAAAAACAACCCTAAAGGTCACGAAGACGAGCACTTGCTACTGATCAAAGGAGCTCCAGAAAGGATATTTGAGATGAGTGACTACGTCTCTACCGAGGGGAGACTAGAACCAAAAGACCAAAGTCACGCAGACAACTTCGAAAAAGCCAACTTTGTGTTTGGTTCACAAGGAATGCGAGTGCTAGGGTTTGCTTACATGTTTTTGCCAGTTAGTGAGTACCCACCTGACTTTAAGTTCAACACCAAACAAGGCGAAGAAAACTTCCCGTTAAGAGGTTTCAACTTTTTGGGCAACATTGCTTTGTGGGACCCTCCCCGCAAAGGAGTCAAGGAAGCCGTGAACCAGTGCCACACTGCTGGAATCAAAGTCATCATGGTTACAGGGGACCAAGAAGTCACAGCCACAGCCATTGCTAGAGAAGTCAACATTATTCCTCGCAGCAAAACAGCCAATGAACTCTACAACGAGTACGTTGAAAACTGCGAAAAAGAAAACTTACCCTTAGAAAAGACCCTTGAAGACTTTTTGGACTCAAGTGAGTCACTAGTTGTCCACGGAAACATACTAGGCAAAGCCTTTGACGAAGACTTGCAACTTCCAGAAGAAGAAAGGGGCAAAAAACTTTCAAGGTGGCTGCAGCAGAAATACTTGGTGTTCTGTAGAACCACTCCTTCACAGAAACTCATCATTGTGGAAGGATGCCAAAAGAACAAGCACATCGTTGCTGTCACCGGAGACGGAGTGAACGACAGCCCTGCTATCAAAAAGGCTGACATAGGAATTGCTATGAACATTGTGGGAAGTGACGTAGCCAAAGACGCTGCAGACATGCTTTTGATGGATGACAACTTTGCTTCCATTGAAAAGGGCATAGAAGAAGGAAGGCTTATTTTCGACAACTTGAAGAAGTCTATTGCCTACACTCTTAGTTCAAACATTCCTGAAATAGGACCTTTCATCAGTTTGATAGTTCTTGGACTGCCTCTGCCTCTGAGCACTGTCCTAATTTTGTGTGTGGACTTGGGCACAGATATGATTCCTGCAATTTCCTTGGCTTATGAAAACCCTGAACTGGACATCATGAAGAGGAATCCTCGTAACGCTGAAAGGGACCACTTAGTCAACTCTAGACTCATTAGTTTCTCTTACTTACAGATTGGAGTTATTCAGTGCTTAGCAGGCTTCTACACTTACTTTGTAGTTATGTACGACTACGGGTTCCCTCCCAGCACTTTGCTTTTCTTGGCCTTAGATGAAGACGGTAATGAACCTGCGTCTGGGGATAAATACAATCCGCAAGCTGAAAATAAGGGTAACAGCAACTACAATGAAGGTGGAGAACAGTTAAACTGGATTGGAACTGAACACAACGACATCGACTTAAGAGTTTGGTTCCACGATTTTGATGAAGACGACTGGGTAGATTGCAAGTATGACCACGAGTCAGACATAAGTGACTTTAAGGTATGCTACTCCACTGAAGCGTTAAAGTTTGCGCAGACCGCTTATTTTGTGTCTATTGTTATTGTGCAGTGGGCAGACATACTGATCTGCAAAACCAGAAAACTCTCACTAAGACAACAAGGCATGAAGAACTTAATGCTTGACTTCGGACTTTTCAGCGAAACAGCATTGGCAGTGCTGCTTTGCTACGTTCCTCCTCTAAACATAGGACTGGGAACAAGACCTTTGAGGCTCCTGCACTTTGGGTTCCCTGCTTTACCTTTCTTCATCATTATTTTCTTCTACGACGAAATCAGAAAGTTCCTTATCAGGCGATACAACAATAAAAACAATGGCCAGGCAGGGTGGATCGAAAGAAACACTTACTGGTAATAAGGTTAAAGCAACTTTTAATATCCGTTTATAAATGGTAAAGAAGGATGAGAAGGAACTGCTGAAGGGAGGAAGTTGGGGAGGGAATATGGTGGTGATATGTATGGTGGCACTTGCCCAGGGAGTCTTAGGTTTAGCAGAACTAAGTATGTCTTACTTGTATAAAGATGACTTTGGAATGTCCCCAGCCCAGGTGTCTGTAGCTACTTCTATAACTTCTCTGCCCTGGATAATGAAGCCTCTTTGGGGGTTTATATCAGACTGCTTTCCTATTGCAGGGAGGAGAAGGGCCCCTTACTTAGCAGCTTTTGGAATGTTGGGAGTCACGGCTTGGTCTTGCATGTCCACTATGGTTAACTCGCCTATAGCTGCTATTTTAACAATGCTCATTATTCAAATCTGCAATTCTTTCTGCAACGTGATAGGCGAAGCCCTTGTGGTTGAAGAAGCTAAGCGCAAAGGAGCTTCGCAAGAAGAAGCCTCTAAAAATGTTTCGATGTTTTTTGGAGTGCGTTCTGTAGGGATGATAGTCACAGCTTACACAGGAGGACTTTTGCTAGAAGTCCTTTCGAAGAGAACAGTTTTTTTGATCACAGCGTGTTTTCCGTTGTTGCTTTGCAGTGCTTCTTTGATCTTAGAAGAAATGCCTATAGACGAAGAACCTAAAGTCAGAGAACAGATCAGTGAAATTTGGAAATTCATTAGACAACCTGCAATTTCTTTGCCTATAACTTTTATATTCTTGTTTATGGTGACTCCTTCAACTGGGGACGCTATGTTCTACTTCTACACCAATGAACTAGGTTTCCGTCCTGAGTTTATGGGCAGACTCCGAATGATTTGGGGAGTAGCTACTCTTCTAGGAATAATCATATACAACAAGTACCTTAAAGAAGTAAGCTTCAAAAAGATCTTGGTGGTTTCTTCTTTCATCTGCAGCTTCATGGGGTTGTTCCAGATTTTGTTGGTCACTAGGGCCAACGTTTACTTAGGAATTCCTGATACAGTGTTTTCGCTTTGTTCGGGCTTTTTGGTGCAGGCAATCGGAGAAATTAACACAATGCCTTTGTTAGTGATGTGCTGCAAACTTTGTCCTCAGAAAATAGAGGGGACTTTGTATGCCTTGCTGATGTCAACTATGAACTTCGGAGGCATGATAGCTTACCAGCTAGGAGGGCTGCTTATGATTGTACTGGGAATTGACCAGCATAACTTTGGGTTGTTGTGGTTGCTGGTGCTGCTAGTTAACTTATTCACCTTACTGCCTTTGCCTTTATTATACTTTGTGCCCGAACTATCTAAAGCTCAAGAAAAAGCTGGTTATGATAATATCTAACCTAATGTTTAAACAACGTCGTAGAGTAAATCATGCGTGGACAATTCAACTGGAGTTAGTTTTTGGACTGGAGTTTCTGGAGTCTCTGGTTGTTCCCTCCACACTTGCCCTGTGAGACTTAAGGTCCTTGAGTCGCAGTCAAACTCAGCTGACAAACTCTCTACTTTAACTTGGAAAGGCATCCAAAGTCCTAGACTGTACAGAGCTTTTACAGTAAGTTCTATTCTTTCTGAGCTAGCTCTGAGCAGAATTCCTTTGCTGCTTACAAGCATTTCTAAGTAAACTTCCAATTTAAAGTTTTGGCAGGTGCTTAGGAGTTCAGTGTCTAGAGGCTTCCCGTCCAAGTAAAGCTCCCAGTTTGGAGCTCGGTTTTCTTCTTGGGGAGTGTCGAACATTTCCTTGTCGAGGACTTCGATTTTAGGTTGTTTTTTGCCTCGGACTCTTTGCTGCTGCACAGAAGAGCCTTTGTACTTGAGTTTAGGGAGTTTGAATTCTGCTTATTGGTTACTCATTGAAAGGCTCTGACTGTACTTCCGAGCTATGTGGTTTACACACAACTCTACAAGCATGAGGCGGGTTGTGGAGTCTTCTTGGGTCTTTTCTAGTATTTGTGGGTTCACGACAATGTCATAAACTGTGCAGATTTGGTTGTGCTTGTCAAAGTCCTGGCGAGGAGGTCCCAGTGACAACGGAACACGCAAACCTAAGTGTTCTTGGTCAGGGATGTCTTGTTGTTCTGGCATGTCTATTATGTCGTGACTGCAGATGTTCAAAAAAACCTTTTCTTTTGAGCTAGTGTCAAATGTTTTAATCACTATTCCTGGGTTGGGAGTTATCACAGCTCCGCCTTCTTCATCCAACTCGCCTTCTTTAGGTTGATTTTGGTACTGAGCTAGCATTTCTTTGAGTTGGTCGTCTGTGAACTTTTGTGAAATAGCTGAGTACTCAGGGGACTCCTTTATTTGCTTTAGAAGTTCTTCCATTTATAATTTCTTGTTTTGAGTTTTGAGCTTTAAATCCTAAGCCACTGGTAACCTAGGTAAACTCCATAATAAATAGCCTGTATGATTAATTCAGACCAAAGAAATCAATTAGGTATATGCAAGTCCATTCTTATTCAAGTTGTTTGCTCAATTTGGGTTATAAGTAAAGTGGTGTTCAGCGTATTAATACTAGTCTCAGAAAGCGATTCATTGTGTGTAAAGTTCTTTGTTGGACTAATTGTAGCTTTGGAACTTTACGAACTCTATAACTTAAGTGCACTTGTTACTAACTGGGAAGAAACTACACACAGAGACTACAAAAACTACCACCAACGCCAACTGTTGTGCGAATTGTAAGCTTTACTTAGTACAAGACTTATTATAATCCTAGACATTATTTTTGCAAAAGCAATTTTAACACCAGACTTTTCAGAAAACTTTACTTGCTTTCCAGTCTACTTTGTAGTAGTTACTTCTATTGCAAGAACCATTGTTTACGTTTTGCTTTTGCTTCTTTGGAAGCTTTTGAAGCCATTAAAGATCTACTCACATACTTGTTTCACAGAGAACTTATGTGCAATATGCCTGGAAAGCAACATACAGAAAATGTCTGTATTTTTATCTTGCGCCCATTCCTTCCACGAGGAGTGCTTAGAAAACTGGCTTCTCCTTAAGAATTCTTGTCCGGCTTGCAGAAGACAAGTATACTAGCATTAATTTATCCTAATAGACCTTAAGTCTGAAGCTGACTTTCTATTTTTTTGATGCAGGCTTAGCCTGGACTTTTTTACTCCCATTCTAGTGCGGACTCTGATTTGAGCTGCTTTAGCAGTTTTGACCTGGAGTTCTCTTTCGAGAGAGTCTCTTCTTTCACTTGCCAAAAGTCTATTTTCACACCGTACTGAGTTGGCTATTTTGGAAGTAATTTCTACGTACTTGTCCCTGCTAGTCTTGATGCCGTCAAGTAGTATTTTGCGTCGGAAGTTAATGTCGTTGCGGAACTGAAACTTAGTTTTTTCGTAAAAGGTCATTTGGCGTCTGAGGTTCTTCCATCTCCTGCTTAAAGTTTACGTAAACATAGTTGAGAGTTTTAAGTTCATCCAGTGATGCACGATGTTCTTCATGCGCTGTTTAACGCGGAGTCTCCTTTCGATTACTTTTTGTTTTTTTTGTTGCAAAATAGCTAGTTTTTCTCTGGCGTAGCACCTTGCGCCTTGTTTATCGTAGTTAGAAAAAACAAATAAACTGGACATGATTTAATTATTAAGAGTCTTTAAGATGGAGCTTTCTTGTTTTTCTTCTTCAAGGATTTCTTGTTTTTGTTTGTCTGCCTTTTTTTTCTTTCTTTTTTGCAAGTAAGTTTCGATCTTTGCCTTGACTTTTTTCTTAGAAAGGAACCCTAAAACCCACACCAAGTAGTCTTTTGCCCCCCATACTTTGTTTTCGTCCTCGTAACCTTCAAGTGCTCTCATTTCTCTGTAGGAGTCAATGTAAATCCCTATAAAGGCTCCTAAGATAAAAAACACCACAAAAACTAAGTACACTACGTGGAAGACTACCGACCAAAACAAGTTGATTCTAGCCAGCACAGCTGTGTTATTCACTCCTACACTGAACAATATGTTTTTGATCACTGAGTGCCAAAAAGTTCGGTAGTAAACAAAGTAAGGACCCCATATCGTCAGTGCCAGAAAACAAAACCCAATAATGAAAGGCAGGAGTAACAACATGTACATAGCTAAGTTTCTACAAGCTATTTCTATGTTTTTGGTCAGCAAATAAATCCTTCTGTTCAAAGTCAAAGATTTAATCAGCCGGAAAGTAATCAAAAGCAGTGCCCAAGAGTTAGCAACCAGTGCACTCTTAAAGAAAAGCGCAGTGTTGTGGAAGTCGTAGAACTCTCGGCTTTTAATAACTTCTTCTTCGTCAATTCTTAACTCCAACAAAAACCCTAAAGTTAACACTGACAAAGTGAATACTGTAAAGTCAATAAAGGACAAGAACTTTAAAAGCTTGCCCCATTCTCTTTTACCTTCTTCGTCCTTCGACAAAGCACTCACAAATCGCATAACCACCAAACCAAAAGCCACTAAGAACCTTACCAGTCCATAAACTACTGTTCCTGGAAACTCAGAAATGTTTGGCTTTAACACTTGCGGCTGCAAAGGCATTCCTCTGATCTTTCCAGAAATAGAGTTTTCAATGACTATTTGGTTCCACACCCAGTAGTTCAAGTTCTGGGAGTAAAGAGTAAACGTTATAAACATTGCTCTGATACTTTTCTTAACTAAACCCTGATTTGCCATTTGAGTTATTTCGCCATAAAAACTTTCAGCAGTAAACTCATCTAACTGGAAGTCCCTTACATAGCCTGAACCGTCATAACTAGAAAACTCTCCACGGAACACAGAGTTAATGTTGGTTTCTTCTGAGGTTTTGAAGACTCCCCAAGGCTCAGAGGAAATGGTTTCTTCAAGTCTTGTGTCTTCTGTGTAGTTCTCTTCGTAACAAGTTATGAACTCAAACTCAAAGTAGTCGTCAGAACAGTCGGTTTCTTTAGTGTAAACTGTTCTAATTCTCAAAGGACCTACAGGCAAGTAGTAATAAGTTAAAGGCTTTTCTGACTGAGTTTCTGAGTTAAAGTAGGCAGGACCCACCACATTTTTGACAAAAGAAAGTACTTCGTCTATGCTATTGATTTCTTGGTAAGAGGTTTGGTAAGAAATCTCTTTTTCCAGGTACTCCTTGACTTGGTCGTTTACCCAGTAAGACTCTTGGAAGTTAAGCATGCCAGTGTGAATCAGCAAAGTCAGCACAAACATGAGTGTTACCAGAGAAAGCATAGGGCAGCTTAGTTGCTTACTTTCCAGTCGTTTGGCTTCGCCTGCTTCGTCAACTTTGGCTTTTTTAGGCAGGTAGTGCTCAAGCCCTTTGAAGCTCTTAAGGAAGTACTCGTAGTTTTTTTGTTTGGACTCCTCCCCCAAACCCCTTTTCTTGTTTCTGAGTTCCTGCTTTGAAAACTGGTTTTTGTAAGACTCTTCCACAAAGTAGTCGTCTTGGGCAGTAAGTGCTTTCTCAGCTTGGTTGTTGGTTTGAATTAGCCAAAAGCAAGGCTTGAGTTTTTGAGTTCTGATGATCTGCTCAACAGGCTCACTGAGGTGGTCCGCAACAGCAAAGTTGTCAGAACGTAGAGAATAGGTATTGGGATCTAGTTCCCAGTACTTGCATGCTTTGACTTTTAAGTCAAGGACTGTTGTGGTGGGGAGAATTCTTAAGGCTAGTTCCATTGGTTTGTGGGTTTTGAGTCTGTGGGGGTCTCCGTCTTTGAGGTACCGCATGTACAGTAGTTTCACAGTGTGCACGTATAGAACACCTGAGAAGTTTTCTTTGATTTCCAGAATGCTTTTTTGTTTGGTGGGTATTAAGGGTTTATGGTTTTCAGAGAGTTCTTTAAGTTTTGTGCGGAGCTTCTGGGACACTTCTTTGTGTTCACGGTCTTTTTCTACAAAATTAGTGAGTTTTTGGTCTTTGAGAGTTTGGCTTCTGGTGCTTTTTAGCTTTGAAGTTTCTTGGTTGAGTTCCTGGATGCTTCTTTGTATGTCTGACAAGTTTTTTTGCGCTCTTTCTAGTTGGGCTAGCTTAACAGAGTTAACTGACTCAAGGGACTCTATTTCTTTTTCAAGCAGTTTAGTTTCAGAGTCTGTGGCAGTTGCTTTTTTCATATTAGGTTTGATTTGAACTAAGTCAGTTTACAGTGGAACCCAAGTATTGATTACAAAGACAAAATAAACCTTAAAAAGACCAGAAAACTACAATTCAAAGACTTCTGGTTCTTGCAATTCAAAAAAGTTACTAATTAAAATAACCTAAGTAATTAATTACTACGGAATTCCTAGGCATATTTGAGACCAAATAAATGGAAAATATGCCCGATCTTACTTGCGAGTATTGTGGCTGTGCATTTTTTAGAGGTTCTTCAGGAACTAACAGGTGCAGTCGTTGTCTTTGGCTTGAAAAACTGATGCACTCAATGTTAACTTTAATTTTACAAGCCATTTCGTTGTTACAAAACTTCAATAGCAATCCACTCTTGATTCGGGAAATCACTAAGAAAGAAAAAAGGTCGCTTGCAAAAAGAGCCCTAATAAAATGCCAAAGGATTTCCTATGAGCAACTTCCACAAGATCTTTCTGGGTGCCCAATATGCACCAAAAGCTTTACCCTTAAAAGAGACATCCGAATTTTGCCTTGTGGACATATTTTCCACAAAGTTTGTGTAGAAAAGTGGTTTTTCGAAAGGGTATGCTGCCCTCTTTGCAGGCATAAGCTAGACTAATAACTAACTCCATATTTAAGGCATTTCAAAGTAATGGATATTATGATAGTGGATTAGTTACTTAGTATTCTTCACCGTACTCTTCTTCTCCTTCAGCTTCAGCGGTTTCAATTCCGACTTCTTCGTAATCCTTTTCAAGGGCAGCCAAGTCCTCTCTGGCTTCTGAGAACTCACCCTCTTCCATACCTTCACCGACATACCAGTGCACAAAGGCTCTCTTGGCGTACATCAAGTCGAATTTGTGGTCAATTCTAGAGAACACTTCAGCGATGGCAGTGGAGTTGGAGATCATGCAGACAGCTCTCATAACCTTGGCAAGGTCACCACCAGGCACAACAGTGGGGGGCTGGTAGTTGATTCCGCACTTGAAACCAGTGGGGCACCAGTCGACGAACTGAATGGTCCTCTTGGTCTTGATGGTGGCAACAGCGGCGTTGACGTCCTTAGGGACAACATCACCTCTGTACATCATGCAGCAGGCCATGTATTTTCCGTGACGGGGGTCGCACTTGGCCATCATGGAAGCAGGCTCGAAGGCTGAGTTGGTGATTTCAGCAACAGAGAGTTGTTCGTGGTAAGCCTTTTCGGCAGAGATGATGGGTGCGTAGGATGAAAGCATAAAGTGAATACGAGGATAAGGTACAAGGTTGGTTTGGAACTCAGTTACGTCCACGTTCAAGGCACCGTCGAACCTCAAGGAAGCAGTCAAGGATGAGATGACTTGAGCGATAAGTCTGTTGAGGTTAGTGTAGGTGGGGCGTTCGATGTCGAGTTGTCTCCTGCAGATGTCATAGACAGCTTCGTTGTCAAGCATGACTGCGACATCAGTGTGCTCAAGAAGGGAGTGGGTGCTGAGCACAGAGTTGTAAGGTTCTACCACAGCGGTGGAGACCTGAGGAGAGGGGTAGACAGTGAAGCCCAACTTGGACTTTTTGCCGTAATCCACACTCAATCTTTCCAAAAGCAAAGATCCAAGTCCAGATCCAGTGCCTCCTCCAACAGAGTTGAAGACAAGGAATCCTTGGAGTCCAGTGCAGTTGTCAGCCAACTTCCTGATTCTGTCAAGGCAAAGGTCAACGATTTCTTTACCAATGGTGTAGTGGCCACGGGCAAAGTTGTTAGCGGCATCTTCCTTTCCGGAGATGAGTTGTTCGGGGTGGAAGAGTTGGCGGTAGGTTCCGGTTCTGACTTCGTCAATGACAGTGGGTTCCAAGTCAAGGAACACGGCACGGGGGACGTGCTTGCCAGCTCCAGTTTCACTGAAGAAGGTGTTGAATGCGTCGTCTCCTCCACCGATGGTCTTGTCGGAGGGCATCTGTCCGTCGGGCTGGATTCCGTGCTCGAGGCAGAAGAGTTCCCAGCATGCGTTTCCGACTTGGATTCCTGCTTGTCCTACGTGGATTGAAATAACTTCTCTCATTTTTGCGGTTATATTGTTTTGGGCCGTGCGTTTAAAAATTAGGATGAAAAATGGTTTCTGGGGCTGGTTTGCCTAAAATGGAGTTAGTTTTTGACCCTGGATTTTTTATTGCTTTTTAAAATCAAAATGGCGGGCAAGAGTTCTTTTAGGGGGTAAACTAGCTTGGCAGTTAAAGCAACTAAACTTTACAGCTGGATTTGCTTGGCTAATTCTTGTGTAGGAATCTAGTTTGAAAAGTACTCTGCGCAAGCACTTAGTTTTTTGGAGTCACTTAAATTTCTGGGGGTTTCTAACTGAAATTAAGCGGTTTTTAAAAGTTAGCAAATTTGAATTTACAGCTTGAGTTAAAGTTACTTAACACACTCCAGACACTTACTAGTTCTGGTTTACTACTTCTCAGAATAGTAATTGATAAATGGACCAAAAGAAGAACCCTAAGAAAGTCCCAAGAATCAAACCTTACAGACCCCAGACAAACCTTTTAGAACAAAACTACTCCGAAGTGCTATCAGAAGTAGTCTTTTCTGTCCAAAAAATATTTAAAGAAGAGTCAGACTCTCTTCAATACCAACAGCTCCACCAGAATGTTTACAATTTGGTCAGTAGTAAAAAGGGAGAGGAACTTTACCAAGGTGTTTGCAAAGTCATCACAGAAAACACCCAGGAACTAAGCCAGCACTTGGTGGGAGTCCACGAACCCCAGTTACTCAAAACAGTTTTTTGGCTTTGGAACAAACACAAAACCTCTATGCGGTATGTAGCAGATGTCATGATGTACCTTGACTCAGTGTTTGTGCCCCAGAACAACTTAAACCTTATCTACGTGCAAGGTTTGAAGTGCTTTGAAGAAAGCAACTTCAGAGACCCACAACTAGGTCCCAAGCTAAAAAAAATCTTAATAGGTGAAGTAATGAAAGACAGACAAGGTCAACTGATTGACCAAACCATTGTGAAGTCAGTTGTAAACATGCTTGTGGAGCTAGGAGTAGGCAGTTTAAGCTTTTACAAAAAGTTCTTTGAAGAAGAGTTTCTTTTGGAAAGTCAAAGGTTCTACCAAGAGCTGAGCAAGGAGTATTTGAGTAACTGTTCTTGTGAAGAGGTGATTGGCTTAGTGACTCAGCTTTACTCGAAGGAAAAGGCTAGAGTCTTTGAAATGCTAGATACTTCTTCTGAAAAACCTTTGTTGAACCTGCTGATTGGAATCCTAGTAGAAAAAAACAAAAAGGCCTTAATAGACTTGGGGCTTTCTAAGTTGATCGCCAAAAGCCAAATCCAGGAACTGAACAAGATGTTTAGGCTTTACTGCAAAGCAGAGGGAGGCTTGGAAGAGTTTAAGTTTGGAGTCTCAGAATACATAGTTGAGAAAGGCTCTGAGATTGTGAACAATCCTGACTGCAAAACCAACCCTTTAGGCATGATTCTAAGTATTCTTGAGTTAAGAGCTCGATTTGACTTAATTCTTACCAAAGCCTTTAGTTCAGACCCTGTTATGGAAAGTACCGTTAAGGCAGCCTTTGAAAACTTCATTAACAAAACCCAAAGGACAGCAGGGTCACTTGCAGCTTACTTAGACCGTTTTTTCACGAAAGACATAAAAGGAGTGAGTGAATATGAAATTGAAAGCCAAATAGAAAAAGTCATGATAGTTTTTAGATACTTAAAAGACAAAGACGTCTTCGAAAACTACTACAAGCTTTTCCTGTCCAAAAGACTAATTGAACAGAAGAGTTTGAGTGACGACGCTGAAAGGTACATAGTTAGACAACTCAAGCAGGAGTGCGGGCAACAGTACACTTCTAAAATCGAAGGCATGCTTAATGACGTGCAAAACTCTTTAAACGACTCCGATACTTACAGAGTCCCTAAAATAGGAGTAAGGGTATTAACTGAAGCCTACTGGCCTATAGACAAAAAACTCCCTATATTAGTTCCACAGGAGCTTTATGAGCTAAGCGAAGTCTTTGTGAACAAGTACACAGCAGAGCACACAGGGAGGAGGTTAGTGTTCAGAAACAACTTAGGCACAGTACAGTTAAAAGCTAACTTAGGCAAAAAAGTCTATGAGTTGCAAGTAAGTACCTGCCAAGCTTGTGTTCTTCTGCTGTACAATAACCAAGACTCTATTTCTTTCGAAAGCATTTTAGAAACCATTAAAGGCGACAAGCAAGAACTAGCTAAGCACGTTTTAGGACTAGTCAAAGCTAAAGTGCTTACTAAGAACTCTCCTCGAAAAGAACTTTATGAATCCACAGTGCTGGATGTAAACACTCGGTTTGCAAGTAAACTTTTAAGAGTGAAAGTGCCTTTGCTGTCTTCTAAAATAAAACCAGTAGAGCGAGTGCCGTCAAACGTGGAGCAAGAAAGGAAGTTTGTAATACAGGCAACAGCTGTGAGGGTAATGAAGGCTAGAAGAACCCTAGAGCACTTACAACTAGTTTCAGAAGTAGTGAAACTAATACAGATTAGGTTTACTCCGGAGGTCAAAGACATCAAGAATTCAATTGAAAACTTAATTGAAAGAGGCTACATAACAAGAGACCAAGACAACCTTAAACTATACCACTATGTTGCTTAAAAAATTACACACTTTTTACTCTTTTTAGTGCATACAAAAGGCTTTTCGCTAGGGTTGGACTTTTTAGACACGCTTTCGGTTGCTTTTTTGGGTTTCTGGAGTTTTTTAGGGGTTTTCTTTTTGTACTTAAGCAAAGTCCAGTCAAAAACATGGTCATACACTAAGTTTTCTCTTTCAAANAAAGCTTTGAACCCCCTGCGCAAGTATGTGTAGTCAGGTCTTGCTTGGAAGTTAAGTGCTCTGCAGTATTTCATGTAGTCTAAAAGCTCACTAGGGCACCCTTCACAGAGCTCTTCCAAAGAAGTGTTGTTTTTGGTTTGCATTATTTTGAGCAGCTTGCGCTGCTTAGTTTCAGCAGACACTCCTTGCCAGGGCAAACTGCCTTTTAAAAAGTAAATAAGCATGTAACCGATGCTTTCCAAGTCATCCCTTCTGCTGTGCTCGATTCCTTTGTGTGAGTTGACGGAGGCGTACCTTGCGGTTCCAGTCAAGTTCCTTCTTTCTCGGTAAAGAACGTGTCTGTTGGTTACAGGGTCTTTATAGGACTTTGACAGTCCGAAGTCTACTATATACAGAATATGGTTTAGTTTTCCGAGCCCCAGCATAAAGTTTTCGGGCTTTATGTCCCTGTGCACATAGTTTTTAGAATGCACATGCTCTATGCGGCAAAGCATTTGTTCGGCAAGTAGTAAAACCGTTTTGAGAGAAAACTTTCTGGAGCAAATGTTGAAGAGTTCTTCTAAGTTAAATCCGAGCAGTTCCATAACTAGCACGCTATATGCATTTTCAATTCCTTTCCAGTGAACTCTTGGTATACCTGGTCCACCTTGTAGGTTAATTAGTATTTTCCACTCTTTGTTGAGTTGGGGTTGTGGAGAGTCGACTTTTTCTAGTTTAATAGCTACTTCTTTGTTGCTTTGGATGTCAGTTCCCAAAAATACCTCTCCAAAAGACCCTTTGCCTATTTGTTTTTTGAGTCTGTATCTGCCTGCAACTCTTAAATCCAGCATTTATTATTTATTCAAACTCCACTTGCTCAGTGGCTCTTTTTACAGGCAGTGGAGCATCAGGAACTTGGAGTTCATCAAGTTCCTTGGGCAACTCTCTGGGAGGCTCTCCAAGACTTTCTAGTTCTTTTAAGAGTTCAGATTCTTCTTCTGGGTCTTGTGGTGCTGCTAGGGCTTCTTCTACTTCTTGGTTTCTTAGATGTAGGTCCTGTGCAGTGTCCAGTGTTTCTTGCAGTTCGTCTATGTTTATTTGATGGTCTTTCTGGGCTTTGTTGGCTTGTTTGAGTGCTTGGAATATAGTTAAGTTGTTTGAACTTGAAGAAATACTAAATAGTTTTTCTTCGCAGTTATTTTTAGCTGAAGTTAGTTTTTCTATTTCGGAGTCAATTAACTTTTCTCGAGTCAAAAAGTTTTTGGCGGACTTTTTGTCTTTGTTTTTGATTTTTTCAAGCACTTTGACGTGGGTTTTGTTTTTTTCTTCTTCAAGTTTTTTAAGTTGTTTTTCTATGCTTTTAAGAGTTAAGTTGAGTGAAAGGCAGGCCGAATCAGTGCTGTTTAGTTCTAGGTCGTCGTTTTGGAGTACTTTGAATTTAACTATTGTAAGGGTTTTTCCTCCTATTTCGGTCTCTGAAACTTTAGCTAGTTTTTCACCTACTAAGTAGTTAAACAGGATTTCTAGGTCTTCTTCGCTTAAGTGGAACCTTATAAGGAGTTTTTTGATTTCGTCTTTCAAAAAGACTTTGCGGTCTTCCTGAACAGTGTGCTCGAAGATTTCTTTTTTGAGACTGTCTAGTTTTTCCACGCTTACAATTCTGGTGTCTTGGGGTTCTTCTTGCTTCCAAATAAGTTTGCCCAACCAGTTGCCCCAGCTTTCCTTAACATTCTGGGCACTTTGGGCTTTGTGCTTGATGTCTGATGCTTTTAAGAAGTGGCCTCTTTTGCAGAGTTCTTGAAGAACACCTTCTAGTGCTAAGGGTCTTCTGCCCTTTCTAGTGAACACTTCGGACAAACTCTCTTGTTTAGCAGACACTCCTTTTATGCAGAGTTCGAAAATCAAGTTCACTGCCTTCTTCCAAAACTCAACCATGAACTCTTCGTTCTCAGAACCATCATAAGCACAAAAAAGTGCGTGCATTTGCCAATCGTCGCTCCATTCGGAAAGTGAGTTTAGTATCTTTTCTCTTTCGTTCAAGTAAACTTCCATAATTATGGCTTCTGTGGCAAGAGATCAACTAAGCAAATCCGAACACGATGAACTTGCTTGCGTATTTTCAGCACTAATTTTGCAAGACGAGGGAACTCCCATCACAGTAAACCTTACTTAGGCCGATAGATTAGAAAAACTCCTCACAGCCTCAGGAAACAAACTTGACAAATACTGGCCAACTTTGTTCGCCAACGCAGTCAAAGGACTGGACCTTGAAACCTTGATAGCAGGTGTAGGAAGTGGAAGTGCTGCTGCTTCCGCTGGTCCCGCCCAAGGCACTGCTGCTGCACCTCAAGCTGCTGAAGAAGAGAAGCCTGAAGAGGATGAAGAAGAGGCTATGGAAGGTGCTATGGATTTATTCGGAGGAGATGATGACTGGTAATAAGTTACTTTCCGTTAGTTAGTTTGTGTTAAGCTAATCAAAAATATGAACGATACAGAGGAAACCCCTACTCCCCTTCCTAAGAGTAAGGTTTTACTTAGTGAAGACTGCGGTCCTTCTTATAATAGTGTTTGTAGAGGCAATGTTTCACTCTATGCCTTACCCGTTCGTAGCTTATATGGTGGCTGACTTCTTTTACTGGTTGGATCGAAATGACGAGGAAACAGACAAAATAGTTTCCTTTTACTCAGGTTTGGTAGCTTCTTGCTTCAGTTTAGCACAGTTTATCAGTAGCTTTGTGTGGGGGTGGCTTTCAGACCGCAAAGGAAGGAGACCAATTCTCTTGATAGGAATGTTGGGTAATGCTATTACAGCGCCCCTGTTTGGACTTGCTCCTAACTACACTCTTGCTGTGATATTCAGAAGCTTAAGTGGCTTGATCAACGGAAACGTAGGAGTTGCGAGGGCTTACGCGAGAGAAATCTCTGACGAAACAAACACAGAGAAGATTTTTAGTTACTTAGGGTTTGCCTGGGGAATAGGAATTCTGATGGCGCCTACAATAGGAGGAGGGCTTTCGCATATAACAAACAGACTTCCTTCGGTGTTTACTCCAGGAGGTTTTTGGGATGACTACCCCTACCTTCTGCCTATGTTAGTGAACTCCTGCATTATTCTTACAGGTTTGTGTGTAGGTTACTTTGCCATCGAGGATGTTCCTAGGAAGCAAATCAAAGGTCAAGGTTCGGAAGTCCTTACCAAAAACAGAGACTTTTTGGTTTCTACAGCTATTTACGCTATTTCTGGACTGGCCTTTTTGTCATTCCAGGAAATATTTCCTCTTTGGTGCAGAGCTTTAAAACAAAACGGAGGTTTGGGGTTTGAAGACTCAGGTCCAATAGGACTCATCCAGTCACTAGGTGGAGCTTCGACTATAGTGTTCCAGTTGTTCTTGGTACCTTGGGCTTCTGCCAAGTACGGAATACTTTTTGTGATGAAGCTTGCTTGGTTTTTGTGCTTGCCTGTGTTTTTCTTCACTCCTTTCTTTTCT
>PR_CR_10_Liq_1_inCRDRAFT_1000102_pt1 | contig 45624 bp, 46 predicted proteins | sample PRCRCaboRojoPR_3_FD_10241 | JGI IMG/M metagenome (IMG submission 10241) | reverse complement strand
AGGACAGTAGTTTTTCCTACCAAGCCAGTCTTCAATGCTTCTTCTGTCGAAGCAGTGTCCAGAAGGAGTCATCACGGGATCTTCCATGANTTCTTGAGAAATAGGACAAAGCATAGCTTCGAGTTCCTCTTGCTCGTCAAAAGTACTCACAGAAGTACTTCTAGAAGTACCCTGAACTTCAATTTTTTCTTTGCCTAAAAAACTTCTGATCCAAACACTGAGAGCTATTAACTTCTTTTTAATTTCATTTCTTTTCCAAATAGCAATGATAGTGCCCAACCCCAACACTCCAGATACAACTAATTTCAAAACGGGTAATCCCATATTATAACTATACATGGCAGACTTATTTTCGCTTTTCAATAAGAAACCCCAAAATCCCTACTCAAGCAATTCAACTGCTTTGGAGATTCTTAACGGTTACACTGGAGTTAGGCCTAAAAAAGCATCTTCTCCTGTAGAAACTGAGAAGCCGCCCACCAATTATGTGTACGAACAAGGAGGCATGTTAGTTTACCACAACAAAGCTCAAGTGCGTCCTTATCCAGCGTCTGACCTACAGTTTAAACAGAGTCTTTGCGAACGAAACAGCAAACCTCAAAGCAAAGAAATTGAAAAGGGTTCGGAGTCAGACATCAGGGCTTTTTACAGACTCAGGTCACTTGAGTCAATCCCTAGTTTTGCAACTGAGTACGTTCTTGAAGTTCCCAACGACAGCGTAACTTTGAGGTTCGAGTCTAAGTTTGAAAGTGGAAACTTGGAAAAGGCTGTTAAGTTAAGTGACTACGACTACTTGTTGTTTCTGAAGAATGATACAAACACTTCAAACCACAACCACTGGTTTTACTTTTCTGTGCACAACCCCAGAAAAACCAGTGTGGAGTTCAAAATCACCAACATGCTCAAAGCAGACACTTTGTTTGACTGTGGAATGAAAATAGCAGTCTGGTCTTCAAAGAGGAACCAAGAGTCAGGACTCGAGTGGCATAGGGACGGAACCAACATTTCCTATACCGAAAACACACGCAGTGGGCAGTTCCTGGGGTCTAGGAGCTACTACACACTTTCTTTTAGGTACGACTTCAAGTTTGCAGGGGACACTGTATATTTTGCTTACTCAGTTCCTTATACATACAGCCATCTGAAGAGCTTTCTGGAAGAAGTGAGAAACAACCACTCAAAAATAGCAAGAGTGAACCCTTTGTGCGAGTCACTTGGAGGGAACGTTTGTGACTTAGTGACTATCACTTCGAACATCCACACTTACACAACTTTCGAAGAAGAAGCCCACGAGTGGAACATCAGTGCCAACGGACGCAAACTACTACGGATGCGCAAAAAAAGAAGTCAGGACCGCAAGAAAAAGGACTCGGAACACACCTCCAAAAAGGGCATAGTGATTTCAGCACGAGTCCATAGTGGAGAAACAGTTTCTTCGCATATGATGCAGGGAGTTATGGACTTTTTGCTGGGAGACTCGCGGGAAGCCAAACTACTGCGCAAAAGGTACATTTTTAGAGTAATTCCGATGCTGAACCCTGACGGAGTGCGACACGGGAACTACCGGTGTTCGCTTTTAGGAGTGGACCTCAACAGGCGCTGGGACAAACCCAACAAAGCCCTGCACCCGACTATTTACTACTCGAAAAAGATGATGGAAGTCTTTGCAGAGAAACACGAAGTGCTTATGTACTGTGACTTGCACGGCCATGGGCGCAAGCAAAACATATTTATGTACGGCTGTGCTGTCAGGACTGACGACGTTTTCGAAAAAAGGAAGAACTTACTTGCCAAAGTCATTCCTGTGCTCCTGGCTCACAAAAACCCAATGTTTTGCTTCAAAGACTGCCACTTCCGCATGGAAAAAAGCAAGGAAAGCACAGCTAGAATTGTAGTCTTCAGGGAGTTTGGAGTTGCTCACTCCTACACCATGGAGGCTTCTTTTTTTGGTCCAAAAGAAAGTTCAGCTTTTGGAAACAACTACAGAGGCAACATGCACATGACTGAAGAACACCTGCAGAAAATGGGGGAGGACCTCTGCAGGGCGTGTCTCACCTTTTCAAACAAGCGGCTTTACTGGAAAAGAATCTGGTTTACCAACAACTACTTGAGAAAGCTTATGGAAGTCAAACCTCCTTCTTTCTTGAATAAAAAACCTCAGTTCCAAGAAGAACTCCAAGAACCCCAACCCCAAAAAGAAACCCAGGAACAAACAACTCCTCAAGTCAAGCAACTTCCTCAAACCCAAGAAGTCTTTCAAAACCACCCAGAATCCTTAATTGAAGAAGAAAAAACCAACGAAGCCATTGAAGAAACAATAGAAGTGCTTGAAAAGGTAGAAGAAACTGAACCTTTGAGACTTGACGAAGAAACCTGGAACAACGTAGAAATCGTGGAGTACAGTGAAGACGAAGAAGGAAGTGGAGGAAGTGACTCCTGCCCAAGTGAACCTGAGTCCCTTGGCCAGCCCAAAAAAGTAGTCCTGGAAAAAATAGAAGTTCTAGAGGAAAAAGAAGTCAAGTCTGAACAAAAACACCAAAGGAACCCTAAAACTAGTCGCTACATGGAAGGGTCCCCAAAAACTAGTAGGTACTCCAACAAAATCAACTTCAAAGAACCAGCTAAAAAGAAGTCTTTGTCTACTAAGAGAACAAGCAAAGCTAAAACCAACTCCTACAACGAAATAGAAGTCAGTGCTTCACAAAGGGCTTCTTACAAAAACACTAGCTTCATCTACCCTGGACTTAGCTTAGCCAACCCAAGCAACCAAACTCCTAGAGATTCAAAAGTCAGCCAGTCCGAGATAAGGCCTGAGGTCCTTGAAGGCAAAACTGAAGCACCAGTTTCCGTTCCTAAAATTTCAACTAACTCTAAACTTGACTCTAAACCCGAGCCTAAGGTTGAACTTAAACCGGAGCCCAGGACTGACCTTAAACTTGACTTAAGCTCTAAACTCAAAAAGGTAGATTCAGTGTCTGCCAAAAAGCCCCTTATCAAAACTGACTCCAAAAAATCCGAACTTAAAAACCCAGTGATGAGGGAAGAGATCTACAAGTACTCATACAAAAAAAAGTCCAACTTCAAGTTCGCAAGGGCTTCTTCTCTTTCAAACCAGAAAAAACGCCCTAAAAAAAACTACCCAGACGGGGAGTCCTCACCCAAAATTTTTTCCATGCTAAATGACCCCAACCGTCTGGGAGACATAACTCTGCCTTTCAACAACTCCAAACAGTACGCCCAATGCATTGCAAACACAACTAGGTTCAACATCCAAAAACTCATAGTAACTAGGCATGGTAATATACTTCTTAACTCATGAATTTAAATACTTAACCATGTAGACTCCTTCTAAGTGGTAGCCTAACTTGGCGTAGTAGTGCCTAGTCCCTACTCCTGATATAACAGCCATTTTGTGACTTCCGTGCTCTTCCAGGGCAATTCGCTCTGCTTCCTCCATAAGCATAGTTCCAAAGCCCTGGTGCTGGAACTTGGTGGGGTCTCTGGAGTGGATTGGCACAATGCTGCCGTACACGTGGAGTTCCCTCACCATTGAGCACTTGCCTTCCAGTTCAGGTCTGTAGGTGTAAGGCCCTAACTTTCTAAGTCTAAGCAATCCCACTAGGATGTCTTGTCTGGGGTCCTCGTAAGAGAGGAAAGTTTCCCAACTGCCGTTTGCAACGTAGTCCCTTCTAATTAATTCTATGTGTTCAGGTCGGACCTTTTGGTGGACTTCTTGCATACCTACTTCGCGAGTGCGCACGTCTCTGCAAGCTAGTTTCAAGTCCTTCATCCTTCGGATACAGAGTTCTCTTAGGTTTCCGTACTCGACGCCTGAAGTAACTAAAGGCATAGGAATGTCTCTTTGGATCCTGTAAACTCGGACCCAAGGAGGAGTCATTGCCAGTATTTTAGCAATGATGTCTACGAGTTGGTCAGGGTGGTAGTTTTTGTACTTGCCTGCCTTCCAGAGTTCGTACAAGCCTGTTCCTCTAATGACCAAAGTAGGGTACAACTTCATGCCATCTGGCCTGAAGTCAGGGTTCTCAAACAGTTCTTTGAAGCTTTCAAGGTCTCTTTCTATTCCCATGTTGGGCAAGTCAGGCATCATGTGAACTACTATTTTGTACCCACAGTCTTTGCTTAACTTGAAACACTTTTTCACTGACTCAACTGTGTGGCCTCTGTTTGTGTCTCTAGCAATGTCCTCATAAACACTCTGCACTCCTATTTCCAGACGAGTGCAGCCGTAATTAAGCAAGTCGTTTAAGTGAGGTTGCAAGCAGTAGTCAGGTCTGGTCTCGATGGTGATTCCTACGCACTTAGTGTAACTTTGTTCGCTGAACTTAACAGACTCCTCCACGTTTTTGGAAACGTGGCCTGACAAAGCGTCGTGGAGGTTCCTTACAAAGTAGTCTCGGTAGTCAGTTGGAAGGGACATAAAGGTGCCACCCATAACTACAAATTCGACTTTGTCTACTTCGTGTCCTAGTTTCTGGAGCTGCTCAACTCTATCTTTAGTTTGGATGTAGGGGTTGTAGCGAGCACGAATAGCCCGCATACTTGTGGGTTCGTAGCCGGTGTAGGACTGAGTGGAGTACTCGAAGTCGCTGTCAGGTCCTCCAGGGCAGTACACACAAATGTTACCAGTGGTGGCTATGTGAGGGCATCTGTGGGGTTTGGACATAACAGCCACTACAGCTATTCCTGAAGCGGTTCGGACGGGTTTGGCCTTTACAAGTGGTGTGAGGGTAGCTTTGTAGTTTTCAGGAATTCCACTGATGATTTCAACAAGTTTAGGCATGCGCTTGAGGTTGTGCTTGGCAGAGACTTCTTTGATGAGACTGCTTAAGTTGATTTTTTTTTGGGCTTCGTAAGACTGGATGAGGGTTTTGATTACTTCGGAAATGGCTTTGAAGCGCTTTTGTGTTTCGTCAGACATTAAATTATCAGAGTTACTTATGATACTTTTTAAGTAGTTGTTGGAGTCGTTGTTTTTCTTGCGTGATTTGTTTGTGCATGGAAGAGAGTTCTGCAATCCTATCCACAATGGCCTGTTCGTCCTGTTCGTCGGAGTCAGGTTTCTGTACAAGGTTCTTGAAAATGGCATCGTCGTTCATGTACTTGAAGTCTTTGTTGGTTTTTCTGCTTAGTTGCTGTTCGACTTCTTTAGAGCCTTTGAGGAGTTCAGACTTTTCCTGGCTCCTTCTGAGTTCGTCTAAGGACTCTATTTTCTTTTCTCGGTTTTTCAGGTACTTGATTCTTTTAGCTTCTTCATGTTCTTGTTGTTTGAACTTCTTCATTTCTTCCTTTTCAGCTTTAATTTTGCTTTGAAGGAACCCCTGGAACCTGTCTTCTAGTTCTTTGTTGAGTTTAAACTCTTCAATATACCTAGTTTTTTCTTCTTGTTGGGCTTTGTTTTTGCGTTGTCTTTCTTCTTCCCACTCAATTTTCTTTTGAACTGACTCAAGCGACTTGAGGTGCTTCATCTCTGACTGGATGTTTTGTTCCAAGTCACTTATTTTGGAGGACTGGGCAGAGTTCTGGCTTTGTCTCGAACGCGGTCTGGAGTTAGCTTGGAAGGACTTTCTTGAAGAAGGGTGCTTGGCGGAGGAGTGCTTCGAAGAATTGACTTCAGGAGAAACTGATATTTCGATTTCTGAGTTTTCGGTTTGGACTCGACTGGACTCGTAAGGGGACTTTGTGAAGTACCTTTGGAGAAGGGCAGACTTTCCTTTGGATTCAAAGGACTCCAAAGGAGAGTTCCCTTTTGAGCTAACTTCTTCAATAACCACTGAGTCGCTCGAAGTGTTGGGTTTATCTGGTTTAGGGACTTGTGAGTCACACCATAAGTACTCTTCTTTGTGTTCTCCATCAAAAATCGAAGGAGCGAGTTTTTCAATAGCAATGTCTAGTTGAGAAGACAAGTTGATAGTAGCTTGTTTGTTTTCCGACTCTTCAGTGACGACTTGGGAGTCTATAGGACTGCAGAGGTTAACTTTGTCCAAGTTCTCTTGTTTAGTGAAAACAGGTTGGGTGCTTCTAAACAACAAGCAGTTTTGAGAAACTGACTTTTTAAGGGGAGAGTTTTTGGCTTCAAGAAGAGCAAACCTAGGGGTGTAGTCCTTTTCTTGTTCTGCTTTAGCAGACTTGTTGTCTTCGAAGCTGTGTAAAGAAGGCACTCGGCGTCCTTTCCTTACTTTGCCAGTGTAGTTTAAGGAACTGGCGTAGTTAATGGAGCGTTGTATAAATTTATACATACTCGGATTAGAGTTTTTTTCTTGTTTGAGAGTGTTTCGAGCACGCTTGATGATGCCTAAGTAAGAGTTACCTTGAGGGACCTTGTCTGTTGAAGCCAAAGAAATGAANTTTCTGAAGTTCTGCAGGATTTGGTGGGGAGTGTCTTTGGTTTCTGGGATGGTTTGGTTGAAGCCCTTTCCTTTGGTGTCAGCTACAGCTTCGATTCTGTTGACTTTTTCGAGGAGTTCCTTGAGGTCTTCTTGGTTGAGCACAGCACTCCACAACTCGTGCAGGGTGCTTTCAAGTAAGTTCAAAGACTCAGTTTTGGTACAGCCCAGCTCAGAGTTTTCTTTTTGGTCAGAAAAAGTGTAAGAAGAAGAGCGTCTGGAGTTTTTCTTCTTTAAAACAGGAGAAAAGTGCTTGTTGGGGGTGTTTCTCAAAGTGAGTTTGCCACTTTTTGAGTCTTGTTTCTTTAGTTTGGGTTTGATTTGAGGAGTCTGGTTGAAGGAAAAAGCAATCTGGGGCATGATGTTTTCTTGTTCGGTTTCATAAAACACTCCTGTGTTGGGGTGGTTATCTCTGAGCATTGCAGCTTGCAAAAGTTTCCTTTTAACTGAAGAGTGACTTCTAGTTTGGGGGAACTCTTTCGGGAGTTCTGAGTCTAAGTTTGAATTTTGAATTCCTTGGCTTTCCATTTATAAGTTTAACGATTCTTTGAAGGAAGCAAAATATGGGACTCCTAGCAAAACTTAAAAGTTAGTTATGAGTTTCAAATACATTTTTAAATGGAAGACGAAAAACAAAGCCAGCAGTCAGAAGACTTGACAGCGTTCGTCCAGAACTTATTAGGCCAAATGCAACAGCGGTTCCAGCAAATGTCAGACTCTATACTCAACAGAATCGACGAAATGGGCTCTAGAATTGACGAACTCGAGAAATCAATAAGTGAATTAATGGACGAAGCCGGCGCAGAAGAAGGCAAGGCCCAAGAAGACTAACTCTAACATAATGCTTTGAAATAATTAAAATGCTTGCTAAAAGACTACTTAAGTGGTTTAGTGCAGAGTCCACTTTGCAAGAGATAAATGCCAAGCTAAGTCAATGCTACTCACTTGGCGCCTACAAAGAAGTAACTCCTACTTAGGCCAAAGACCTCGCAGAACAAGCTTACCAACAAAGCAAAACCCTCGGAGAAAACAGTTCTGTCCACCTTACAGCAGCTTGCAACCTAGCCCTCATCAACAAAACTCTAGGCAATTACCAAGAGGCCCTTCCCATCTTCCAGGAAACTTACCAAAAGTTCTTAGAAACCTTTGGAGAGACCCACAAGTCCACACTTAACACCTTGCAGAATTTAGCCAGCACCTACAAAGCTCAGGGGTCCTCTGACTTAGCCCTTCCACTTTTCAAGCAAATAGCTGAAACTAGAATGCGTGTGGAAGCAGAGGGCTCAATTGACACAGTGAACGCTCTGCTAGGCCTAGGAGCTTGTTACAGGGAGTTGAACGAACTAGAAAAAGCCCTCGAAGTTACTTCGCAAGCTTTCGAAAGAGTCACTAGCAAGTACGGAAAGGGTCATGCCCTGACTTGCAACTCTTTGAATGCACTAGGACTAGTTTACAAGGCCAAACAAGAGTTTGAAACTGCTGAAAAGTGCTTTAGAGAGTAAAATTTACTTAGAGCCCTGGACTTAAGAGAGCACTGGCACGGAAAAGCCCACCCCGAAACACTAGCAGTCAGACACAACCTGGGGGAGCTGTACTTAGTTTGGAAAAAAAAAGATCTGGCTAAAAAGTACCTGGACGAAAACTTAGAACTCATGCAAAAAGACTAATTATTAAAGAACTTGCCACCTGGTGAAGTACTTCCAGAGTTTCAAATGCATCATGTTGGTTTTCAAAGGCAGAATTGGATTAGAACTGGGCTGGAAGCCTGAATTAAAGAACTCTTGCTTCTCAATGCTCCAAACAGACCTGGTTCTGTCTCTTAGTTCCTGGGAGTCTTTTTCGTTGTCTGACATAAAAGTGCCGTAAGTCCCTGAGTATACTGAGTCTGCCAAGAAAATCAAGTAGTCTTCGCTGAACTGAAACTCATTGGGGAACTGACTCAGGACCTGGTGAACTCCGTCTAGAAACTGCACAAACACAGGACAGATGTCAGTCCCGAAGCACCTTTCTCTGAACTTGTGCCCAAAAGAAAGCCAATCTTTGCAAATTAGCACCTGGAATCCGTGGTAGGTCCTGTAAAAAGGCTCAACTAGCAACTGAGCAATGCAAGTGATTTGGGGAGTTCTGTCCCAGCCATCAGAGCAGTGCACAAGCACTGAGCCTTGCTCGTAAGTCATGAAGTCAGCTGCCATCTTCCCAGCTACTAGCATGGACTTTAAATAATGCAGCCACTTAGAGTTGTGGAGGGCTAGGTAGAAGTCGTCGTCTTTATCATAAAGCTTCAGTAGGCCTTGGTAACTAGCATTTACTTTGTGTATGTTGTGCATGTTGGCAAAGATAATTTTACAAGAAGAGTAGTAAGAAGAATGCTCAAACCCCCTCCCAGCTATTTTGTTAGCTCTGGCATTGACCTTAGGTCTGGCGTCGATTATAAACTGAATTCCAGCTTTGAGCATAAAGTCTTCGTCTTCTTTGCATCTTGAGGAAAAGAACCCCACTAAAGGCTGACTACTTCTATACAGTCCTACAGTTTCTTTGTACCAAGTCAGTGTAGGAAGTCTTGCTTTGCTCCGGAACTTAGCTACTTTTTTAAGTTGCTTGTCTGAGACTGAACTGGGGAAAACCAAACAAGAAGGGTAAGACTCACAAACTTGGTAGTTGGAGTTTATTTCAGAGACCCTGAACTCTGTGTCGTCCAGCACACCTATTCTAGTGAACTCTCTGTAAGGAGAGTACACGTCCCAGCCGTGCTCGTGAAGGGCATTCACGGCTGAGTAGTGCGAGAAGCAAAAAGACAACCCGTTGGCTTTGTAAAGGTTCTCCAAAAAGGTCCGAAGTATATTTTGTTCGTAAAATTTGAACTCCATGTTTCTGAGGTCCTTAGTTATGATCTTCATAGCTACCTGGGTGTTTTCTAGGGAGTCTATGGCCAGAAGAGTAACGTTGAACAAACTTGAGAAGCGAGAAACTGAAGTGAAGAAAAGTCTGTTGTTGGTTAAGTAAAGAGTTCCTTCCAAACACACGTTCATAACTGAACCTTGGGCATCGCCCGAGCAAGTCACGACTTCTCCAGGCAGAAGGTCTAGGTTTTTTTCTTTGTGGTTGATGCTTTTCATTTCCTCGAAGTCAACTTCTTGCATAAGCAACTCCAAACTAGTTGAGCACCGGAAGTTAAGTTTGCAAGAAGCCACTGCCAGTCCTTTGAGTTTCAAGTTAAAAGACCCAGAAAACACCCCTGAAGTCACAAACTTCTTGATGTTTTTGGTGTCCAGTTCTGCCCTAGCCAGGTAGTTATTTTTGTTTTGAAGGGTGATGTTAAGTTTTTCGTCCCAGTGAACTTCATTTAAACTTACGCACTGCTTAGAAGAAAACATAGGCTGGGGCTCTGCAGTGAAGTTGTCGAAGTTCAAAAAGTTAACTTGGCCCTCTAAGTTAACAGTGACTCTCAACTGCATGTCACAAACGTCTCCTAGGGCTGCAGGCACTTCTGTTATTCTGAGCATAGTGGAAGGAACCCAGCCCTTTTTGCCTTTGGCGTTTTCGGCCCAGGAGTAGTCATCTCCCCTTTCGAGGATCATCACTTCTTTGTCTTTTTTCAGGTTCAAGTGAGTTGGGTTGTCAGACTTGTAACTAGAAAGGGCCAGACCTTTGTTTTTTTTCAGTTTGTAAACACTTGGAAACTGCACATACACTCCTGCCATTTACTAACTTATGAATTGCTCTAAAGTTAGTTGTTGAAGGGTGTAGTACTTGGAAGTTAACTATGGGCTTAGAATCAGAACTTCGCTGCAAATTCTACTAGTTACAACCAGTTAGTGCTTAATGACCCATTTATCTACTTATCTACAAACTCAGAGCGATGCAAAGACTCTTCCAAGAACAATTATAAATGAAACACAGAATAGCTTTTGTCAGTGACTTTTTTTACCCAAGACTGGGCGGAGTAGAAATGCACCAGTACCAACTTGCACAATGTTTAGTCGAAAGAGGCCACAAAGTCATAATAATTACCCACGCTTACGGGGACAGGAGTGGAGTCAGGTACCTAACTAACGGCTTGAAGGTGTACTACTGTCCACTTTTAACACTCGTAGAGCAAAGTTGCTTTCCAACTATTTACGGGTTTTTTCCTTTGCTAAGAACTATTTTGATCAGAGAGCAAATAGAAATCGTCCACGCCCACCAAGCCACTTCTTATCTAGGCCTTGAAAGCATGATTCATGCCAAAACGATGGGCTACAAAGTAGTTTACACCGACCACTCTTTGTTTGGGTTCTCAGACGCAGCGTGCATCCACATCAACAAAGTGCTGAAGTTTGTACTTTCAGACATTGACCATGCTGTTTGTGTGTCACACACTAGCAGAGAGAACTTAACTCTAAGAGCCAAAATTGACCCTTACAAGTCCTCAACTATACCCAACGCTGTAGATGCCTACCGCTTCACTCCAGACCCTTCAGCAAGGTATCCACTCAACACTATAAACATAGTAGTGGTTTCTAGACTTACTTTCCGCAAAGGAACAGACTTACTAGTAGACGTGATTCCTAAAATAGCAGCTATGTTTCCTGAGACCCACTTCATCATTGGAGGCGACGGACCCAAAAGACAGCTACTTGAAGAAATCAAAGAAAAACACCACCTAGTCAACCGAATGGAACTCCTAGGCGCAGTTCCCCACAACAAAGTAAGGGACGTGCTTGTGAGAGGCCACATATTTTTAAATACTTCTTTGACAGAGGCGTTTTGCATTGCTATAGTGGAAGCTGCTAGTTGCGGACTTAAAATAGTGACTACAAACGTGGGGGGGATTACAGAAGTGCTCCCTGAGCACATGGTGCACTTGGCCGAACCAGACCCGCCGAAAATAGTAGAGGCCCTTGCAGAAGCTATTTCACAAGCAAGGGACGTTCCTTCACAGCAGTTCCATGAAGAAGTGTTGTCTATGTACAATTGGCGGAACGTTGCAGAAAGGACTGAAAAGGTGTACGACTCCCTGCCACAAGCAGACAGTTGCCTCAGCAACAGAATTAAGCGCGTAGGAAGTTCAGGGCCTTGGGCAGGAATACTGGGAGTTGTGGTGGTGGTGATTGACTTCCTGATGTTTTTGGTGATAAGTTGGTGGAGGCCCTCTTCTAATATTGAAGTGGCTCCTGACTTTCCTCATCAAAAATACAAAAAGAACAAAAGGAAGTACGGAGATCACGAGTTCTCTTGTGTTGGTAACTAATTAAAGGCTCTGGTTTGTTAAGTTAGTTTAACTGGGAGGAGGTCTGTAAGGGTAGGGGTAGACACGTACCATCTTTCCCATGGCCTCAGAGGGGAGGTTGGGTCTGAACCTGGCCCTGACTACTCCGTTAGTCCCGTGTGTACCGATGACTTTGCCTTGGATGCTCCTGTATTTAGTAGTCTTGCCTCTAGAAGGTTGGGCTTTTTTGCCTTTGTAAACGTAAGCCACACGCTTTCCTAGGTACCATTTGGCATCTTCTTTAGTTTTGACACCTTCTACTCTTAAGAGGGCTTGGTTTTCGTTTTGGTTGGTGATTCCGCGCCTGTAACCCAAAAAGGCTGCCCTGCTGTATAGACGATCCAGCTGCTTTACCATCTTTATGGCCGAAATAGCTTTAGAAATTTAGTAACTTTAAGAGAACTGTTTTACAACTGAGTGTTTAGACTCGGAAAAACCACCTAAGTAAGGATTTGGAGTTTCACCTGACTCCACAACTTCTTCGAAGGGGTAAGTTTCTGGTTTCCAAGTGCCTTTCTCGAAAACTTCTTGGGCTAGGTGGTCTAGTGTCCTAGTTAAGTTTTGCTTAGCTGAGTCGTAGTTGTTGTAGAAGTGTTTGATTTCTTCAATCATGATGTCTCCAGTCATTTTAAAGTTGTTTAGTTCGGACTCAATGTAGTCTACTAGTACCTTTTTTTTACAGCTGTAAACTGAGGGATCGTGCAGGAAGTAGCTTTTCAAGGAGTTGCCAAACTTGTCAGGACTTACAACGTAGTCTGGGCCGTAGAACAAGTTGTTTAGGTTGGAAGTTAAGTTTTCTTTTCGGTCAGTTTCTAGTTTGTACTTTTGAGGAACTTCAACTTCTTCGAAGTATTCACTGGAGACTTGCTTTTCGAGTTGGGGTTTTTTGGGCACTTCGAAGGAAATACTTTGCATATCTTCTTCCCACTTTTCGTCGTCTTCGAGTTCCCCAGCGTTGGATTCAGGTTTTCTAGGAGAGGGTTCTAGTTCGCTGGGTTTGAGTTCTTCAAGGTTCTTTAGTTCAGGGGACTCAATTGGAGAGATTCTGTTGGGGGAAGAGTAGGGAGAAACTTCTAGTTTTTGTTTGCTCGGGGAAATCATTCTGGAGTTAGCACTGGACTTGCTTATGACTTCTTCTAGTTTTTTTTCGATTTCTTCTTTTTGCTTGATCAGAGTGAAGCTGGATTCTTGGATCTTCCTTAGAGTGCGGTCGTTTTCTTCGATCTTTTTGGTGTGTTCGTTAATAGAGTTTTTGATGACTTCTTTTTCTTGTTGTACTGACTCAGAAACAAGTTGTTGTGGTTGGGGCTGGGTTGGACTTACGTAGTGGATTTCTTGTTTTTGGGACTCCAAAAGTTCTTGGGTTTTAGTTAGGATTCCTTGGAGTTGCTCTTGGAAGGCTGACTTTAAGCTTTGGATTTCGGCAGTGTGGGCTTCGTTGATCACCTGGAGTTGTTGGGACATTAACTCTTTTAGCACTTGCAAAGTGTCTTCTCGGGACTCTTTGGGCTCTTTGGACTCTTTAGGTTCTTTGGGTTCCTTAGACTCTTTGGGTTCTTGAGCAGGTTTAGAATGTCTTCGTTCGATGTGTTTTTGCAAGTAGTCTTTGCTTACAAAAGACTTGCTGCAGACTTCACACTTAACGGAGTTTGCGCGGGTCATTGCTTTGTTTAGGATGGTGGAGGTAGCAGGTTGCCTCAACAAATGTTCATAGGTGAAAACAGCCTTTCGCTTTTGCCTTCCTTCTTTTTTGAGCTTTTGGATATCAGAAGCAGTTTTGTCTATTTGTGTTTGCAAGTGTTGGTTTTTTTCATAGTAAGACTGGTACTCTGACTGGTAACTCGAACCCTGTTCGTGCAAAGAGTTCTGTTCGTAGTGGAGGAACTCCATCCCTAACTGCATCAGTTTAAAGACCTTCAGAATCCTTGGGTCCCCAATTCTTTCTAGGTCTTCTTTGTCCAGCATTGAGTAACACAAGTTTTCCAGCAGTGGCTGCACTCCTTCAATATCCCCTGTCATAGTTGCTTCTTTAAAGTCCAAACTTGAAACTTGTTCCCAGTTCACTTTGCCGTGACGCCGCTTAAAGGAGTACCCTTTAGACTTTAAATCCATTTTAATCCCCTTTAAAAGACTTAGGATAGAAAAGCTGGGAGAAACTTTCTTTTTGGTGGGCTCTTCTGATAGCTTCAGCTAACAGCATTCCTACTGAGATTTGTTTGATCTTGTTGGTTGGTCCATTGATGCTTCTTGAGAACTGAGGAATTTCAGTGTCTGTGTTGCTAGGCAGTGGAATGGTGTTGGTTATCACTACTTGGTCAAGGGGACTTTCTTCTATTTTTTCAAGGGCATCTTTAGAAAACAACCCGTGGGTTGCAAAGGCTATCACTCTCCTGGCTCCATGTTGCTTAAGTACCTCCGCAGCTTTGCACAAAGTGCCTGCAGTATCTATCATGTCGTCCACAATGATGCAGTCGCAGTTTTCTACGTCACCTACAAGGTCCATTCGGTCAACTTGGTTAGCTTCTATGCGTTGTTTAATTATCATGGCAAGTCCTGGAGAAGTAGTTTCGCTAGTCATGAACCCCTGGAACTTTTTGGCTCGGTAAACTCCTCCTGCGTCAGGAGACACCACTACTGGGTTCACTAGTTGCATGTCTTCGAAATGCTTGAGGCCCACTATTGAGGACTCCAAGTTGTCCACAGGGATCCTAGGTCCAAAGAAACCCTGTATTTGTCCACAGTGCAGGTCACAAGAAATAACCCTGTCAACACCTACAGTCTCAAGCAGCTTAGCTACATCTGCTGCAGAAATAGGAACGCGACTCATCATCTTCCGGTCTTGCCGAGCGTAGCCATAGTAAGGGATTACAGCTGTGATTTTTTTGGCGCCTGCTCTGCGCATGGTAGAGATCATTAAGAGCAACTCCATCAAGTGCTCGTTGACTGGCGGACAAGTGGATTGGACAAGGAAGCAGTCTTTGTTCCTGAGCGAGTCGTAGATTTGGAGATTGATTTCTCCATCTGCAAAGCGGGAGAGTTTAAGGGTGCCTAGGGAAGTGTTGAGGTAACTAGCTATTTCTTTAGACAGGGGCTTGTTAGAGTTTCCAGAGTATATCAAGAACTCAGACTGGGAAGTGCCTTTAACTTCTATTTTACTTTTAGTGCGCCAGTAAGGGTCCTGTATGTCTTCAGTGTTTGAAAAGCTTTTGAGGGAAAGTCCTGCTGCAACAATTCCTCCAAAGAACTTAAATGCCATTTATAAATGCAAAAAGAAACCATACAAAGGATACTGGACTTCATAAGGAACGAAGTGGGTCAAGAAGGACTGCCACTCCACCCCAAGCATGGGTGGGGAGGGTTCTTGGACAAGCTTGACAAAGAAAACCCGCCGGCACAAAACCCTTTTCTCATAATAAATAATGAAAGATCTGCCTTCTAGGTCCACTAGAGGAAAGCGCATGACTGAGCTAGTGGGCGAAGAAAAGGAGAAGGACGAAGTGTTTTGGAAACAGTCTATGTTCCAGGAAGCTGAAAGCGACGAAGATTACCAACAAGAAAGCGAAAAAGAGGATGTCTTTGATAATGACTTTGTGAGTTCAGAGTCTTCAGAAGAAGAAACCCAACAAGCAGTTGAAGAACCTAAACCCCGACCCAAAGCTTTGCCTTCCAAACGCAGACGCAGAACCACTGGCCCCCAAATGAACCTGTTCACTCAGCGTGAAATGCTAGAAAACGCAGCTATAAACGAGATGTTCAACTCGTACTCTCTGAAAAAACTAGTTGAACTCGAAGAAGACAAAAGACAAGTAGAGTTCAACTCCAAAGAAGACATTGAACCTACTTGGAAACTAACTGACAGTTTCAGAAAAGGCAAAGTCGAAAGAACTATTTGGACTACAGAAGAGCTAAGTTTTGGGCGTTCTAAGCCTAAAAAGCCCAAAAAGTGCTGTATCACTGGCAAACCTACTAGGTACACTGACCCCCTTACTGGAAAGAACTTTTTGAACTCAGAAGTGTTTAAAACCATCCGGGAAAAGCACTACTTGGAAAGAGAAAGCCAAGTCAAAAAAATGATTGCTGAACTAGAAACTCAAAAGAAGAAACTTAATTAAGGAACTCAATACTTTCGCGGTCACTGATTAAGTGCTTTTCTCCTTGGGCATCCACTACAACTAGCTGGCCATCAGTGTTTAAGTCAATTAAAGTTCCTTGAGTTTCGGTTGGCTTTAATAAAACGCCTTTATTGTAGTCTTTCCAGTTGTTTTTGTAGTCTTCAAGGACAGTTTCCTGGTTTTCTAAAGCAGCCTCAAAGAGTTCCTCAAAAGACTCTAGGTAGTTTATAAGTACCCTTTCTCTAGAAAGTTTCTGACTGAGTTTGTTCCTTAAACTCACAGTAGGAGTTTCGTTCTCTACGTTGATTCCCACTCCTATGCAGGCAACCAAGTACTTTCCTGAAGAAGTGGAGTTCACCAGAATACCTGCTATTTTTTCCTTCCCTAAGTACACGTCGTTGGGCCACTTAACTTTTAAGTCACGTAGTTGTTCTAAAGAGCAGCCGACTTCCAGTGCACTTTTCTGGATGCTTTTGAGAATTGCCAGTGGTATTAAACACTGCAGAATGACTGCGTACTTGGCTTCACAAGTAAATTTGTAAGAAAACATAAGACACCCTTCAGGGGACTCCCAGTCTCCAGTGCGGCCTCTTCCTTGGGTTTGGACTTCAGAAATGTAAAGGACTCCTTGAAGTGTGTCTGGGAAGTAACTTTCCAATAAGGTTTGTGTGGAAGTGGTGGAGTAGGAGTAAAGCAAGTTGCTGGCGTACTTGTGCACAGCTTTAGAACTAGAGTTAATGACTTTGAGGTAGTTGAAGTTAATGGGTGGAGGAAGCTTCACTAGGTCTGAGTAGTGGACTATAGAGAACTTAAGTTCTTTGACACTCCTAACATGGTTCTCAAGGTTTGACTGCTTAAGCACTGCAAGGTGGGTTGGCTTCTTAGGTTTCTTAGCAAACCTAAGCAAGACCAAACTAACTGCTAGGGTTGAAAGAGTAATTAAAGTCCATTTGTCTGCGAGTCTTTCCATTATTTTATGGACAACTCAGTTTTGTTCCAACTGACCCAACTGAGACAAGCCTCAGACGAAGCTATAAGGGATCGCTTAGTAGAGCTTTCAAACAACAAAATCACTAACAAAAGCTCAGAAGTCAAAGAAGCTTACTCAGAAATCAAGCAACTCCAACAAAAACTTAAACTCCAAGAAGAAAACCACAACAAACTAATCCGAGGACTGAGACTAGAAATGCAGGCCAAAGACCAAGAAATTTCAGACTTGAAAGAACAGGTTCAAGAGTGGCACCAAGCAGCTAACCAGTACAAAACTGAACTCAACTCTGCTAAGAAGAGTGTATCCGACTTAGTAGCTCAAAGAGAACAAACCGCCAAAAAGCACTCCCAAGAACTTTCAGACTTAAACCTTAAACACGAACAAGAACTGTACATTATTAAAAAACTTCAAAAGTAATAAATGTCGCATAAGAAACCAAGTTACAAAGGGGTACCTTCCAGAGAAGTCTTGGTCAAAACCCTGCCCTTTAAAAACCTTAGCCAAGAAGAGTCTTTTAGCAACCCACTTACTTGGACTGACACTGAAGTGAGTTTTAGTTCACACCAGTTTTCACATGACGCAAGAGTAGCTCAGTTGTTAGAAGAACTAGGACTCCAGGAGTACTTAGAAGCCTTTGAAGCAAACCAAATCACTATGGAAGACCTGCAATTACTCACTAAAGAAGACCTTTGCGAACTAGGATTGCCCATTGGGCCTAGGAACCGAATCCTGCGTGCTACTGGCAAGCTGGCTGTTCCTAAATTTAACCGCAGCCAAGCCAACCAAGAAGTAAGTGCTTTCCTCAAAGAAGTAGACAACATCCGCTACAGAAAAGCCCAAACTTCCAGAAGAGTCAAGCTAACTGACTTAAGCAGCTTTTTAAATGAAATCAGCCAAAAACAACAAAGAATCATGAACCAAATACACAAAAACAAATCAACTATCAAGAACCTGTCTAAGTCACACTCCCAAGCTTCTTTAAGAAGAACGGTTTCTCCAAGCAAGTTTGCTTCTAGCATAAGAAAAGCTTTATATAACATTAGTAAAACTCCTGCGAAATAACTTCTTCAGCAAACTCTTCCAAAGCTTGTTGGTAGTCATCAATCACTTCTTCCATAGCTTTGTCTAGTAAGTCTTCACTAATTATCCCGTAAACTTCCCACAGCTTGTTTTCGGAGCTTCCACAGTAAACTTGTTGGAAGTCTTCAAAAGCTTTTTTGTAGTTCCTTATTTGTTTGTAACTGAGTTCGTCTAGGTGCACCTTCCAGATTCTTTGTTTGTCTTCAATAACTATTTCTTCTTGGTGAGTTTCAGGCGGCTGCATTACAGGTCTAGAGTACTTTTGGTACTTGTCTTGGAGGGACTCGGCTCTTTGTTGGAAGTCTTTTATAATCTCGTCTAGGAAGTGCTGGGCTTCTCCGTGGAATTCTTTGTGTGTGGTTTGCACTTGTTTGTTTTCGATTTCTTGCAACTCAGGCAAGAACTCCATAATTAAGTCGTCTGCTATTAACTCTGAAAGGTTGTCTGCGTAGTAAGCAATGTACTTGGCTGAAGCCCTTGCTATGAGTCCTACACCTGGGTGGGTTCCGTATTTTTGGCTTGTTTGCAGTTTAGTCATTGCGCTGCTTAAAGTAGTTAGGAAAGGGTCCATTTGCTGGTTCAGGTCAGTTACTTCTAAGGGCTTTGCTGGGAAGCTTTTTTGAGCTGGTTTTTGAAGAACTAGGGGTTGGGTATCTTTGGTAGGAAGTTCGAAGATGTGACCTCCTTTAGAGTCATGTTTTATGGTTTCTTCTTGGACTGTCCGGTTTGCTATGTCTGGGACATTTGGTTTTTCTACTATGAACCGTGGAGGTTCTCCAAATCTTTGCTTGGGAGGTTCGGTTTTTTTGAGACGCGGAGCAAAGTTTGGTTTTTCAGAAACTACTTTCTGAGTGGGTTCAGGAACTGATTCAGAAACTACTTTCTGAGTGGGCTTCTGCAAAACTTGAGGCTTTTGAGAAGTTGACTTTTGAATAGGGTTTTTGAGAACTTGGGGTTTTTCAGTTACTACCTTTTGGGTGGGCTTCTGCAAAACACTAGGTTGGGTTTTGGTTTGGGAAGCACTTCTGGTAGGTTTTTTGGTTTGTTTGGTGAGGTATTCTTGCTTGGCCTCTTCAACCTGCTTGTCAAGTTTTTTGTATTTTTCGAACTCTTGCATTCTTTTGGAGAACTCAACGTCCATCTGTTTCCTGGCTTCTTTTTCTTGCTGTAGTTGTTTTTCGAGTTTCTTAACCATTTCTTCTTGGTCTGCCACAAACTTAAAGTCTAAGTTGTTAGTAATTTGGCTTTGAGGAGGGTTCTGCTTCTTTTTTTGGAGTCGATTTGGTTGCTTAGCAGAGGAGGGTCTTTCTTTCATAGCAAGTTTGATGTTTAGGGGAACTTTTTTAGTAATTGTGGGGTCAAAGAGCCCAGTAGTTTTTGTGTCAGTGTTCCAAGTTCCTTTCGGCATACTAGGGGCTGACTTCTTTTTAGTAGGTTTTCTGGCTGGGGCTTTAGACTTGGCTTTGAGCGCTTTCGAGTCAAACTGGACAAGGCTTCTTTGTTTAGGCGGGGCACGAGTGTATTGCAAAGGTTGGGGTTTTTCTTGGTATATTGCTGGGTGTTCTGCTATTTTAAAGCCCAACTGCTGAGGGAGTTCCATGCATTCAGAAGTTGGAGCAGGTTGTTGGGGCATTTCCCAAGTGACTCCTTCTTCGCCCCAAGTAAAACCAAGTTGGAAATCCATATTTAAATGCTTCTGTACTTGTTCTTCAGTGCAGCATTAGGTGCTACTTGTCCTATTTACACCTGCAACTACGATCAATCCCTCGACTACAATGAGTGCGTTAAGTTCGACTCCTTAGCCAACACCTACACCCTGACGCCTTGTCCCAACCGGTACTTAAGTTGTCCTCACCCTGCAAATTGGAGCGAAAGTGAGTTTTGCGAGAACTGGAACAACGTCCGCAGGTGGACTGCTCAGAGCTCCAGCGAGTACTTAGAGTACCAAGTTAAGCAAGAAAATGAGCAGTGTGAGTTGGTTAACTCCATAGACCCCTGCCAAGAAGGACTAGTGTGTAACTGCTCGGGGAGTTCTTGCAAGTGCACAGCTACTTTACAAGAAGGGGACAACTGTAGCGACTCAACCTTAGTTTGTAAAGAAACTCAGGTGTGTTCAATGGGCAAGTGCGTAGAAAGGTACTCTTTACCCGAAGGAGAAGAAGCAGACAACGTTGAAGCCTGCAAAGTAGGTGCTTCTTTGATATCTGGGAACAACTTTACTTTTTGTTCAATACCAAGGGAGTCTTTTGGGACTTTGCCTGTTAAATGTGAAACAGACCAAGACTGCATCTCTAAAGTTGGAACAGTATACACAAAGTGCAAGTGCGGAATCACTACAGACGGTGCGGGGTACTGTGAGCTGCACGAAGGAGACGAACCGAAAAGGAACTTTAAGTACGCTATTAAAAACAAAGACTGGGAGCAATTGGTTTACTGGAAGTTTGTTACAGAGAACTGGCCTTACATACAAGGAAGTGTTCCTGAGTGCCTAGCTAACGTGTGGAAGGACTACAACGAGTATCAAAAAGGAGAGCCTGACCAAGCAAGTTACTTACTACTAAGTGCTCTACTGCTAAATCTTTTATAACTATTGGCATTACAGTAAATAAGATGTCAACTACTTCTTTTCCGAATGGAATCACCAGAGGTCCTAATAAGTCCAGGTCATCTTCAATACTATTCTCTAGCAACTTCAGCAGTAGTAATTTGAAGCGCAAGTCAGTTTTCGCAACGCCTTTCCAAATGAATAAGCATCTAAGGAACAAAGAAAGTCCCACCCAAAAATTGAATCCGAGCCAAAACTTCCTAGAAATGATTTCAAGACAAAATCTTAGACTCAAAAGGGTTCAGTCAGGGGACCTAAAGCCTTCGAGAAATTACTCCCCAGACAGAGAAGACCTTGAAGAAGAAAAGAACAGACTACTGAAAAAGCTGAACAAGTACAATGAGCTTAAGTCTTTGAAAACCAAAGTAAAGTCTATAAGTTTCAGCAGAACCACTAAGTGCCTTCCTGAAAACAGCAACTTCAACTTAGTAGAACAACTTTTATCTAACCCTTTGGGGAATAGCTCTAAAAAAGCTTACTTGGGCCAAACTAAAATCCAGAATTTTTCTAAAACTTTTAAAAAACTTAGAGAGAGTTCTGCTGAACTCTCGGCTTTAGATTATAAGGCTGCTTTGCCAAAAATCACTAAATAAGAATAATCCAATATGAACAGCAAAAGAGTCTCTTTTTCGGTAAGCTTAGCTTGTGTACTTCAAAAGTCAAACTCAACTATAACTCAGAGGTTATTTCCCGGAATGATTAAACGCACATTCAGTGGATTCCTTTCAGAGTCAAAAACTCAGAGTGAGGAGACTCAAGAACCCTCTGACCAAAATACTGACTCCTTAACAACTGAAGAACTCAACCAGGACTTTTTAGAAATATTGGCCAGAGAACTGATTAAGAAAAAGAAGCACCGCAACTACTCTCCATTAAGCGAAGAAATTGAACTTCAAAAGAGTCAAATAATCAACCAAGTCAACAAAATGAAAGAAACCAAACAAGTTAAGAAGAAAATGAAAAGCCTAGAAAAAAACTATAATATGCTGAGAAAAGACTTTTCAGTACGCAAAGAATACAATGAGTTCTTTAATCTGCAAAATGCAATTATCAAAAAGCCGTTGGGAGCCCAAAGAAGGTTTTTGAGACTTGAGTCAGTCAACAATAGTAACAAAGGAAGTCCTAGGTCTAGTAAACTGTCAACTCTTAGTTTATCAAAGGTTCCAATTTCCCTTCCTCGTTTAAAGCCTAAAAGGTCTAAGTAAATATGAAACGCAACTCTGAACTCTGTCAAAGAAGACTCAAAAGGTCTTTTACAGGGGACCTGGAACCCCAACTTCTGAGAAAAAGACTTACAATGAAGCCCCACATGCAAGAAGAAACTTCAGAAGAATCTTCCTCGCTTGAAGCTTCTTTGACTAGCAACAAGTACCTGAACAACAACTTCTTGGAATTAATTTCGAGAGAAAACTTCAAAAGGAAAAACAAAATCGACCAAACTGAGTACAGTTACACCCCAGACTACGAAGAACTTGAACAAGAAATTAAAAGTTACGTCAAAATGCTGAAAAAGAAACTATCGCCTAAAATGCATATCTCCCAAAAACCAATTTTCCACAGCAAAACTCTCGACAACTCTCCCAAAAAATCAACATATACCATTAGAAGTTTTCCTAAGATAAATTCGCAGAAGTGCATGCAAATTCCCATCAAAAAGACTTATAAGTTCACTAGAATAAAAAAAGTTACTAAACCTACTAAAAGAAAGCTTTTTGAAAGTCCCAGACCGCCAAAGAAGTATTTTTCTTCACCTTATTTAATTGGAAGTTTTAAATGATTACGCTAGCCGTTTAATTTGACTTAAAAGTTACCCATTTTAACTATGAAATATCTTCTAAATTCATCTGTTTCAACCTAAAAACTTCATCATTTTGGTGATTAAAAAATATCTTTTGAACTTGAACCCGTCCATTTAATTCTAAATTAGTTAGATATGAACTGTTTTCTGGTTGTTCAGGCGGGCTTTGATGTAGTAGTAAAAGAAATCAGCATACAAAACAGACTGAACGACCCCAGCAAACAAAGAAATCCAAGGAATCGACTGGCTGTTAGCGTATCTACTCATCCAGTTAAAAATGTATAGCACTCTGTAAGCCCCCAAACAAAACACATAGTGCGAAGTTAGGTTTTCGACTTCTTTCATTTGTCTGAGCATTTCGAGTTGCGGCACAAAAGCCACTGCTTCCAGGAATATCGAGAAGCTCCAAAGCACTTCCAAAGGAGTGAATTCAGGGTTGAAAATAAGCCCCAGTACTGCACAGGGTGGCAGCAGGTACTTCCAGTAAGGGAAGTTGTCTCCTTTCCAGTCATAAGTGCTCTTGTAGAACCTTGAAAACCGCATCATGAAAATCAAGTACCCCGTAAGCCCGATGAAAGCTAGTTTCATAAAGGTGTTGTACAGCGACACGTAGTACACAAACAAGTCCATGTAGCGTGCCAGAAACACCAGTAAATACATTTCCTGTGTCTTGCACGAGATCCCCAGGCAGTTCCTGCTTTGTCTGATCCTGAAAATTAGAATCAGCAACGACGCCAAGTGCATCATGTCTCCCACGATTCGAAAGAACATTTTTATATGGAAGATTTCAGCCCTATTTGGTTTTACTTAGTGGACAACCAACCTCAAGGCCCCCTGGCTTTTAGGGACATCGACGCCTTAGTTAGAACTAACGACCTCAGTTTTGAGTCACTTGTGTGGAAAGAGGGGATGAGTGACTGGGAACAACTAGGGAAAATTCCTGAGTTCTTGGAGTCCTACACTCAAGACGAGATTGAAATGGCCTTGCACTTAAAACCTAAACCAGCCCCTTTCCAAATAACCCAAGAAGAAAAAGTAACCAATACCTAGAAACAACTCGAACTCAAAAAAGCCAAACAGAAAAAGCAGAAAGCCAAGAAAAAAGCTAAGTGGTACACTCCTAAAATCAACACTAACATTTACGTTACGGGACTTCCTGGAGACATCACTCAGGAAGAAGTTCTGGAGTTCTTTTCCAAGGCTGGCGTGATTCGGCTAGATAAGTTCACAGGGGAGCCCAGAGTCAAGATCTACAAAGAACACGGAAAAGCCAAAGGCGATGGACTGGTTTCCTACGCAAAGGAAGAAAGCATGAGTATTGCACTGAGTCTTTTGCAAGGCCAAGAAATCAGAGAAGGATTCAAAGTCTACCTAGAGCCTGTAAGCCCCAGACTTTAGGCCACTTTTGAACAAAAGGGAGAGTACGTGCCCCGCAAGACCGTCCAAGTAGACAAGCTTCAACTAATCAGAAACAAAGCCAAGCAAGACAGAATGCTTGGCTGGCAGGAAGACTCCCAAAAAGGTTTGAGGATAGTTGTACTCAAGAATGTGTTTGAGCCTTCACAAGACTTAGAAACCCTAAAAAAGGAAATTTTGAGGGAAGCTGAAGAAAACATAGGCAAAGTCGAGCGGGTAAGGGTTTTCCAAGACCACCCTGAAGGAGTGGTGGAACTTAAGTTCCACAAACCAAGTGCTGCAGAGCGCTGTGTAGAAGTGATGAACGGAAGGTTTTACTCTGGAAAGAAACTAGAGTGTTTTTTCTGGGACGGCAAAACTGACTACCGAAAAGTAATATCCACACAGAACACTCAAGAAACTTAATAATAAATGACAGACTTCAGTAGCCAGCAGTTGTCACCTGCAGGGTCCTTAGCGTTGCCTCACATCAGGCCTTCCATAGGGCAGTCTCCTGTGACAGGGCTAATGCAAGACAGGTACAACCAGCTCATTAAAGAGTTCAAAGCTATTGACGTTAACAAAGACGACAAACTCACTTATGAAGAAATTTACAAATTCTTGTCTGAAAAACAAGGCCAAAACTTTGACGAAAGCCTTTGTCAAGAGCTCTTTGCCAAAATGGACAAGAACAAGGACTCTGTTGTCACTACAGACGAGTTTCTTTGGTCTTACGTAGACGCTGAAGACCTTATAATGCGCCGAATCAGAGAACTCAAACAAGAACTTGAAGCCAACAACAAAGAACTCCAAAAAGTCAAAAAGAACCTAGTTGAAGCCCGGACTAGTGAAAAAATCAACAAGTTCGGAGTTATGGAGGGTTCTGTGCTGACTGTGCACGTGATTGAAGCTCAGAACTTAATTCCTATGGACCGGACAGGAAGTTCAGACCCTTACGTGGTTCTAGAGTGTGAAGGTAAAAAGATCCAAACAAGGTACATTCCACAAGACCTAAATCCTGTTTGGGATGAAGTGTTTAGTTTTATGGTCACAGAGGGCACTGGAGACCTAAAAGTCACTGTGATGGACTACGACAAAGGGTCTGAGGATGACTTCGAAGGCGAAGTAAACGTTCCAATCAACATACTTTCGGACCAAATGAAGCACGATCAGTACTTTACTTTGGTAGGAAAAGAGCCTGACAAAAAGTGGCAAGGACGCATACACTTAGGACTGCAGTGGGTTTGGAGCAAGGTTAAGTACTACGAGTCTTTGGCTGAGCAGTGGCAAGAAACCATTGATGCCGACGCTCAAGAAGTAGGCTACCTCAAAGAACAACTTGAAAAACTCAGAAAGCCTTTTGGACACATCATTAACCCTCAAGATTTGCCTGGAAGTTCTGTTAAGCCTCACAGGTTAGAAGAAACCCTTGCTGGCAAACTTGACGAATTCACAAAGGGCAAGCTAAGTATAGTTGCTTACTCAAGTCCACTGTTTGCCTTGGTGTTGTTTAGTTTCTTGGTGCTTAGCAGTTTGAGTATGTTTATAAGGCCTGACTTCTTGGACTTGAGTATAGGACTTGGAGCACTGATGTTTAGGGTACTTAACCAAGAAAGTGTGGAGTGGTACAGGAAACTAAGTTTTGTTTTGGCTTTTTCACAAATTTGGGATATAGTGTGGCTGTGGCATTACACTTCTAAATGGAGTGAAGACCATGCTGAGAGCCACGTTAGAAGTTTTGGAGTTTTTATAAGTTATGTGAATTTTGCCTTCAAGTTTGTAGTGCTGGGAGTGTTTTGGAAAAGGTCTTTGGAATAAGTTAATGTTAGTTAAAACCTATTTGCTTGTTTTCTAAGTCAAAACTTAAGGAGTAGTAGTTCAGTAGAGAACTTCCTAAGTGCCACACTTGGGTGTTTTCAATAGTGTTGACAAAGCACTCGTTGTTTTCTTGAGTAAGGTAAAGTTGAGGGTTCAAGTAGACTGTTTCGTTGTCCTTTAACAGTTCTATTTGCTCAAAGTCCTCGGAGCTAGAACAAACACATTTGAGTTGGTGGAGGGAGTGCAAACAAACTCTGCCTTGGGCTTCAAAAGCAGTAGCTAGCTTGCTTAAGTGAGTAGTTGGGACATAAACTTTTTCAAATAAAAGACTCACTACTGCTGAGTACTCTGAAGAGTAAACTTCTCCGTTGTAAGCAAGTGAATTAAACTGCATTCTCCAGGAGTCCTCAGTTTGAAACACTGAAGACAAAGGCTTCTGCAACCCCAAAGAAAAGTTGTAAGCATTTTCATTTCTAGAAACACCAAAAACACTGGTTTCAATGAGTTCTAGGTTCTTAAAAGTCCTAACTAACTCAGGAAGGGCCACTCCTAGTAAAGGGTCTTCTGTAAGGGTTTTTTCAGCAGCAAAGTCTTTGTGTCCCGAAAAAGACTTATTGAAGTTAGAGAGTTTGTTAGTAGAATGCTTGGTGAAAGTCCAGGTTTGGAGTTCATTGAAGAAGAAAGGTCCGGAGTTCTTCCAGAGAGTCTATTTATTCTTTACTGAAGAGTAAAAGGCAAACCCTATGTTGAGGTGGGTCTTTGAACCTTTTACTGAAAGCTTAGAGTGGTAGTAAGTAGAAACAGAGTCAGTGTAGTTCTGTATCAAAAACTCTTCATCACTGGGAAGGGAGTATTGGCTGTGGTAAGTGAGTTTGGGGTCAAGAGGCATGTAAATTTGGGCAGAGGCCAAACTTAAAGCTAAAACTAAAAACATCGTAAATTCCATTTTTATGTTCTGGTGGTATTTACATTACTTAGAATAAGGGTGGGCATGGGAGTAGTTGGTCTGTCTGCCTGCCTTGTCAGGTTCGTCGCCCCAGTGTTCTATGACTTCTTCTCTGTTTTCGTTAGGAAGAGTCACGGGGTCCCTTGTGTTCTTTTTGTTCTTTTTGCCAGTAGCTTTTGGCTTGGACATGTTTTGGGGCTGTTTGAACTCTTGCATTTATATTCCAGGTTTGCTTTTTTAGGCTTGAGTTTGTCTAAAGATGGTTTAAGATTATTAAACTAAGTAAGCCTTGGAGCATTCCAGCTGAGTTATCTTGGTTAGGTGAAGTAGCTGCTTGAGTGAAGCCTAGTCTTTTCCTGCTTAAGTCAAAAATAGTGTAGTACTTCTTGAAGAAGTGGGTGCCTAACACCCAGTGTTCTGAAGTGTTTATCACACAAGTGTTTTGCTTTTGGGTAATGTAGGCACTGGGTTCAATACTAAGGGTGTGGTCGCCTATTGAGATTTCAAGTGCTGAAAAATCGTTTACACTGGTGCAATTTGATTCAAGTGAATCACCAGAAAGTTTAAATCCCTTTGGAAGCAAATCTTTTAAGGTAGGGACAGCAGTTCTGGCTACTTGGAAGGTTTCTTGGGATATGCTGAAGAACACCATTGTTGAAAAGTAAACTTTAGAGATTGAGTTGTAACCAAGCTGGCTGATTTGGAATTGCCAGGCAGCTGGGTTCACAGTGTAGACGTAGTTGACAGCAGCAGAAGGGTTACTGGCAAAGGTTTTTAAGTCAGGTTCTCCAAAGACAAGAGAGGATTCTCCTTCTTTTAAGTACAAACTAAACACTTTCTGAGTAATGATTCCTTGGCTGAACAAACTTTCCAGAACGTTGTTTTTCCCAGTTAAGACAGAAAAGCCCAGGCCGAATTTCCCGTCTAACTGGAAAGAAGAGTCGTGGTAGTTAGTTAGGAAAGCAAAGTCTTGTGGGAACTCTTTCCCGTCTAGCTTAAACAAGTCATTACCCCAGTAGCCATAGTGCGAGTCCTAAATGTGGATTACGTCATAAGCAAAAGGCTCTGATAAGTTAGTGAAAGTATTGGAGTTTTGTGAGTTAAACACGTGACTGGGCTTTGTAGAACTGTTGGAAGAAGCAGAAACAACCCAAGTGACCTACTTAGGAGTTACTGAGGGCGAGGAAAGGTCTAGTTCTAAGTCGAAGCTTTGAAAAGGACTCCCTATTTGGAGTTCTAAGGAGTACTTTGATGAAACTGGAGAGTCGATCTCCAAAAAGTGCGCATTCATTAACTTGCGAACAGGCACAACTAGCTCTGCACAAACCCCCAAAACTAAGCCTAAGAAAACTATCATATTTAATGGTTTTATAACTAAGACTCATAGAATGGTTTTTGCTTTTAACTCCAAGTAAACTTTTCATGGTTGTTAGAGTTCGTTAGAATAAATCTTACAAATGGACTTGACCTGGAACTACAACTTTAACATACTGTTTATAGGAGACTCGGAGGTAGGCAAAACCTCTTTCATTAACAGGTTCGTTGACGAGGAGTTAGACCAACCATACCCAGCCTGCATGGACTTTAAAACCTCAGGCATAGAAGTAGACGAAAAGGTAATCAACTTAAGACTCTGGGACGCTTCAGGACTCAAAAGGTACAGACAAGTCGTGCTGCCTCTTTACAGGTGCGTCCAGGGCATCTGTTTTATATACGATATTACTGATGTTGATAGTTTCCAAGAAGTCACTAGGCTGTATGAAGAGTGTACAAAGCGCCTTTCAAAACCAGTGCCTAAAATACTGATAGGCAACAAAGCTGACCTTGAGTCTCTACGTGAAGTTTCTTACAGTGAAGGACTTAAACTTGCGGGAAGCTTCAAAATGCAGTTCATCGAAACTTCAGCCAAAACTGGAGCAGGAGTTGACGAAGCTGTTGAAATGATAGCTCGGAAAATTCCTCCGAGACCAAGACTCCTGAAATCTTTTGAAGGAAAAAACACAAAGAAAAACGCTCTTCGGTGTCAACTGATGTAAGTTATTTATAAACTAAGAGTTAATAGTCACACGTTGGCAGTGTAGTTTCTAGCTTTGAAAGACCGCAGAGACTCAGAAGTTTGCTTTCGCAGCCTGTGGAAACTAGGCAGTCTTTGAGTAAGAGTATAGTTCTTGTAAATGAGGTTGCATTTGAGCTTCAGCATTTTGTCTACTGAAAAGCCCTTGGCAACTGATTTTTTATTTGAAAGTTTAATAGGAGGCAGGTTGCTAATTCCAAAAGTAGTGGACTTTGAAGGCCTCAAGTTCTTAGAAGGGTTCTTTCTAAGTGCTAATAAGTACGAGCAAACTTGAGTAAGTTGACCTGTGTAATTCTGACTCTCAGCACACACCTCATAAAGTGTTTTGTTGTAGAGGTTTTTTAAGTCAGAAGGTAGTTGCAGGTCCTCAATAAAGTACTTCAGTAGGGCTAAGTGGCCGTTCAAAGCACAAATGTGCAGTGCAGTGTTTCCACTCCAGTCGAAACTCTGCAAGTCAATTTCAGGCTTGCCAGCCAACTGCTTTACAACCTCTAAGTTTCCAGTTTCACAGGCAAGCATAACAGGAGTTCGGTAGTAGGAGTCTTGGGCGTTTAAGTTGACACCAGCTTTTATTAGGTACTTAACTACCTCCAAAAAAGAGTACTTACAAGCTAGGTGCAGCAGAGTAGCTTTGTCTTCTAAAACTTCGCCTTTCGAGTTCCTAACAGTGAGCAAAGCACTGCATGGAAACCCTGAGTTGAGTAGCTGCATCACTTTTTTAGAGTTGCACTGTTCAAAAGCTTGCAACACCTGTTGCTTCCACCTCCTCATAGTAATTATGTCATTATTTAACAAACGGAAACGTTCTAATGACAAGGCTCAAAAAAACAACTTAAGAACTCCAGCACAGCAACTCAACTACGAACTCAACCAAAAGATCCAAGAACTAAATGAACAGTTAGCTTACGAAAGAACCATAAACCAACAACTCACTAAGCACCTTGAGCAGGCTGAAAAGTCACTAGCTAGGAAAACCATTGAGTTCGAAAACGAAATAAAAGCTTTGAAAGAACACAACAAAGCCATCCAGAAAAGAATACTCACTTCTGAAGAGCAAATGGAGTCAAACGCCAAAGAAGTCCAGAATGCTTACTCAAAAGTACTTAAAACCATACAAGACGTCAAAGTAGAAACTAAAGAAGAGTTTAAAGAACACGAACAAGACATCATGAACTCTTTCAACCTCAAACTAAGCAAGCTATACGAAGAACTCGAACAAAAGAGAGTTAAAAAGATGGAAGAAATCACAGCCAGCATTGCAAAAGACGAACAAAAAATGAAAGAGTTCGAAGAAATCAAAAACTCAGCCCACATCATTGAGTCCAAAAACAAACACCTCGAAATGGAAAACAAACGTTTGAAGAACGAACTCCAAGACCGAGATAACGAGTTCCACAAACTAATGGAAAAGTACTACAAAATGAAACGAAGGGTCGAGTCCCCTAACCTTGCTGAGCAGTCCCAGTCGTTTGCTTCCACTTTCAGACAAATGTTCACCAAAACTCCTCAGACTGTTCCTCAGCGACTAGAAAGCAGGTACTCTCTGAACGAAAACAACAGTACAGAACGCTACGAAGCCATCATAGCTAGGCTTAAAAAGCTCCTTGAAATTGAACGCAAGAACTTAAGAGCTGCCCGCACTGCTTACACCAAAGAAGTAGAGTCCAAAACTTCCTTAGAAAGGACACTTAGGAACTGCATAGAAGACATTAGGACTGAAATCACTAAAAAAAGAGGACAGAGAAGAGGCGACTCAGAAGAAGAAAGAAAGTTACTTATGGAGCAGCTGATCAACTCTGAAGAAATCATCGGTCTTATTTATGATAAAGCTTTTCCTACCAACACTGAAAATTCTTATAACTAATATAGTATCTTCAAGTACTTGTCTATGATGGACCGGTCCAAGAACTTGGAGTGGTAGAAGAAGCTGTAGTAGGATGCTAAGCAGAACTGGTCAACTAGTTTAAGTCTTTTGTTGGACTGGTTAGACTTAAAGTTGAAGGGCTGTGTGCACAAACCCAAGTTGTTGTAGTTAAGGATTCTTCTGTACCTAAGTAAAGTCCTCAAAACACTCATCCGCAAACGCGGACTTTTCTCAAAGATAGTTTCGATTTCAAAGCCAGGTGCAGTTCTGTAGCCTTCGTAACTAAAAAACAAGTACTTAAAAAGCTGTTTGTTCAAGTTGTAGAGTCTTAGTCTGAACCAGCAGTAACCGTTTTCTAAGAACTCTGGAGTTCTCAAGGGGCATTGCTTAACTTCTTCAGTGTAAACATAAATAAGATCGTTAATGTTTTTTTCAAGCACAAATCCGTACTCTGCAAACAGGTCTTTGTTGCTATTTAAGTTATAACTAAAAGTCACTTCTTGTCCCTTTTGTAAGTCTCTGTCAGCGTAGAGAGTTACATGGCCTGGGTAGTAAAAGTCAACGCTTTTGTTGAAAACTTGGAACCTAGTTTCAAGTGGTTCAGGGAGGTGGTTGAAGAACTCTAGTTGGGTCAAAAAGCACCCTCCCAATTCACTGGAGTCAGAACTGTTTGCAGCCTGCCCTGTGATTTGTCTCCAAAGCTCTTTGTCTATTGAAAACATTCTTGAAGCAAAAGTAAACAATCCCCACATCCAGGCTTCTTCAGTTAGGCACTGCTGGCAAGTACTGTTGATTCCAGGAACTCTATTTAAGTAATGCATGTAGTCTTTTTGGTGTTCTTCGTAGTTTAAAGGACTTTCTAGCTTTATAGGGATTTTGAACCGACTTTGTAAGTAGTCTTTTTCGAATTGAGTCCAGTTCAAGAAAGAATTGATTTCTCCAGAAGGCAAGTGCGCCCAAAGGTTGTCTTTAGAGTTTTTTTGGTTAACTAATCTTTCATAGACTAGTCTGATGACTGTTTTCAAATATCCAGAAGCTCCTTGGAGGTACTCGGACCACTCGAACTCCTCAAAAGCCACAAAACGGTTTTCTAAAGTGGAAGTTTCGATTTCGGTGCCTTTTTGGATGTCTTGGGTAGCAACCATGCCCCACCCCTTTTCTTCACCTAAATAGTGCACCTTCGATTTCCGGAAATCTTTAGTCAGTTCTTTCAAGATGCTTAGCTTTTCTTCTTGGGAAAAGGTTTCTGGTATCATTGCTGAGGCTGTTAGAGCTAGTATGAAGATTAACATTTTATTAAGAAATTATGGTTTTGAGACTTAAACTGAGTCTAAAAGCAAATAAATTAACTAGAGCATGGGCAGAAAGCCTTGAACTTAGGAACCTGAGTACAGTTCAAACTACCTGACAGGTTCCAAGAGTCTTCGTACTCTATGGCTTCTTGTAAGCTCAATCTTTTCCCATCTGCGTTTAGTTTAAACTCAGTCAAGCTGGACTGAACTATGTGGTCTTTAGCTTTAACTACTTCAAAACCCCAATCCAAACAGTTGCTGGAACCTTTTCTACATACTTGTTCGCATGACTTTTCTTTAGGTCCCAAATTTACACTTAACCTTTTCAAAAGGTCCTTTAGCACACTTTCAACAGAGTCTCTAGGGACTTCGCAGGGTTTATTGCAAACACAATAAGCTGCAGTATTCCCAGTGCTCTTGGCCATTTCTTCACAAATGCCTGCGTAACTGTCTATCCTTATAACTTTTTGTAGCTGAATGGTAAATTTGCTTTCAGACAAGAACCCACTGTACTCAAAGTCTTTAAAAGGCAAAAATTTCCCTTTAGAGTCTTTTTTCAAATGGCCTTTCATTTCTTGACTTACAGCCATGAGTCCGTGAACTTCAAATATAGCCTTGGGGTCTTCTTGGGTGTTCACTTTCAGTCTGAAGTTTCTGTTGCCTGTTTTTTCTTTCAGGTACTTAACTTCAGCTTCTAGTAGTTCTTTAAAAGTAAGTGTTTTGCACACTGGTTCTTGGGCTTCAGTATTCATGTGTTCGAAGCCTAGAGCTACCAGGTGCTGTATAGGTTCGTGACTAACAGCTTCTTCAAGGGGAATGCTCGCATAAGACTGGCATGAGCACAAAGAAGAAGGAATGGACAAGTCTTCGCAGGTCCGGTTTTCAGGAACTTTTTCAAGCAGCAAAGACACTGCTTTGCTGGAGTCAGTTTGGTTCTTCCACTTGTAATACAAGTAGGAGTCGCTAGGCAACAAACCGTAAGGAGAAACAGCTAGGTGCTTTAGAGTTAAGTGCCAGTCTAGTCTGCCCACTAGTCTTCTAGTGTTGTGTTTCAGAGTAGCATCGGTTTCTTCACCATGTTTCTGAATAAAGTCTTTATTTGCTACAAGTAAGTGAAGTGGAAGTTGGTTTTCTAAGTAACCTTCAGCAGACTTATCCCACTCACGAGAGTGCTTCCCGTGGTCACTGGCAAACATAAGTACAAAGTCTTCTGAGTTTTTGGAGTAGTACTCAAAGACTTCTTCTAAAAAGTTTTTTGAGTCTAAGTCTGCAGTTCTAATCACAGTGCCACTCGATTCGTGTCCAGGAGACAAGTGGATGTAACCAAACCTATTGTGGCCTTCGTAGTTCTTGGCAAACTGCTTAGCGTAGTTCAGCATGTAGTAGTGTGAGTTGTAGTATCCCAGACACCTTTGCTTCTCAGAAAAGTCCAAGTACCCATAAATCTTTTTAGCAGCATGCCAGAAGTTAGACGCCACGTGGTCAGTCAGCACCCTTCTTCCAGTGCACTTAGACAAGAAGTCCCAAACAGTGTCGTACCCAAACATAGTCACGAACCCTAAACTTTCGTAGTGCTTCCACATAGCGTCTTTCTGGAGTTCTTCGAACTTCCACCAGTGGCTTTGGTTCTTTAAGTCGTAACCTTGAAGTTTGGACTTGTGGTAGTCCATATTGTACCCATAAAGCAAAGGAACCATGTTGGGCTGGGTGTTTTCTCCGTGGACGTTGTTGATCAAAAAGTCGTAAAAACTAAGCTTCTCCTGGTACCTTCCGCCCTTTGCAAACTCGCGGTTAAGGAAATCAATAGTTTTTGGAAAGTTCCTGTAAAAGTGTTGTCTGGAAACTGAGTCAAACACCACTAACAGCACTGTAAGTGGCTTAGGAGTCACTTTTAGTTCTGAAGAGATGCTTTTGGTAATGCTTAAAGCCCTTTGCGAAGCCTTTTTCTGGAACTTGTTTATGTAAATAGGTTGTTTTTTAGCCCTTCCACACCTTAAAAAGGCAAACTCCCTATCTTCTAAAGGAACAGGTTCTTGGTAAGGTTTCCATTCGATGGTGTACTCGACGTTTCCCAGTAACTCTTCATGGGGCCTTGTGCCCAAAACATACTGGACAACATTTTCTCGACAGTTGATTGCAATAAAGTTATTCTTCACTTGTACAAAGCTTTTGTCAAAGTTAGCACATGACCTAAACTTCCTATTTGGGTTGAAAAGTTGGTCAGCTTGTTTTTGAGTGTAGCCGAACTTCTGAGGAACGCAGGCTACCGTTTGGTTGTCTGGAAGAACTGGGTACCTTGTGAGGGGCCAAGTTTCAGTGTTTTGGACATCGTAAGTTTTGGGGAAAGGACTCAAACAACTCAGTTCGGGATAAAGAATGGTTTTAGAAAGCTCTTCTTGAATAGGATTAAGAGGAAAACTTAATCTATAGTCGTTACTACTTACTTGGTAACTTAAGTTCTTCAGAAAAGTAAAAACCCAAACTACTCCTAAAACCACCAAAAAGTACCTTAAATACCTTGCCATTATTAGACTTTTCAAAGGCACCAGAACTCCTGAAACTTAGTGTTGAAATAATTAAATGGCTGAGGAAGGGTCAACAAGATTGTCTCCAGAAGAGTTAAACACTTTTAAGGAATGCTGGAACGCGTACGTCATTGGAGACGACGAATCTGGATTTGAGCAGATGTTCAAAATACTAGACCGAAACGGCGACGGAAAACTCGAAAGGAAAGAACTCAAAGCTATCTTCACCCAAATCGAAGTAGGCGAGAACCCTGACCAAGAACTCGACGAGTACCTAGAAATGGCAGACGTAAACAAGGACGGGTTCATTGACTTAAGCGAGTTCATAAGAATGATTAAACTTTAATTCATAGTTTAAATGGAAGACTACACTTCTTCAGGCTCGCAAAAACTCTCAGCAACAGAGCTCAAAGACTCGAAACCACACGACTTAGAACTCCAACTAGCCAAAAGCAAAGAAGAAAAAGCCCAGGTGTCCTACCAACTCCAAACTAAAGAACAAGAAATCCAAGACATGCAAAAACTCCTAACCTCCAACCAAAAAACTCTCCATGAACAAGAAAGACGCATCAAAGAACTCGAATTCCAACTTGAACAAAAAAACGGGTACGTGCCTCCAGCCTCAAACCAAATCCTCAGCTTCCAACAAGAACTCAAAAGGCGGGACGAAGAAATCAAACAGCTACGTGAACTCATCAAAAACAAAGACACTTCCATCCAAGCTAACTCTTCCACTATGCACCTAGACTTCACCAAAATCCAAAACCTAGAACAGAAACTTGCCGAAAAAGACCAAGTCATCTCTAACTTAAACCAAAAACTTTCCCAAGGCCAGCAAAACCTCGACTCTTTGTACCTGAGCAAAAGGTCAGAAGGCACCTTGCTGCTTGAACTCGAACATTACAAGTCTGAAAACGCAAGACTAGTTAAACTACTTAAGTCCACCCAAGAGTACCAGCACTTCGCTGAGTTCGCTGAAGCTTCAGCAGGCATCCGGTACATACCTAAGTCAGATAACTGTAAAGGCCGCCAAGAAAAGTGTCCTTCCAAAACTTCTGAAACAGAAGACTGGGTACCTAGTGAGGCTTGGCGCCTTGCTCACGACTTTCTAGCTAAACATGGAAGTTCTGGCTTTAAAGCTGTGCACATCAACCGACTTTTAGAAGACATTAATAAAATCTGGAGACTGCGTGAAAAAAGCTTAGTGAACCAAGTCAAGTCTAAGTGCAACAGAGAACTCGAAACTCTAAGGAGGAAGTTGTCGATGCGTCCTGACTACAACCAGGTCCAGTCGCAAAGGGAGATTTCTAGACTTAAAGGCGACTTGAAAAAAGCCCAGAGCGACTTAAAAACCTTTAGCTCTGCTACTGCCAGGAACAAGTCCCGACCATCAGAATTAACTACTTTGGACAACGTCTTTAAAATAGTTGCCGACTTCCAACACGACAACAAAGCTCTTGCGCTTGAAAATGCTAAACTAAGAGCTCAACTACCTTAATTATTTATGTTGTTTAGGTTTTTTAGGTTTATCGAGTTTCAAGTCAACTCGGGTTTTGTCAGGCCAGAACTTACTTACAACAGACTTGGGGTCTTTGGCACCTACCTTGTTGGCTTCTTTACCAATTTTTTTAACATCTTCTAAGTTGACGTCAGTTACAATAGTAGGAATTGCTACTAAGGTCTTTGACAGTTCTCTAGCTTGGCTGACCGTTTCGTCAAGGATTTTAGGGCAGTTAGCGAGTTTCTGGACGTTGTTGCTTACTATTTTGAGGACCTTGGCAGCTTCGAAGGGGTTCAGGTCACTTAGGGCGTCTTTAGCTTTGTTGGGGTAATCAGCTGATTGCTCAACTAATTGTTTGATTTGGTCCATCATGGGTTCGAGTTTTTCAGGGGTTTCTTCAATAGCTTCAACAAGGTCTTCGAACTCTTCGTAGATTTTTTGGCTAGCTTCGCTGAGGGCACTTTTTTTGATGGCCACATAAGGCTTGCTTTCTTGAGGTTTCAATTCTAAGTTGTTGAGTTCACCGTCGAGCTCAGCAGAGAAGGAGTAAAGCATAGCGTGTATGGCGTCAGCTAGAGTGGCATCCTTGAGGATGTGCGCATAGGTGGACTTGATGAATTTCTTTTTGGCTTTGGTGAGTTTGTGGTTTGCATGTTGCAAGGTTTGGAGAGGCGACGAGGCTGAAGTGAACATTTCGTTAACAGCCTGTACTTCACTTTGTTCCATGTTGAGGTCAACCTTGCTCTTCTTTTTGCTTCCTCCGCAGCCCATATTTATTATAACTGCTAATCACCATTTGTAACGTTCTCAATTTTTAGAAGCATTCATTAACAATATAGAAGTAAACAGAGGTAACCTGACTCCTTCCCCAATTTTGAGTTCCATTTAGAGCTAAGGCAACTTCTAAAACGTACCTACCTCTTTCTTGGACTTCTACTAGGGCACTGTAAGTTCCGTCGTTATTGTCTGTGAAAACTCCTTCTTCGTGCAAAGAGCTTTCTTTGCTAAAGTCGTAACTTGGAAAAAAGCACCCTGAACTGGGGCTTTCTTGGATCTTTTTGAGTTCCCAAATAAATTCAGAACCTCCTTGTGTGATCCTGGAAGTTTTAGAAAAAGCAGTCACTTCCAGTTGGACCGACCCGCCTTCTTGGAGCGTTAGGGGGATCTCACTGGTTTCTGCCCCGTTAGCTGTGACTTGCGTTAACTTCACATCTGGTATGTTTGGGTCGTCAAATACTTCCAAGTATGCGTAGGAGTAAGACTCAAACCCCAAGTCACTCCACAAGTAAACTTCTAAAGGAGTTTCTTGCGTTCTTCCAAGCAAAGCACCCTCACTAGGACTATGGAGCACTAGGAGCAGTTCGTTTTTGTCTTCAGTTGAGTCTATGTGCGTATAAGGAATGAATTCTACTAGTTTCTGAGATTCCCCTTGTGAAAAGTTAATAACTTCAGTTTTGTAGCTATAACTATTAAACCTTTCAATGTCTTCTTGGTAAACATAGTTAAGAGGCAGGGTAGTCATTCTAACACTTACTTCTCCGTAAACCCCTCCTATTCTGTGTATTTCTATTTGGATGCTTTCTTCAGTTTCTAAGCCCGAAAACTTTTTACTACCAAACTCTATGTAGCCCCTGAAGTCGCAGAGTTCGCCCTCTTCTATGTCTTTTCTGTAAGGAAACTCACACTCAAAGCATTCATCCTTACTGCACGAAAGACAGTACTCGTTTAAGTCAGAACAAGGTTTGCAAGTACCTAGATCGAGGAAAAACCCCTGCTTACAGTCCAGGCACTCCTTAGAGTTGCATTTCTGGCACCAGATTCCGAAAGCTTCTTGGCAGTTTAAGTCAGCACAGTGAGTAGTTTGTCTTAGGTCGTAAGTGACGAACCCTGGAAAGCACTCGCACTTGTCAGGACTCACACACCAACCGTTCTGACAGTCAATGTTAGTGCACAGGGGTATGTCGCAAATCCTACCTCCGTAGCCAGGGTTGCACAAACAGGTATCTGGAGAAGTAGCAACTCCTTCTACACAGGCAGGTGTGCTGTAAGGCACGTTGCATCCTTTGCCTTCCCAACCTTCAAAGCACTCACATAACTCAGGTTCTTGGCAGGTTCCATTTTCACAGACCTCACAAACAGGTTTATCACAAATGCTTCCTGCCCAGCCTTCATCGCACTCACAGGTGTTAGGCGACACACAAGTGCCATAGACGCAGTCAACAGTGCATATAGGAATGCTACAGAAGTTGCCCAGCCAGCCTTCATTGCATTCACAGCATTGGCCTGAAGAAACTACCATGTTTTCTTTGAAGCAGTTTCTGAACCTTTCTAGACAAGAAACTTCTTCTTGCTTCTGGACTCCTTCGTAGTAGTCAAAGTAAGTAAAGTTCCTAGGAGTGTTGTCGCAGTTAGTCGAAGTTACAGAGTTACTGATAACTTCATCACAACACTTCTGTACGGTGCACTGTTCTTTCTTAAGTCCACAACCAGGGTAGTGTTTTTCTGGGTCCTCTTGAACGTGCACAAAGGAAAAGTCAGGGTCCTTTCCACAAAAGTAGTCAACTGTAGCTTCGTTGCCGTGAGCTAAGGTGTTTTTCCAGCAGTTGTTTATTCCCTGCAAAACACTTGCATCTTCAGCAAAGCACTCTTCCATAGGTTTGCAGGTTCCGTTTTCACACTGACTGCATAAAACGTTTTCTTTACAGAAGTAGTTATCCACTCCACATTCAAAGAAGCACGAGTTAGGTAGTCCTTCTGTAGGCAACTGGGAACCACTGGGGTCCGAGTAGTAACAGTTGGAAACACACGTTAGACGGCAGCAATCTCCACCGTCATAGTCGCACTCTGGACTGTTGTTGAACAAGTTACACCTTCCGTCGCCCATTAAGTCTTCACTACACTTAGTGACTTTGGGGTCCAAAACGGTTCCTTTAGAAGTGAAATTATCGTAAGGAAAAGCCACTTTGGTTTGGAAGTAGTTAGTCACAGCAATACATACTCTTAAACACAACAACAACTTAGCGAGCTTTACCATTATAATTAGATACTTAAAAGATCATCCATAGACTTTAAGTACAAATCAACAGCAGAAGCACCTAGGGAATCTTTGACTTGAAGCAGGGAAGTTGCTGCGTATGCTAATTGGTTGTCTGCGGATGCTCTGGGTGTTGTTTTTGGCAACGAGTTCATCAATCAATTTAGAGAAAAGCACTTCCACTCCGACCTTATAGTCAGAGCTTTTGCTGCGGCCCCACTTGCTTGAAGTCTCAAAAAACATGAAACGGTGCTCTTGAGCCCATGCAATTGCCTCAGCTTCTGAAACTTGTCGGTCACCAGAAGGGCACATGTCGGACTTATTTCCTAAAAGAATCACAAAGGCTTCTGGACAGTGCTTCTTTATTTCTTCCAACCAGTGCTCAAGTCCTGATAAGCTTTTTTTGTTTGATATGTCAAAAACTAGCAACACTGCATGGGCTTTCCTAAAGTGGCTGTGTAAACCTTACGGCAAAGTAATGGGCTTGTAACGAGCTTGGCCAGACATGTCCCATAGCTGAAGCCTAATGTTAAGGTTGTCTCTGTATTTAACTATTTTGGGCATGAACTCAACGCCTACCGTAGGTAGGTTGTGTTGAGGCACTTTATCTTTGAGGTACTTGTGCATTAGGGAAGTTTTCCCAGTCCCTCTGTCGCCCACTATTAAAACTAAGTAAGTTTTACCCTTAAATTGGTCATTCACCTGCTGGACAGTTGGCTGACTGTTCATTTATTATGAATTATAATTAACCAAGAAAGTTAATTAAAGGGAACTGGGTTGCCTTGCTTGGCGTAGTTTTCGTAGTTGTTGCAAACTGCGTCCCAGTTGACAAGTTTCCACCAGTTCTCCACGTACTCTTGCTTGCGGTTCTGGTACTTCAGGTAAAAAGCATGCTCCCAAACGTCGCAGGTCAAAATAGGAATCCCTGTTTCTGCAGCGTAGCCCGTCATAAGGGCATTGTCGTGCCCACGAGTTCCTTGGACAAACACGTTTCCGTCTGAGCCCACTGTAAGCCAAGCCCAGCCTGAGCCAAAGGTGCCGACCACTATGTCCGAGAATTGCTTTTTGAACTCATCGTAGGAACCGAATTTTTCTTCGATTTTAGCCATGAGTTCTCCAAAGGGACGTTCATTGGCAGAGCCCACAGAGGTCATGTTCTGCCAATACAAGCAGTGGTTGTAGTGGCCTCCAGCGTTGTTAATGACTCCGGCGGAGGTCCCAGCGACTTGTCCCAGAAGAGAGGTCAAGTCCACAGATGATTTGTCTGGAAATTGTTCTAAAGCTGCGTTGAGCTTAGTTACGTACGAACGGTGGTGGGCTCCCCAGTGCAACTCTACAGTGCGGGCGTCCATGTGGGGTTCTAGAGCAGTGAATTCGTAAGGAAGAGGCTTTAATTCGTGTGCCATTTTGACCAATTATTAGACTCCATAGTGGCAGCTTCTAGAATTTTGCAAGACTTAGTGGAGTAATTACTTCTTTTCTTCTTCTTGGACTAAAGGAGCGTCTTCTACAAAAGGTATTTCGTCCAGAGTGGGGTCTTCATGGGGACCCTCTGCAGACTCTATTACTACGTCAGATCCTCTGGCTGGGTCGTTCCTTGCAACCCTTTTTTGAGGTTCTTTAGCAGGCACAAAGCTGCCTCGTACAGGGTCTGCCCGCAAAGCGTTGGGAACGTTCAAGTTGGCTTCTTCAATGTTTTTGACACTTGTCAGTCGAGAAGTGCGTCTTTCGTCTTCGAATTCCGGAATGCTCACTGAAGGTTCTACTGAGCTTAACTCTATTACTAGGACCGAAATGTCGTCAATCATTACGTCTTCTTCTTCACAGATTCCAAACCAGCGGTACCTAGCTTCTTCAGACAACAAGTGAGCAATAGTGGTAGTAAGTGGCCTGATGGGGTACACTAGTTGCCCAGCCTTTTTGATGCATCTGCTTCTGAACTTCTCAACGAAGTTAACGGCTTCTACGTTGTCCATAACGTCCCAAACTCCGTCTGAAGCAGCAATGATGAACTGATCTTTATTTGGGAAAAAAGGAAATTCGTGGTAAATAGGAGTAGGTATCACTCCTACTTCTTTTGCAATGCTGTCTCCAATTGACCGCGACATGGCCAGTCCAGGCAAGTTTCCGTTTTTGCGCCAAACTCTGAAAGGCCCAACTTTGTTTCCGCGCTCGTCTGTGAGCTGCTGGACTTTGCCTCCCGAGTTTTGGATGCGCTCAAGTTCTTCTAGGTGGTTAGGTTTCTGGTCGATGGTCAGGGGTAGTGGTTTGATTTTTCTAGGAGGGTTAACTACACGTTTGTACGAGTTTTTTTTGTCGTGAGTGTGCACTGGTAACTCTTCACCAGGCTTAGGAAGAGTGCCTAGGAGTCCACGTGAGTCTCCTACACTGCCAATGTGCATTCCGTTCTCGTTGATGTAGATGATCACAGCGGTGGTTCCTGAAACAGCACAGTCTACTCCTTCTTTGCCTCTAATGGCTTCGTCGCATTCTGAGACCATGTTTGCAATGCTTTCTTCTGGCGAAGAGTGGAACTCTTGGTGCTTTTCTTGGAAGTGGCTGAGCATAAACTCTTTGCAGAACTCAACTACTTTAAGGCCTTCTTTGCCGTGGCCATCAAACAAAACTGCAAGGAGTGAAGACTCTTTTTGACAGTAAAAAAGTAAGTCTTGGCACTCTTTGTCTATCATGTCTCTGGGGTCCTGCCCGGGGAGTACACACCCGCTCAGCAAGAAACTGAATCCCCCTACTTTCAAGTTATCGCTGATGTGGACCTTGGGCTGGGTGCCTTTAAAGGCTACTTGAGTGCTGCCTTTGACTCTTCCGAAGTAGTCTCTTTCTTTAATGTTGATTGAGTTTAAGTTGATGAAAGATATGTCTTCTAACTCTTCTGCTGCGGATTTGTTGAAGCAATTTCCCATTTAATTAAGCAATGTCAAGTTTTAATGACTGGAAACTACTTACTAGACTCTCAGCTGTGAGGAAGCAACTACTTTGTGACTGGGTGAATTACTTAGAAGTGACTTCTCAGGTTGACCAGTCTAATTTCTTGACTCTTGTTGGAGGAGGGTTACTGTTTATTAGGATTTTAGAGAAGCTTGAAAACACTAGCTTCAAAAGCACAACTTCAGGAATTTTTAACCTGGACCTTGCACTTGCTTACATCCAGAAAAAAGTTCCCTTCCAAACACCTACACTCTGTGAAGTGCTTGGAAACCCTGAAAAGGCTTGGGTTCTACTTGACATTATATTTAAAAGTTTTGTGCTTCACAAACTAAACGCAAAAGCAATACTCGACTGGGTGGACTCTTTAGAAGTTCCAGAAACCAAAAACTACAAAAACGTTATTTTACACATTTTCAAACTGACACACAAAGCTGAGCACTTATCTTGGAACCAAACTGTTCAGATTTTGCGTAAACTAGGACTGCCTGCCTTTGCTTTTACTTACTTAGATGATGAGTTTAGTTTGTTGCTTATTGGTTGTTTGCACTCAAAAAAGGTGTTTAAGTCCAAAAGCTCCGAAAAACTCGAACAGATGGAAAGTTACAACAGAATCCAAGAAAGCAAACTTATGTTTTTGGCTGACTCCAGACGCAGAGCTGAAGTTTCAAGCAAAAAGATCTTGAACCAAAGTTTTCTGTACTTGTTGTCTCCTCGAAAAGTTATTATAAACCAAGTTCCTTTCACAGTCAGCATAGTGCCTAACCACAAAAACTACACTTACCAACACCAAAATTATTTTTTGGAGTTAAGAAACTGCGACTTTTCTTTGTTTAAACAGTGGGAAACTGCCAAACTTTCTAGAGTTTCTCAAAGAAGTAATTTTATCCTAGTCGACTTTGCTGACAGCGAAACTTTAGAAATCCAATGTTCAGATAAGTGTAAAACTATCAAGTTACTGGACTCTTTGAAGTCAATCAAAAAATACAATACATTAATAAGCTAATCTTTTAACTGAGTAACCAAAGTGGTCCATGTTCAGTTGGGTCAAGTTGAAAACTACTTTAAGAGTACCTGCTGACTCCATGCGGGTAACTTCTCTACCCTCTGCCAGTCCAACTGTTCGCTTTGGGTCCATAAGTTCAGGGGTCTTGCCTCTGAGCCAACCTACAAACTGAACTAAGTACGAAGAACTTTTAGGCTTGTAAAGGTACAGAGTCTTTGTGTGGCTTCCTGGCTGTATAGGCACGTAGGTGTTTCCGTAGCCCTTAACAACCTCCCTTCCTAGAAAGTCAGGTCCTATACAAGTCACCACCAACTGGGGCCAGCCTTTGGGGTTGACGCTTCTGTAGCTTAGTCTGAACGGAAAGTTAAACACTAGGTTCTTTTTGTTGCCTTTAAAGCAGCACTGGGAACTCCCTGAGTTCTGTCCCTGTATAAGTTCCCATTCATTGCCTTCTACGAAGTCGTACTTAACTGTGAGGGAGTCTGTTTCTAGCATTTGAGCTGACTCTATTTGGCCTGAAATGTTAAGGTAGAAGTAAGAGTCATCAGGCAGGAGCAATTGGGGTGTGGGGGGTCTTTTGTGGATTTCAAAGAGTTCCTGACCAGGAGCTTCTGACTGGACTACAGAGTCTTCTTCGCCTGGCTGTTGGTATATGTTAGGGGATCCGTATACGTAGTCTTCTTTCTGTGGCAAGAACCGGTTAGGTCTTTCAGGGTCGTTTTCCATTATATAGCGCCAATTTTTAGTAGTTACTTTCAAAGATTACAGTACTTACAATTAAGGTTTGCGTGGGGAAACTTCGATCTTGAAGCTGCCTTGCAAAGCGTTGTTGGCAACTTTTGTCATGTCCTTCAAAACTTCAGAAGATAAATCTTCAAAAGGCTCTTCGAACTGGGGTCCGTACACAGTTCTATACAGGTCTTTGATAGGCTCAGAAGTGAGTTTGGGTTTAGCTTTGCCTTTGAAGTAAGTAAGCACTTCTAAGTAGTGCTGGACAGCTAGTCTCAAAGCGTAGTTGGGACGAATGGATTTTGTAGGAAGGGGGAGTCCCGTTACAGGGGAGGTGTTTTTAGTTCTAAACCAGTTAGTAATGGCATTCCTTTCATAGGTATGGCCATCTGTAGTGAAGACTGGGTCTTGCATGAGTTCTTTAGAAATAGGACATACTAAGTAGCTAGGTGGAGACTCAACTCCTATAAGTTCTTCTAAGTGTTTAGTGTCTTTGGGGTTGTTAGGGTTCAGTGTAGTAAAGATCCTTGTACTAGGTCCGACAGGAACTCCCATAGTTTTGATGTCTTCTTTAGACAAAGTTTTAAGATCTTCCAGAGTGCACTTGTTCGAAGTGAAGTTACTGTGGTACTCTAGAAGTCCTAGGTTTTCTAAAAAGCTTTTTAAAGGGTCCTTTTTGTTGTCTTTCAAAAGTTGATTGAGTGTTTCAAGGGTAGTTTGCTCAGCAGAGTCAACTAAGGCTTCTAGGGCGATTCTTGCAGCGTTGAGTGTAGCTTCTTCTTCAGTTCTTCCGAACCCAGCACAGATCTTTTTCTCACTTAGAAGAACATCAGTTTCGTAGCAGCGGTAAGCTTTTTCAACTTTATTCAAATTGATGTTAGAATCAGCGTAGTAAGCACATAGAGCTTGCTCTAGCTCTTTGGCGTCTTTTTGGTAAAGCAACTGCTTAATGCTCAGCACCGACATTTAAATATGATATTTAACGGTCTTAGAAAGTAATACATTTACCTTTTTTCTTACTAGAACGGAGCTTTTCACTAAGCGCTAGTTTAAAAGCTGCGTCAAAAACTTGTTTAGAGGGGCACTTGGGTAAAAAGGCTTCGTAACCTAGTTCTGAACACAGGGACCACGCTTGGGTGTGGAGCACTTGGGAGTCTTCTAGTTCAACTAAAAGCACTGGAGTGTTGGGTGCGTTGCTTTTGAGTTCCCTGTGCCACTTGCTAGTCACTGAATTAAAAGAACGCTGACAACTAAAACAAACTAGAATCACGTCTACTTCTGGGAAAAACTTTTCTCTGAAAACTTGGTGTTTTTGCGTTCCAGAAGTGTCAACTATTTTAATTGCAATGGTGTGTGAGTAGACTGTGATGTTTGCAGTGTATTCTTCTAGAACTGTAGGAGTGTAGCTGTCTGAGTGGGCTCCGTAGAGGTACTCCTGGACTGCTTTGCTTTTGCCAATGTTTTGGTCGCCTATAAGGATCACACTGGCCTCTGCTTGGGCTTCCATAATAAAAGATGCTGAATAAACTAGTTAGGTCATTATCTACATACAAAGGACAGCTGTACACCTGGGGGTCCAACAAAGTGAGCTTAGGCTACGAAGTTTCCTCTACTTCCATGTCTATTAGCCGCCCACAAAAAGTAAGTGACTTTGAACCAGGTACTGTGAAGAGCATAAGCATGAGCAACAATCACACTGCAGTAGTTGACCAGGAAGGCCACGTTTACACTTTTGGCAGAGGCGACTACGGCATGCTTGGCCACGACTCTGAACAAAAGGTTCTGCAGCCCAAAATGATTGAAAACCTTGCTAAAATTGACATGAAGATGACCGAAGTAGCAACAGGCGAGTTCCACACGGTGCTGTTAAGTGAAGAAGGCGATGTCTGGACTATGGGCTACGGAGGAGAGCTCACAGGGGGATTTTGGAGGCAAATGTTTTCTCAGGGAGGAGGAGGCTTAGGCCACGGGGACAAAGAAAACAAGTTTGTGCCCACTCCTATTGAGCGCCTTAAAGAACACGACGACATAGTTAAGATCACAGCAGGGGCTTACCATTCAATGGCTTTAGGAGGCACAGGACGGATTTACGTGTGGGGCAAAGGAGAATACGGGACTTTGGGCATAGGCAAGAACATTAACTATTTGTCGCCAGTGCCGAATCCCTTTTTCGACGACATTTTGGAAAACGACAGTTTGAAGGCAGTAGACATGAAGTCATGCAGCTACTACTCAAGTGTAGTTTTGGAAGATGGAAGA
>PR_CR_10_Liq_1_inCRDRAFT_1000100_pt1 | contig 45807 bp, 21 predicted proteins | sample PRCRCaboRojoPR_3_FD_10241 | JGI IMG/M metagenome (IMG submission 10241) | reverse complement strand
CCACAAGCCACTCTGAAAGTGCTTCGGCGTTGGAATTAAACAGCCAATTATTTTTTTCTCGGTAGTACCACTCTAGCAAGTTCATGACTAGCATTCCCAAGCCCAATAATATATAATTTTTTAAAAATTCAGATTGTTTTTTCTGGTCGTCGTCCATTTTAGATATGCACAAGTAGGTCAGGTAAACCCAAGTCAAACTGCAAGAAATCACCCCTACCATTATGCCTAAGTGTATTTCTTTTAAGGGTAGTATGTGTGAGTCGTTGGCCTCGTCGATCATAGCTATAAAAGGCATTGCCAAAGAAATTAATACTCCCAGCACACCAAACATAACCTTTTCAAAAACACTCATGAATTGGCTATAATTAGCGTAAGCCGTGACAAAAAACACCAACAAAAAGGTTCCTTGCAGAGTCATTGTAAAACTAAACAGTCTGTCATTACCTCGGAAGCAAGCCATATAACTAATGGTGGGCCAGAATGACTTGCAGTCAAACACTCCGTTGCAAACCCAGAAAAGGTTAGTACAAATGAGTCCGGCAATTATGCATCCTGAACCCAGGAACAACTCCGACCCTTTTACACTAAGCCTATATTTCCTATCTGTGACCTTGGACATATTTATCTACCAAGTAAGCGAAAAGTATTATTAAATAGCAGATTAGTTCCTGAGTAAGTTCTGCCCAGCTCTAGAAAGCTGGTTTTTTGGAGCAGTGAAGTGCCTGCTTCTCTGGCCTAAACTAAAAGATGCGTTAGCTTTGCTTCCAGGACTGGTTCTTTTCTTAGCCACAGACCGCGACCTTTCTTTGTAAGGCACTTTTAAATTGGGCAAAAAGTTGTCTTCTTCTTCGGAGGAAGAAGAACTTGAGTCTTCTATTTCTGCGTTGAGTGTTAGGTCTTCTATTAGCTGTTCATAAGAAATGTCCATAGACTCGTCCAGTAACTTAGAAGCTTCCTTTTTTTCAGTTTCTAGTTTGTGTGAAACATCAATGCTAACTTTCCAACGGGTGTCTCCGCCCACAATAAGAGTCCCGAGTCTTTCGCCTGAGTAGTTCCAAATGTGAGTTCTAAAGTCAAAACCAGTAGAAATAAGCATTTCACTGTCTTCTATCAAACTTAAACTAATAATTCCGTCGTTATGCGCCTCCCATGCTTCCCTGATAGTAACGTCTTCCTGCACAAAAGCACTACTGTACTGGTGGACTAGTGAAGTCATTAGTAGTTTAGTAAGGTTCTTTTGGATTTCATGTGCTGTCTCATTGTTCTTTCCGAGTTTTTCAAGTTTACCGGTAAAGGAGTCAACTTCCCAGATCTTTATGAAGCCGTTGTCATCCCCTGTCAAAATGCGCCTGCAGTTTTTGTCCCATAAAATTGACCTTACCGGACTTAAGTCGTGGTCGCTGATTTCAGAAGGAACTATGTTGCCTACTTTTAGTAACAAAGTGTTTTTCCTTTTACTAGGAGGCACAGCCCAGAAGTACAAATACCCCGACAAGTCACTTGACACTATGCACGGAAAAGGGTTCAAAAACCGAATTGACTTGATTTCTGCTTCGTGGTCCGTAAGTTCAGCTTCGTGTCTTAGAGACCTTAAGTTGAAGACAGTAATCATTCTGTCGTCCCCTGCACAAGCTAAGTACTTGTCTTTAGTTTGGATGTCTATGCAAGTCACACTGTCTTCGTGTTCTATGTTGTCGTACCTCAGCACTCCTATTTCGTCACTGCGTGAATCGTCGTGCAACTTGACTCTTCCGTCCCACCCACAACTAATCAAAAACTTGTAGTCGTCCCAAAACTCTAGCATGTTTATTTCGTCTTTGTGGCTGATGTACTCTTTAATCCTAGCTCCGTTTTGAACCTTGTAAGCACCGATGTTTCCTTGAGAGTCGCCTAAAAACATTCTTCTCTCCTTGTTGTCGAACTGAATTGAAGTAATTTCTCCGTCACAAAGGTCCCTTAGCACTCCAGTGACGCACCCATTCACTGCATCCCAGATCTTGATGCAAGAAGCGTGTGCAGTTACGAAGCAGTTGTACTGGGTATTGTATAAACACTTAAAGCAAGGCTCTTCTCCTACTTTGTTGATGTCTTTGGGCTCTTCATAAGTGTACTGGTAAAGTTTTTTGCCTCCAGCAATGATTCTTTTTTCGGGGTAAGTGACTTCAAAGCACTTAAGTTCCCCCACAGCTGACTTGAAAGTTTGAATGCAGTTGAAAGTCCTCACGTCCCAAATCTTAAACATGCCTGAAATGTCAGCAGTCACTATTTGGAAAGAATCCGGAATGCACCTGACCCCTATACAACTGTGTATGTGGCCTGAGAGCTTGTAAATGTACTTACTCACGTAGGGGTTCCACACGTAAGCACTCCGGTCCAGTCCTGCTGAAAACAAACACCCAACTGAAGGATTCCAGTCCAAACAGTATATTCCTTTGTTGAGTTCCTTCATTTTCCGGTTCAAACTATGCGAAGGCACGTCCCACAAAAACAACTTTCCATGAATGTCGCCTGTTGCCAGCAAACTCAGCTCAGGAATTCCTACTATTGCTGAGATAGAGTGGGTGTGGCCTTCTTTTTTAGTTCTTCTAAAAGGAGTAGCGTCCGTTCTTTTGTGTCTCTTTATGAGGTCAGTTAACTCCCAGAAGTAAAGGGAACCGTTAGGACCCCCTATGTACAGCCTGTCCTTAAAGTCATTCATAGTAAAAACTAGCATAGGACTCTTCACCTTGAATTTCAACAAGTAAGTAGTGTCGTCCCAAAAGTAAACCCACAAGTCGTTAGTAGCACACAAAAGTGTTGAGTAAGACGCCAAGTGGTGAATTGATATAACGTCCATAATGTGGTTCTTGATTTCTTTTTGGAGTCTTCCAGTTTTTATGTTGTAAATCTTGACTCTTTTGCTTTCGTGTTCTGTGATTACCATGTGCTTGAGTTTTGGAATGTACTTCATGCACTCTATTTCGCTTTCATGTTTAACGTTGTCTTTCCAGTCACTTTGCTTGTAGTTTTTGATAACATCTACAAAGCCCTGGTCGTTCTTCACTCTGCCTATTTCAATTATGTGGCTTAAAAACTCGTCCCACTCCAAGTGCTTGTCGTCGTTTACGTCGATCTCAGCAAACAAGTCGTTTAAGTACTGCACTAAACTAAGCTTGTCTGAGACTTCGGGTAAGTGATGGAGCATCACAGTTATGAATTCTTTTTTGAGCAGTCCTTCTTCTTTGAGTTTGAAATCCTTTTTGATCCTAGTTAGCCTTTCGTAGTCGATTAAGCTTAGAGACAAAGACTTGTTATCCACAGCTTTAAGGAGTTCTGAGTCGTTCTGTTGGGTGTCTTCTTCGGAGGAGGAGTACTGTTCTTGGGGAATACGCGATATTGACAAGTCTTCATCCATTTTACTTAAACTAGGGTGCAAGAACAGCACCAGTTAGAATTACTGAAACTCGCACTTGAGTTGGGTGAGGTCTTCACTATCTGTACATGGATTGGAAACGCTGAGCCTTCATCAGGTCTTTTAACGGAACTGAGTGTTGAAGAATCGTGGAGTTCTTTTCCCATGCAGAAGAACCTGAGGTGCTGTATTTTTTCAGGAGGAGTGAAGTCTTCAGGCCAGTTCTCTGATAGTAGGACACTTTTGATACTTGCTATTGGTGTTTCAGGGTCGGACAGTATTTGGATCTTTTTGGGACTTGATGGAAAGATGAATATGACTTTTTCCATTTAGATTAATCTTCTAACATATTACTCAGGGCTTTGAAAACTTTTTCGCTTTCTTTAGGCGCAAACTTAGCGTTGATTACAAAAAGCTTTTTGTAGGAGTCGTCTAGGTGGTTGAGGTTTTGGAAACCCAAAGCTTGTTTTAGAAACTCTTCGTCTCGGAACTGGGATTCAATTTCGCTTGCAAGGTTAGCCACTACTACAATAGGGCAGTCATTCAGAGTGGGTTCGCTTGCTAGGTACTTAAGCTTTCTTTTGGCTTCTAGGTAGTCTGAAGGCTTGCGTGAAGGCTTGAACACAAAAACTAAGCCTGAGATTTTAATGTTTTTATAGATATGTTTCACAACAGGAAAAAGGCTTTCTTTGCCTGGAGTGTCAAACACTCCAAATTCAACATCGTTGTAGTTACACTCTTCGTAGTTGTACCCACATGTAGGGTTAATTTCGTTTTGCTCCCAACCAGGCTTGAGTTTGAAGCTATAAAGAAGAGTAGTTTTGCCTGAGCCTTCAGCACCCACTAGCAGCACAAACTTTTTTTCGTGAGACAAAGGGTTACAAAACTTAGTTAAAAGGTTTCCCATTTATGTTTAACAAGTTATTTTTTCTTTTTGGGTTTGGCTTTGCGGACTGGTTGAGGCACAGTTGGAGACCTTGTTGGACTGTCTTCAGTTGCTAGTCTTTGGAGTTCTTCTTCTTTAGGTTGTTTGATTTCAGTTTCTTTCAGAATTTCTTGTTCTATTTGGGGGTGGTTCATAAGTAAGCTGCTGAATTCCTTAAAAGAAATAGTTCCAGCTCCGTGCAACAAAGACTGGATCTCAGGAACTGTGTATACTTGGTGAGCTTCGAACTTAACTTTGTTTTGGGCTTTTAAAAGCAAGCTTTCTATAACGGTTCCGAAGTAAGGAAAAAGGAAACTGGAGTTTTTATTTCTTTCGTAAACTCCTTTGATCCCAGTAAACACCAAAGACACCATTACTTGTTCTTCTGGCTTAAACTCGCCACTTCCTAAGTCTTTGAAAACTCCTTTTGCCTTGTCTATGAACTCATCGAAGTAAAAAAACAAGTTAAGTGCTTTCCTGATTTCTTCTATGTCGAACTTATAAAACAACTCAGGCACACTTGCTAGCGAAGAATGGAACTCAATACTAGAAGTGTCTGAGTAACTAGAGTGCACCGGCAGCACCTTTGCTATTTCAGCAATCACTTCTCTTGAAAAGTCTGTGCACAGCAAGCACAAGCACTGGTGGTAGTCCTGCGCACTTACTACTTTGTAGTGGGGCGAACCGTGGAAAATCTTTTTCATTTGGATTAAGAAACACGCTTTGTTGTACTGCGTGGCACTTATGAAAGAGTAGTCTCTCAACAACACGTGTTCTCCTTTAAGAGCAATTGAAATGTACTCGTGCAGTAAGTCAATAGGTTTTTCTTCGCGGCGGTCCAGAATTATTTTTACGATATCTTGTAAATATACATGAACGTTGAATTTTTCTGAGTATGTTTCTGGAGTCATGGCTAGTCTTAGCTTTTCACGTTCTCTACGGCGGCACCCACTAAATATTTTGGGTATACTTTCCATAATTTAAGTCTGATTTGAATTGAATAAAATGAACATTGAACAGTTGTTCTTTAAAATAACTCAAACCAACCGCAGCTCAACTCCAAGCTCTTCTAAGTACAACTCTAACTTCTTAAAAACTTTTAGTGCATCCAAAAGCCCTAAAAAGAAACTTAAACCTAAGCAGTTCAGAAACCTTGAAGAAGCAGCAGACTTCCTGAAAACGCACTCGCCCAATAAAAAAGTATACGACTTCTCTGAAAAGATCACAGTTAAACATTTCGTAAAAGCTGACCACGACATATCCAGAAGTTTAGGTCCTGGAAAGTACCCTACTTCTACCCACAGCAAAACTCCTTCCTTTAAATTCAGCAACTTACCTCGCTTCCAAGACTCCCAAAACACTCACTTTTTTGTATTCAAAAACAAAAACAAAAGCTTCGAAATCATTCAAAAAAACAAAAAACTCGAAGACTTAAACCCAATCCGCAGAAAAGAAATTTCAGAACAAAAAAGAAAAGAAAAAAGCTTCAGAGAGTTCCACAACAAAGAAAAAGCCAGAATAAAGAGAACCCTAATCAAAAACCAAAGAGAACAAAAAATCAAGGAAAAGTTCAGAAAGCTAGAAATCAGACAAAACCTTGCTGAGTACACCCTAGTTAAAAGGTCTTGGGTAGTTTTTGCTTGTGTGTTTGCAGCCAACAACAGAATCAAAACAAAACTCAAAGACAAAAAAGCTCTTTTAAAAAGAATAGGCAACAGAATTAGGTGCTTAAAAGTAAACTGCATGGTTCTCGGGAAACTCAAAATAAAACTTAAGCAAGTCAGAGTCAAAAGAGCTTGGAGTTGTTTTAGAAGTAAACTCCGGCCTTACCTTAAAAGGTGGAAACTCGAAGTAAAGCACAAGTGCGCCTACCGAGTTACTGAGCTCTTGGAAAACTCTTTGATGAAGTCGCACATGTTCAACGTGATGTACCAGTACAGAACTAAAATTCTGACTACCAGAAGACAACTGTTTAACTACATCATGATTAAAAGAAGCAGAATAGACACCTTAGAAAAACTCTGGGAACAACTAGAATACCAAAACATCAAAGCTAGAAGGAAAATCACAGAACAAGGAACTCCTGTTAAACTGATTGTGCCCTCTAGCATCAGAAAGTACTACGTCAGAGAAATATACGCCAAGAAAATCATTTCTTTCTTAAAAAGTGTCCGAGAAGGCAACCAAACAAACTTAATTCTTTACAAAGACAAAGAATTCATACTAGAGTTCATTAAAAAAGCTGAAGAACTAAGGTCTGAATGGGAAACCATCGCTAAAAAAAGGATTTCTAAAAGAATTTCAAGGAGACAAAACACCTTGACCTCTAAAAAGTAATATTATTTACACAAAGGAGAAGTCAGGCAGTAAAAACTCCTTGTTCGATACCTTTATTTTAAGGTTTTCTTTTTCGAGAAACTTAAGTGGGAACTTAACTAAGAACCCACTTACCTTGTGCACGTAGGTCTGGTACTTTTGAAGGCTGGGGTTCTTTTTTTGGTAGCTTGCAACGTCTGCAATTCGTTTAATGTTAGAGTCAGGGTAGCACCTAAAGACCTTTCGGTAGAAGTAAGTGTTTTTGCAAGCTACTTTGTTCCAAGCACTTAAAAATCCTTCACACAAGGGGTCAACTAAAAGTTCTTTCTTGAGTCCTGAAATCTCTTCGAAAAGCTGGAGTCTCAACTCGTGGGCGAACTTTGAAGCTTGGTAGTCCGCTCCTTGCATCTTGGTATACACGCACTTAGAGTCTTTTAGAACCATAGCAATTTCTGCGTCTCTGGTGCCCAGCATGCTTCTGTCGTTTAAGTTAGCACTGCCTATGATTACGGTTCTGTCGTCCACAATCATGAGTTTGGAGTGTATGTACACCATTTCAGTCACAGGAGTGCCATCCAGGACTCCGTGGTTCCGCATTGAGTAAAACCTTATGTAGTCTTTAGGGTTACTCACTCCTTGCCTTTTGAGTTTTTCGTAAACAGAGTTGTGGCCTCTGCAAATAGTTTGGTACTGCCAGTGCATTTGGACTCTGAGCACTGCTGCAGAGGGGTCGTCAATAGACCCTTCGAAAGCAGGCAGCAATGGAATGCACACTATTACCAAGAAAGGCTTGTTTTCTTGGTGTTTTTCAAGTATTTTTTCTACAAGAGTATGCGCTATTTGGTTTTTAATGGTTTTTCCAGCAGTGCTGGACATAAAGAACTGGTTTTCTATGTACACAAAATGCTGAGCATTCTGGATTTCTTGTATGTAAGCTTGGTGAATAGAAGCCTCAGTTTCCTCGCGTCCAAAAGACCAGAGTCCTGCACTCCTTACTAACTGGCACTCGTTAGTAGCTTGAAGTGTTTCAAAGTTGTACTCGCTTTTGGTTTTTCTAAGAAGGACTTCTCCAAGTCCTTTGTTGAATTTGCTAATTAGTTCGTTTTTGGTCTTTTCTGTGTCTTTTTCTTCGAGTTCTGCTTTGTGTTGAATTTGCTCTTCAGGTACTTGCTGGACTATTTTCTTTGCCTGAGGCTGGGGGTTCAAGCTACCTCTTAAAAACTCACTGAAGATTCTGATATTTTTTTCACCTAAGTTCTGTAAGAAGCCAGAACTTTCTTGTTTGGAGTAAACAACTCCTTTTTCTTCTTCTTTTTTAGAAGTTAACTTCCTAATGATTCCTTTCGGTTCCTCTTCTTTTTTGCCAAGAATCCTTTGAAGGTTAGCTTTTATCTTTGTCTTAAGCCGAGTGTCCCTTCTGTAAACAGGTTCTTTGTAGGACAGAGGAATCATCTCTTGTCCTTCTCTTAGCCCAGTGATGTCCCTTACTACGTGGTTCCAGAGTTCTCTGAAGTGTGTGCACATGTCTTCTACTACTTTGCCCTTGACTCTAATTGCTGCGTCGTGCCAAGGCATCCTAGGTATTTCTCCTCTGGGAAGAATGTCTCTATCCCAGTGCTGGACTTCTGTGAAGTCTGCAATCCTAACGTTAGAGTAGTCTATTCCGTTCCACTTGTGCGGAGGTTCTGTGTCAGTTAAGTTGTGTGTGTGTGTGTCAAAACGTCCATAGCACAAGTCCAGCCCTCCCATAAACCCCACTACTCCGTCTATACAAACCATTTTGGAGTGGTGTGACCACAAAAACACTCCTCCTCTTATGGAGAAGTTAGGGTGCCTCATAACGCGAATGTTACGGTTCCTTTCAACAAGTTTGTCTTTGGTGTACAACGAGTTGATTGAGAGAGAAAGACTTACTTCTTTGTAAAGCAGAATGAAAACCTTAACTCCCTTGTCTGCTAGTTTGCCCAAGACTTGGAATATCTGGGTGTCTGGGTAGTCTTCAGGTGGCCTTTTCAAAAACAAGTCTGGACTCATCCACCAGTCAGTGATGTAAACGTATTTCTGTGCACTTACTAAGCTTTCGAAAACGTCACTGAAGTAGTTCTCTGCGTCAACATAAAACCTAGCTTCATTTTGCCGCCTTGCTACAAAAGAAGACCCGTACCTAGAACTGGCCTTGCCGTTTTTTTTCTCATACAAGCCTAAAGCTTCAGTAATGGCGTTGTACCACTCGTCACGCTTTTGTTCGTTTCCTGTTCTAAACACAAAGTTATGCTGAGGAGTTTTGATCCTGATAGCATCAGAGCGCAAAGCATGTATTCTTCCTGTGAACACTTCAAACTTAGCCTGGAAAGGAATTACTTCCAACACACTGAAGTGCACGTTGGACATCATGTACTCTACCCCTTTTTCTGTGAGTCTGAGCCACCTTCTTTTGACTCTGCGCAAAGCGTTGTAGCAAGTCCAGCACTTTTTTTGGTTACTCACTCTGCCACTTCCCATCTTAAACACAAACCCCTCTTTGAACTTACAAGAGCCTTCAAATGACTTAGTGGAGACTTCTAAAAAGTCAGCTGCTGCTTGGGTCTTTCTGTAAGTTGTGTTTGAAATGACGCTTTTCAAAAGGTTCTGTGCTAGGTCTAGTTTTTCTTCTTCTGGCAACTTTTTAAAAGCTTTTTTGCCTGGCCAAGCAGGAGTGCTTAAGTTGTGGGTTCCTAGTTCTGTTTGTAAACTCCGGAGCAGTTTTTCAAAGTCTTTCGAGTCTTTGGTGATTTTCCACTTGTATTTTGAGGACTCTTGTTTGCTTCTGACTATAAAAGCAAAGTAAGTAAAACTAGGTTTGGCTTCTGACTTGTACTCTTCTATAGATGCTTCTTTTATCTTTAGTTGGAGGTTTTCCATGATCCTGGGTAAACTCGTTTCACTTAGCACTCTGTTGAGGCGATTTCTGTTTTCCATTTATAAATTAGTTTTTACTGCTAGGCACTATTTTGGTGACTTTGCGTTTGAACTTCTTGTTTTCCAAAAATTGGGAACTGTCATCGTACTTCTTTTCAGCGTCTTCTTGGTACTTCTGGAACTTCCGGTAAATAAGACTTAAGTCGTTTTCGTCCAGACTGCTTTGGGTGGAGTAAGTGTTTCTGACTCTGCTAAAAAGAGTCATGGGTAGGGTTTCTATTTTCTTGTTCACTGACTTAATGTCTCTAGACATGTCCTGTACTTTAAATTCCAGTCTTTTTATTTGCTTTTTGATTTCGTTGATTTTTCCATGCCACTTTTTAGAGTCTTCTTCTTCTCTGGAGTCTTCAACTCGGCATTCTTGCAAGTAGTCCAGTTTGTTTTTATTTCTAATCCAGAAAAGCAGAGTTTCTGTTTCAAGTATTAAAGTAGCAAATTCTTTCTGGTCAGCAATTTCCATCATGTCCGTGACTCTGTCGTAAGTGTCTCCCATAATAGCAATGATCATGTTCAGAAGCACCAAAGCGTTGAAGATCGAAGCCAACACAAAAATGAACTTTTGGTAGTCACTGTAGTTGGCAGTGTCAAACTCTCCGTAAGCCAAAAGATAAGAGTTCAGTAAGGAGTCTGAAAAGTCAACAGTATCACTTGTGGCAAAAAACACTACTGAAAATATAAAAACAGCTCCTGACAAAATAACTAAGAAAGGGCCCATGTCTTTAACTACCTCAATCAGTAGTCTGATCAAGTAACGTGTAGGCTTAAAAAGCCTGAAGTAGCCTATTCCTCTAATCCAAGCTAAAACAACTGCTATAGGCAAAATAACTCCTTTAGTTGGTTCGCGCCAAATCAAGTATATGAACAGCAGAAGGATCTTAACAGTCTCCACTAAGTTCCAAGCGTTGGTAATGAAGAACCCTGTTGCGTAATATATCAAAAGCATTTCTTTAACTGCAAAACAACTGTTAAAAATCAACAAAAACACGTCATACAAGAGTTTATCAGAGTCACTAACTACGTGCACTAGCAAAAAGCATATAAAACTTAAGTAAAGCAAGGCTTCTGCTGCTATAAACCATATTGCTTTGCGCCACTTGTACTTAAGCGTACTTTTTATGATTTCAGCGTCAAAAACTGCTTCGTTTTTGTTAACTATTAAAGACTGAAGGAACTCAATGCTTCTGCTGCAGCCTAAGTTCAAAGGAATCCTCATTTGGGACAAGAAAAAGTTAACTTCTTCTTCTTTTTTCCACTGAGTGTCTTTGATGCTTTGTTTTTCGTCCACTAAAAACCTTTTAGGGTCAATCATTTGAGTAGAAGACTTCCTGACAACTGACTCAAAGTTAAACTTGATCCTGCCAAAGTGGGGCAAGTTGGGGTCTTTAACTTTGGTGTAAGCGCACTCGTAGAGTTTGTTCAGGGACTGTATAGAGGACAAGTTAAGTTTAACTAGTAAGCTTTCAACATGTCTGTAAATAAGTGGGTTGTGCTTCACAAGGTATTTGTCTAGGTACTTAATGATCACTTCTGTGCACTGTTTGCTTTTTTTGTGGACGGATATCCAAAGAGGGTCTTCCAAAATAAACGTTTTAAAAAACTTACTTCCACTTTTAATTGCTCCGGAAAGCAAAAAGGGACTTTTGATGCTGGCAAATATGTGCAAGGAGTTAAGTCTGTTGGGGTAAATCACGTAGTCTTTCCAAGTAGGGTCGAAGACAGTCACTTTTTTCTGGTGAATGTGACTTATAAACAGTATAAATAGTGCGGAGTACTTTTTGGGCAGTATAGAAATCTGATTTTTAACAGCAAGGAAGTTCATGTCTTTGATTATGTGGCCAGATTTAGTTCCTATGTATATGTAACTAGAGTCACTACTAAAAGTCATGCATGAGATAGGGGACTTGTAGTTAACTGAGGACAACTCAATGTAGTCTTTTAGCGACCAAATCTTTAAAGTGGAGTCTTCGCCTCCCGACACTAAAAAGTTGTCATTGTGAAGCATTAAACAATTCACGTCTCTTTTGTGGCCTTTTAAAGCAGCTTGCTTATACCCAGTGGTGCCTTCCCAGACAATAATGGTGTTATCAGCACTTCCTGATATGATTAACTGAGTTTTTGAGGTAACTACTAAACTCAGTACAAAGTCCACGTGGCCTTCAAGAGTCATCAATGGGATTTCTTGGTGAATGTTCCAAACCTTAATGGTTCGGTCTTTGCTTCCAGACAAAAGTCTAGAGTCACTGTCCCAAACCAAACAAGTCACAGCCATTTTGTGCCCTTTGAGCTTTCGTTCCCTTGCAAAGGTCCCTATGTTGTAACAGTGTATTGTTCCTCCGTCACTTCCAGAGATCAATAGGTCTTCTGCAAACAACAAGCAAGTTACTTTGCGAGTATGTGCTTTAAACTGCATGTAAAAACGACCCGAAACCACTACCTCCCCAGTTTTAAACCCAAGAGCTAGCAACTGTCTTGGCTCGGACCTGCACTCTGCAGAAATACGCGACTCCTCAATTAAGTTTTCTTCTAGTTTTTGTTGAGTTGCTAAGTCGATCTTCAAGCACCTTTCTTTCGAAAAGCACTCAATGATATCCGACTCAGAATTAAAAAGCCCCAAAATCTTTTTGTCCTGAGCTTTGTAGGTCTGTGCTTCAAAAGACTTGATTTTAAGGTCCCAAATTTTCAAGCCTCCTTGTTTGTCAGAACTAAAAATGTAGTTTTCATTGATATCAAACGACAAAGCCCTTAAGTCAGACTCTGAGTTAGAAATATTCAACCCTTGGGACTCCTTAGCTTGCAAGCCCCAAATCTTTATGGACTCATCCATGCTCCCTGTTACAAAGAACTTGTTGTCTTTGGTTAAAAGCAAAAACTTAATTGCCGCAGAATGTCCCAGAACTCTTCTTTCTATGCTGCTGTCGGCAAGGTTCCAAATAATCACTACTCTGTCTTCGCCAGCACTTAGTAGTTTCTGGTTGGATTTCTGGTGAGTCATAGTAATAGCTTTAACAGCAGCTTCATGGCCTTCTAAGTAACTAACCAGCTCTTTAGATCCAAAACTCCACACTCGTAAAAGCCCGTTGTTAAAACCAGCAATTACGTACTTTTCTTCATGGCTTATTTTGACGCACTCCACAGCTTCCATGTTTTCGTCTTCAAGTTTGTTTTGGAAGTTCAGCCACTCTAGGTTCCAAACCAACACTTGGGAGTCATACCCTCCTGAAACAAGGTGGTTTTCTAACAAGCTGATGCTTAAACTCCTTATTTTGCCCCTGTGGCTGTTCTCAAGTTCTTTAATGAACCTTTTGGTTTGAGCGTCCCATACTTTTATCCTACCTGAAAAAGTAGCCCCGATTAGTAAGTTTTTTGAAATGCAGAGACTCAAAGCAGTTACATATTCTGATTTGCCTGCAGAAAAGTCTGAAGTAAAGGAGCTGGCTAAAGAAACTTCTTTTTCAGGAAGTTCAAATATTTCTTCGGACTCTAAGTTTACACAAACTACCTCCCCGCTCCTTAGCCCTAGAAACACTTCACTTTGGTTAGGTGAGGGACAAATGCATTCAACTATACCTTTTATCCCAAAGTGCTTTGGCTCTATTCCTGAGTAGTTTTGCTGCAGAGTGAATAGAAACTGTGAAGTAAGATTAGAGTACTCTCTTAAAAAGTATTCAGGACCATTTTCTGGGTCAACAATCATTATAATCCTAGTAATCCTAACGCGCTGAAAAAGGCCAAAAACAGAAACTACACAAAGTCAAAGCCAAAACACTAGAAAATAAAGGCCTACGCAAGTAATAAGCATAACCTAATATAAATGAAAAGAGCACTTGTAATCGGAGGAAGTGGAGGATTAGGCCGTAGCGTAGTAGAAGTTTTTAAAAGCAACTGGAGCGTAACTTCCATTGATTTCAGTGAAAACTCCTCGGCTACCACTAACATTCTTTTGTCGCCTTCGAAGTCATTTTCGGCCTACGCCAACACTTGCAGAGTCAACCTTACCTCTAAGTTTGACGCTATAATCTGCGTAGCAGGTGGGTTTGGAATGGGACCTATCTCGGATCCAGAAGTGTTCGAGCAACTTGACAAAATGCTATCAGTGAACCTATACCCTGCGATCCTTGCAGGCCACTTGGCTTGTAGTTTCCTGAACGAAGAAGGACTTTTAGTACTTACAGGGGCTGCTGCTGTCTTTAAAGACGTGACTCCTGGACTTCTAGCTTACGGACTTTCTAAAACAGCAACCCACTCGCTTGCTTTGAACTTAGCTAAAAGAGAAGGACTCCCTTCTAACTGCACTGTGGCTACTTTGCTTCCGGACATGATTGATACCCCTGGAAACAGAAGTGCTATGCCTGACGCTGACTTTTCTAAGTGGACCAACCCTAACTCAGTTGCAGGGCTCGTAAAGATGTGGGCTGAAGGCTACAACAGGCCAGCCAACGGGAGTTTTGCTCATTTGAAATGGGAAAATAATCAAGTAATTCCAGAATTCCTATAAAGTTTAATCATTAAGTATTCACTGAATTTACTTAATAACTACTGCAATATTCATTTGGCAGTCCCACATCCACAAGAACCCTTCATATCTAATTATTAAGTTATTTCCAGAGTTGAGTCGTAATTATTAATTGAAAGATATTAAAGTGTAGTTAATAGGTAGTATGTGTTCAAAATAAAAACAAAAGACACAAACACAATAATGCTCCAAGCCAACACTTCACTAGAGTGCCAGCCTTCGTAAGGGCTTTTCTGAGTAACTTGTCTCCTAGCTACCATGTGTATCAAAGGCATGCTTATAAAAACTACGTAGTAAGCAGTAAGTCCAGCAAAAGCAGCAGCTTTTCCCATGTCATAAAAGAAAAAGCTCAGAACTAAAGGCAACACCCACACTACTCCTCTCAAAAACTTTTGTTTGCAAGGAACCATCGAAGCTATGTTTTCGGATAAAGCTATTGCAGTTATGGGTCCACTAGTGAGTATGTTGAAAGCTGGAAACAGTATTACAAAGTACTCTACCAACACAGTCCAAAGAGGTCTAGGCAAAATGCCTGCAGAGTACCCACTCCAAGCCAAAGTGCTGAGACTAGGAGCTTGGTAGCCTTCAAGTGCACTACCTGTAACTACTCCTAAGGACCCACAAAACACAAAAATAACTGCACTAGTCAGAACTATGGAAAGGTAACTTGTAGTTGTTTTGTTCTTCATTTCTTTAGTCACAGAAGCCAAGATCGACTGGAAGCCTGTAGCGAACTTAAGCAAAGGCACTCCCATAGCTATGTTTTGGAAACTAAGCTCGGGAACCTCGTCCTTCGGCAAAGAAGGATTCAAAGGTTCATCCATAAACAAAGCTGCCAAACTCGTTATAAGCATCACTAACAAAATAAAAATCCTTGCAAAAGTCGAAAACTTTTGGATGAATTTTTGGTTTTTAAGTCCCATAAAAGTTAAAGTGGCCATGATAGCCATCACTACAAGTAACCAAACCCAGTACTTGTACCTACACTCTGTATAGAAGAACTGGTCTTCGTATATGTTGCAGGTTTCATAGGTTCCCAAAGGAATGTTGTTCAGCATTGAGGTAACACAAAGCATCACATAGGAACACAGCACACTTTCCATACCAATAACCATAAAAGCATTATAAAGGTGCTTTCCCCAACTTCCCAGAAACATGATGTTGAGCTGACTCAGTTCAAATTTCCTCCCGCTAGTGATTTCTGGTTTGAAATCAGACTTCAGAAGGGGGTCTGACTTTCTAGGCTTGAACACTTGCAAAAGTTTAACAGAGGGAACTTCAAAGCCTTCTTCAGTCATTCTAGCGTAAGCCTCAGCCCTGCTCATGGTTTCAACTATCATCAGAGATATCACTAAAGAAATGAATATCCACACTCCCAGCACAACCAATGCAAACGAAAACCCCAACTGCAAAAACACCCAAGGAACTGCCAAAAACCCTGCACCCAAACTACTGTTCACTAGTATTGCTACGCAGTCCAGAACTCCTAATGACTCCATTTAACACTTATTCACAAACTCCCCTCCATATATAAATGGAAAGCGCGCAAAAACTTTCCCCCCTGGCAAAAGAGCTGTTTAGTGCACTTGTTGACCAAGTAGAAGAAATCATTGACGAAGAAAAGCAAAAAGACCATAACTCTATTTCTAGGTCTTTGCACAACTCATTTCCCGATATCTCAAAGAAACTAGGAGTTGAGGCTGAATCTTTGTCAGTACAAGTGCAGTCAGGCGGAATTTTTGACCCTGATCTACTCACGAACAAAGACAACCTTAGTTACGATGTTGTATTTTTGGGTCTGCGGGTTTCAGAACTAAGGTGTGTCAGGACTTTACTCATAAACCCCACCGCAGAAGTCAAGAAGTGGTACTTAGCACTGTACGACTTAGTGCAAGTTGCCCAAGAAGCCCTTCAAGCTGACGTGAGTTTAGGACAAGTCCACCAAAAAGTAGTCACTGCTTTGCAAGCTCGAGAACCCGAACTTCTAAAGTACCTGCCTTCTGTGCTAGGAGTTGGCCCAAACGGAAAAAGCATCACTGCAGACAGTTCCGACAAAGCCCAAGCAGGCGAACAGTACCAACTAACTTTTGGTTTGAACAACCTACAAGTGCCTCCGAAATTCAAGTGCAAGAGCTCAACAATTAGCGTAGTGATCTATGATACAGTTCAAGTCAACAAAGGAAAAAGCAGTGAACTGCTAACTGATGTTGTTCGGGAGTACTCTGAAATTTCTTACTCTTTAGAAGACGAAGAAGAACCTGAGCCCAAACGCAGTAAGCCCAAAGTCGACTTAGAAGAACTCGAACATAAAGGCGTAGTAAGGAGTTCACGACTTAGAAACCAAATCAACACCCAAAACATCGAAAACGAACGCCGCCGCAAAGACAACCAGAAAGAAATCCGGGACAAAAAACTTGAGGAACTCAGACAACGGTTTTCAAACAACGAAATGGGCGAAAAAGACAAGTCAGAAGGGCAAAAGTCCCTTTCAGAAATCAGTGCTTACTCTTCTAGAGAAGCTATGCCTAGTGCTGCTAGGCCCAACCAAATATACGTTGACACACGTCACGAAGCAGTACTTCTGCCTATCCACGGACAAATAGTTCCTTTCCACGTGAGTACGATAAAAAACGTGAGCAAAAACGAAGAAGGCCAGTACTTCTTTTTGCGAATTAACTTTGTGCACCCGGGAGCTGGGATAATTAAGGACGCTTCTTACACTTTGCCTGAACTCAAAGAGCCCAACTCTTTTTACATCAAAGAACTCACTTTTAGAAGCAGTAACTCAAAGAACTTAAACAGTGCTTTTAGGCTGCTCAAAGAACTAATTAAAAGAGTCAAAGCTAAAGACTACGAAGAAAACGAAAAAAAGAACTTAGTTGACCAAGAAAAACTCATACTTATCAAAGGAAAGCGGCCTGTACTTCCAGACGTCACAATCCGACCCAACATTTCAGGGAAGAAAACTGAGGGGTCTTTGGAAGCCCACCAGAACGGTCTGCGCTTTGTGTCTTCCAGAGGAGAGAAGCTAGACATCATATACTCTAACATCAAACAAGCTATCTTTCAGCCTGTAGAAAACGAACTGATTGTACTGGTCCACTTTTACCTCCACAACTCCATTATGGTGGGCACTAAAAAAACACTCCACTTGCAGTTTTACGCAGAAGCTGGAATCCAGTCAGACGACCTAGACATGCGGCGCAGAAGCGGAATGGACTTAGACGAAATCCAGCAAGAACAAAGAGAACGCAAGTACAAAGAAAAGCTCAACAAAGAGTTCAAAAACTTCTGTGAACAAGTCCAACAAGTTTCTGGGGAAAAGATTGACTTCGACATTCCTTACAGAGAACTAGGGTTTTACGGAGTGCCTTATAAAACAAACGTGTTCATTATGCCCTCAGTCAACTGCTTGCTTAGTTTAATTGAGCAACCTTTTTTCATCATAATGCTGAACGAAATTGAAATTGCGCACTTTGAACGTGTGCATTTCGGCCTGAGGAACTTCGACTTAGTATTTGTATTTAAGGACTACACGAAGCCCCCCATGAGGATCTGCTCGATTCCAGCAGAGTACTTAGAGTCCATAAAGGACTGGCTTAACGACATAGACATTCTCTACAGCGAAAGCGTGAACCCCATGAACTGGGGAAACATTATCAAAGAAATCACAAAAGACCTAGAAAGCTTCATAGAAGAAGGCGGTTGGAACTTTTTGCAAGACTCAGACAGCGAAGGCCAACCGCAAGAAGACTCAGAACAAGAAGAAGACCCTGAGTTCGAAGAAGCAGAATACGAAAGCGAAGAAGAAGAAGAAAGCGAAATGAGCGAAGCCAGTGAACCAGAAAGTGAAGACAGTGCCCAAGAAAGCGAAGAAGAGGACGGACTAGATTGGGAAGAACTCGAAGAAAACGCCAGGAAAATGGACGCTAAAAAAAGAGCTGCCAAAGAAGCCAAAGCTAGCAAAAAATCGAAAAGTTAAATAAATATGTCAGACCTTAAGCGACACCGTCCCAAGTCTTCACTCACTTTGCGGCACAAACAAAAGGTTGAGGAGTACCTTAAGTTCCAAGAAACTCACAAAGAAAAGTCTGAAGAAGGTTTAGTTCCCCGGCCAGGAGAATTTTTAGTAGTAACGAAAGACCTTTCAGACTCCCCCAGCAAGTACATGGGCTTGTCAGAGCTCCAGCAAAGTGGAGTTTTGTTTTCAAGGCCAAGCTCTGCTCAAATGACCCGAAACACTCTCAGGACTTCTAAAAAGTTCTTTTCAAGTACCCAAACTAAGTTTTCTCAGGACAACGCTATACTTACACGCCAGTTACGCAAGATCACAAAACCCCAAAAAACCCAGAACTTAACTTTGAGTAAGCTAGCTATGACGAACGAAAAACTCGAAACAATGGCTTCTGCTTACATTAGTTCAAGGCCTTCAAGCACCAAAGTAGGAACCCACAACTGGTCTGAAGCCCGCAGGAAGGACTTTAAAGCTCCTCAAAAACCTGACTACATAGTTTCCAGCAGGAAAAACCTTTTTTCAAGCTACTCCAACAGAACTTTAGTTCACAGCGAAAGCAAGTCTACAAGGTTAGAAACTTCAGGTTCTCACAGGTTCAAACCTTACGTACCTCGCAAAAGAGACAAGCAGGAGAAAAACCCAGGGTTCTCAGTTACCCAGCCTATGGACTTGTTCCTTTTTGAAGCAGAAGAAGAAATGAAACACACTGAGTTCACTAAATTCCTCCCCCTGGAAACCTACGACCCCTGCATAGACACTGAGTCTCCCCACTCACTTATAAACAGCCTCAAGGACCAGTACGGAAGGGCCAAAGCCTTTTCTAGGTGGTTCTTTGCAGACGGCAGCTATGAGTGGCGGGAGTGCGAAATCTTAAGGTACAACGACTCTTTGGAGAGGTACGAAATCAAGTGGCTTAACAAGAGGCAAAAAAAGGTATCTCGTTTGAACTTAAGGCTTCCTTACGAAGACGAAAACCACTTCGAACGAAGACTAGAACTTGCCCGCAAGTACAGAGACCGTGCAGAATCGATAATGAAGTACAGGTTCCAAATCCAACAAATCCAAACTCCCACTACATCTATTCCTCTAAAGGTCTTCAAAAACATTTTAAAAGCCCTTAAAGGCGAAAGGTTCAAAAAAGAGTTTCCTGGGTGCGGAAGAAACATTCCTAAGGACCCTAAGTTTTACTTGTGGGAAAAAGAAACTACCCATATGATAGACGAAACCTTTATTTGGAAAAAAAGAGGTTTTGCGAACTTAGAGCAGTTTAAAGAAAGTTACTTAGTTAGACTTAAAGAGTTCAAACTGCTGAACCAAGTAGTGACTTACCCTAAACTAAAGCACTTGATTGCTGAAGTAGAAGGAGACTTTAAATACACTCTACACCAAATAGAATACGAAGCTGACATGCCTTACAACACTGAAAAACAAGAACTCTTCAAAGACATCCTTCCTCCTGAAAAGTTCATTTGGCCTTTTGAAGCTTTCAAACAGCCTTCAAACACTTTAGGCGTGGTGGAGAAACTCCCTTACAACTTTAACAAAGTGTTTAACTACATAAGCACTCAACTGCACCAAGCATTTTCTGAGACTTTTGAAATTCTTTACAAGCAAAACATTCTTTTACTGGAGTTTAAAGACTTAAACTTCTTCACAAAACACTACCGAAAACCCTGTGAACTCGAAAAGTTCGTCCAGTTCAACCAAGTCGAAACTGCTAATTGCCTTCGTGAGTTAAGAAACGTTATCTTTGACGTGCAGTGTGAAATCCAAAGCTTAGTTAACGAAGAAAACGCCCAAAAGTTCAAAAGGAACCAAGAAAAACTCAAAGCAAGAGCTTACGAACAACAAGAAGTCCAACTAGAAAAAACTTTGCCTGAAGAGTTCGTGACTAGAATTAAAAGACTGCTTAACCTGTGCAACCACACTATTGAAAGACAAGCTACTGGGTGCTTTGAAAACTCTTTGAAAGAACTCCAAAAACAACTGAATTTACTTGAAGGCTTTTATGAAGGTGAACTAAACGAAAAAGAACTTAAACAACTCATTTATCACGAAGAGTGGAACAAAAAGAACTACTCCAGCCCAAGAATAGAGTGCACCTTAACTTACGAAAAAGAAAACGGAACTTTGAAACTAGCTATTAGTCCTTCAATCAACCAGATCACCCAAAAGTTCACAGAAATGATCCAGTTTTCAGTGGAAGAACTCCAAAAAGTCAACTCTATGGAAATCTCAGAAATCGGACGCACTAGAGAGTCCAGAGTACTTAAAGTTACTAGTTCAGAAGCAGTTGAAGGCCACCTGAACAACCTAAAAGCTTCATTAAGCAACTTGTGGAGGGGACCTGAGAGTCTGCTAGAAGCTCTGCGTAAGTTTGAGTTTTTGTTAAACACCAGTTCTAAGTCGCTTAAACAAAAGTTCCAGAAAAACTATGATTTGCACAGAATAAAAAAGAAACTTCACTTAGTCAACACTGCCAAAGAAGACTTAACTGAGCTGTTGAAAAACAAGTCCGAAGTGTTTACAGGGCTGTTTGTAGTCAAAGTTAAAAAGATGCAAGACTTCATGCTGCTCAAAGCTGACAAACTGCTAAAGTTGCTTAAAGAACTAGTAGTGTCTCACTTAGATTCAAGCATAACAGACTTAGAACAACTCAACACCGAAATCAACAACACTCTGAAGCACCAACCCAGCAACTTAGAAGAACTCCATGAAATCAAAACCTTTATTCAGTCCCACCTTTCAGACAAAGTCCAACTAATCAAAGAGGAGTCAGCTAGAGTCTTTGAAAACATAAGTGTTTTAGAAGAGTTCAAGCATGAAGTGGACCTTGAACTCCACTTAAGGGCCTGGCTGTGCTTTGCCTTTCCCAAAGAAATCCTTCAAATCCGGAAAAAGTGCCTGTCCACGATTTTCAAGTACGAAAAAGTCTTTGCAGAGGAACTTAAACACAGCCAAATTGAGATAGTAGACGAAATGGAAAACATTAAGTTTACTCTTTTTGACCTGAAAAAAGAATACAAGATTGAAAAGTACGAAGAAATGAGTGTTTTCATAGAAGAACTTAAGTCAAGACTAGAAACAGCCATTGAAACTGGGAAAACCATAAACACCAGGGAAAGCATTGTGGGAGTAGAGATCACAGACACTAAACAGTTGGAAAAGTTCAAGAGGGAATTTACTCCTTTCTACAACATTTGGAGTTACATCAGGAACTTTAAGTACAACTTTCCTATGTGGACTAAAGGGTACCTCAGTGACTTAGACAGTCAAGCTGTAGCTGATGAGATTGACTTTTACATCAGTGAAATCAACAGACTCCAAAAAACCTCTTTCAAAGACTCTTCTTCAGGTCTCAAACTAACCAATGACTTAATGAACCTCATTGAAAAGTTCTCACCCTACGTGCCTTTGATTAAAAGTTTGAAAAACAAAGGACTCCAAGAAAGACACTGGCAAGCAATTCAAAAAGAAACCCAGCTAGAAATTGACCAAAGCTTAAACGTGTCACTTAACGAACTAGTTGAACAAGGAATTACTCTCCACGAAACCTTCGTAATAAACGTTTCTGAAAAGGCTTCCAAAGAACTTGCACTTGAAAACGCCAAAAAGAAAATGGAAAACCAGTGGGAAGACTTTAGTTTCACTGTGGTTGCCTACAAAAGTTCTGAAACTTACGTTGTAACTAATACTGAGCCTATCTGGGAATTAATTGACGAGCACCTTATGAAAACAGTTTCTATGTTTAACTCGCCTTACATTGAGTTTATGCGCAGAGAAGTAACTGCTTGGAAGAACGGACTCTTGAAACTCCAAGACACCCTAGAAGAGTGGGAGAACTTCCAAAAGTCCTGGCAGTACTTGTTGCCTGTGTTTTCAAGCCAGGACATTGCTGAAGAACTACCTGCACTTGCAAGTAAGTTCTCTTACATTGACGAGCAGTGGAAAGCTTTGATGAAGCAAGTTGAACAGAACCCTGGAGTAATTGACTGTTGTTTTGGAATTCCAGGACTTAAAGACCAACTTGCCTTTTACAACGAAACTTTGAACTTGGTTAGGAAAAGCTTAAACGACTACTTGAACGTTAAAAGAAAAGCTTTTCCTAGGTTTTATTTTTTGTCCAATGAAGAACTTTTAACTATTTTGTCAAGCAGTCGAGAAATAAGTTCTGTGCAGAGTTACATTGGGAAGTGCTTTGAAGGAATTGGCAAAATGATTCTAGACAAAGAGTACCAAATACTTGGAATGCAGAGTCCTGATTCAGAAGAAGTTTACTTTCTAGAAAAAGTCCCGATTTTCAAGGACCCCAAAACACTTAAGTACGTTGAAGTTTGGATGAGCGAAGTCCAGGAAAAAATGGTTGTTTGCTTAAAAGAACTCATGAAAGGCTCAGTTGAGGACAAAAGTTCCATTCTTGAATGGGTCAGAAAGTGGCCCTCCCAAATTGTCCACGCTGTGAACATGGTCAACTGGACACACCAGACAGAAAAAGCAATACACACTGGACTTATTGCGCTGAAGTCTTACTTAGAGACTGAAAAACTTCGCCTGAAAACAATAGTTGAACTCGCTAGGGAACCCCTGAGTGAACTAGAGTCGCTTACTGTAAGTACACTTGTAGTTTTGAATGTGCACACTAAAGACTTACTTGAAGACTTATCTCAAAAGCGCGTTAAAGACATCCAGGACTTTGAGTGGCAGTCACAAATGCGTTACTACTACCAAGAACCCTCGGTGGTAGTTGAAATGATTGAAACAAGTATTAACTACGGATTTGAGTACTTAGGAAACCAAAGCCGGCTAGTGATTACTCCACTTACTGACAGATGCTACCGAACTCTAATGAGTGCTTTGAAACTAAGTTTGGGAGGAGCACCTGAAGGACCAGCAGGCACAGGGAAAACTGAAACAGTAAAAGACTTGTCAAAGTCGGTTGCTAAGAAGTGTGTTGTGTTCAACTGTTCAGACTCTTTAGACCACATTTACATGGCTAAGTTCCTTACGGGACTGTGTTACTGTGGAGCTTGGGCTTGCTTTGATGAGTTCAACAGAATAGAACAAGAAGTGTTGTCAGTGGTAGCTGAACAAATATTTACCATTCAAAGTGCAGTGTTTAGGAACTCAAAAAGGTTTTGGTTTGAAGGGGAAGATGTTTTACTTGATTCAAGTTGTGGAGTGTTTATTACAATGAATCCTGGGTACGTAGGAAGGAGTGAACTTCCTGATAACCTTAAGGCTCTTTTTAGGCCAGTGGCTATGATGATTCCGAATTACTCAATGATAGGAGAGATCTACCTCTACTCCTACGGGTTCACCCAAGCAAGGTTGCTTGCAGAGAAGCTAGTTACTAGTTTGAGACTTGCAAGTGAGCAGCTCTCAACTCAGAGTCACTACGACTACGGCATGAGAGCAGTGACTACTATCATTAAAGTAGCAGGAATGCTTAAAAAAGAGTGCCCTGACTTAGAAGAGGACCTTTGTGTGTTCGAAGCTATTAAAAAAAGCAACATGCCTAAGTTTTTGGAAGAAGACATTTTGCTTTTCAAAGGGATTTTAAGTGACTTGTTTCCCAATATAAAAGAAACTGAGAACACTAAACTTAGAGTGAAAGCAAACAACTTAACTCTAAGCAGAGACTACGAAGAAAAGGTTCTTCAGCTTTACAACATTATGAAGGTTAAACACGGAGTAATTGTGTTGGGTAACTCTGTTGAAGGCAAAACTAGTTTGATCAAAACTCTAGCAAGTACTTTGTGCGAGTTAGAAGAAGAAGTCACCACTGCTTGGATCAACCCCAAGGCTGTCCACATCGACCACCTTTACGGAGTAAGCGACTCTCTTTCTTACGACTGGATTGACGGAATCCTTTCACACCAAATTCGAAGTTACGCAGAAAGTACCACACTTAACAAAAAGTGGGTGGTTTTTGACGGACCTGTGGACTCTAACTGGATTGAAAACATGAACACTGTGCTAGACGACAACAAAAAGCTTTGTTTGGCAAGTGGTGAAATTATAAAGCTTACCTCCGAAATGAGTGTGGTTTTTGAAACTGAAAGTTTGGACAACGCAAGTCCTGCTACTGTAAGCAGATGCGGAATGGTTTACTTGGAGTCTGTGGTTACCTGGAAAGCTATTTTTAGTAGTTGGCTGGAGAATTTGCCTTTAGCTTATCAGTTTGAGAAGTTCAGAGTACTGATTGAAAGTTTGTTTGGGCACTTTGTGGACCCCTGTTTGGAGTTTGTGTTGCAAAGTGAGACTTCAGTAAGGGTGAGTAAAAACTGGCTTGTCCAAAGCTTGATTAAGCTACTAGAAGCAATGCTGCTTAAAAGCAGTTTTAGCAAAGCAAAACACAACTCAGACTTTAAAAAAGCACAAAAACAAAACTCTAAGGCTCAGGAGTTTGTGTTAGAAGAAAAAGCAGTAGGCAAACTAGAACAAGAAGAAGTTTTTAAGATGTTTTTGTTTGCTTTGACTTGGAGTTTGGGCGGACCCTTAAAAGAAGGGGCTAGAAACTCCTTTCTAGTGCTTTTAGAGGAACTTTACAACTCTAGTTCAGGAGACTTTGAAAAAGTTTATCAGAATCCGTTCAAAATGTTTTACAACTACCAAGCTAAGTCTTGGCAGCCCTGGAAAACTTACACTCAGAAAAACACTTTAGAGAGCTATAGCATTGACAGCTTGTTTGTTCCGACCGAAGACACTGCTAGTTGTGTTTTTTTAATGGAAAAACTACTTACTAAAGACTGCCATGTACTGCTAACAGGTCCCACTGGCACAGGAAAGTCACTTGTGTGCAAGAGGTTTGTCTCTGAAACCCTTGAAAGTTCTAAGTTTCTGCATTACACCAGCACTTTTAGTGCACGCACTTCCGCTGAGCAGTTACAAGGTGCTATTAGTTCTAAACTCTCTAAAAGAGGCAAAACAACTTTTGGACCTGAGTTAGGAAAGAAATTAGTTATGCTAGTTGACGATATGAACTTGCCTGCTAAAGACAATTACGGAGCACAACCTCCACTTGAGTTAGTTAGGCAGGTAATTGAGCACAAACAGTGGTACGACTTAAGCGACTGCAGTGCTAAGTCTATAGAGGACTTAATGTTTTTAGGAGTGATGAGTTCCACAAGCAGCGTTTCACAAAGACTTATGCGGCACTACTTTTTGGTGAACATTAACGAGTTTTCAAACTCAGTGCTGGAAACTATATTTACAGAGTTTATGGAAATAGGGCTTTCAGAGCACTTCCATAGTATTAAAACTAGTATTGGGAGTTTAGTTTCTGCTAGCATAGAAATTTACAAGAACTTAGTTACTGTGCTGCCTCCTACTCCAGCAAAGTCCCATTACTTGTTTAACATTCGCGACATAAGAAACGCTTTAAGAGGAGTTATATCAGTTTCTGAGTTCCAAGAAAAAGAAACCCTGTACAGGGCTTGGATTCATGAGTCCTTAAGAGTCTTTTCAGACAGGCTAGTAAACGAGCAAGACAAACTCCAGTTCAAAAACCTTCTTAAGCAAAGCTTTGAAAAGTGGACTCAAGTAAGTGTTGAAGAAACCTGTTCAAAAGAACCTTTGTTTTGCAACTTACTTGGAAACTACCAAGAAACCGAAGTTGAGTATGCTAGGAAAGCTGTAGAAAACTCAATAGAGGAGTATAAATCAACAAACCATGAAAAGCTAAACTTAGTTTTATTTGACTTAGCAGTTCACCAAATAAGCAGAATAGCCAGGGTGCTTTCTAGCCCCAACGGACACCTTATGCTTGTAGGCCTAGCAGGCAGCGGTCGAAGCACCCTAACTAAACTAGCAGCTTTTATGCTGAAGTGCAGTGTGTTCCAGATACAAGTCCGTAAAAACTACGACTTAGAAGACTGGAAAGAAGACTTAAAAGCCATGCTGTACAAAGCTGGAGTGGAGAACCAAAGCTGTGTCTTTTTGCTCAGAAGCAACGAAGTCCACAAAGAAGCTTTTTTCGAGGACATTAACAGCATCTTGAACTCAGGAGAAGTGCCTAACTTGCACAAAAAGGACGAAAAAGAACTTATCTTAGACACAATAAGCCAAGGTGAACAGTCTTCTGAAGAAAGGTGGGATTTCTTTGTTGGGAACTGCAAAAAGAACCTGCACATAGTACTTCTGATGACCCCAGTAGGAGAAGAACTCAGATTGAAACTCAGGCAGTTTCCTTCGCTGTTGAGTTGCTGCAACATCAACTGGTTTTCTGAGTGGCCTTCAGAAGCCCTAATAAGTGTAGCTGAGAAGTCCTTGCTGGAGAGTGGGTTGCCCCAGAGTTCAAGTGAACTTGAGTCTATCTGTGAAGTTTGCAAGTACTTCCACCAAACAGCTAAAGCACTCTCGACTGAGTACTACACTCAAAACAAAAAAGTTAACTACTTCACACCCACCCACTACTTACAACTCCTCCACAACATTAAAAGTTTATACGGAGAAAAGTTCCAAACCACCATAAAAAACAAACAAAAGTACCTAAATGGAATTCAAAAGCTAGACGAAACACAGGTTAAAATCCACAACTTACAAGAGACACTTACTGAGTTCAAGCCTCAACTCGAACAAAAAACTAAAGACGTTGGGGAACTCATGGAAAAACTCAAAAAAGACAACGAAATAGCTAGCGAAACTAGGAAAGTCGTTGCTAACGAACAACAAGAGTCAGCTGTGCAGGCTGAAATCGCTGAAAAAATGAAAAAAGAAAGCGAAGAAGCCTTGGAAAAAGCCCTGCCTCAACTTGAAGAAGCCAAAAAAGCCCTTAAGACACTTAAAAGAGACGACATCAACTTAGTGAAAAACATGGGCAAACCTCCAGAAGCTGTGCGCATAGTTATTGAAGCAATAGTTATAATGCACAACCAAAAGCCTTTGAAAGTCCAAAACCCCAAAGACAAGTCTAGCCAGTACAGTTACTTCGAAGCAGGCAAAAAAATGCTTGCCAATCCCAAGTTCCTCAAAAACATCCAAAAGTTCAAAAAAGAGTCACTGACTCAAGAAACCATTGACAAAGTCACTCCTTACTTGGAGAACCCTAACTTTTCACCTGAAAAAGTCAAAAGAGCTTCTAACGCTGCTGAAGGACTTTGCAAGTGGGTCAAGGCAGTTGTGAACTTTTACTACATCAACCAAGACATCATTCCTAAAGAACAGACCTTAGCTGCTGCTAAAGAAACTATGGCTGAGAAGTACAGAATTTTAGAAGAAAAGCAAAAAGAACTCCAAGAAGTCGAAGACAGAATTATGGACCTTCAGAACCAATACGAAGAAAAAGAAACTGAAAAACAAAACTTAATCAGCAAAATTGAAGACTGTGAACTCAAAATGGAAAGAGCTATAAAACTGCTCAACAAAATGGGCGGAGAAAAAACTAGGTGGACTAACAGAACTAAGGAACTAGAAACAGGCATCAAAAACTTAGCAGGCGACATTTTGTTGTCTGCTGGAGTGATTTCTTACTTAGGCAACTTTACAGGCACTTTCAGAGAAAAACTCATTCATGAAAAGTGGGTTCCTTTTATACAAAGCAGAAAGGATTTAGTGTGCTCTCAGGAGTTTTCTTTTAAAGACTTTGAAGGCAACCAAGTCGAAGTTCTTAACTGGACTTTAAAAGGCTTGCCTAACGACAAAGTCAGCATTGAAAACGCTATTATTTTGCAAAAGTCATCTTTGTGGCCTTTGATGGTTGACCCCCAGAAACAAGCCAACAAGTGGCTGAAGAAGTTAGCTTTTAAAGATGACCTCAACCTAGTAGTCACTAACCCTTTGTCTGAAGACTTCCCAGCAGTGCTGGAAAATGCACTGTTTGTTGGAGCCCACTTGCTGATAGAAGAAATGCCGCAAGAAATCGACCTTACTCTAGACCCTCTTTTGCTTAAGCAGTACTATACTCAAGAAGGGGTTACTATGGTTTACTTAGGAGACTCTCCTAAGCAGCTAGACCCAAAGTTTAAACTCTACATAACTACTAGTTTGCCAAGCCCACACTTCACTCCAGAAACCTCCACCAAAGTGACCTTACTGGACTTCAGCATTACTCAAGAAGGCCTTAGTGAGCAACTGTTAGCTCTAGTGTGCCAAAAAGAACTTCCCAAAGAAACCCAAGAAAAAACTAACTCCATGGTGCAGAGTGCCACCTACATGGCTAGCATGCAGAAGTTCGAAGACCAGATCCTAAAAATGCTCCAGGACTCAGACGACTCTATTTTAGACAACGAAGAACTCATCAACTCACTTACAGAGTCCAAAACAATGTCTGAAACAGCCCAAAAAAAACTAGAAAGTTCCAAAAAAACCCAGCAAAAGATACAAGAGTTCCAGGAAAGGTACTTGTCCGTTGCAAACCTAAGTGCAGTTCTGTACTTTTGTGTGGACGACATGAAAAACATCAACCACATGTATAACTTTTCTATGGAGTGGTTTTTGTCTTTGTTTGTTCGTTCTTTGAAAAAAGCCCAGAAGTCAACCGACTTACCCACGAGACTTGCGAACTTAATTGAAAGCTTCAGAACAGAACTCTTCAATAACATCACTATGAGCTTGTTTGAAAAGGATAAACTGCTGTTTAGTTTCTTGATGCTAGTCAGGATCCTCAAGCACCAAGGACAAGTGCCTGAAGACGGATGGGAGTTTTTGCTCACAGGAATAGTTGGAGCTGAAAGCTCTGAAGAAAATCCTGGTTCCATTGAAGACAAGCTTTGGCAACAACTTTGTCAGTTGTCTAAGTTAGAAGCCTTCAAAGGCTTAAATGAGCACTTCAAGCAAAACTTAGAGGTTTGGAAGGAGTTTATAAGTTCCCAGAGAACCTTTGAAAGTTTCCCAGACCCTTACAACGAGTTGACTCTGTTCGAAAAACTACTTCTTTTGAAAGCAACTAAGCCAGAGCTGATTATTCCAGCAATTAAGCAGTTCATAGAGCTTTGCCTTGGTTCTTATTACTTGCAGGCTCCTATTTCTACGCTTTCTGGAGCGTTTGAAGAGTCCACTAACTCAACTCCTCTTGTTTTGGTGCTTTCTCCAGGAAACGACCCACAGTCCTCACTTAAAAGGTTTGCTTTCCAAAAGCAAACTTCTATTTCGAGTTTGTCTTTGGGAAAAGGCCAAGGCGACAAAGCAACTAAACTCATACTTGAAAATGCCAGAACAGGAGGCTGGGTTCTTTTGCAGAACTGCCACTTAGCTTCTTCCTGGCTGCCCAAGTTGAAAGCTATTACTGAAAAACTCAAAAACGAAGCTGAACGCAAAAAACTGCATTCTAACTTTAGACTCTGGCTTACTACTTTAAGCGACCCAGAGTTTCCAACAAGTATTCTCCAAAGCGGAGTTAAGTTTATCAACGAGCCACCTGAAAGCTTAAAGCAGAACTTACTTAGCATATATAAAGGCATAGCAAACAACAAAGAAGAACTTAACTTCTACAACAGTTCAGCAAAACCAGAAGAGTGGAGGAAGTTTTTGTTTGGGCTTTCGTTTTTCCACTGTTTAGTGAGACAGAGAAGGACGTTTGGGGCTTTGGGTTGGAACGTTTTTTACGAGTTCAATGACTCAGACTTCAGACTTTCTATGAAGCAGTTAAAGATGATGCTCGATAAGTACTCACAAGTGCCTTACAAAGCCCTTATTTACTTAACGGGGGAGTGCAACTACGGAGGCCGCATAACTGATGACTGGGACAGACGCACTTTGATGAACTTGTTGTCAGATTACTACACTGATGACATACTTTACAGCCACTATAGACTTTGCAGTATAGACGAGTACAAGTGCCCCCAAAACAGTGATAACATTTCTGACTACATTGAGTTCATCCAAAACCTGCCAAACGAAGTTAGTCCTGAGGTGCTTGGACTCCACCCTAACGCAAGCGTTACGTTTGCTCGCAAAGAAACTAGTGAAATGGTTTCGAAGCTCCTTGACTTGCAGCCTAAGTTTTCGGACTCCACAGAGAACCAAAAACAAAAGGCTAAAGAAATCCTAGACGAGATCCAAAACTGTGTAAAGCAGAAGTTTGACATACTTCAAGTTAAAGAAAAGTACCAGTACAACAGCTCGTTAAACGTAGTGCTGATCCACGAACTAACTAGGTACAACACTCTTACCAGAAGAATTAGAAAGTCTTTGAAAGAACTTAACTTAGCTTTGGAAGGGAAAATGCTTATTACAAGTGAACTCGAAAACCTTGAAAAAAGTCTTATGAACAACCAAGTTCCCAAGCACTGGGAAGCTTACTCCTACAGTTCTTGTAAGCCTTTGTTAAGTTGGGTCAGGGACCTCAAGGACAGACTTTGCTTCTTCCAAAACTGGGTGGAAAAAGGCCAGCCTGAAGTATTTTGGATTTCAGGGTTCTTTTTCACTCAAGCGTTTTTAACAGGAGTTTTGCAGACACACGCCAGAAAACACTCAGTTCCTATTGACAACATAAAGTTTAGTTTTGAGTTCATTGAAAGGGTCCAAAGTGCTCCAGAAGAGGGCTGCTTGATTCAAGGGCTGTTTCTAGAAGGAGCAAGTTGGGACTTCCAGAATAAAGTACTGGCAGAACCCTTGCCTAAAGTTTTGTTTTGCGAAATGCCAGTGATTTGGCTGAAGCCTTGCCTAAAAGGAATAAGTGAAACTGTGGCTGCTTACGAGTGCCCAGTTTACAAAACTTCTAAAAGGGCAGGGGTGCTTTCTACCACTGGCCACTCTACTAATTTCATAATGAGCATACTTCTGCCTACAAACCACGACCAAAAGCACTGGGTTAAAAGAGGGGCTGCTCTTATCACTCAACTAGATGATTAATTTAGTTCTTAATTCTTTTGATTCATTTTAGCCTGTTTTCCAGTTAACACAAATTTGTTTCTTAAGTTTAAGGAGTTCTTCGGCGATTTGTACAAGTGAGTAGTTCGAAGCCTTTCGAGTCCTTTTGTAAAGAAGCCTCCTCCTTTGTAAACTGAGGGTTCAAAGCTAGTAACTATTGGCTTTTTGAAAAATTGGGAATTTAACTGGGTTGACACCCACCTACCTGTCCTTGGGGTCTCATGTGCTTCGAACGACAGCCTTCTAGTGCTTAAGCGGGTCCTTATTCTTAGGTTCTCGAACTTTAGAGAGCAGCTGTTTCTTCTTTTAGTTGATTTGGGCTTGAGCATTTATTAGTTTTTCCTACACATAAAAATGTTCTTAAATCTCAGAAGACTTATGTCTCAGAAGTTCCCACTCATCTTCCCCGAAAACACAGAGCAAGTCAGAATTCTAGTGCACGACGAAATCCTCAAAGTAGCTCCCCAAGACTTAGAAAACATCCTTTTGGAGTGGTCCAAAAACAACTTGAGTTCCATGAACAGAGACCAGCTCATCCAGTTCCACAATGAAGTTCTCAGCCAAGAACCTTCCCACTTGCAAGACATTATAACAGGCAAAGTTAAGAACCCAGGAGGGGCTTACTTAACAGAACTCACCAACTTTGTAAAGGAAAAAATCGACCCTGAAAAAACAACTAAGTAGTGTAAATAGGTTACTTAAGTAAGCCTTAGGTCAGTAGGTGCTTAGGACTTTAACTACCTAAACTAAAACAAAATGCAAGTCTTAGTTTTGGAGTCCATATCCAAGGTATATTGGGAATACTTGATTGTTTTAAGTCTTTTCTATATATGTTGTATTTATAATGCCATTTTTTGGAATAGCTTGAAATAATTCATTTTTTGAAACATATTTAAAACGCATATTAAGCTTTCAACCATTTGGGCTTATGTTTAAAGTAGTTTACCCTTGTGGCCTTTAAAAACTTTTCTCTATTTAGTTGTTTAAGTAGTTCGCTTAGTTTCGCTTCTCTGTAGCTGTGTATAAGCTTTTTGGACTTAGGCTCCGACAGGTAAATCTCCCATAATTTTGTATCAAGGGAGATTCTTGAAAGTTTCCTCTTAAACTTAACTCTGTCGCTAGTGTTCGAGTACACTTGGTTTTGGGTCTGAGTTCTTACCAAAGAAGGCAACTTCAGTGCAAAGGTTTTTTTCTCAATTCTTTCAGCGATAGGCTCCAGCAAATTTTCCATTATTAATGATTAAAAGGCAAGTCTATTTCTAGTTGATAACACAGCTGTTTCAATTGAGAAACAACGTAGGTTTTTTGCCTGGCTAAGTTTACTTTTAAAGCTCTAATTCTTGAAAACGGAAGTGAGCTTAAAAAACCTTTGAGCACTTCTTCATTTAGCTCGTTTCCTCTCAAGCTTAAGTAAGCTATTTGGGTCTTTGGAATAGCACTTGCTAGTGCTTTAGTTGACTTTGAAGTAAGTTTGTTGTGCCCTAAGTCAAGTGACTTTAGCTTGCAAGCTGAGTTCAATAACAACTCCGCGCCCTTGTCAGTGAACTCATTGAACTCCAAAAACAGCTCAGTGAGCTTAGAACTTGGAAGTGCTTGGGCTAAGGACTCAGCACAAAAGTCACTCATAAAGTTTTGACTTAAGTCTAAGCACTGCAACTCATTCAGGTTTTTGCAAATGCTAGTTAGGTCTTCTATTTGGTTCTGAGAAAGGTCCAAACTAACTAAACTAGAATTTCCAAGCAAGTGTCCTATAGTTCTGGCAGCTTCTGAATCCAAAGCATTATTACTAAGATTTAAACAGCGTATTTTAAGAAGCGAAAACTCGGACACACCCCTAATTTGAACTGAGTTAAGAGACAAGTCAATGGACTTTACTCTAGACAAAGACAAGCTTTCAAAAAGCGAATTTCCCCAATTAATACGAGTTCTTCTCAGAGAAATAGTAGTTAAGTTCGAGTTTGGAAGCACTTCACACAGCATCTCAGCTGAGTGCTTAGTGAGGGTGTTATGTCCTAAAAACAACTTTTGTAAGTTTGAGTGTTTTAACTTTTCAAGAATGCAAGTAACTTGGTTTCCCAAGTAGCAGTTTACAAGCTTCAAACTCACTAAGTTGCATTCAAGTAAAACCTCTATGCTTTCTTTTGGGAGTCTGTTGTTGGATAAGTCGAGGTAAGTAACATTTGACAGCTTAATAGCTTCAATGCACTTGCAAACAATAAAACTAGGTTCTTCTTCCAGGAAGCTTATAGGGAAGTACTGACTTTTCACTTTTTCAAGATCCAAAAAAGGAGGCATCTCTAAGCACTCAACACTTGAGTTCACTAGTGCTTTTCTCAAGAAACTCAAAAACTCTTCCCAAGTGTTTTCGTCGTACCACCTGTTACTTCTCACGTAAATTGCAACACTCTTAAGGTTCCCATTAGTTAGAGTGTAACTAAGCAGCTTTCCGCACTCTATGTACTCTTGGTCTAGCAAAAGCTTCATAGAAGTAATCTTCAAAGTTAAGTTTCCTAGGCTTACAAAGGTACTTTCCTCAATCAGCAACTTCAGTTCTGAATTCAGAGGAATGCTTTTTAGAAGCGTAGTAACTTGGTTCTTACTTAAAACATAAGTACTTAAGTCAAGTTGCAGAGGCTTATTACTATGCAAAACAAGTAAACACAGATTCTTAACTTTACTGAACTTTTCCAACCTGTCCTGCTTAAGTCTGAGCACAACTCCAGCGTAGTTACTTACTAAGTTTCCGAAACTCTTGTTTAAGAACTTTAAAAGAACTACCTCTTCTACTTTCAAGTACTTAAAAACAACTCCAACGCAACTTCCAATCTGATCAAGCATATTATTTCAATATTAAACAACTTATAAACCTCCGGAAGTGTACTTAACGCTTTGCGGAGAACCGGAGTATAGTTCTTTCAAAGCCCTCTCCACAGCCTCTCCAATAGGGTTCAGCTCTAAGTTAATGTAACTAACGTTTGACGAAGAAAGCGCCTCCACCAAAACTCCAGCACCTTCTTCACCAATGCAGTTGGCCCTTAAGTTCAAACTGCTAACTGAACAAAGCGCCTTAGATAAAGCCTTTGCTCCTGAGTTGTCAATTTTATTGTATCCTAAGTCCACTGAGCACAAGTCTGAGTTTTTAAGTCCTTCAGCTAGAAACTCAGCTCCTTCAACTCCTATACAGTTGTGCTGCAGACTCAAGTCTTTCACCCTCGAACTGGGAAGAGCCCCAGACAAAGCTTCTGCGCCCTTGTCGCCTATACAGTTACTTCCCAAGTTAAGAAACACTACCTGGGAATTCGGAAGCGTGTCTGATAGTGCTTTCGCACCCTCTTCGCCTAACTCGTTATAAAACAAGTCAAGGTGAGTCACTTTGGAGTTAGGCAGAGTTTTGGCTAGTGCTTTTGCTCCTTCCAGTCCTATTTCGTTGTAGTACATGCTCAGGTTAGTAATTTGCGAGTAGGGAAGTGCTTTAGACACAGCCAAGGCCCCATTTGGCCCTATAGAGTTGCCTTTTAAGTTCAAACAAGTTAGTTGCGACCGAGGAAGCACCTCTGCTATGGCCCTAGCTCCTTTTGTATAAATCGAGTTGAACTCCAAATTGAGTGACTTAAGTTGGGAGCTTGGAAGAACCCTTGCTAAAGCTTCACAGCCATCTGGCCCAACGGAGTTCAACCTTAAGTCAAGTTTCTTCAAAAAAGACTCCGAAACTGCTTGGGTTATAGTTCCAATAGCTTCCTCTGAAACCTGGTTAGTTCCTAAGTCAAGCGACTCAAGTCTGGACCTGCTAAAGGTTGCTCCAAGCAAGCTTAAGTCTTCAGCAGACAAGTAGTAGCACTTTAAGTCCAAGATTTTCACCCTAGAGGCACTTAAAGCAGTACATAAGGGCTTTAAAAAAGTCTGAGCGGTTCCTTTAGTGTTTTGGTCAAAGTCAATTTTCAAAACCAGGGAAAACACACTCGAAGAGACAAGTGCTCTGCCAAGTGCTTCTGCTCCTTTTTGGTCTTCATGACTCAGTTGAAGCTCCAAGTGCCCCAAGGCGCATTTGCCAAGTGCTTCTTCAAAATACTCTACCGAACTGGTTGTCAGGTTCATTTTCAGTGAAATAACAGTGGAGCCAGTATGCTCCAAAGAAGCCGCTAACAACGAAGACTCTTGGCCGCTTAACTTATACTCACTCAAATCCAACGAAACGTGGCCCTTACTCTTCCTAATCAGCTGCGCCAAGACCAATATTAGTTCGCTTTTTAGGTGTTTCTGAAGGTGCTCTCCATGCAATCTCAAAACAGATCCCGCGCAATTAGAAATCATTCTCCTGTAAGACTTGCTTATCTTTTGCAACTGAAGGGTTTCTTCTAAGTCCAGATAAGCCAAAAGGACCTCAATAGATTGCCCAATTTTATTCAACATATTTTTATCAGAAAAGGAATTATTGTGCCTAATTAGTTAGCATGCCATTTATTTTGTGGTCTATTTTGGCCAAGCAATTATGTTAAGACTTTTTAGGAGGGTGTCTTTTCTGTAGTGTGTCAGTCATAGTTGTTAGGAAAAGCATTCCTTGGGGCTCTGTTTCGAACTTCCCAAAGAAAAACTCGTCCCAAAGGGAGTGCTTGCACATTTCTAAGCAGCCTTCGCCCGAAACTACTTGGACTACTTCTGCTTCTGAAAGGTCTTCAACTTTTGCCAGGACGTATATTAGTCCTGTTTCAAAGTTGATGTCTCTAATTATGCCTATGCCTAAGCACTCGCCAGTAACTTTGCAGAGCCCACATATTTTTCCCAGCAATCCTCGGTATAACTCTTCAGACATTAGTTCTCCATTCAGAACTATTTTGAGTTGGGTGTAAAACCTTGAGTAAGGAACTAGTTTTGTGTAGGTGTCAGCTATGCTTCTGCCTACCTTTCCGAAGTAAGTTTCTAAGTTGTTAGCTCTTTCAAACTTAAGGTCGCCTTTGTTTTTATCCTTAGACTTACTCACTGTAACTTTAGGAGTAACTGAGTAAAAGAACCCTTCAAGCAAACTAGAGGTTTCCTTGAGCACTTCAGGGTGTGTAACTTCGTTTTTGTAGTACTCAATTATGTGTGAAGGTTGTGTGATTCTCAGCACGTCAGCCAACAGAACTTTCCCGAAACCTGTGCTCCAGCCATGGAAGTGCACAAGTAAGGTTTTTTCAGCAAACCTGGACTTGTAGTAGTGGTAGCACTTACTTATGCACTCTAAGTACCTGAACACTGAGTGCTTGGGGCTAAAGTACCCAATGTAGTAAGCAAGCACCATTTGGTCTCCTTGCCACAAACTCACCAAGCCAGGAGGGCCCTTGATAGGGTGGGCTAAGTCAGTTTCTAGCAAAAAGTCTTCTCTGCAAACATACTCACTTGTGCCAAAAACCAAACTTACCATTTAGTGCTTGTTTAATATTAAAACTCTATTGCAGAACCGGACTTTCTTGAAGTTAGGAGTTCCGAGTTGGGTTGAGTTAGAAGAGGAGTTAGTTGGAAGGCAAGGAACAGAATCTGGAATGTCGGGGTTGACTTGTAACTCACTAGGGCCTTTTATTATGGACTTCGCCTTGGGCCTAGTAGACTTGTCAGGAGTAGGAGAGTTGGTGAAGCTGCTTGACCTTTTGATTCTTTTAGATGTTTCTGGAGTTTGGAAGCCAAATAAAGAGATTTCACTGCAGTAGTCTTCTGGATTCACAGGCTCAAATAGTAGTTCTTCGTCAGGGTTGAATTCAGGAATCTTTTGGGGTCTCTGTGGCAGAGCTTCTTTTTCAGACAAGTGCTTTAGAGTCAGTCCTTTCTTCTTGAGAAGAGTTCTTAAGGACGCTAAAGCAGAGTTTGAAGGATTTTGGAGCACCACAGTAGCTGACTTGGAAGATTTTCCGTTAGTGGTTTTACTTGTGATGTTGACTGAAATGACTTTTAAAGGCTTAAGCATATCTTCGACCAGAGCTTTGGTGTACCCCACAGTAAGTCCACTAAGGACTAGGGTTTCAGAGCGGATGTTTTGAGTTGTGGTGTTAGCTTTGTGTGGCTTTTTTGAAGGAGTTACTTGGGTTCGCTTAGTTATTTCTTTAGTGCTTCTTTGAACGGGACCCGGCCTAGAAGGACTCTTTTGAGTTTTCAACGGAAAACAGAATGTTCCCTTTTTACCGGGTTGGATTTCTGGGTTGGAAATTTTGGAATTTTCCGGGCTTTTAATGATTTCAGAAAGACTAGTAGATATTTTAGTAAGCTTGTGCACTCCAGAGTAACTTCTGGTGAAAAGGGAGCTCTTAGTTCCGGGAGAAACCTTCGCAAGGCGCTTAGAAGAAATTTCTTTCTCAGGACTTCTGAATGACTGTACTCTTTTAGGAGTCATAAAGCCTCTTTTGCCTAGCTTTAAATCTTGGGACTGCATTTTATATATCCTTAAATGGCACTATTGCAGAATTCTTTTACTGAAATTACTTAGAAGAAATAAGTTTTGTCTCAACCTTAATGATAGTTTTGACGGGTTCAGTGATCTTTTTCCACCTTTGCCGTGACTCTTCGTCGGTACTGCCGAGGATGCTGGCTCTTTCACTAGCAGTGTCTTCCCACCTTTTTTTGTACTTTTCAATGCGGCTGAAGAACTCTTCCTTCATNACTGCTCGTTCTTTTTCTCTAGCTTCTCTAGCTTCGCGCTTAGCTTTTCTGTCTTCTTGTTCGTATTTTTCTGCCAGTGAGGTCAGTGAAGCCTCTACTTTTTTTTCGTCTTCTTCAGAAAGCATGCTTTTAGGACGGGGACGCCATGAAATCTGGTAAAACTTTTCGTAAGCTCCAGTGTAGATCTCAACTCCTTGGCAAGTCCAAATTACAAAGCCTGAACCTTGTGTGGGTTGCGAGTGTGTGGATAGGTCTTGTTGGTAGGCTGAAATCAAGTAACGCCCACTGGGGTCCCACTCTACGTGGTTCATGTTCATGTGGACTTTCTCGTCTATTTCGTAAACGTTGCCTTGTTTTAAGCTGTGAAAAGTAATTTTGCCTTCTGCGTTTTGCTTCATTTGTGGGTAGTTGAAGGTAATGAAGTTCCCTCCCTGAGGTGCCCACAGTATAGACCTGTTCCGGGTTTCTGCTTCACCTACTTTTTTTAGGTTCTCGTCACTTTGAATCTGGTAAACGTCAACTCTGTAAGTAAGTTGAGCAATTGAGTAGTTAACAGCGAACTTATTGGAAGCTGGCTCCCAAGCTAACTGGATCACTACTGTATTGGGAAGAGTCACTGTGTCAACAGGGATTCCTTTTTTCTTGATAAAGAAAGTCTGGAGTTGGCTGTCTTTGGGTGCAGTGGAGTTTTTGTGCTTGGTAGTGATTAAGTTCACCAAGTACTCTCCGTTGCTTTGCCAGTGCATTTTGCAACCAAGCACATCAAAAAGCATTTTGTTAGAAACTATTTCGCGAGAAGGGACTTTCATAATGCGGATACTGGCAGGTTTGGCTTCGCGTTCTTTTGTGTTGAAACTTATTAAGTTTTGAGTGGGACTCCAGGCAAAGTCCACCAGGTCTGGAACAGCAATGGGCACTTTGTTTCCGTCAGGGTCTTCCACCATGCCCATTCCAGGGGTCTCGAACAGACTTATGAACTCTTCTCCTTTCCTTGCTATGTAGTTTCCGTCGAAGTTCCACTTAAAGACTCCCCAAGGCTCTTCACTGCCTGAAAAAGTCCTTAAGTCTTCTCCTGTCATTAAGTCCCAAACTATGTACTTACTGCTGAACCCTCCACTGTAAGTAAGCAAGTACCTTTCGCAGGGAGAAAACTCTAGGTTGCTAACTCCGTTGTGCGAAAACCGCATCATTTCTTCGAAGCCCGGACCTCCCCAAATAACTACTCCTCTAGAGTGCAGAGTTGCTAAGTAAGTGCCTTGTGAAGACCACTTTACAAACCTGTCTGTCCAAACTCTGTCCTCTGGTCCTGCACTCACTAGTTCAGGCACTCCAGAAATCTGGTCGTTCCAAAGCACCTTAGTTTTGTCTTCGAACCTAACCACGAACTGGTCCCTTCCCCGCGAGTCAGTAAGCCAACTCTTAAGTTCACTTTGAGAGTAAATTCTAGGTTCTTTGTACTCGTCAGGGGTTTCCATGAGGCGCTGGAACTCTTCCAAAGACACCACAGTGATTTGGTGCTTTTTGTCAAAGTTGATTCCGTTGCATTTTTGTACGGCTGTTTTGGCTTCTTCTTCGTTGGGGTAGGTGATGAACACAAACCCCTGGCTGGAGTTGTCTTGCATAGGCATTTCAATAGCTTGGGTGTCAATGGGGTGTGCAGCTTTAGAGAGAACTTTAGCAATTACTTTTACGAGTAAGTCTTTCTTTTCGTTGCCTACTACTGGTAAGTTTGATACGATGACGCGATTGCTCCAGTTCATCTCGAAGACTGGCGGAGGTTCTTTGTAAGAATTAGACTCTTTGATTTCTCTAACTTTGGTTTCGATGTACTCTTCGAGTTCTTTGTCTTCTTGAACTGCGTCTTCGAAGTTGATTTCTTCCACTGGGTGCTTTTCTGCCATTATTATTAAGAATTACTTACTCTTTTTATTGACTCCTTGGATGGGTATTAGGAACCCTATGTTCTGCATAGTTTCGAGTCTTTTTTCTTCGGCCTTCAAAAAAGGCAAGTAGAACAAGAAAAACAGAACTAAAGAAATCACCCCGTAAGCTACTGTAAANACCATCATTCCTCTTAGTTCTGAGTCAATTAGCTCAACTGAGTCAGTGTCTGCCTTGTCAAAAATAGCTTCTGTCTTTTCTCTGAGAACTGAGTTTTCGCTGAAAAGAGTTATAAGCATATCAAGTGACTCCCATAAAGGTGCTTTAGTTACATAGTCGTAGTCACCTATTAAGCCTAAGTAAGCATTATAAATGCCTCTTTGGAACTTAGTGACTTCAGTGCCTAGAGAGTCTTCGAATAAACTAGACTCAGTGTCAGGAGTTATCAGCTTCCTAACTTCTTTGTCTAAAGCAAAGTGGATTCTTTTTTTGATTTTGCTTGAAACCCTTTGATACTCAGACTCAGGATTCGAAAACAAATAAGCGTGTTTAATGTTATCTCTAATATCCAACTGAGTATTTAAAAAGCTAGCTTCTGTTGACCAAAAGTGCACTTGGATCAAAGAACTCTTCATGTTTTTAAAGTGCTGCATGTAAGTGGGCCTTATGCTCAGAAACTCTTTGCAGTTGCTGTAAAACACAAAGTAACTCAAAAAGTAAAACACACAAGACACCAAAACAAACACCAGTAGTCTGCAAATGTAACTTTTTGAGGACCCTAAGTTAACTTCTTTGAACTTCTTCATTCTCAAGCAAAAGTTCTCCTCATCACTGTTAAGGTCAATTTCTCCGTGCATGTCTGAAAGCCGCATTATAACGTTTTGGCGCAACTCATAGTAAGCTGAAGCTGCTAGTTTCCTCATTTCGTTCCAGTAAACACTTATCTTTCTGTTAATGTCTATGCTGTTGGGTATTAACAGAGTGAAGCAAAGTGCCAACAAAGTAGTTACTAAAATCAGCAGAATGTTCATGTAAGAGTCTAGTTGCTCAATGAACTCTATATCGCAAGCAATGAACCCGTCTAAAGCCTCGTCTATGCTCTTAAACATAGGCCCAACTCCGTTTGCCACTAGGTAAAACAAATGTTTCTTGTACTCGTCTGAGCCAACTTTAGACTTGGTAAAGCTTTTAGCAATTTGAGAAAACTCGTTAATTGCGTCTATTAAGTTGTAGTGATTCACTCTAGGTGTGAAGTAGTTTTCCCAGACTTCTATTGAGCTTTCTCGGTATATCTTTGAAGAACTGCATTCTTTCCACTTTGGTTCAAGTTCCATATGGAGCAATCCATCTAGGACTTCAGCATCTTGGTAGATTGCCTGGTTTACGGGTTCCAAGTACTCGTTTAGTCCTAACTCTGCAAAGATGTCCAAAGCTCTGGCATACACTGCAGTTTCGACTAACTTGATTTTTAGTTCATTGAACCTATCAGCGCCTTTAAAGCGCTTAGCTCGGGAAACTGCGTTTGAAGTGTAGATTATCATTACACTATAAGTGACCAGCACAGAAAGTATAGAAAAAAAAAGTATCCACCTAAACACATAAATGGATCTTTTGATTCTTTTAAACATGCTTTCTGCAGACCTAGTTTTGGAAAACACTGAATTTGAGTAAGAAGAATTTGAATGACTTGAGCCTTTAAAGGACTCTGGAAGCTTATCAACTTGTTCGTTCGAGGATAAAGCATTCAAGGACCTCTCCGTAAGCAAGGGGTCGCAGTGGTTTTCCTCAAGGAACTTCACAGAGTTTCTGGGTTTTTCTAGGTTTTCTTCGGACGTTGCAGCACCTAACTCAGTTTTTTGCACTTGAAAAGCCAATGAGTCTTCTGCTTCAGCTTTGCGAAGTGCTTTAAGGTCCTGTTTAGAAGCAACTAGCCAAACTAAATTAACTTCTGAGCTGCCCATGGGCACTGCTTCGTAAACAAGTGCTATTTCTTGTCCGTTTACTTTTCTAAACACTCTTTTGTACTTGTCTTCAGTGACTAAAGCAGGTTCAATAGCTCTAATGTTGAAGCCTTTTAGGTCTTCAAAATAGCCGAGCTTGATTGGAAACATTTGACTGTGGGTGCCAATAGTTCCATCTGGGTGAACCAGTGCAACTTCTCTTTCAGCACAAGGATCCCTAATTATAAGGGATATTATAGGGTATCCCTCTAGTGACAGAATTTTTCCAGAAATGAAGATTTCGATCAAGTAGCCTTTGTTGTTCACCAACACGAAGTTTTTAGGAACGGGCATTTTAGGCTTCTCACAAGAAGTCAAGAAGTTCTGAAGAATGGAGTTGTGGTTGTGGTTGTAGGGTTCTGGAATGAAGTTCGAAAACTCAGCGTTTAAAAGGTTCTCGATGGGGCTCTCTAAGATTTCGCTTGCTTTTCTGTTAGAGTAAATTATGTGGCCGAAGTTACTAGGACTGCCCGAGACCAACAACACTCCGTTTTGGTTGTCGTAGAACTTGAGTTTGGAGCTGTACTTGATGCTTGCATTGTTGTAAGAGTTGATCATTTCTCCTTTCCTGAGCAAGTGAATAGCTTTTTCCGAGTCAAACAAAAGCTCATTTAAGAAAGACCCGTAAATTTCGTAGATTTCAGCATGTCTGCTGTGGTTCTCTATAAGCTTTTCAGAAATTTCTTGGATTCTAGTCATGTTCTGACTGATGATTTGGCTTTGGTTCGTTAAAAAGCAAAGCTTTGGGTGGGAAGATATTAATTCGTTCCAAAAGTTAACTAGGTGGAAGCACAAAGAGTGGTCTAAGTTGCTTACTTCAGTTAGCTTCAGTAAGTACTGGATGTAGTCTAGGTCGTCAAAAGACTTGAGTCCAAAGGCTTTTCTGCAGCAAAACTCTTGGAACTCAGCTTCGGTGTTTGTATTCTTGCCTATGCACTTCCAAATCTTAAGTCTCGCTAGTCTTTCGTTTTTAAAAGAAAGCAAGCACAAGTGAGTCTCCCATATATAAAGCTTTTTTTCTGTTTTAAAAACAGCTTTTTCAAAACACTTTCCAAAGGCTTTAAGAAGTAACTTTTTTTCTTCTGGAGAACTGCGGATCATGTAGTTCCTAATGGACAGTTCAAACTCCTCTAAAGACCTTAGTTTGTGGAGCTTGCTGAATAAAGGCTTAGGTATTCTGGACTCCATGAGTTCAAAGCAGTACTTGATCGGAATCACAAGCAAAGGAGTCACACAACAAGTCATTATGACTGTCAAAAAGGCATTTTGGCTTAGAAAGCTCACAAAAAATATGAACCCTTCAATTCCCAGAATCAAGTAACTTGAAGCCTTTACATAGTTCGTAAACAGTAAGTAGTAAGGCAGATGTACTAAATACTGAGCAAACATGTAGAAACTTAGGAACATAAGTATGCCTAAGTACAAATAAGGCTTTTCCTGGAAAAGCAGTATTTTTAAAATACTTACAAACACCAAAACTAGCCCTTCTCTGACTCTGTACTTGGCGGAGCACCCAGCATTAATATCTTTTTTAGCAAAGAGATGCCTCATTTCTAAGCTTAGTGTTTGGTAAAGTATGTGCAAAATAACTACTAGCACTAAGTTACAGCCCATTACTACTCCGTAGTACTCAGTAATTTCTAAGTCAAAAGTTTGGTACTCAGTAACTTCAGGAGTTGCCCTAAACGAATTTACAAACACAATACTGCTAAAGGTTACTAAGGGCAAGTAAGCAACTCCGCATATAAAGTCAAGCAGTTTCTGCAACAAGAACTTAAAAACAGAAGGGATTTTCTTCTTCAAGTGCACAAGGACACCCGAAACAACTAAGCCCAGCGTAGCTGTTAAAGTTAGGACTAAACTAAGTGACATAAACAAGGCACCAGAAAACAGCCCTACCACCAGTACGTCTAGGTTGACTACCCTTAAGTAGGCCCAGAACAACCTGTACGACTCCCAGTCTTCCATGGTGAAGTCCACTCTGTACCAGAGCAAACTCATCAACTGCAGAGTAAAAATAAAGCACTGAACCAAAGTAATGGTTTTCTGGGCATTAGTGTTGCTTTTAGTTTTGTCTTTATTGCAAGAAACCAAGTAAAACACACCAAACAGAACTTTCTTGAGTCTTTTAAAGAACTTGGTGATTGGTTTTTTTGCAGCTTTACCGTACAAGAAGCTTACAAGCAGAAAAGCGTTAGTGCTTGTTCTTTGAGTGCTAAACGAGTTCATTTATTATAAATTACACTCCATTGCTTTTGGCTTAAATTATAAGTTACGGATTAAAAACTGAACTAGAAATGGAGCAACTTGAAGAAACACTTGGAACAAGGCTAAGCCAAGCTTTGTCAGAAGGCAGCATTGAGGCCTCTATGCAAGCAATAAAGAACATAATTGAAGAAAACGCAGAAGTCAGTTTAACTCTTGCAAATAAACAACCTAACCGTCCAGAAAACCCTTTTTCTAGTAAAACTAAAATCAAGCAGGCACTTATCCAGCTAGGCTTGGACGAAAACTCAGCTGAATACTACTCAGCCAGATACAACACCCTGGACGAGGCTTTACAAGTACTTTTTAGTTAATAATGAATAAAAACCTAATTTTCCACACGAGTGAGTCAACCACAGTAAGGCCGAGAAGTTTATCTCCCCTGATAAAAGTCAGCCAGAGAGAAGTAAAGTCCGGTAACAAAACATTCATTAAAAACGCCTACGTGCTTCCCAAATTCAAAAACTTCACTCTAGAAACTCCACTTACCAAACGAGATGCCTCTGAAGAAAGCGTAAAAACTCCTCAAAGCTACTACAAAAAGAAAATAGCTGAACTCGAAAGGAAACTCACCGCTGACAAAAAGTTCATCGAAAAACAAAAACAAGAAATAGTTGACCTCAACTTACAACTGGAAAACATGCGCAAACTTAACAAGAACTTGATGGACGGCAACCTGGAAATGGGAGGGGACCTGCACGCTCTTTACCAAGACTTGTTCATAACTGACCTCAAAAACCAAGTAGAAGATATTTCTAAGAACGCCAGTTTGTACCGAACTCAAAAAGAAGAGATGAAGAACGAAATCAGCAACTTAAAAAAAGAAAACAATAAGTTCAAAGCTACTATAAAGCGGTACAGGACCATGCTCACAGAAGCTGCTAGAGCCCCTAAAGGCACTGATACCACAGATGCTTCTTCTTACTTGAGTGCTTTTAACTATGACCCAGGACACTTAACAGACAAATCAAGCAACTTACGTGATGGCTCCAAGCCAGTCGGTCTCAGGTACAACCTTGTGTCCTTAAAAAAGCTTGAAAGAGCAAATGAACTTTTAACTGAACTCTTTAAAGCTAGAAACATCTTTGAAGTGTTTAAGTTGCTTCCTACAAGCTTGAAAAGCATTTTAAAGTGCGAAAAAGTAACTATTTACATAAACCAGCAAAAGATAAAAGACGAGTACCTTGCTAGTTACCCTGAAAACACTGACTTCATAGGAAGAATCCGAGTAGACAGCAAGTGGTTGCTAATGCACACCTTCCAAGGCTCGGACCAAACAGAACCACTCTTCACCAGCTTAAACGAACTAAAGTACTGCTTAAGGGAGCACGAGCACCTTGTAGTGCCTGTGCACTTCCAAAAAGAAATTAGCTTGATTCTGCAGTTCAAAGAAAAGTACTCTTCTAAAGGCAAAAAAAAAGCTTTTTCTCCCACTGACGAAAGTTTAGTGGAAAACATAACAAATGGAGTGCTTCTTAAAGTAAACTCTATTCTTTCAAACCAACAAGCTAGGTTAGAATTCAACAAAGCCGCTAAAATTGCTAAAATTGCAGGCAGAATCACACTGGCATGCTCTCATCAAGAAATTGCTAACAGAGTGCGCTCTGATGTTTCTGAGTATATGGACTTCGAAACAGCTGGAGTAGCTTTTATAGACCAGTCCAAAGAACAGTTCTTCATGATGGTCCACGACCCCAACTCTGAAGACTACTACGGAAACAACGTTATTCGCTTTCCACTAGGAATGGGTCTTTCAAGTGAAGTCCTTGAAAAAGACAGCATTTTGGTCTTTTCAAACCCCAAAAGCAACAGCTACTTCAACCCTGACGTAGACAATGTAGGAGGGTCTTTAGAAGTCAGAAACATCTTGATGTCTCCAGTGAAAAGCGCCGGTGGACAGTCTGTTGCAGTAGTTCAACTTACCAACAAGAAAAACGGTGCTATTTGCCAGACTGACATAGCAAGGTTTGAAAACTTACTAGGTATGCTGGGTGGAAGTGTTGCCTCAGCTTTGGTGTCTATTGAACAACAAAATATTACTTTTAAAACAAAAGAACTAATTGACAGGATTTCTGGTTCCTTTGGAGAATCTGAAATGAACAAAGT
>PR_CR_10_Liq_1_inCRDRAFT_1000099_pt1 | contig 45842 bp, 37 predicted proteins | sample PRCRCaboRojoPR_3_FD_10241 | JGI IMG/M metagenome (IMG submission 10241) | reverse complement strand
AAGTTATTCAGTACCGAATCAGTATTCCCACTGTGCTTGACTTCTTAGAAAAAGCCATTGAAAGCTACCCCCGCCAAGTCAAACAAACAGCAGTTTTAATAGCAGAGCTGTGCCAAGTTTCTTACGAGATTTCAGCTTTAAGTCCTTACGTCTTAGCCACTACTATCCACAAGTTAACCCAGTGCACCTTTTCTTTCAGCAGTTACTCAGACCAACTAGTTGAAACTCTAAAAGAGTTCCTAATGACCTACAAATGGACCCATCACAAATACGTAGCAGTACTTCTCAAGCATAATGCAAAGTTGCAGCCCGCCCCTGGTAAATGGTTCACTTTCATGTAATAATATTAAATGCTTAGAGGCCTTACAAAGTTCAGAAGCTTAGCAGCCCTCAGCAGAGTCCAAATGCGCTGTATGCACTGCCAGTAAACCCTACCTAGACAACTACAAACCTTCAAAAACAACAGACTAGCAACCTCCTATCTTATGAACTTGGCTTTCCAAGAGTTCAGGTTTTTGCATTCAAACTCAGAAGAAGAAGAACTCAAAAGAGCTTATGAAGAAGAACTCAAGTAAGCTTTACTTAGTTTGAAGTTGTGTTGGGAGCCCATACAAGCGACTAACTAATAATTCTAGAAATGCTTATTTTCTTAGTCATTGCACTAGCAGTTGCTTGTGACCAAGAGTGTCTAGGCCACTGCACAAACTACTTTTGCTCAGGCAACTGCAACTGCATAAATCCTTTGGAAGCTTTGTCCATCCACAGAGAAGGAAACAAAATTAAACTAGGCAACATCACAGAGGCCGAGGTCAAGTGGCTCGAACGAAGAACAGGCTGTAAGTTCGACTGCATGAAGGAGTGCTACACCCAGGACTTCTCTGGAACTTATAAGTGCCTGAAAAGTTGTGGCTGCAAAGAAATGCTTATCCCAGGAGGTCCTCCCCAGAACATGCTAGCTCTAGAAAGTGACTGCACTAGCTCTTGTGGAAGCTTCTGTTCTTCCAACGAATTCAAGGACTCCATTGCTTGCTACGGAAAGTGTACACACAAGTTCTGTGATGTAGGCCACATTATGCAAAGCAGCCCTGCAGTGTCTTTTTGGGCCTTTACAGAGAACTTGTTGATGTTTTTGTGCACAGTGATTGGAATATCAGGAGGAGTTTACAGAATCCACAAATACTTAATTAACTAATAGTTAATGATGCAAACAATTGGCAGAATATTCTCGGGAATCTCAGGTTCACTAGACCTTAACAGAGCTACTCTTTCAGGGGCACTGGACGTCATAGTTATTCAGCACCCTGACGGTTCGCTTCACTCTACTCAGTTCCATGTGCGCTTTGGCAAGCTTAAGTTACTTAAAAGTTCAGAAAAAACAGTCAAGATAAAAGTAAACGAAAAACCTACCCAAGTAAGAATGAAGCTAGGCCAAGAAGGTGAAGCCTTTTTTGTCGAAAAAGCTTTTGAAGACACTGAGGAGGAACTAATTACTTCACCAATTTTAAGTCCGAAGCACAAAACTGCAGAGAACCAAAGAGAAGACAACCAGAAAAGGTCAGTGTTCAGGTCAATCACTAGTTTCTTCAAGAAGTCTAAAAAACCTAGGTCTCCTTTGCCAGTAACTCCGAACTCAGGAGACCTCGAAGAAGTGTTTGACTCTGAAGAAACTCAGAGTGACGCCGACATTTCTCTGTGTGGGCACTTAGTTGGCAATTCTACTGACCTAAACCAAGTCTTTGCTGAAAACAAAGTGAGTTTTGAAGACTTCAAAAAGAACCCCTGGGAAATACTAAGTAACCCCAACCTTATGGTCAGAATTGAAAACAAACTTTACGACTACCAAAGTGCCATTCCTATTATTATTTCAGAACTAGTTTTTCAAAGAGACATTGAAAAACCCACTCCTAAACCAAACTGCTACAAACAGTCACTCAGTCTTCCTTCTTCTGAACTCCAAAAACTCAAACTCAAACCAGGCAAAAACAAAATAACCTACACCATCAAAAGTCGAATCCAGGGAGAGCACACTCTAGAAGGCCGCATCTACTTATGGGACTCCAGAGACAAAATCGTAATTTCAGACATTGACGGCACTATAACCAGGTCAGATGTACTAGGCCACATTTTGCCTATGGTAGGCAAAGACTGGAGCCACCCTGGAGTAGTTTCATTGTACCAAACTTTAAAAGCTAGAGGCTACAACATTATGTACTTGTCTTCAAGGGCTATTGGACAAGCTAAAACTACCAAGAACTACTTAGAGTCAGTGCTTCAAGGAGAACAAGGCCTACCAGACGGACCTATTCTTTTGTCGCCCGACAGGTTGTTTCGGTCCTTCGTGAGGGAAGTCATTAAAAAAGTGCCCCAGAAGTTCAAAGCTGGAATGCTTAAAGAAGTGCGGTCTTTGTTTCCAGTGGAAGTAGAACCCTTTTTTGCTGGGTTCGGCAACAGAGACACTGACGCTATAGCTTACAGAGCAGCTGGAGTTCCCTTAGAAAAAATCTTCATTGTGAACCCTGAAGGCAGAATTTACGTGTTTGATGGCACTGAAGTGAACAGTTACTTGCACTTAGAACAGTCTATTTTGGAAGTCTTGCCTTGATTATATAATGTTATTTAGGGATTCCAGTTTCCAATGATTTAGTATTTACTTGCTTTATTTGGATGTAACTTTTGAGCCGTTTCTGGAATTCTGGGTCTTTTTGGGCTTCTTCAATGAGTTGAGCAAGTTTTTCTTCAAAGAGATCAAAAACTTCTTTCAAATTAAGCGAACTGCCAACTTCAGTTCCTCCCATTTCACTTAGCATTTTGGAAGCCCACTCTAGAGAGTCGTTGTAGACTTTACTAGTTCTATAGTAAGCTGACTTTTTAGTTTCGTAGTCTCTTTGCTGGCTGTAGAGTTCTTTTTCCACTCCAAAGTAGTCTTTGTCCATAAAGATGAAAGAGTTTTTTTCGTGCAATATGCTTAGTTCTTTGAGTTTTTGCTTGGCTTCATCGTACTCAGACTTAAGGTCTTCGAGGTTCACTTCGGCTTCGTTCACAGAAATCAGTAACTCGTTGTAAGTTTCTTCTCTAGTTAAGAACTTCTCAACTATTTCGTCTAAAGAGCCCAGCCCTGTAGCTTGTTTGATGTGCTGGAAAGCTTCTTCGTAGCTACTTCTAGCTCTTTTTTCGTTGTCGAGTTTTCTTTTTAAAAACAAGTAGTAAAACTTATGGAGAAGTAAGCTTTCTAGGTACCTGTTTTCTTGTTGTGCCCGGTCTTCGTTAGCAGCTTTTTCAGCGATGTTGGCTTGTCTTCTGAATCTTTCTTCGCGCCTCACAGAGAGGTCTCTTTGCATCTGCATGGTTTTTTCAAGCATTTCAAGTCGTCTTTCTTGCTTTTTTTGGTCGTCTTCCATGCTTGACTGGATTCTTCTGGCTAAGTTGACGGACTCGAACTTGTCTTCTTGGGACTTTAAGGACTTTTCTTTTTCTTTGTTGAGAATCATTTTGGCAGACCTTAAGTTTTCGTAGAGTTTGCTGGACTGTTTGTCAAGTCTTAGTTGTTCCTTTTTGTTTCTTTCAAGCATGTTTCTGTACACTTTTTGGTTGTATTCTTCTTCTTCTATTAGGAGTTGAACATCTTTAAGTTGTGACTGGAGTTGCTCTTGTTTTTCTCTGTAGTTTTGTTTTTCTTCTTCAAGTCCTTTAGCCCAAGTGTTTACTTCTTGGATCTCCAGTTTAAGTTTTTTGAGTTGTTGCTTTTTCTTGGAGTTCTGGTCTTTCAGTTTGTCGTACTTCTTTTTAATGCTTGCTAACTGACTAGAAATTTCTTTTTCTTCAGACTCTTTAGTTAGTTTAGGTTGGACTTCGCTCTGGGTTTCTTCTTTTATTAGCATTCTCTTGAGTTGACGGTCTGTCAGTCCTTTGTTTTCCATTTATTCATTAGTTAAATTCTTCAAGTTCTAACAAAGTAATGCTTCCAGGCCTCTCAATTGGAAGCATTAACGCTCTGTCCCAGACCAAACTTGCCGTAACTCCCATTGCCCTTGACACTCCAAACAGCACTGTGAAAAAGTTATGCTCTACTAAACCAAAGTAGTACAGCAATGACCCACTATGGGCATCGATGTTCGGAAAAGGGTTTTTGACTTTCCCACTTTCTTTCAAAACTTTCGGAACCACTTTCGAACACTTCTCCACTATGCGGCAAAGAGGACAGTCCCACATCACCTTTTTAGAGAAGTTCTGGAAAGCCGTGAACCTAGGGTCCGTTACTCTCAACACCGCATGTCCGTAGCCAGGAATTACTTGTCCCTGACTAAGGGTTTGCTTCACGTAGACTTCTATAGTTTCTTCACTAGGGTCGTCACCTACTACTTTTCTGAGCTTCAAAAGCCAAGTCAGGCATTCTTGGTTAGCAAGCCCGTGCAAAGGTCCTGCAAGTCCATTAAGTCCTGCTGAAAAGGACTTGTAGGCATCACAAAGCGCTGAGCCTACTAAGTGAGTTGCATGCGCAGAAACGTTCCCTCCCTCGTGGTCACAATGAAGCACAATGTACAAACGCAGGAACTCAAAGAAGTTAACGTCGTCCCAGCCCAGCATTTTCCCGAAGTTTTCTGAAAAGTCAAGTTCGGTTTGGGGGTCTCTGGTTTTTCCGTTCTTGTAGGCATTGCGGTATATGAAAGCAGCTAAGTGAGGCAACTTTGCTACTAAGTTTATAGAATCTTCAAGGGTGCTTTCCCAGTACTCAGTTCTTTTAGCACCTCCAAAATAAGCCTTATCAAATTTACTCTGAATGCCTAGAGAAAGCACTCCTGCTGAAAACTGAGTCATTGGGTGGGTTTCTTTAGGAAAGGATCTAATTAAGTTTTTAGTGTGCTCAGGAATACTTGCTTTTGCAGCCATCTCTGACCTGAGCTCCTCTAACTGGGAGGAACTGGGGACTTCTCCAGTCAGAAGCAACCAAAACATTGCTTCAGGAAGGGGTTCTCTGTACTTAGCTGGAAGTCTTTCAAAGCATTCAGGAATAGAAAGTCCTCTAAACCTAATTCCGTGGAAAGGGTCTAGTTTTGAGGTTTCGGTAAGCAAAGCTTTAACACTCCGCATGCCTCCAATAAGCTGATCAGCAGTCATTTGGTCAAGAGGAAAGTGCCCGTAGTCTTTTTTGGCCTTACTGAGTGTTTCTCTTTTTAAAGCAACCTTTTCTTCCAGTACTGACTTAAGAGAAGAAATCAGCCTTTTTGAACCACTTATTAGCATTTATATGTTAACACTAAGACACCTCTTTTATCAACCCAACTGCTGTCATAAAAGTATCCTTAATCATCAGCCGGGTCCCTGGCTCAATGTACTCAGGGTGGTACAAAAACCTCAGTCGCAAACTTTTGGTTTGGTTTGGGTAAATTTCTATCGAGTCTTCAGTGTCACACACTAGCCCTGCCACCTGCTTAATAGTTTGTGTGTGAATAAGGGGCTTGTAGCTAACTTTAAGTTGCCTTGTTTCAGTGCAGTTGTCAATAGGAGTGATTTCGCAGTTGAACTCCATACTAGCTTTAGGACTTGCATTGGTGTCGAGCAGAACCATTCCTGACCTGACTTTTCCGCACTCAGTCACATTAAAGCTGCAGAACTGTCCTGCCCTTACACTTCTAACAGCCACTCGCTTGCAGTGAATTCCTAGTATCTTGACTCTGCAAAACTCGCCACTGTTGTCTGGACCTAAGAGCATGTGAGTCCCAAGGTCCACTCTTCCTTTGATAACTACTCCTCCTAGTATGGTGCCTACTCCTTCTTTTTCAAAGCACCTTTCTACGTAAAACTGAGTTTGTGACTCCTCGTCCCAGTACTCAGAAACAGGCAGCAGGTTCAAAAAAGACATCAGCAAGTCTAAGTTATCTCCTTTCACACAACTCAACTGGAACACAGGAACTATTTTTTCTGAAAAAAAATGCCGACTGCAAATAACTACGTCTTCTTCATTATTCACATGAAGTTTCAAAGGCTTGATATAGTAGTCTAGTTGGTCCAAAGTTACGTTTAAGTCTTCGTGAGTAGCAATGTCAGCTTTAGTAAGCACCACTATGTAAGGCAACTGCATTGCCTCTGCCAGTCTCAGGTGCTCCAAACAAACCAAGTCTACTCCTACAGACACATCTAAAGTCAGTACTCCGTAGTCAGGCAGTTGGCTGCAAATAGCCCCTACAACGCTTTTCAGGTACTTTTCGCTTCCAGCCAAGTCAATGAAAGTAATTATCTTGGACGAGTTGTCCAAAATGTACTCTGAAGAGTTTCTGTGGCCCAAACTGTGGTTAGTGACTTCTCCATTAGAGTCGAACCCCAACACGTGCTGAGACACAGAACTGGTCTTTCCCATCATGGCTTCATGTCTGTGTTTGCAAACGTTAAGCCTAGCTTCGCCCTTGCCGTTGTCTAGCTTGCCATTGGTCATCACGCCTATCAAGGTGCTTTTTCCAGAGTGGCCACTTCCGAGAAGAATAACTCTTACGTCCATAATGACTCCTTCTCTTTCTCGCTTGTTGACCATAACTTCTGCGACCTCTCCCTGCATCCCTTTTTGACGACGCAGCACAATCATCTTGGCACGCACGCGAGTGGCCATGGACTCTAAGTTGGAAAGACTTTCGTCCATGTCTTCTTTGTTGAGGCCTTGAGGAATCCCTTCGTCGTTAATTCCTACCATGTAGAAGGCTTGCCCTTTGCCCTCTGCAAGTCTGTAAGTCATCTGAGTGATCAGTTCTTCTTTGCGTGTGTCTGTAAGGTTCACTAAGCGCAGTTTGTACTCCCGGTTGCCCCAGTCGCACTCTCTGCCTATTGGCATTGTCAGATCGCTTAACTGGCTTGAGGACTCTTTCAGCTCCAAAATGCGTTTTTTGTGCTTTTCTAAGTTGCGCTTTTTTTTGGCGTGTGTGGGTTTGCGCAGTTCGAATTCAGGGTCGTCTTCAAGCCCTTCTTCGATAGCCCAGAAGTTAAATAGTTCTGACATTGTTTATTAATACACTAAACCTGGTCGTCTGGAGTGTTGAACTGGTCTTCGTCGTCTAAGCCGAGTGCTCCGTAGACTATTAAAAATACTATCACTATAAATATCACGCAGATCAAGCAAAGTATCAACTTGTCAGTAAGGTACCTTCTGTAAATCAAGTTCATCACTTTCCCAGCTTTTTTGAGCAAAGACCTTATGTCTTGGGCTTTTTCGTCCACTCGGTTGATTTGCTGTTCTTGTTCGTAAAGTTCAGCTTCTATGCCGCCAGCAACTTCTTTCACCTGTTCACTTACTCCGTAAGCGTTTTTTATGCGCTCTTCAGCTTCCAAGTAAGCTTTGTCACCTCGAGAGATCACCTGCTGCACGTTCATGTCTGACAAGGGTTGTTGGGGTTCTGCTGGCTGAGGTACTTGGTTCCCAAACGAGGACTGTCCTCCACGCTTGAATTCTAATTCTGCGTGGATTCTGTTGAAGGTTTGTCTGAGGTCTTCGAGTTCTTTACGAGCAGCTCCTTGTTGCAGAGTGTCTTCTACCTCTAGAAGTGCTTGTTCGCAAGCGTCGAAGTCTGAGCGCAGTCGCTTGACTTCAGGGTCGCATTCGTTTAAAAGCTTTTGGTTGTTGTCGGACTTTTCGAGTTTGGCTAAGTTAGTTTCGAGTCTTTCTATTCGCCTTATGATGTTTTGCTTGTAGTAGTTGAAGTCCTCCATATTCTTATTGACTACTTATTATAATCATCTTTTAATGTTGCCACTGCGGATCATTTCGTTGAACTGAGAGCCCAGTGTTACGATGTCGGTCTGCAGCCGGTTGATCTCTTCCCTAAGTTCTTGGTTTTCTTTTTGTTCTCTTAAAAGTTCGTTGCTGAGTTCCTCGTTGGACCTAAAGTTTTCTTTGATTTTGGAGTTTTCGAGTTCTAGTTCAGAAACTCTTTGGTAAAGGGCTTCTACAATCGCTTTTTCTTGGAGAGAAGCTGAGTCTGAGCTTTTAGTAACGTTCCGCTGCAAGTCTTGTAGTCTTCTGATTTCTTGGCAAAGTTTTTCTTTTTCCATCTTGACTGTTTCGTGGGCTGTTTTTTCTTTAGCTAGTTCGTTTTTGAGATCTTTGATGTCGTGCATGCTTCTTTTTTGGATGATTTTTTTCTCGGTTTTGGAATCTTCGACTTGCAAGTTGAGTGTTTTTATTGACTCTTGGAGTTTGTGCACTTGGGTTTCGGAGTCTTTGGTTTTGTCTTCGGCCTTTTTGAGCTTTTCAAGCATGTCGTTGTAGGACTTTTTCAAGTTGGTGTATTCAAGAGATAGGATGTGTTCTTTGTTAGTGAGTTCTTCTAGTTCTTTTTTCAGGTGTTCTTTTTCTGTGAGTAGTTGTTGTGTCTGGACTTGTTGGGTTTCTTCAGCTTGTAGTTTGGTTACTTCTGAGTTAAGGTTTTCAATAGTGCTGTTTAAAGACTGGACTTGGGCTTGGGTTTGGTGGAGTTGAAGTTCTACTTGGTTTTTGTCCTTCAAAGCTTTTCTGGACTCGTTGAGTTCTTCTTCGCGGGAAGCTAAGTCAAATATTAAGTTTTCTTTTTGAGTTTCAAGTTCTTTAAGTTGATTTCTGAGTTCTGAGTTGTCTTTGACAGTTTCGTCTAAGGACTGCTGGAGGACTTGGACTTTGGCTTCTAAGCTTTCAACTGAGTACTTGAGTTTTTGGGTTTGTTCTTTGAACTGGGTAGACTCAAAGGAGTGTTGTATTTCTTTAGTTACTTGCTCTGAGAGTTCTGCGGTTTGCTGGGAGTTGGTTTTGGGCCACATGTGCTCGGTGATTGCAAACACCTGTTCAATCAGGAGTTGTTCTTCTGCTGAGTAGGTTTCTTGCTTCCTAATGGTGTTGAGGCACTTCTGAGCTGCCTGTCTTGAAAAGGCATGGACTTCTTTTAAGCTTTGGAGTTGGGAGTCCTTTTCGTGTATGGTTTCTCTTAGTTTCATTATTTCATCGTAGGGGTCTGGAGAGAGCTTAGTGAGTTCTTCGTACTTTTGAGCAGTAGAAGTGAGTACTTCGTTTTGGTGTTTGAGGTCTAAGAGCTCCTCTTGGAACTTCCCGAACTCTTCCATAGTAAAGGTGATGGAGTTCTCATCTGCCATCTTATTATGTACATTATTTAAAGTTTGTCAAGTTTACAGGAGGAAGCCACTTTAAGCTGAAAAAAGGGTTGGGGAGTTGCATGCAGCTGTGGAAGTGCTTTTCTTGAAGGTTAGTTTGCAGACTGTCGTAAATTTCAGGAGGCCTTTTGACTACTTGAGGAGGCTTGATGGTGGCAAAGGGGAGTTTTTGACTTAACTCAGAAAGTCCTTCGATCTTTTGTGAGTATTTTTCGAACTTGGAGTACTGNTTAACTACAGCTTCAGAANTTGGTTTGTCTATTGTTGCGAATCGGTCTAAAATAACCTCTAAAAGACTGTTGGAATACTCAAGTAATTTTCTTGTGTCCCTAATTAAGTAATAAGCAACCTTTTCTGTAAGCCCAAGTCTGTAGTTACTGACTGAAGACATTAAATGAGGAGTAAGCTTTGCAATGTGTTTAAGTTGTTTGTTGTAAAGCACCAGGCAGTCAACTAAGTCTTCAGAACTAGATTTCTGTATATTTGTAAGTGCTTCATACTTACTTAGCTCCAAGAAGCAGTTTTCTTGGCAAAAACTAACACTGGCAGCTTTGATGTACTCGAAGTAACCTTTAATTACTTCATTGTGAGCACTCCCTTTTTCTGAAAAGTCACCAAAGCAGTCAAGGGATACTTTTAAACAACTGAGTTGCTCTGAAAAAAACTTGCCAGCTTCGTGAAGACCTCTGTGCAAGATAGCTAGAGTCTTGAGCACAATAGTCCATTTGCTGTTGAACAGTCTCATAGACAACATCTTAAATGCCTTTTCTGGCGGAGTTTCTAAACTGTGCCCTAAAAGTGTGTAGAGAATCAACTCTACGTGCTTCTCTTTGGGGTACTCATAGTCGTTAGGGTACGTAGCTTTGAGCAAGGACTTTTCGTAAGCAGACTTTGAAAAGAAAGCGTAAAGCGCTCTTCTCAAGTTAAGCATTTATACCAAGATGACTCAGTGACTCAAAAGTTTCTTTGAAGTAAAATTAGGTGGCGGGAGAGACCCTTTATAATAATAAAAAATGAGTGATAATCAGTTTCACTACGGTACGAACTTCACTTCAGTGAGGGTACACCACGCACCAGGAGGAGGGTCGAGCTTTTCTTTGGGTTGGGAAGAAGAAGAAAAGAAGCCAGTAACTAGCCAGCAGGTAAACTACCCACCTCCCCAAGAGGAGCCAAAACAAGAAGAAGAAAAGAAAGAAGAAGACGAAACTAACGCTGATGTTAAAACATCAGTTAGAGTCAGACACCCACCTGGGGGACAAAGCTCCATTACTTTTGGTTAACTAACTATAGCGTATCCATTATTTCTCTTGCTTTTTTCAGTTCAGAAACCAGTTCTCTGAGTTGTTTCGGGTCTAATTGCAGAGTTTCTGTAGTTTCTTTTGCCTTTATGAAATCTGAAAGTCTCAAACTTAAGTTCACCTTTGGAAGACTGAGTTTAGAGCAGTTGAAATCCTCAACCACACCTAGACTTGTTTGGGCTTCGAGGAGTTTGGGCCTGCTCTTGAGCATCTTGGGCTTTCCAGAGGCTAACTTAGGTGCTATGGCTTCTTCAAGTGCACCAATAGTTTCTTCACCCAACGAGGTATGCGTAGTTAATATGTTCACCAAAGTGTACCTTCCAGAGTTTTCAGGGTTGTTTTCTTGGAGCCAAGCAACAAGGAAGACAATGCCGTTTAAGGCTTCTTTGAAGCTTGCAAAAGGAACGTCGCTGTTCAGAAAGCGAAACAGTTTTTCAGAGCATATGCAAGTTTCATTGAGGACGTGCTTAAGAGCTTCACTGAAAAGGAACTTCAGTACTGAGTCAGAAAAGTTTTCAAGGAGTTTAAGCTGAGGTTCTTTGCCCAAGAATTCCATGATGAGAACTTACTAAATATGCATTTATTAAGCCTTGAACCTTCTGAAGACTTCTACTGTAATCTTATTCCTTGAAGTGCTTCTTTTCAAACGGGGTGACTGGGGAGACTGAGTTTTTCTAATAGTTTTTGAGAGTTTTTGCCATTCTTGTTCAAGCACTTTGGACTTATTCAGTCTAGTGTTGCTAGAGCTTCTATTGATTGGGAGTTTAAACGTCACTCTTTTCTGGTAAGGTGTTTTTACGTTTCTGTTAGTAAGTGGGGTTTTAGGCTTTGCTAGGTGCTTTACTGAGTGCTGCAGTCTAAGTGGAGTGAGTTGTAGTTTTTTAGTAACTAAGTTTTTGCAAAGTAGGTTTACTCTGAACTTACTAGGTACAAAACCTAAACCGACTTTTTTGCGAGGCGAGTTCATTGTTTACAGTTTAAAAAAGATAATAAATTAGGGTTAACAGCACTTCTTCTTCTTTTTGGGAACATTAACTAGACTTAAACCCTGGGGCTGGAAAGAAGGTTCGCTGTCTCTTTTTTGCTTCCACTTGTCATAAAGTACTTTGCAGAAGTTCATAAAAGCCTCTTCCACGTTCTTGCCATTTTTAGCCGACGTTTCGCAAAAGCCGTTTAAGTTATGCTTTTTAGCGAAGGTTTCGGCTTCGTCAGAATTGACTTCTCTTTGTTCCTCGCCGCTCTCAATCAAGTCAGTTTGGTTGCCTACTAAGTAAACCACCACGTCCATAGAGGCATTTTGTCGGATTTCTTCTATCCAATACTCGCAATTCTCAAAGGTGTGCCTTGCAGTTGCGTCGTAAACCAACAAAACTGCGTCAGCCCTTCTGTAAAAACTACGCGTGATGCTTCTGAAACTTTCTTGACCAGCAGTGTCCCAGATTTGTAACTTTACGGGCTGAGAGTTGATGTTCACAGACTTAGTTCCAAATTCTACTCCAATAGTAACGTTATGTTGTTCTTTGAAGGAACCCTCACTGAACCTCAGCAAAAGGCAGGACTTACCAACTCCCGTGTCTCCCACTATAATAATCCGAAACAAGAGCTCTTGATCCATTTACTAATTATGGAGGTGAAACAAACCTTAGAGCGCTTCGCCCCCATCTATAGAATAGTCATTCTCTCGATCATCGGCATCATGGCTGTCCTCATCCGTGTTTTCTCAGTAAAGCCCAATTAGGTTATTAGATTTGAAAGCATCATCCACGAGTTCGACCCCTGGTTCAATTTCCGCACCACTAAGTTCCTGGCTGAAAACGGCTTTTACGAACTCTGGAACTGGTTCGACCCTGTAGCTTGGTACCCACTAGGTCGCTACATAGGCCCCACAATTTACCCAGGACTCATGGCCACTGCTGCAGTTTTTCATAAAATTGCCCACTTTTTAACCTTCCCTGTGGACATCAGGAACGTGTGTGTGTTTTTGGCACCTGTGTTTTCAGCACTTACTTCAATAGCCTGCTACTTGATGACGCGTGAAATCACAGGAAAAACTGGCAGTGGTTTGTACTCTGCTTTGTTCATAGCTGTGGTCCCAAGTTACATTTCAAGGTCAGTTGCTGGGAGCTATGACAACGAAGGCATTGCAATCTTTGCTTTGGTGTTTACCTTTTACTTGTTTTTGAAGTCAGTAAACACAGGCTCGCTCTTGTGGTCTGCTGCTGCTTCTCTGAGTTACTTTTACATGGTGGCTGCTTGGGGAGGATACGCCTTTATCATCAACATAATTCCTATCTTTGTGTTGGGAATTATCTTTATAGGCAAGTACTCCACTAACCTTTACATTGCTTACTCAGCTTTTTACGTGATGGGGACCTTTTTGGCAATGCAGATTCCTTTTGTGGGACTCCAGGCCATTAATTCTTCAGAACACTTAGCCTCCCACATAGTGTTTGTGTTCCTCCAAGTGTACGTTTTGAGTAACTGGGTCAGAGACAACCTGGGAGAAACTAAGTTCAGGAACTTAGCCAAGGTTGCTTTGGGAGCAGCTATTTCTTTGTTAGTGTTGTATGCTCTTTACGTGACACTTACTGGAAAAATGAAGTGGACTCTGAGGAGTTTGAGTTTACTCGACCCTACTTACGCCAAAAAGCACATTCCTATTATAGCTTCTGTGTCTGAGCACCAACCTACTACTTGGAGTTCTTTTTTCTTCGATCTGCACTTTTTAACTGTTTTCACTACCTTAGGACTGTACTTCTTGTGCATGGAATACAACGAAGGCAAACTTTTTGCAGCTCTTTATGGAGTACTTTCAGTTTACTTCGCAAGTGTAATGGTTAGGCTCCTGTTGGTGCTAGCTCCTGCTTTGTGCGTGATAGCTGGAATCGGGCTTTCGGAAACCATTCACAGGTTCGCACTCCACATTACTCACTTCAAAGAGTGGTACGACTACCACAACGCCCCCAAAAGTGCCAAGCCTCCTAAGCCTCAGCACGGCTACCCACTTGAAATCTCCTTGATGGTTCTTTTGGGAATAGCAGCTATGACTGTGTTTTACATTGCTCACTGCGTTTGGGTAGGGTCAGAAGCTTACTCGTCGCCTACAATCATTATGGCCAGCAAAACCTATGACGGACAAAAACTAATTATAGACGACTACAGAGAAGCTTACTACTGGCTTAGGATGAACACTGACGAAGAAGCTAAGATCATGTCTTGGTGGGACTACGGTTACCAGATCACAGGAATGGCGAACAGAACTGTGTTAGTTGACAACAACACTTGGAACTACACACACATAGCCACAGTTGGAATGGCTTTTGCAAGCAACGAAGAAGAAGCTGCTAACATTCTGAGAAAGCTAGACGTGGATTATGTTCTTTTGCTGTTTGGAGGAATGTCTTACTACTCAGGAGACGACATCAACAAGTTCTTGTGGATGGTTAGGATAGCTTCAGGTGTGTTTCCGCATATTAAAGAAGACGACTTTTTACAGAGAGGCATGTACCGAGTTGACGAAGGAGCTACCAAAACTATGAGGGACTGCCTCATGTACAAGCTGAGTTACTACAGGTTCGGAGAAGTTATGAGTCCACGCGGAGGGACTGGGTTCGACTTGGTGAGGCAAGCAGAAATTCCTGACAAAAACATTAAGCTGAAGCACTTCAAAGAGGTCTATACAACAAGCCACTGGATAGTTAGGATATACCAGTTGTTGCCTGAATCCAACAGAGACACTCTTNTGTCTAAGTCCAAGTACACCAGGAAGTCAAAGGAAGAACTATCCAAGTACAACTTAGTTAAAACTACTAAGCAATANAATTATGGTTAACCAAACACCCTAAACTGTGAGTTTTGGGGATATTAATGAATTTTAGAGATTTCCAGAAAACGAGCCATATTTACAATAAATTGATTTATGGCTTCAGCTATACCTATGCCGGTGGTGTCTAACGCTCAAATTCTCAGTCCCCAAAGCAACTCCCAGGTATCTCGCAAGCACCCACCTTTTCCTATTCCAAGGAAGGAATCCCCTTACGCCTGGGCCAAAAGGGCAGAGTACATTGAAAAAGACCTAGCAAAGGCAGAGTACTATTATAAGGAAGCCATTGCTCGTGGCGAAAGAGTCGTGAGTGCCATCAAAGACCTAGCAGGTGTGCTGCACCAACAAGGCAAAACACAACAGGCATGTGAGTTACTGGAAATGTACCGCCCTCTTTTCCTGAACAAAGAGGCTAGTTACAACAACCTGCTTTCAAGCCTGCAGAAACAACTCAACCCTACAGGAAGTTCGCTTAACAAAAACATTAAAGTTTCAGGACTTCCGCACTCTGCAGACTGCGAATTTGTGAGACAGCTCTTTAGCAACGACTTGCGCATCAAAGAGGTCGGAATTGAGTCAGAAGGAGTTGCTGTCTTGAAGTTCTCATCGCACTCAGCTGCAAGGAAAACAGTGGACACTTACAAAGAAAAAGAAGGGGTGTACATACTGGAGTGGGTAAGTGTCAATGGCGAGGTGAGTGGTCCGGTTACCATCCGCAAAAAGTCGAGTGTCTTTTCCTTTTTCTCTAATGGCGAGGAAAGTTGCGAAGTCCCTGAGTACCAAGATTTTTCTTATTTTTCACGGTTACCGAATGTGGAATTTGAGGATTACATCGAAGAAATCCTAAACTACTCCATCCTCTCTTATGTTAAAGCCCATGACTTGCAGACTCTGGTATAAAAATACCAGCGCAAAGTAAATTAATTTTTCTACTTAATTACTGGAGTTTGAGTAAACTAAGTCAAACATTGGGGAACCCAAAATGTGGAGGCTTTTTTTGAAGCTTAAAGCTTTGTTTTTGGGTGTTTGGTTCTTCTTTATCCTTTTGATGTCTTTTTGTATGGCTTGTGTGTCTTTTGTTAAGGAGTTCACGATTGAGGGTAGTTCCACAGTGTTTCTTTTTTCGCTGGAATAAGAAGCCCATGGGGACTTGATGTTTTGAACAAACCACCTAGACATCACTCCTAAAACGTACTTCGATTTGTAGGTTTTTCTTGCTTTGTCATAAACCTTGTATGGCTCTTCTGGGTTGTTAAATATGTCGCAGTTCCTTATTTCGATAGGCTCTGACTTGAAAGCTTTGTATTTTTGTTCTTTGAAAAAGGTTTCTGTGTTTGTTATTAGGTCTAGGATTTCTGAAACATATCTTAGTTTGGTCTTTCTAAGTATTTCTGCTATTTCCTTTAAGTGCTTTTTGGCCTCCTTAGGGAATTCGGGTCTTCTTTTAAGGATTTGCTGGACTTTTTTCTCAGAGCATACTTTTTCCACTTGGCTCTTAATGCTTCCTTTAGACTCTCCCCACAAGTACTCTAGTACTTCTTCCTCTTCTAGAATTTTAAGTGGTTTGTGGTCTGACTTAGAATTCTTCAAAAAGTACTTGATTTTGTTGATACTAATAGCAAGTTCTCTAAGTGCACTTTGTTTGAAGTTTCTTTTTGCTTGAGGGTTCTTAATGGCTTTAGTTCCTTTTTTAACTGATTTCGAAACTACAAGTGCTGCCCAAACTTTAAGCCACTCAGGACAATCTCTAAGTAGTTTTTCTTTGATATGGTACTCTTTAAGGCACTTCTTAAGCTCCTCGTCTAAAGACCTGTTGCAGGCTTCTAGCACTAAAGCCATTCTTTCCAAAAACTTCCCGAAATAAAGCCTTTCTGACTTGTCCTCAGTAAACCCTAAGTATTGCCCAGTACAGAGCTTGTTTGAGCACAGACAAACAGCTTCTTCATGCTCCTTTTTTGACTCTGTAAATGAACAGTAGTTAAAAGTAAGTTCTTCTCCGTATTCAATGTCTTTCAAAGCGTACATTCCTACAGTGTACTTTCCGTTCGAAATCATTGTAACAGTTCCACAGTTAGCGTCGCAACAATGACTCAAACGACTCCCGAAGTTACCCTTAGAGTAGGGGTCCACCATCATGAGGTCATATCCCTCAGGGTCATCAAAGTGCCTTTCTATCCAAATGTTGTAAAACTCAGGTAAGTCCATTTGACTTTGTTTTTTCTTTTCCGTTTTAATGTAGTCTTGCTTTTCGTACCACCTGGGAGGTGAAAACAGCTCCCCAAAGTACTCAGTGATTAAGGAGTTCTTTTGTATTCCACCCTTTTTTTTGCAAATAACTCCTTTGCCCTTGGGGTGGATTCTGAAGTAATCCCAAACTGTCTCTCCGTAGGATTGCTCAAGGGCTCCAATACCGTTAAGTAGGGTTTCGGCATAGACTCTGTGTTCATCCAATATATACTCTAACGATTCTCGCAATTCTAGGCCTCCTAGTTGGTTGATTATTTTAGGAAGGAACTTTCCTACAAATTCACTGGTTCGCTTTGTGTTTCCCAAAAGACTCATCATGCATACTTGGGTTCTAAGGTCGTAACCCCAAGTAATTTGTTCTCTTATGTCTTTTCCCAACTTAACTTTCTGATCCAGCTTTATTTGTCTATTTTGGCATTTTCTAGCATTGCACTTGCACCCTTCATTGCACTCAACATTGAACTTCCTGTCTGTGCTTTTGGTCTTCCACCTTAGACTTTTGTAGTCAAAAGGACCTAAGTTTTCTAGTTTAGAACAGCACTTTCCGTCACAAGTATTGACTTTTCTTGTGTTTAACTCAGACAAGTCACTTTGGTCTATAGGAAAGTAATCCGTGATTGTTTCATAATCCCTTTCTTTTACTTCTTCAGTCTTTTTTGCCACAAAAGGGTATTCATTCCCGTATCGCTGGATGTTTTCCCATAGTTGCTCTAAATGTTGGTTTAAGTAGCTGCTAAGTGATTCAATTTTCTTCTTAACTTGAAACTTTCCCAAAACATGACCCTTAATCAACTTGTTAAAGTCTTCTTCAATCTGATTTGAAGAAAAATAAACTCTCTGTTTGATTTTAATTATGAAATCTTCAAAGTTCAATTCAGAAGACCTACCTCTCTTTTTGGGCAACTCAACTTCTTCAGGATCTATTTCTCCCTTAAATTTTTTCAACTCATTCACTAACTGTGAACAAGCCTTCGAAAAAGCTTTCTCGTCCATATTATTTAAATTCAATAATCCCCTCTTAACAATTACTCCCAACACCCCAACCCTGCCTACTGCAATCCAAGCCTCAGGCTGAGAATTAACTTAAAAGGAGTTTCCAAAGTAAATAAGTTGACATGGGTTACCATATTAATTGTGGCCATGGCAAGAGGACCTAAGAAACACTTGAAGAGAGTAGCAGCCCCCAGGCACTGGATGCTCAGCAAAATGGGAGGAGTGTACGCCCCCAGGCCCGCAACAGGCCCACACAAGCGCCGCGAGTGCTTGCCACTCGTAGTCTTACTACGCAATCGACTGGGGTACGCCTTGACTTACAGAGAAGCCATGATGATCCTCCACGAAAAAGGAGGACAAGTCAAGGTCGACGGCAAAATTAGGAAAAACGTTAAATACCCTGCAGGATTCATGGATGTGATTTCGATTGAGCGCACAGGTGAGAATTTCAGACTCCTATATGATGTAAAGGGAAGGTTCTCCATCCACAGAATTGACCCTGAAGAAGCCAGCTTTAAACTTTGCAGAGTCAAAAAGAGGCTTATGGGTCCCAACAACATTCCTTACATCGTGACTCACGACGGAAGAACCATCAGGTACCCCCACCCCGAAATCCACGCCAACGACACCGTGAAAATCGATATTGAAACTGGGGTGATCCAAGACTTCATTAAGATGGAACCTGGCAACTTAGCTATGGTCACTGGTGGTAAGAACGCCGGAAGAGTGGGAACCGTCTCTCACACAGAAAAGCACGACGGAGGGTTCGACATCATTCACATTAGAGACAGGAAAGGACACGCATTCGCCACTAGAGTTGCATACGCTACTATTATCGGCAAGGGAAAAGAAACTTGGGTCTCGCTACCTAAACACGAAGGAGTCAAGCCCAGTATCTTGGAAGAACAAGCTGAGTGCTACAAGCAAAGAGGTTACCAAATTTAACTTAAAGCAGTCCTTGTTTCTGCAAGTCGCTGAACTTCTTAGCTGTCAACACGTTGCCTTGGGAGTCTTCGAACTCTTCTTCTTCAGGGTTGAACTGGTCTGTTTCGTGGTCTCGGATGAGCTTTTTATGGAGTTCAATAGCTTCTTGGATTTTAGTGATTTCTCGGAAGTGCATTGTGTTGGGAATCCGCAAACACCGCATTCCGTAAGCATGGCGCCACTCTGAAAAGTGTCTTTCGAAAGCACGCCGTCCCCAGTAAGAGTAGTTTCCGCAGATTTCGCACTTGTACTCAATGTTGAGTCCGTTGAGTTTGTAGAGCCAGTAAGGAATGGGTTTGCCGTCGTAGCCTAGAGGAAGGTTCCTGGGGTTGTAGACGGGTTTTTCATCGTCGGAAGACTCGTACTCTTTAGACTTTTGTTTTTTTTCAGCCTTTTCCTTTATTTGTTCGATGGGGAGGAGGAAAAGGTCTTCTTCTTCGTTGTCGTCTAGTTCTGCCTGGTACTCGTTGGCTGTGCGTGTTTGTTTTTTGCGGATGTTGTTCATGGTGTCTTCTATGGTGTCGCCTAAGGTTTCTCTTAAATGTGTAATGAAGGACTCCAAGTAAGCTACTTCTCTGTACTTCTTGATGTCTTCAGTTTCTTCTTCGGGTTGTTCTAGTATCTCAGCAATCCTTTCAACCGCCTTTTTGTGCTTAGTTCCTGACTTGTGGGCTTTAAACACGTTTGAGTTGGTGAAAAGTTTTTTGCAAGGCACGCAGTATAGTGAGTTTTGGTTGAGTTTGTCTTGCTTGGGCACCTTTTCCCAGCCGCTGAGTTTGCGGTCTTCCCACTTGGGTTGGAACTCTTTAAGGTGTTGTTGTTCGAGTTTCTCAATGCTGAACAAAGGCTGGGTTCTGTTGAAGAAGTCTTTTAAGTAAGCAAGTAGGTTTTCCAGGTAACTTTTGTACTTCTGGTCCTTGCAAACTAGAGGCACTTCGTGGAACTGGTCGAAGGTAGCTAAGTAACTTACGTAGTCTAGATTGTGAATTACCCTGGGTTTGTGTTTCTGGAGTTTTTTCAGGTTCACGAACTCTAAGTAGTTCCCGTGGAGGTCCACAAACCTTCCGTTGCCTTCAGGTCCTGAAAACTTAGGAATCTTTGTTTTGTCGTCTAACGCGTGCAGAAAGTACCAGTTGTCGTCCTTGATCTGGGCAGGTTCTCCGTACTTGGAGTACTTTTTGTGGTAGTTCTTGATTCCGGCAACCTTTTCGTAAAAGTTAGTCCAGATGTCAAGTGACTTGTTTGAAGTGGCTTTTTCGTCGTCCCGAAGACCTTCCAAAAACTGCAGTTCAAGTTTCTTAAGTCCGTCTTGGTCCTGGTAGATACTTAAGGCCTCTACGCTTTTAGTCTGAATCTCTTCTAAGAACTGCTTGATCATAAAGTCTGCAAGCACTACATAGCTGGGGTCTTGGGCTTTCAAAAACAAGGCCTTTACTATTGCCCTTTCTAGGTGTTCTATTTCTTCTTGGTCTGCTCTTAGTTGTTCTATTAAGGTAGAAGACATTATTACTTATTAGTTTTCTTAGCAGCTATGCTTAAGCTAATAAAGGCTATCAACCTCATAGAAACTCCAAGTATCAACAAGTAAGCAACATTGTCCCAAAGCGTATCGTGGATGTTGTACTCGTCCAGTGGCTTGCATGGTATAATGCCCTTTTCGCAGTCTAAGTCTGCGTCTGTATACTCGTTGATTGCCAGAATCCGGAACCCGTAGTAAAAAGGCTAAGTAGAGATTACAGATAAAAACCTAATCCAAGCAAACCCAGAAGGCATAGAGTCGGGGTTCGACAGAAAACCCCCAAACACCATGAAAGGAGAAATAATCATAGGAGCAATGGTAATGGCAGCTTCGAGACTGTCTACAAGGCTCCCTGCTAAGTACCCGTAGCCATACCCAGCAAACTGCATTAGCACCAAAGCAAAGTCTACTTAGGACTTACAAAACAGAAAGAACTTGTCAGCTTGGTTATTGAAGCCTACTACCCAGTAAACTAAAAGACTCAGGAGCAAAGGAGCCACTACTATGCCTGGAAGTTCCGAAAGCGACTTTGTTAAGTAGTAAATTGGAGTTCCATACATGCCTTGTTTTTTCTCTTTTAAAAAAACTGGTTTTTCTGAAGGAACTAACTAGAACTTACAGGCTAAAGTTGAGTTTTGGGCTCCAAAAGTCACTTGTGAAATCGTGATGAAAAAGATAAGCCCTGACCTGCTTTGGACACCTTCAGCGTTTGTTCCTAAGTTATTGAAGATCAAGTCTATCAACAAGGCTATTCCAACTGACTGCAGCATCTTAACTGTGGATAAGTCAGGGTTCCTCACAGCGTTTTTGGTTGCCCTTGATAAAAGTTCTCGGCCCTGAACTAAAATGCCTTTGCTTTTAGAACTGCCGAGTTTCAAGTCGTCCAAGTTCAAAGGGCTTTCTTCAACACTTGGAGAATAAGCCTCAATTATAGTCTCAAGGGATAAAGCTTCTTGGTTCCTCCGAAGAATGCTTATAAAGAAGTCTGCAGGGTTAGACCTTTCTGGGCACACAAACCCCAGTGAGGCAAAGTACTCAACGCTTTTTTGGGCTTCTCCTTGGTAAACTATCCTTCCTTCACTCATCAAAATGAGTTTCTGGAACTTTGAAAAGATAAAAGAACTTGGCTGGTGAATAGTGGTTATAACCGTTCTCCCTTTTCGAGTTTGTTTAAGCAGCAGTTTCACTAAGACTTCAGCAGTGTAAGCGTCCAGTCCTGAAGTAGGTTCGTCTAAAAACATCAGAGCAGGGTCACTTACAAGTTCCACAGCTATGCATACTCTTTTCCTTTCGCCTCCTGAAATGCCTTTTTGCTCAATGCTGCCTATAGTGTTGTCTGCAATTTCAGTAAGTTTCAGTTCCTGGATTATTTCGTCCACTCTGTCTTTTACAGACTTGTCTTTGCAACGCAACTTAGCTGAAAAGGTGATTGACTCCCTTGGAGTTAGCACAGGCAGCAGAATGTCTTGTTGGGTCACATAGGCCGAGTAGTCCCCGTAAGGAATCTCTTGAAACGGTATGTTGTTTACTAAAACTTTTCCAGTAACTGCTTCTTTTTTACTAGTTCCAGTTCTTCCTGACAGAATGTTTAACAGGGATGTTTTGCCTGAACCTGAACTGCCCATTATTGCTAAGAACTCTCCTGGAACTGCTGACCCAGATACTTTTTTAAGTATTTCGAGAGTTTGCTTCTTGGACTGCACAGTGTAAGACACCTCTTGCCAGGTAAGTTGGATTTGTGCTTGACTCAGAAAATCAGAGCCTTTCATAGCAATGGAAGTCCGATTTGACTTGGACTTGCAATCCTTACCGTCTTCTAGAAGTTTTGACCCTAATTTTTCTTTGTCTTCAGTCATTTTTGTTTGTCTGAATAATGCACTCAGCAGAATTCATCTAAATTTTGAAAATGGTCGAAGAATCCGAACTAAACCTAGACGAACTGTAAGCACTACTTAGACTTAACGGAGCAGACCCCCAGTCCAAACTTAACCACGCCAAACAAATCATCGAAACTTTAGAAAAAGAAGTGTTTAAGTTAAGAACTGAACTTCAAAGGTCTGAAGCAACGATCAAAAAACTCCAAGAAACAGCTACTTTGCAGGCTCACAACCACAACAACACCAGTTCGGCCTTCACTCTTCCCAGTGAGTTTAAGAAAACCTGGGAAGTCCTTGTTCAAGAAAACATCTTAGATGTGTTTTCGCCATTCCTAGTTTCCCACACAGTGTTTGTGTTCATGGTGCAAAGTTTAGTGAAACTAGTAGTCTCAGTCGTCAAAGACACTATCCAACAGAAAGTTAAGGACATCATGGGCCTTTTGGGAGGCGGAGAGCAAGAAAAAGTTAAAACTTACTTGCTTAAGTTGTTCCAAGACTTGTGCATGAAAGCTTTTCCCCTGCCTGACTTAGACAAAATCAAGCACCTCTATGAAGAAAAGGTCAAAGACACTGCAGACCCAGAAGACCTCCAGGACATGCTTGAGTCCCCTGACTTCGAAGAGTTCGTTAAAACTATGCACCGAATTTGCCTACACATGCTTTTGAATGACCCCGAACTCCACATTGAGTTCAAAGAAGAACTCGAATACTTCAAGTTCGACAAACCCGAAGACTACTACTGCATTGACGGGTTTCCCAAAGGAGAACCTCCTTGTGTAGTGGTGCTTCCAGAAGTGATGAGGGGCAACTACCCCTACCAAGGAATCAAAAAGGCCGTTTTGATTCTTTCGCCTGATGACCCTCCACTTTCTTCAGTCGAAGACTCCAAAAACCTAGACAGCATCAAAAAGTTCGAAGAAGAAGTCAAGGACTCTGGAGCTTCTCTGGATTGCGGAGACTTAGACTGCGACAGCATCAAAGTCCACGAAGACACCAAACGCTCTGAAGAAAGCATCAAACCCTACGAAGAAGACAACCAAACCTTCCGCGAAAAAACTAGCATCAACCTCCAAACTAGTTTCCACCTCAACAAAATGTTCACTCAAACCATCGAAACCCAGACAAGTCCTAAGTTTATTGACCAACCCCCTGAAGACTCTCCTTTTAAGTGCACCAAGTCCATCCCCAGCTTCAAAAACATCCTTCAAGAAAGAACTCACAAAATCTCCAACTTGAACTTTGAAAACTTAGACTCCAGCCCAGTCCTAGTCAAGAAGGCCCCTCAAAGTCAAGACTTCACACCCAAACAAGTACTTGACCTTTACTGTCGCTACAAAAACAACATCAAAAAGAACCAAGACACTTTTCCCTTTCAAAAGTCGCCTTGCAAACGCTACGAAGAGTCCTTCAAAGACCTAAGGTCTTCTGGGTCGTTTTCTTCCGCCAAAAAGAACTCTTGTAAAGTCTGCAAGCCCAAACTCCCCTGCACTCGCTGTTCCAAAACTGCTTTGTTAGCACTTGCCAAACGGGTGCCCAACAACTCTTACGCAAAAAAGCACCGAACTCCTATTAGAACTTCTTCTCACTGCGAGTCTCCGAGGGACAGAGCTATGTCCTCACTGCTTTCTAAGAAGCTCAACGAAGCTGCCCACAAAATGGACAGAAGGTCTTTTATCAGGAACAAAGTAGACGACAGAGAAGCTTGTAAGGTTATGTAACTATACTAATCGCAGTTGTTTAAAAGCTATTCGTGAGTAGAATATTGGAAACTTCCGTGCCCAGTTNCACGANTCTTGAGAGGAGCACCTNCTAGAGCACTTTTCGCAGAGCGGCGGACTTCCTTGGACTTTGCAGTTAGTTTTAATCAGGGCAAAGCAAAAGCTTTCGTTCGCTTCGCCTTTGTTGCACGAAACAGACAGTTCTTCTAAAGAAGAGTTGTGCAAGCCTGCAAACACTTGGCGCAGACCTGGAGCTTTTAAGTTGTTGAAACTCACGTCTAGGGTTTTGAGTGAAGGACTCTTCATCAAGTTCCTAATGGTAGTTCCTGAGTCTGGATTTAGTTTGTTTGACTTAAGAATTAAACTTCTCAGTTCTAGTTTACGTAGAGAGGTCTCTAAGTATTCAAGTCCTGAGCTAAGGATGTTGTTTTGCCCTACGTTTAGGTGCTTCAGTCTCTTGAGGCACACTAAAGCAAAACTCAAGTACTTAGCTCCTTCAGGACCTAGTTCGTTTTGTCTCAAGTCAACTACTTCTAAGAGTTCCATGCAAGAAAGGGGAACTGCCAGAGTTTTCATGGCCTGAGAACTCATTTTGGTTTCTACAAGTTTGAGTTGCTCAAGTCTTTCGAGTTCCGAAATTCCTTGACTTAGCATTTTGGCAGTGTCTACTTCAATTTGTATTTCGGAGACACACAGTTTCTTAAGGGTTTTTAAGTTACTGAGAGAAGGAAACAGGTGCTGAGCAGCCTGGTACTCCATTTTGCCCCCTCTCACTTCTAGCTCTTTCAAAAAGGATAGCAGTGGCAAAGCTGTGCTTAAGTGCTTCATGCTGCTGGACTCTATTAAACTTTCGTTAAGTACTAGTTGCTTCATCTCCACGTACTTATTGTTTCTGAAGTTTTTGAAAACTTGCCTTACGTTGCCTTTTATTTGTTGTTTGTACCTTTGGAAATAGTTCCTCAAGTAAAGCAGTTGGAAAGGGTTGGGAAACTTGCCTTTGGAAACTTTGAGAGTTGGGAGGGTTTCTGAGTCCAGTAAGTCTTTGTATGTGTTTTCATCAAGCAGTATTCTTTTTCCATGCGAGTTGTCAAACCACAGTTTCAGGTGTTTAGGTGGATGGGAAAGTCTAGAAGAGATTCCTGACAAGAACTCAGAAAAGTTCTTTTCCAAGCTAAGTTCCAAAACTTGAGTTTCATACTCAATCTTTATTGACATTTATATTTAACACTCTTTAGTTATTTGAGTTTTTGTGGGCCCAGTCATGTCTGTGGACTTTGTAACAAGTTTCGCAGAACTGCTTCGAGTCGACAGCAGGCTTCTTGGGGGACCTACGGGTCTTAGGCGACCAAAACCTTGAAGAAGTAGGACTTTTCAAAGAGTCTGAGTATCTGTTTTCGAAGTCTGAAATTGAGTACTCTAAGTCTTCAACCCGAGTTGCTAAGTTTTGAGTTCTGTAGTTTTCGGCTTTCTGAAGTTTGATTTTGAGTTCTTGAACTTCAGAGTCTTTCAAACCAAGCTGGGACCTTAACTCAGCAATCTGGGATTCGTACTTGTATCTGGAAGACTGCAGTTCCCTTTCGACAGATGACAACTGTGCTTGAAGTTCCCTTTCTCTTGAAGAAACTTGCTTTATACTGTAGTAATAGTCTTTGTAGCCCTGAATGCTGGACTCTAAATCTATGCAGTGGTCGTAAAGTCTTTGGTATTTTTGTTTGATGTCAGTAAGTTGGCGTGCAAGCGAGTCGTTGGACTCTTGGGCTACCATGAGTTCGTGTTTCAGTTGGACTGCCGACTCGTTCCTTTCCAGTTCAACACTTCCACTCTCTATACTAGACCGAATGCTAGTGATTCTTTTTTTCAAAAGGTCGATTTCTGACCTTAAGGTTCGGTTTTCGTGCATGAGTTCTAGTTCTTCGTTCCTTTTGGAGGTTCGTTTGTTCAAGGGGTAAGGAATTATGTCAGGTCTTTTGAAAAACTCAGTTTCTCGCAGGGTTCCTTCAAAAGTTCTTTCGTAAAGGGGGTAGTGCGACTTGCTGTACTTAGCAGGACTCTCTCTGAAGGTTTCAGAGCGCTTTTTGAGTCTTTTGGGAGGCGAGTGGTTTATTCTTAAGGGAGTAGTGTTTCTAAAGGGCAAGTCTCTGGAAGAGTCATGGAAAAAGGACATTTATATGCAGAGTGAAAAGAAATTTATCCGTGATGGGTTCTTCCAGGGCTGCAGGTGCGACGGCAGAGGCTTGTTAAGTTCCAGACCACTGCACTTAACTCCCAACGTGAACGCTTTGGCTGCTGGAAGTGCCCAGCTCAACATAGAACTTGAAGCTCCACACATTATCTGCGGCTGCAAGTTAGAACTAACTTACCCAAGGACTGAGCCTAACTGTGGGTTTTTTGAGTTGTCGATTGAAATAGCTTCAAAGAGTTCCCCAGTTCTCAGAGAAAGAGTCCAGCAAGTAAAAGAGATGGTTGAAAAGCTCATACTCAACCACCTAGACGTTTCTCAACTCTGTGTGATTCCGGGCAGGAAGTGCTGGTGCATTTACATAGACGTGGAGGTTCTCAAGGGCAACTGCAGCAACATAGTAGAGCATATAGGCTACACAGTTTTAACAGCTCTAGGCAACACAAGGATTCCCCGAGTGAAAGGAATAATCAACGCTAACACACTAGAAGACACAGTAGAACTCCTAGAAGGCTGGGCGAGTTTGGAAGTAGGAGAAGTGCCTTTAGTAATCAGTGTTGCTAAGGTAGGGGAGGCACTGGCTTTAGACTTGACCTTGGAAGAAGAAACTACTGCTGACACCACCCTGCACGTAGCAGTGAACAGAAACCACCAAGTTTGTGGGATCGTAAAAGAGAACTCTGGAGGCTTGAAACTAGAAGAAGTTTCAAGAGTCTTGGACATGGCAAAGTCAGCAGCTAAGTTAGTTTTCAGTTCACTTGCTGAAGGAAGCATAAAGTATAAAGTCACTTAACTAAATGTGGAGTGTCACTAGAAGGTTCTACACAGTAAAACCACTTACACAAAGCCTTCTGAATCACCTGAGGCCCTACGAAAGTAAATATAAAGACCTAGAAACACAGGCACTTGACCTCACAAGCAACCAAGGTTCGCCAGAGCAACTTGCAGCTTTGCAAATAAAACTAGCTAAGATCGAAGCACAAGCTTCAGCTTACAAGAACTTAAGTTCGTGCATTACAGCTATAGAGGAACTTGAGGAACTCAAAGACCAGAAAGAAATGCAAGACATGGCACTTGAAGAAATCGAAGAAAAAGAAGCCCAAATTGAGGACTTAGAAACCTACGCACTCTCGCTGCTTCTTCCAATAGACGAAGATGATAGCGTTGGAGCCATCCTTGAAATCAGACCTGGAGTGGGGGGCTCCGAAAGTTGCCTTTTTGCTGAGAACTTGCTAGAAATGTACTTAAGTTACGCTGAACTCAACAACTGGTCTTCTAAAATAGTGTCGCTTTCAAAAGACCAACAACTAGGAAAGGGCTGCAAAGAGGCCATCATACAAATAACTGGAGACCAAGTTTACGGCACTCTAAAGTGTGAGTCAGGAGTTCACAAGGTACATATTAAGTAGGTCATTCGGGTTCCAGAAACAGAAAAGTCAGGAAGACTCCACTCCAGCACAGTGGGAGTTATAGTTCTTCCAGACACTCCTCCACGAACCTTCAAGATCGAAGAAAAAGACCTGAAAGTTGAAACTATGAGAGCCAGAGGCGCAGGGGGACAACACGTTAACAGAACTGAGTCTGCAGTGCGAATAACCCACATTCCCTCAGGAATCAGTGCAATGTGCCAAGACTCCAGAAGCCAACATAGCAACAAAGAGTCTGCTATGGAAGTGCTTTACGCAAGGGTTTATTCCACCGAAAAGCAAAAACAAGCCCAAGCCAGCATGGAAGCCAAAAAGCTCCAAGTAGGTTCAGGCGACAGAAGTGAAAAAATCCGCACTTACAACTTTCCGCAAAACAGAGTTACAGACCACAGAACTAACTTAACTGTGCATGGGATGGAAGAAATGCTTAAAGGGAATCTGCTGCAGAAGTTCATAGACGAAGCTGAAGCTTCACAGAAACAGAAACTGATAGAAGAGTTGATGAAGACTTCTAAATAGTTGCTAAGGTTTAACATTCTTAACATTTTTAAAGTATGAGATCTCGGCCAACTTCCAGAGACATAGTGCGTAAGTCGCAACAGCCTCAGCAACTGAAACCTGCTCAGTCAGAGGAGTCTTCTCACTCTATGGATTGGATTGTACTAAAACTGCACTCTAAGTTGAAGACTCTAGAATCTAAGTACCTTGAGTTCGTGAACCACTGCGCACACCTTTTTAAAGAAAACAGGTCAGTACTTCAAAGCGGAATGATGGACCCAAGCGAGCACTCCCGGGAACTCCTAGAACAGTTCAGCCAAGACAGAGAAAAAATAGAACAAGACCTGCAGTACGTTCTTAGAGTCCAAGAAACCATTTCCAAACACCCCAGTATCTCTGAGAACATAATGGCTGCACAAGAAGAAGTTCTGGACCTTTGTTTGAACCACTCACTCAACTACTCTGAACTCCGTGAAAACCTCACTGGTATTTTTACACGACTTTACAACGTGGTGTGGGAGATGCTTTACCGTCGGGGTGACAGGAAGAGTGTCAAGGAGTGGGTGCGCAAAATAGTTCAACTGGAAGAAGAAAAGAAGATGCTGGAAAACAAGCACAGTCACCACATAGAACAACTGAATTTCAGAAACAAAGAAAGAAACGACAAACTGAAACAAGAAATTGCTAGACTCAAAAACCTTAACAAGCACCTAGAACTCAAGGTAAGGAGCTCAGAGTCGCCCAACATCCACTGTTTCAGTTTGGAAAACTCAGAAGAAAAAAGGTACTTTGAAGCTTTGAATTACGAAAAAGCTTTAAAAGAGTCAGAAACTAAGTTCCAGGAATTCGAAAGAGACGCAAGAGGCAGGAAGGAAAGGAACTTAGCTAGCTCTGGTGGACTAAGTCACTCCAGAAACAAGTGCTACACTCCAGTCAGAGAAACCAGCAACAAAAGGTCAGTGAGTCCAGCAGACAGGAGACTAAACAGTCTGAGCAAAGAAAACTCAGAACTAAAAAAGCAACTTGAAGACACTGCCAAAGAAAGGGACTTCCTGAAAGCTTGGAAAGAAAACAAACTCAAAAAGCCCCCTAACTACGGACAGTCGGCCAACAAGATCTTGAGAGAACAAGAAATAGAAAAAGACTTACTGGATCGCAAAAACACAATACTGCATAACAAACTGAAGTACTTGATCAAAGGAGTGCAGCAGTTTTTAAAGGTGACTTCTAAGTACCAAAGGTTCATCAGAGAAAAAGAAGGCTACAGGTCCAACGCTTTTGATGACGAAAAGTATAAACTCGAACTGCGCATTAGAGAAATAGAAAGCGAAGTCCAGGACCCAGGGAAGTGGAGTAGACAGTCTTCGCCCTTTGTGACTCCAGCAGCCTCTCCTGAAAGCACTCGGTTTATATCAACTGAGACTTCTAGAGACGTTAAAGAACAACTCAAAAAACAAGAAAAAAGCTTCCAATCACAACTTGAAAACGAAAGAAAAGAGTGCACTCGCTTAAGACAAGAACTGGAAGAAGCACTGGTGAAACTCGAAGAAACTCAAGCTGAAAGAGACCAAGCCTTAGAAGACAGCACTTCTTTGTACGAGAAAGTGTCTAAGGAGTATGAGTCCATGTACCAAAACCTAAGGGACTGGACACAAGCTGCAGTGAGTGAACAAGTTTCTGCCCACGAAGCCAACTTTGCTGAGATCGAAAAAAGAGTTGCAGAAAAGGAAACAGAACTGAAGTCGCTCAAAAACAAAGTCAAAGTGAAGCTCCAAAAGAACTTAGAAGCCCTGATAGCTATCAACGAAAACGTAGAAATCGAAAGCAGCACTGACTTCGTTGAAAAAGTTACCAACGAAAACGAACACCTCAAGTTCATGCTGGAGCAAAACGACAGTTACCACGAAAACAAGATCAAAGAACTAAGTGAAAACATTGAAAACTTAGAAGAAGAAAGAGAAAACTACCTAAACAAAATCAAAGACTTAGAAGGAGAAGTTTCAGAGCTGAAGAAAAACAACTCCCGAATCTCAGAACTCCAAAACCAAATAAAAGAAACCGACGAACTCCAAAGCAAACTAAACTCCCTCCAGAAAGAGCACTTCAAAGCTTTGAAAGAAGTTAAGGAAAAAGACCTGAACTTAGAACAACTTGAGTACGAAAAAAAGGTTCTTCAGGAAGAAAACAAAGTACTCACTGAGTCTGACAAACTCAAAGAAGAACAACTCATGAACATCCAAAAACAACTCAAGGAAGAAATCTCCAAAGCCAACGAAAGAATTGAAGGACTAGTCTTCGAAAGCACCTCTTACAAGTCAAAGTGCGACCAACTCTCCAAAGAAATTGCTGAAAAGAACCAGGAACTTACTGACTTGTCAGAAAACTACCGCAAAAAATCCTCAGATGAACAAGCACTTCGGAACTCTGAGAACTCCAAACTCCTACAAGAAGTCCAGCAACTCAAACAACTAAACGAAGCAGCTCATTCTAACTCTGAAAAACAAAACATAACACACCAAGAAACAGTGTCCAAACTCAATAAAACTATAGAGGAGCTTCAAAACCACTCTACTAAAGTTGACTCCGAAAATACTCAACTCAAAGAATCAGTTCAAAAACAAACTGAGCAGTGCGAAACTCTGCAAAAACAGTGCTCCGACCTAGAAACTCAGGTAGCTAACTTGCAGTTCGAGTTGCAGTCTGCTTTAGAGAAGTACTCTGAGTTCTGTGAAAGCAATTTTGAGTTAATTTCACAAAAACTGACAGACAAAGAAGCAGCTCTTAAAAACCTAAAAAGAAAAATAAAACTTGAACTCAAAAAAAGCCTGCAAGAACTTATCAGCATGTACGAAAGCATTTCCCAGCCAGGAAACACAGAAGACTCTGAGTCAGAAAACTTAGTGTACATTCTAGAACAGAACAAAGTTTACTACGAAAACAAAATAGAAGAACTCTCAGAAATAATAGAAACTCTAGAACAAGAAAGAGAAAGCTACTCTTCCAAAATCTCCGAACAACAACAACTGCACCAAAGACTCTCTGAACAAGAAAAGAAGTGCAGTGAGTTGCAAGTCAAACTCCAACACTCAGAAGAACTGGAAAAAGAACTCCAAACTGCCAAAACACTCCAAGTCTCTGCTGAAAAACAACTTAAAGAAAAAGAACTAGACCTAGAAGAACTCCAGTACAAGTTAAAAGCTTTAGAAGAAGACAAACAAGCCTTGGAAAATTCCGAAGTCTCCAAAGACAATCGAATCATGCAACTAGAAGTGGAACTTAAGTCCCAAATAAACGAAGCCAACTCCAAAATTGAACACTTGGTCTTTGAAAACTCTTCTTACAAGTCCCAAATAGAAAAACTCTCAGCAGAAGAAAACAAGGCACTTGGAACTGAAAAAGACAACCTGCAACAAGAACTCAACGCTTTGATGGACAAGTTCGTGTTTGCCCAAAACAACGAAGAAATCTACAGGAACCAACTAGAAAAAGCCAAAAAGGAAAAAGAAGAAGCTGTCCAACTCAAAGAACAAGAAGTCAACAAACTCAAAAACATCATGGAACTCAGTCTCAACCAAATGAAAGAAAGCTACGAGTTAGAAATCCACCACAAAAACGAAGAAATCACTAAACTTCACTTCGACATTGAAAACCTCCAACAAAACCAGGATGTTGAAACTCAACTAAAACAACTCACTGCCAAAAACCAGTCCTTGCAGCAAGAAAACCTCACTCTTGAATCCCAAGTTGGAAAACTTAACAAAGAACTCAACCGCACTACTAAACAACTCAAAGAACGCGAAGTTTACGACCTCGAAGAAAAACTCATTGAGTCTCAAGAAAAAATAGCCGAACTCGAGTGCCTTAAAAACTCTGCCGAAGAAGCCCTAGGTCCCTTTTTTTCCCAAGACCTAGTGAACTCCATTAAGAACCTCATGGTGAAGACTCCTAAAATGCCCCGCTTTCCCAGAAGAGCCCAGCCCTCCGCTTCTCCAGCAGCTAGTCACGAAATAGGAAATCATTCTCCAATGCGGTCTGAAGACTCCAGAAGTGAGTCTTGTGCTTCCCAGCCTGTAGCACAGATGGAAGAAGAACTCAAAGAAGAACGCAGCATTTCTTCGCGTCACATGGAGCAAATTAGTTTCTTGAAGGAAACCGTCAGGACTCTGGAAAAAGAACTTTCTCAGCTAAAGCAGGGCAGACAAACTTCTCCAGACAGCCACTTAAAGGATTCCTTTACTCAGTTCATAAGTACTCTGCCTCCTCAAAACCCAGAACTCGAAAGCCGAGTGGATGTCCTTTTAACTATGCTTGGACTCTCTAAACAGGAAAAGGACTCTATTCTCCAGAACCGCAAGTCCAAAGTTCAGCGCAAGTTTTTTGGAATAATAAAAAGATAATTTGAGCAATATATTAAATGGAATCGTTAGATGTTTCAGACGTAAGGCCAGTAATTGAAGCTTCGGAATCAGTAGTACTGTTTGCTAACCCAGTCTCGGGCTCCAAAGAGGCCAAACTCTACTTGGACACCAAAGCCCGGTCACTATCGCTCGTAACTTCTCGAGGGTTGGTGGACTTGCACATATTTGACTTAAGCAACTCAAAAGCCCGTAAAGAAGGAGTAGTTTTTCTAGAAAGCTTAGTGGAGCACCACAAAGAAGTTAGAGTGATTGTAGCTGGGGGTGATGGAAGCTTAATTTGGGCAATAGAAGAAATCAGTAAGGCCAGCTTGGACCTTTCTCAAATAAAATTCGGAACCATGCCCTTTGGGACAGGAAACGATCTAGCAGCAATGCTTGGCTGGGGAAGGAAGCCCGAGTTGCCCATTGTGGGCAAAAACAACGAAGGACTGATACGCTCTGTTGAGAGTTGGCTTGCAGCGCAAGAAGTCAACTTTGACCTTTGGAACATCCAAATCGAAGTGGAAGAAAACGGTTACTTCGAAAAGATCCACAAAGAAGAGAAGAAGTTCCGCAGAGAAAAACTAACAGACAGGTCCGGAAACAAACGAACTGCTTACCACAGACTGATGACCAACTACTTCAGCATAGGTCTGGACGCCAGAATTGGCTTGGGCTTCGACAAAAGCCGGAGCCGTTACAGATGGTGCAATAAATTCATATACTGCTGGGAGGGGCTTAAAAAGATCTGTTGTTTGCCTCTTTTTCGCTTGACTGAGTACGCAGCTTCTTTCTATGAAAATGACAACTACTGCATTTTCGATAACACCATGCCTGAAAAGAGTTTGCCGCCATCAACTTCCATATTCATAGCACTGAACGCAAGGACTTACGCTGGCGGATTCAACATTTGGGACAAAGCTCAGCCCCTTCGGGAGGAAGAAGTTACTTTGAAGGAAGCTTCTCCTTGCGACGGGCAACTTGAGTTTTTGACTTTCCAAGGAGGGTTTTCTTTAGGCCTTGAAGCCATTCCTTCGAAACAAGGCAGAGGCAAAAAGGTTTTCCAAGGCTCTGGGCCTTTTACTCTGCACTTCGCTCCTCAAGCTGACGACAGAAGAGTTTACATGCAAATTGACGGGGAGTACTTTTACGCTGTCAGGCCCAAGTGTGTACATATTTCCTTGGCAGACGTGTCTAGTTCCCAGAAACTCAGAGTCCTGGTAAACGAGGGGCATACTTTGTTTTAATAAGTAAACTTAAATGGAACTAGTTGTGATCGACATTGGAAACCTAAAGCAGAACCTTAACATACCAGACTCTCCTAACACACTACTGTTAACTACGCTAAAAGAAATCCCCAGAGCCTATGAAAAGTCGTTTACTAAAACCCAAGACCTAAACGAAGCACTGAGTGGAGGCAAGTTTTACATAAGTGGACTAACTTCCAAAGAAACAGGCTTCATCGTTGCAATGGTTTCCCAAAGACCCAATGTCACTGCTTACTGCTCGATCTCTAACGAAGTCAAAAGTCACTTTGAAGGCTTGCAAGAGATCAGGAGCCTTCGAGAGTTAGTGACCAACCAACCTTCCCACCCAGTCTCCCTCAGTGAAAAAGCAGTGATGATATACCGGGACACCTTCGATAAATTTGTAAATATTTACGCCAACAGACCACTTCAGAGAGTTAAAACTAAACAAGGCTGCATTAACCAAATTGCTAACTTAGTTGGACTGAAGGAATCCCAGGCCGTAAGGGACCTAATAGCCACTCGCATATTTGAAGACTTGAAGGGACACGGCATAGTTAAGGAAGGACAGGTTCTGAAACACAACCAAGACAAAATCCAAGATTACTTTATTGACAACACTCTTGAGTTCTTTCCGTCTTTTAATTCACTGAAAAAAGGCTTTTTGAAGTTGAGTAAAACAGAAATATCTCAAGAGCCTAGCTACGACCCGCTAGAAACAGAAGACCCCTGGACCCAAATAATAGTCAACAAATCCAGTTCTGACTGGGAAATGGAAGAACCAGAAGTTCCACCCAAAACTACAGAAAGCAGCCTAAGTTCTGAAAAAACTGAAAAACCTGAAAAACCCAAACAACCCAAACAACCTGAAAAGCCCAAACAACCTGAAAGAACTGAAAAACCACCTGAAAAACCCAAGAAGCCCAAAAACTACTATGAACACATTTTAAAACTGCTTGATGAAGAAAAGATCCTCCAAATAGGGATTGTTTTGAACTGGGTAGTACAAAGAGTCATGCACAGTTTGAGTCAACTAAAAAGCATTGGAATTAATCTAAGCATCAGCAACTCTGTGAGGGGCAAGCTCATTGCAGCAATCTGGAACATAATTGGCGAAAAGCAACTTCCGAGCAAAGTTTCCAAAGAAGATGTTGAGCAAGTTATTCTAAATAACACAATATAAATGGGGTCGAGGAAAGTAGCAATCCGCGAACACAGAGACAACCAAAGCAGAGCTCCTATTCCTCAGAGCTTGGAGTCAGCTACCTTGCCTAGGTCAATTGACATCCAAACTTTTTACGAGGCCAGAAAACTAGAACTCGACCACTTCATGCAAGCACTTAGCAAAAAAGCTGCTGGAATACTTGGCAACAAACAAGCTTTCCAACTGCTTCCCAAACACATGCGACGCCGAGCCATGTCCCACAATGCACACCGCATTCCTGCTCGAATTCGCACAACCAAACCCCTAGCTGCTATTAAAAATCCTCCTCGCAAAAGAAGACGCCACACCAAAAACTTGTTGGAAGACTACAGCCGCCGAGCACGCAAGCATGTTTGGCTTCCAACACACATTTGGCACGCCAAACGCATGAAAATGGCAGAACTTTGGAACTACAAACTAGCTTTGCACCCTAACGACAAAAGTGTAAGGGCTGTTCACAGGTTTGCTGCTCATAGTTGTGTAGTCTACGACAGTTCTTACTATGCAGCTATATACGTTAAAGGTCAACTTGTAGAGGACTCTTGCACTCAAGGTTTTTTAGGGAAGGGCTGGGTGAGTTACGAAGGAGACTGGATTTGTCCTGTTGAAGTGATTAGGTGGGGAGAAGGCCAAATACTTTTTGTGCACCCTTCAGCTTACACACAGGTACTTCAAGTATTGGATGAAAGCGGTTTGGACTACCAAGACTGGAAAGACCAGTTAGTTATTTACAAACTTAGAGGTCCCAAGTCTTCTGAAGTGCTTTGCAACGCCCTTAGTTTCCAAAACTCCCACACAGAAGCACTTTTGAAAACAGCTGCCCAGTTCACAAACCTTCCTTTTCCAGACAAAGCAGTGATAGGAGTGCACATACTAAAACCAAAAGTCCAGGGAAAGATTCCCCACGCAGTCAAGCATCAAGCCCAAACAATCAAGCCACCACAAGTGCCTTTGGAAGTTCTCAAAGAGCTAGTCGACTGGCAAGACAAAAGCTCAAGTGACTTGTGGCAGAACCTAGTTCCTGGAAAGGTCAAGTCCCAAGTTCCCCAGCATATCACCACTAGAAGTCGCAAGTCTAGGTACCCCAAGCCTAAGCAAACAGCTCCTGTGCAGGGAATCAGGCAAATAAGCATTCAAGAAGAAGAGTGTCTTCCTGGAGTACTTGTTTACCATCAAAGCCAACTCAACAGAGGGTTTAGTGAAGGCTGGGACTTAGTGGTGTCTGCAGAGGTAGGAACTCAGCTTTTCAGAAACTTAGTGTTTTCAGGAGCTAAGGCCATAGGACTCAGAGACTACAACTTTTTGTTGTTTGAGCAAGGAACAAGAGTGTTTCCTGACGACTTCCCTCAAACTTTAGCTTACCACGAGCACTCTGTTTCAAAGACAGAGGAACTAATTGCTAGTTACTTCAAAAAGCCCTCTTCCAAAAGAGTCAACTACGAACGTATTGGAATGCCCTTTCCCTTTTTTCCAGACTTTAAAGTTGTGCTGCTTCAAGAAGCCCAACTGCACCCAGTCCAAGTAACTTCTTTGAGCAAAATCCCCAAAGCAGGGGCTTTGCTATGCCAAGCCTTTCCAGAAGACTTTGAAACCACCCACACTGAGCCCCTTCATGAACGCACAACTAAGAGTTCCCAACTCAGAGACATCCAGCACTTAAGTGGAATTGAAATATCAAGGCCTCTGCTGGGGTTCTTGACCTCAGGAGGTTTTAGTTTTATTAAAAGGAAAGGGTACGGAGTAGGTTACATTAACACTGAACCAAGCAGGATTCCCTACGTTCTTTACAGAAATCCTTCTTCGAGGAACTACCACTTGTGTTCTGTTAAAACTCTAAATTAATTACTTCTGAAGTCTTTGATGTTTTTTTGAATACACACAATTGCTTCTCTAATATTTTTAAATAAATCCTTAGGCTTCTTTACAAAACTCCTTGTGAGCGAATTCATTTCAAAGAACTTTTTCCTGGCTAGGTAGCCTCTAAAGTTAGCTTGTATCATAACTATTGCTTTTAAGTGTTTTAAATACTTCTCAAGTATGTCGCTTTTATTTTTTCTTCGAATTCCAAGTCTAATAGGAGCAGCTTGTTGGATCTTGGACCTCACTGGAAGAGGACAAGACCCTCTTTGCTTATCAAAGCGTTTGTTTTCTAAGTCTTCTTTGGCTTTTCTAAGTACTTCTAGTTGCTCAAGGGCCTTTCTGGCAGACTCCTCTGCAGCCTTGATTTTGCAGTCGTAGTGGGTTGGCATAAACAGTTTCCTGGCTTGGTAGCCTCTCCAGTGCTTTTGTATCATAATAGCTGCAGCTTTCCTTCGGCCCATTTTGGTAGTTTGGATGGACTTACTGAGTTTTCTAGGCCTGTTTCTAAACTGAGCTTTGGGGTTAGGACGTATTTGTCTTTTGGGACTATCTTTCAGCACAGAGTAAATATCCTTTTTGACTTTTTTGCCACTAGGAGTGGCTGAAGAGGCCATAGGAAACAAGTACAGTCCGTTGAACATTCTAGGTTTCTCTATGTTAAGCGACCTTTCTATAAAAGCTTTGCTCGTGCGTTCGAGTTCCTCAAGTCTAGCTTTGTTTTTGGTGGAGTTAGTCGTGAATCTGGTGGACTCTGTGAGTTTAGTGAATCGGTCTTCTTGGGAAGGCGAGTGCCTTCTTTTGATCTTAACTGGAGTGGTGCTGAGTGGTCTTGAAGACTGTGCTTTTGAGTTCTGGGCTGTTTGGAGTAAGTGCTCTATCAAAGGCAGTGCTTCTGCACAGACTCCTTTAGTCCTAGCTACTGACAAAGCTTTGTTGCAACAAGAAACAGCACGGAAACTGTCTCCTAGTGCAAAGTACTGCTGGGCAGCTGAGTAGTGGCCCATCACAAGTACGTTGGGCTGGGAGCTTAAACGAATAGCTTCTAAAGAGTGGTTGAGAGCTACTTGGTGCTCGCCAAGTTTGCTTCTGATGCTGGAAATGTTTAAGTGAATTCCAGCTTGTTTGGCTGGAGCTTGGGCTTCTAACTTAAGTGCTTTTTTAAGGAACCTCAGAGCCATTAAAGGTTTTCCTATTCGTTTGTAGTAGCAGCCCAAGTTATTTGTGGTGAGTCCCCAAAGTTCGGAAACATTTTGGCCCATGTAACGACTTAAGATTTCTTCACAACGTCTTAAAGAGTCAAAACATACCTTGAATTTGTCTACTTTCAGGGACTCTAGAGCCTTTTTGTTCAAAGAAAGTACCTTGCTACGCACTTCTGACATATCGCCCTCCAACATATTATAACTATAGTAAATCCTCAACAACTCAATTACTTACTAACTTAAAGTAATATGGCTCTCATCTTAAAGCACCTTAAACGACCTTTACTTAGACTGTCGAGGAACTTCTCCACACAAAACACATCAGAACACAGCCAAGAAGAACAAACAGAGCAGGAACAGGGAAAACAAAGCAAACCAGAGGATTTCAGGAAGGTCGCTTGTGCAGATGAACTGCTTGGAGGCCCTCCAGACTTGTCGCGCTTCAGAAAAGACATGGAGGCCTTCCACCTGCCCCTTGTCACTTACGACCCAGAAGCAAAGGACTTCAAAGTTTCAGAAATAAACACAAAAGATTACTTCGCTGGCCGCAGAAGCATCTTTGTGGGAATCATAGGGGCTTTTGAACCCGAGTGCAACGACGTGGTGTACGACTGGGCCAGGGCTGCCAGAGCTTTTAAGAAGAACTTTAAGTTTGACGACGTGGTGTGTGTGGGAGTGAATGACGCTTACGTGATGCAGCACTACGCCAGAAAACTAGGTTACGAAGACAGAGTGAGTTTCCTGGCAGACTGGAAAGGAGAGTTTTCGCAGTTTATGGAGTCTTACCGAGAAATAGAAGACTTCGGCAAAAGAGGAACTAGGTACTCAAGTGTAGTTATGTACGGCCGACTCAAAGTTATTTTTTCAAGCGCCCAATCCAAACTGTTTTACTTCTCTGGAGTTGCTCCTACTTTCCTGTGGCGCAAATGCGCTAGTAAAAAATATAAGTCTAGGATTTTCTTATAATATTACCTCTTTGCTGAGTGCTTTATGAAGTCCAAAGCTAAGCTAAGCAGTTGGTCTGTAGAAAGGTTCCAGTGGGTCTCGTTCATGTTGTTTCGGACCCAACTCGGCAGGTTCTGGACCTTTTGTGTGTTTGCAAAGCGTTTGTCTGCAAACACCTGTACAACATAGTCGTTTGGTGTGGAAAGCACTTGACTCAAGCAGTGTACGGACTGCCGCATGACATCGAAGTTGAGGTAGTCTGTTTCTTCTATTGAGTACACTTCTTTGAAGTAAAACAGTTTTGCTTTAAGTGTTTTGATCAAACTTGAAGGGTGAGGCAAACCAAACACTATTGCTGTGCGCGAGTAGTGTGTGTGCAGTTCTAAGTTCTCAGCTATCCACCCCCGCGACACACACATCATCACTGCACCTCTGCCTCCTGAACAGGCTTTTTTGAAGTTTTTGAGGGCCCCCCTAGTTTCTTCTTTGTTTCTCGACTCAAAAAACACCAACTTGGCTTCTAAAAGCCGGTGCAGAAGTCCTGTTTCGTTCCACTTAAGCACTACGTCTTCCATGTACCTGAAGCCTGGAAAGAAGCACACTATTCCGTCAGGAATGTTGCAAGCTAACTCCACTAGTAAGTCTCCATAGTTACGCATCACACCTTCGTCGTCTCTTTCTTCGAACTTAGAAGAAACTGCTAGTTGGTCAGAACCCTTGGTAAGCATTAGAGGACAAGTAAGGGCCCGGGAGCACTTGACTCTGGCAATGTGCACGGGCTGGATGCCTAGTAGTTTGCAGTACAGTTCTGGAGGCTCAAAACTGTAGGAAACCAAAACAGAGTGCTTGAACTTAGCGAGGCAGGGTTCCAGCACTAAGGAAGGGTTCAGACAAAACAACTGAATGATGGGGAAGTACTGTTCAGGAGAGTTAGGGTAGGTTTCTATAACTATTCCAAACCCAGATTTAAACATTCCCAAAAGACTGGCGAAGTCACAAAGTCCTTGCAGACTCCCAAAGTGGTGAATCGACTTGAGTTTGAGTGTTTTTATCAAGTAAGAAAGTCTAAAGGAAACATAAGCTAGAGTCACTGGGTCAATGAAGGTACTTAACTTCAAGTAGTACAAAAAAGTAGACGTACTGTGCATTTTGGCTTCTTTGCCTCTGATTAGACTGCGCAAGTAAACACTGAGTCGTTTCAAAACACCTAAGAAGTGCTCTGGGTGCCTGAGGTTGCCAGGGAGTTTGGAGTCAAGTACTGCTTGAGGTGCAAATTCGTAGATTCCAGGGTTGAGTTCACCCAAAAGGTCCTTTAACTTGCTGTGTTTGAATTTTTTGTACTCTTCTTCAAAGACTTCTTTGTAAGCAAACCTGGTTTGCTGGATGATGTCTTTGATTTCTTTTAGTTTGACAAAGGTGTCAGTTAGGTCTTTTCTGTCTAAGTTCACACTTAGCCGGTCCATGCAGAGCTCGTCTAGTTTGTAGGCGTCGTCAATCACCAAAACAGAACCTTCCTTTTTTTTGATTTTTTGGTTCAAAAGGAACTTGTGAGTGCAAACAATCACCCGGGAACGCTTGGCCAAGTCAAATGCTAGGTGGAAAGGACAAGCGTTTTTTTGCTCCCCCAGAAGCTTCAGGTCTTCAACGTTAAACACTCCCTTCAGTTCAGGACTTCTTATGGGCGCGCAATTTTCCCTACACTTCGACTCTGTTTCGTAAGCCTGAGCAAAGGTGCTTCTGCACAAGTCGTGTCTGAACAAGTAAGGCACTGCTGTTCCTTTGAAGTCCAAAAGTTTGAGTTGAGTGAGTACTTGGTTTACTTTGTTGGGGTGCCTCACAGATAAAATGACTTGCGGAGGGTTTTCAGTGTTTAAGTAACACAACAGAGCTAGAATCTTGCCAAAGCCTGGAGGGTACTCAACTAAGCCTACTCCTGGGAACTCCAGGATCTTTTTCAAAGCACTCATGAGTTCAGTTTGTTCAGGGTAAGCATCGAAGGGGAAATCCAAGACCTTGCCATCCACAGTAATTTTTACCATTATTCTAAGTGAAGTCTAATTCTTGCTCAACTTGCTGGGCCTGAGAAGGTAACTTTAAGTTCCGCACTAATCTTGTGAGTTGGGGTTCTAAGTTATTCCAAACACCTCTTCGAGCAGCTTTCTCAAAGTCTTCTTGCGAAGCATTTGAGTAAGCGTCAAGTAAGTCGGAAATTACTTGGTACTCAGTGCTAGTGATGAAGGAAGGAAGCGAAGCACACAGTTCTTCGCACTTGCGCTGGGCTTGACTAGGCACACTCAACAGAGAGACTGCAACTATGCACATAGCAGCTTTGTTGACGTGGTGTTCTCTTTGAAGTGCTTGGGCAAAGCCTAATTCTTTTTCGTAAACTACCATAGCGTCTGAATAAAGCGAGTTCTCAAGCAAAAGTCCTGCGTAAGGAGAAACTAAGTCGCGAGCTTGCATGTAAAGTTCTTCTTCGGGGATTAGTTTCAAAGCTTGGGCGTAAACTACACTTGCTAGTTCCACAAGTTGTTTGTTAGCAAGCTCACTTCCTAAGTTAGTCAGGAACCTAAGGGCTTTGTCACCTGACCCGTTGACTCTGAACTGTTCAACTGCTTTTTCAGCAGAACCAACAGCTTCTTTAGGACGGTCAGTTCTTAAGTAAATCAAAGTGATGCTTTCATAGTTCCTAGCACTTGCCCACACGTCTGAAAGTTGTTCGTTTACTTTACTTAGTTCTTGGTACGCTCTTAAAGCTCCCTCTAAGTTGCCTTGTTGTTCATAAGCCTTTGCAGCGTTTTCAAAGTGTATAGCAGCTGAGGCATGATCAGCTTTCCACTTGAACAGTCCTGTTTTTAGGCACTTAGTGGCTTTTTTGAACTCTTTATCGGGATTGTACATTTTGTATTAGTAGTAATGGAAGGCTTTGTGATGAAGAAGAGTTACTTCATTAGCTCCTCTAACAAGGACATCAAGGATGACTATGAACTTTCCAAAAAGCTTGGAGATGGTGCTTACGGAAACGTTTACTTAGGAACTCACAAAACTACAAGGCAGACTTGCGCCATCAAGCAAATACCTAAGTCCAGAATCAGGAATCAAGCCCGTCTTGAAACAGAAATCCAAGTTATGAAGAACGCTGATCACCCCAACATAGTGAAGCTCTACGACGTCTACGAGGACACCCGCTCCATATACTTGATAATGGAGTGCTGTTCTGGTGGCGAACTTTTTAATCATATCATTTCCAAAAAAAGACTCAGTGAAAAAGAAGCTGCCAGGTTGTTCAGGCAAGCCTTGGGCTCTATCAGGTACCTTCACTCAAACGACATCGTGCACAGGGACCTTAAGCCCGAGAACCTTTTACTGGGAGACGAGAGTGAAGAAGCTTTACTGAAACTCTGCGATTTTGGATTGGCTAAAATGCTTACTAACGAAACAGAGTCCATGATGACTAAGGCTGGAACTCCCTTCTACATTGCCCCGGAGATCCTTAAAGGTCAAGGCTACGGAAAGTCCTGTGACCTGTGGAGTCTAGGAGTGATTCTATACATTCTTCTTTCGGGGTACCCTCCCTTTTATGCCAAATCTGAAGCAGGAATTCTTGAAAAGGTCAGGAACGGCAACTACAACTTCAGCAGACCTGAGTGGACCAACATAACTGACGAAGCTAAAGACTTGATTTCTAAGTTGTTGGTAGTTGACCCCCAAGAAAGACTTGAAACAGAACANGCCATAGAACACCCCTGGTTGGCTTCTTACGAACTGCTTCCTACAACTCCTCTAGAGCTAAGTGTTGAATCCTTGAAAGAGTTCAGAGACGGAAACAGACTGCGGCGTGCTGTTCTCCTCTGCATCGCTTCCCAGTGTTCTGATGATGAAATCTCTAACTTAAGAGACGCTTTCATCAAGATGGACACTAATGGAGACGGAACTTTAACAATCAACGAATTAAGGGAAGGACTTTCTCAAACTGGAATGGCTGGAGAAGTAGAAAGTATCATGAAAAGCATGGATGTTGACGGAAATGGCTCAGTTGACTACTCTGAGTTCCTAGCAGCTACACTAGACAAAAACATTTACCTCCAAGAAGAAAGACTGTACTCAGCCTTTAAAAAATTCGACAGAGACGGAAGTGGCAAAATCTCAGCTAGCGAGCTCAGGGAAGTACTGGGAGCCCAAGAGATAGAACAGAACAACGAGTTCTGGGAAGAACTAATCACTGAAGCTGACGTTAACGGAGACGGAGAAATCGACTTCAACGAGTTCCTAAACATCATGACTTCCAAAAAAGTCAATAAGTTAACCAATCTTTCTTAGTTATTAAAAGAAGGGCAGTTTTTGTGACTAGTGATGTGGACATCTCCTTCACTAAAGCCCAAGCTCTTCAAGTAAGGCAGGTACTTCTCAAGGTCAGCGCTTCCAACCTCTCTTTCCAAAACCCAAGAAAACGAAATATGGAAGATGTAGAAGTTAGCACAGCTGTAAACTAGCGAGTAGTTGTTGTAGTCAGTGTCAAGCACATTGTATTTTCCCCAAGGAGACTTAGGGAACTTGACGTGGCAGTGCCCATCTCCTGAACTTTCGCAGTAAGCCTTTCCTTCTACAGAATTCCATTTTCCAGTGTCCAAGTACTCTGCGTTTACCACTGAAAAGTATCCATCACTCATAGGAGTGTATGTGGCCTGCACACATTCTCCTGTTTCAAAGCCAACTCCCAGTCTTGCAGCTTCTAACCACTTGCCCATATAGCCTGAAGAGTCAAAGTTCTCAACCACGCTAGGGTTAGAGCAAGGGCCCCAACCAAACTTGGCTAAGCTGATTTGCACACAGAGTCCTAGCAGTAATATATTCGCCAATTTCATTTTTACTGTATTAGCCTACAAACCATTTTTCCAAACCTTCTAGAAGAATTAAGTTCGATTAAATTAATTCGAAGCCGTTAAAAGGGGGGCAGTCTGTTTGTCCAGTAACGTGGATATCCTTTTCAGTGATGCCCAAAGGTTCGAAGTATTGCATATAGTCTTTGTAGTTCAAAGTTCCTTTTTCCCTTTCTAAGAACCATCCAAATGATAAATGGAATGCATAGAAGTTTGTGCAGGTGAAAACGACAGCGTGACTAGAGTAGTCAGTAGTGAGAACTTTGTAGTCAGCATAAGGAGACAATGAGGAGAACCTTACGTGGCAGTAAGCGCTTCCGTTGCTGGCGCAGTAAGCGTCACCTACAGCAGTCTTCCATTTGCCATCATCCTCGACTTCGGAATTCACAACTAAGATTGTGCCGTTCCTGTTGAGGGTGTAGTGAGCTCTGTCGCAGTCTCCATGTTCAAAGGGCATTCCTTCTACCCTAGCGGCTTCGTACCAAAGTCCCATGTAAGCAGAAGCGTTGAAGTTCTTGACTACTTCAGGCTCAGGACAAGCACCATAGTTAAATACAGCTGTAGTTAACTGAACTATGCTCAGCAACAGTAAAATTGATTCCATTGATTTCATCTTTATAAGTCTAGACTGACTTTACGGAAAATGTAAAAGATGGAACATTCTAGAATATTTTAGGCTTTAATTTGGATTTCTTCTCCAGTTTTCAAAAAAACTTACAACAAAAACCTCCGAAGCTTACTGTGGGATTAATAATAGCTTATTATGCACCCAATATTCATAACATTATGGTCGGGCATATTTTATTAATATAATTGATTAATTGATATTGCTAAGTGGACATTCAGAGTGGTCTGTGAAATGCAAGTCCGAAGAGTTAATTCCAAGTTGCTTTAAAAGAGATAGGAACTTTTGTAGGTCGTTAGTTCCCTGCTTCCTTTCAAGAACCCATGCATAGTGAATGTGGAACAAGTAAAAACTAGAACAGCTGTAAACAACTGAGTAAGACCCGTAATCGGTATCCAAAACTTTATAGTCTGCCCAGGGCGACCAAGAAGAAAACCTTACATGGCAGTGCCCAGACTCCTCACAGTAGGCTTCTCCCTGAGCACTCTTCCAAGTACCCCCGTAAAACTCAGAGTTCACTACTTTTATATAGCCATCGTCCTGAAGAGTATACTCAGCCATGTCACATTCTCCGTGTTGGAAAGGCATATCTTCCACCCTAAGACCTTCAAACCACCTTCCCATGTAAGCCTCACCTTTGAAGTTCCCAACTAACTGAGGTTGAGGGCACGAACCCCAGCCAAACAGCCCCTCACAAAGCCCCACGAACAAACCTGCTAACACAAATAACTTCATTTTATATTTAGGACTTTAATTCTAAATTTGAAATGGCTGATGAGTACTCAGACGACTTTGAACAAGAAGAAACTTCCAAAGAAGAAGTAGTGGAGGAAGAGCATCATCTAAGACTTAGTTTGGAAGTGCACTCGATAAAGGACCTACAAGAACCCCTGTGCATGTATGTTAAGTATAATTACCCCTTACTGGGAAACGGCAAAACTCAAAGTTTCCAAGTAACTAGGAACTCCGAAACACGCATTGAAAACTCCTTCCAAGCCCACGAGTTCGGAATGACTAAAAGTCAGTTGTACCCTACCTTAAACAGCAAGCCTTTGGTACTGGAAGTCTGGAACGCTGACAAGTACACTAAAGACACCCTAGTTGGGCAAGTCAGTATAAACCTTAACCAGTTGCTTTGTGCTCCTCTCAAAAAAACTCCTCAAAGTGTCGTAAGGGTGCTGGACACCTGGGCGCCAATCCAGGGAGACAATAAAGTAGGACAACTGCGTGTGGTGCTTTACTTAGAAGACTTAGGTCCCAAGACTCCAGGAGTAGCTTTAGCCCAGCAAGCAAACGACTACCAAGCTGCTTGGGAACTTGAGCTTTGGCGCCGCGCTGAAGAAGCAAAGTGGCAAGCAACTTTGAAAGACCGGGAACAAACACACCTAGCTTCAATGGCTAAGGACTGGGAGATGCGTGAAGAAGAAAGGGAAAGGCAGTTCCAAAAAGCCCTCACCGAAGTGAACCAACTGGAAACCAGACTCAGGTCGAAGGCCCACGAACTCCAGAAACGAGAAAACAAAATAGTTTCTCTGGAAGAACAACTGCGTCAGAAAATGAACGAAACTGGACACCAACTCTCGCTCAAAGAAGAAGAAATCCAACTCCTGAAGTCAAGGTTCAACGAGCACAAAAACACAATGACTAAAGAAAACAAAATACTCCAAAATAAACTCTCCCAGGCCAGAGAGGAACTTTCCAAAGCCGAAGAGGAACTCTACAGAATCAGGAGAGAACAAGACACCCCTGCTGTGCAGAACCTCAGAAACGAACTCCAAACCAAACACATGGAAAAC